>Ga0075421_100008639_pt1 | contig 12526 bp, 7 predicted proteins | sample SoiMetdeltSBSDD5_FD_75292 | JGI IMG/M metagenome (GOLD analysis project Ga0075421, IMG submission 75292) | Bulk soil microbial communities from a Populus tree surrounding site in Tennessee, USA - Soil MetaG P. deltoides SBSDD5 | ecosystem: Environmental > Terrestrial > Soil > Tree plantation... | reverse complement strand
ATGGCAGCGCCAGCGACGCGCCGTTGACGGAGCTGTTCTACAGCACGTTCTATTTCTGGCTCATCCTGCTGCTCACAGCGCCGGTCATCACGATGCGCTCGTTCGCCTTCGAAAAAATGTCCGGCACCTACGAAACCCTGATGACTGCGCCGGTCGGCGATTGGCAGGTGGTGCTGGCGAAATTCACCGGCACGCTTTTGTTCTATATCCTCACGTGGCTGCCGCTACTGGCCTGCGTCGGCGCTGTCCGGTATTTCACGAGGGAGCCGACGATCTTCGATCCGTGGACGACCGGGAGCACGTTCCTGGGCATCGTGCTGATCGGCTGCCTGTACATGTCACTTGGCTGCTTTGCGTCGGCGCTGACGCGGAGCCAGATCATCGCGGCGATGAACAGTTTTGTGCTCGGGCTGGGATTGTTTCTCTTGAGCCTGCGGGGGCTCATGCCGGCGCCGCCGAAAGACTGGGCGGCCCAGGTGTTCGCCTATATTTCACTGAGCGCGCACATGGAGGACTTCGCGCGCGGGTTCATCGATACGCGCCACGTGATTTTCTATCTGAGCCTGACCGCGTTCTTTCTGTTCCTGACACTGAAGGTGGTGGAAAGCCGCCGTTGGAAGTAGCATGCCGCACTCCGCTCATCAGGCCAGTTTTTCGCGGGGACGCCGCTGGGGGATTCTGCTGAACGTGCTCGTGTCGTGCGCCCTGATGCTGGCCGTGGCGGCGATGATCAACTACCTGGCGAGCCGGCATTTCAAACGCTTTCAGTGGACTACGGACACGCGTTACCAGCTTTCGCCCATCACGCTCAAAATGCTGGAGGCGCTCACCAACAACGTGAAGGTCATCGTCTTTTTCGACCCCGATCCGCACGACTCCCTTTACCTTTCGGTCAAAGGATTGATCAACGAGTACCAATTGGCCTGCTCGAAGCTGGACGTGGAATACGTCGATTATGTCCGATCGCCCCGCCGCGCCGACCTGATCAAGTCGCAATACAAGCTGGCGCCAGACGGGGACAACAACCTGATCATCTTCGACTCGAACGGTAAGTTCATGATCGTCTATGACAAGGTGCTCTCCGAATACGGCGACGTGTCACAAGGTCCCCGGGGGTTGGAGCTCAAGCGCACAGCGTTCAAAGGCGAGCAGTTTTTTACCTCCGCTATCGTCGGGATCACCGATCCGAAGCCGTTCAAAGCTCATTTCTTGCAGGGGCACGGCGAGCACAGTCCGGCGAGCGAGGATAACGCGACCGGTTACTTCAGTTTCGCGCGCCTGTTGGAGGAGAGGAATATCTCCGTAGAGGGTCTCTCGTTGCAAACCAACGACGTGCCGACGGATTGCCAGTTGCTCATCGTCGCTGGCGTTCGGAACCCGCTGACCGCTGACGAACTTGAAAAGGTGGAAAGCTATCTCGGGCGCGGCGGCCGCGCGTTTTTCCTGTTTATGAACAGTTTGGCGGATGCCCGTAAGAGCGGCCTCGAGCAGGCATTGGCGAAGTGGGGAGTCGAAGTTGGAGACAATCTTGTGATCGACACGTCCCAAGCCAAAGGCAAACCCTCCGAGCTCGTCCTCGTCAATCATTACGGGCAGCATCCCATCGTCAAGCCGTTGATGAATTCGCAACTCGCCATGGCGGTGCCCCGCTCCATCCGCCCGCTCCCGAACTCGTCCCGGCCGGCTGACACAGCCAAGGTCGTGGAACTGGCCTTCACGTCGGACGCGGGTCAAGTTCTCAAGCGCGGGCGCAGCGCCCAGACCGTGGAAACCAACGGCATGATCCCGCTCATGGTCGCGGTCGAAAAAGGGGCAATCCCGGGCGTCAATCCGGACCGCGGCTCCACCCGAATCGTGGTGGCGGGCGATTCGTTCTTCCTGGGCAACGCCAACATCGAGCTCGTCGGGAACCGCGATTTTGCCAATCTTACGGTCAACTGGCTGCTGGATCGTTCCCAGCTCCAAGCCATCGGGCCGCGGCCAGTGCGCGAGTACCGGATTCTCCTCACCCAATCGCAAATGCAGGCGGCGCGCTGGGTCCTGTTGGGTGGTATGCCGGGCTCCGTCCTGTTGCTGGGACTGCTGGTTTGGGCGCGGCGCCGGAAGTGATGCCGAAGTTTTGAATTGCTGGGATGAATTCCAAAAGCACACTGGGCTGGTTATTGCTGGCGCTCGGCCTGTTTGCCTACATTGTTTTCTTCGAACGCCACAGCAAGGCCCCGGCCTCCGGGACGGATCTGGCCAGGAGATTGTTTCCCGACCTCGAACCTGACAAGGTCACCAGCGTGGAGATATTGCGCTCGAACACCGTCATTCGCGCCGAACGAACCAACGACCAGTGGCGGCTCACGCGACCGGCCTATCCGGCGCAGGCCACCGCGATCAATAATTGGCTGGCGCTGCTCGGTTCTCTGAACCAGCGCGCATATCTCACCGCGCAGGAGTTGCTGGCCCAGCCGGGTGGACTGGCCGACTTCGGCCTCGAAACGCCCATCGCGACGGTCAACGTCCAGCAGGCAGCCAGACGTTTTCAGTTTCGGCTCGGATCCAAAACGACCGTGGGCGACATGCTCTATCTGCAACAGGTCGGATCGGACGGCGCGCACGTCACCGAGGCCGCCTTGCTGGATCGCCTGCCACAGACGGCCACCGACTGGCGCGACCCGCAATTTCTGGATCTGGCGGGACTGGATTTCAACCGTCTCCAGGTGCGCGCCGGCGAGCCGAGATTTGAGATGCAGCGCGACAGCGCGACCCAGATCTGGCGCCTGACCCGGCCCCGGTCCGCGCGCGCCGACAACGGGCTGCTTCAGCAGGTGTTGCAGCAGTTGCAGACCGTGCGCATCAGCCGGTTTGTGAGTGATGTTCCCGGCGGCGATCTCGAGCCGTATGGGCTGCAACCGCCGGCACTAACGCTCGTTTTCGCACGGGAGACGAACACCGTCCTGACCGTCGAGCTGGGCAAGAGTCCGACGAACGAACCCGCCGTCGTCTTCGCCCGCCGCTCCAATTATCCGAACATTGTGACCGTCCCCAAACAGGTGCTCGACCTCCTGCGGGCTCCGTACACGGAGTTTCTCGATCGCCGGCTAATTGAATTCACACCGGCGGCGGTGCATCGAATTGAAGCGCGAGCGGCCGAATCGTTCGCATTGGAGAAGCAGCCCAACGGACGCTGGCAGGTCGTCGAGCCGATCGTTTTCCCGGCCGACCCGGAGTTGGTGTCCGGTTTTCTCAGCCGATTGAACTCGATCGAGATCGTGGAAGTGGCCAAAGATATTGCGTCGAACCTGGACTTGCCGGACCACGGGCTGGCCCCGCCGTCCCGCCAGTATGTTCTGAAAGCGGCCAACGGCGCGACCACCACGAACGAGATTCTGGCTCAAATCGAGTTCGGCACCAACCAGACGAACAGGATTGTCGTCCGCCGCACCGACGAGAATTCCATCTACAAAACCAAACTGGAGGAGAGCCTCCTCCTCCCCCAGGCCGCCTTTGAGCTTCGGGACCGTCGCATCTGGAACTTCACGACCAACCACGTCGCCAGCGCCACGATTGCGGTCAAGGGTACGACCTGCAAGGTATTGCGAACGGGCAGCGGTCAGTGGAGCGTCGCACCGGGTTCGCAAGGAATGCTCAATCCGTTCGCGATCGAAGAGGCGATGTTTCGCCTCGGCCAGCAATTGCGGTCCAAAAAGTGGGTCGCTCGAGGCGACGGCGATCTGTCCCGGTTCGGGTTTGCCGAGGCGGCCAACAAACTGGCCATTGAGTTGAGCAACGACGTCGGGCCGCGAACATTGACCGTGGAATTCGGGAGTCAATCACCCTCCGGCGGTCCGTTCGCGCTGGTCCATCTGGAACCGGGACCGGTTGTGTTCGAGTGTCCCTTCGACGTCTTTAATGCTTACGACGAAGTCGTGCGCTATCTGACATCCACTGCCAGCGCGCCGCCGTGATATGCCGCCGACGGCCAAGAGAGGTTTATGGCAAAGAATCCGGCGGCCTTTTCGCTGGTGCCGCATCGCGCTCTGGAGTCTGATTCTCTTTCTGCTGGGGAGTTTTCTTTACCTCAACGTCATCGGCCTGCCCGAGTTTCTGAAGTCTCCGCTGGTAACGGAATTGCGCTCGCGAGGCATTGATCTTGAATTCAGCCGGTTGCGACTTCGCTGGTTTCAGGGGCTCGTGGCCGAATCGGTGCACGTGGGCGGCACCGAGTACGCCGAGAGCCCGGAATTCTCGGTCGCCGAGGTCGCCGTCAAGCTCGACCTGGCCGCGCTCCGGAGATTTCGATTCAAGGTGACTTCCCTCATCGTGCGGGACGGGCGCTTGGATATTCCGTTGCGCTCCGCCGACGAGCCGACACAACGCTTCACTGTCCGGGGAATCGGGACGGAACTTCGGCTCTTATCGGAGGATCGATGGGAGCTGAACCAGTTCGAGGCGCTTTGCCTGGGGGCGAAACTCAAGCTCTCGGGCACGTTGACGAATGCCTCGGCCGTTCGGGACTGGCAGGTCAGACGGTCCACCAACCAGGCGCCCGGCCTCTGGCAGACGCAGTTGCGCCACGCGCTGAGGGTCACCAGACAAATGCAGTTCAGCCAACCGCCGGAAATTCACCTCTCCATTCGCGGCGACGCTCAGGACCCGGCCAGCATCACCGCGGGCCTCACGTTCAGCGCGCGCGATGCCGACACCGCGTGGGGAAAGCTGGACCGGCTTCTGTTGATCGCGAAGCTCAACCACCCTTCCGGCAGCAACGATCTCGGTCGATCCGAACTGCAGTTGCAGATCGACGCCGCGCGCACTCCGTGGATCGGGGCCACGGTGAGCCGGTTCAACGTGCATTGGGCGCAGGCGTTCACCAACCCCGTCCCCTCGGAAGTGAATTGGGACTGGGAATTCCAGGATGTCAGCCTTCCATGGGGCCGGATTCCGCAGGCGCATTTCTCCGGACACACCTTTCAGTCTTCCACCAACCCTGTTCTCCTGCAGACCGACCTCGTGCTCGATTCGGGCGTGTTCCAGTCGAAATGGATGGATTGCGAAACCAACCGCTTTACCGCGCAACTGATCCACGCGCCCGGTGACCTCATTCCCCAACAAGCCGGCTGGCAATGGGCTGTGGACGAGCCGCAGTCGCGCTGGGGTGGTCTCCAACACTTCGAATTTACCGGACAATTGACCCGCTCGCCCACCAACTCGTCGCCGCAGGCCGACCCAAACTGGGCGTGGTGGGCGATCCTGGAACCGTTCCAGATCGATTGGTCGGCGCGCATCGACAGCGTGACCGTGACCAACGTCCAAGTGGACCGAATTCTCCTGAGCGGCAAATGGCTCGCGCCGGAACTGGTCATCGACAAACTGGAGGCGAATCTTTACGAGGGCCGGGCGAGCGCCGGCGCCCGCATCCACGTCGGCACTCGCGCAGTCCGGTCGGACTGCGAATTCGATTTCGACGTGCATCGAATCGCGCCGTTGTTGACCGCCGACAGCCAACGCTGGCTCCGGCAATACAGTTGGAACCAGCCGCCCAAAGTCACCGCGCGCGCTGGCCTCGTTCTCCCCGCCTGGACCAACAGTCAACCCGACTGGCGCGGCGAGGTCCTCCCGACTGTCAGCCTCGAGGGCTTTCTCGAGGGCCGCGACGCAGCTTACCGTGGCGTCCCGGTCAGCCACGCGCAGACTCATTTCAGCTACTCCAACTTTGTCTGGCGCCTGCCGGATTTTGTCGCGACCCGACCCGAGGGCCGCGTCGAGTTCGCCCACACGGCCGATTCGCGCACGCACGCCTACCATTTCAACGTCCGCAGCCAGATTGATCCTCTGGCGCTCAAACCGATGTTCGATGAGAAAGCGTCGCGCGCCTTCGACCTCTTCCAGTTCACCGATCCGCCGCTCGTCGAAGGCGAGGTCCGCGGCCGTTGGCGCGAGCCGGACACGATCACGGCCACAGCGGGAGTCAAAGCAGGCAACTTTGTCCTTCGTGGCGAACCGGTGAGCGATTTCGTGGCTACCATCGAGTACACCAACCGATCCATCATGGCCACTGGCGTGTCCGTCCGCAGCGGCGAGGAACGGGCGACCGCTGCGGGGGTCGCCTTCGATTTGTCCACGGAGAAGATCTATCTCCTCGACGCCGTCAGCACCATGGATCCGCAGCGCATTACGCGTGTTATCGGGCCGAAGGTCGCGAAGACGCTCAGCCCTTATGTTTTCAAAAAACCGCCCTACGCGCGCGTCAACGGCTGGGCCGAAGTCCGTCGCGGCAAACGAGCCGACATGCGATTCGAGCTTTCCGGCGGGCCGTTCAACTATCGGAAGTTCAACGTGCCGCAGATCACCGCCACGGTTCACTGGATGGATGAAACCGTCACCATCACCAACGTCGCCGCCGATTTCTACGGCGGCCGGCTGGCTGGCGATTTCCACGTGGATTTTACGGCCGACACGAACGCCGACTTCCACCTGCGCGGCCGGGTTACGGACACTGACCTGCATCTGTTGATGAACGATATTTCCTCACCGACGAACCGGCTGGAAGGGATTCTCAGCGGCGACCTGACCGTCACGAACGCTAATACGGGCGACTGGGGAAGCTGGAACGGCTTCGGCAGCGCCCGGCTCCGCGACGGTTTCCTTTGGGACATTCCGTTGTTTGGCATCTTTTCACCCATTCTGGACGCAGTGATTCCCATTCCTGGCGTGGGCAACAGCCGCGTCAGCGGCGGCACAGCGACCTTTGCCATTCGCAACAGCGTGATTCGGACCGACGACATGGACATTCGCTCCCCCGCGATGCGTCTGGCGTACCGAGGATCGATCGACTTCAAGGGAAACGTGGACGCGCGCGTGGAAGCCCGCCTTCTCCGCGATGTCTGGGTAGTCGGTCCGTTGGTCAGCTTGGTTTTGTCCCCGCTCACGAAGCTGTTTGAATACAAGGTCACCGGCACGTTGCAAAAGCCGGAGAAAGAACCACTCCATATCCCCAAGCCGTTCCAATTTCCGTTGCATCCGCTCAAGACGCTCAGGGAAATGTTCACAGGGGAGAAAAGCCCGTCGCCAGTCCAGGAAAAGCCGCCGACGCCTCAGCGCTGACATGGATCGCTTCGAGCGATTTAGGCGATCCGCCAGGGGTCGCCGGTTGGAACGCGGTCGCCTCGAGGCGCAGCAGCCACGGCAGGAAGAGGGCGGAAATGAACGATGACAGTCATCCAGCCCACCCGGATGAGACGCCGTGTCTGATCGAAGCGCTGTTCAAAACAGGCTGTTCACGGCGATGCCCAGCACGCTGAGCGGCCCCTGGTCTTCCAAACCTTCCGTGGCTTTGTCGAGTTTTTGCAGTGAAAGCTTCGCGTTTTTGTAAAAGCTCTCGTCGTTGACCAGTTTGCCAACGGAGCCCTGGCCCTGGTTGATCTTCTGCAGAATCTCTTTGAGGTTGGTCATGGCCGTGGTGGTCTCCTTGTAAAGCGCCTCGTCCTTCGCCAGTTTGCCGAGCGTTCCCTTCCCCTCGTTGATCTCCGTCACGACGTTTCGGGCCTGGTCGAGTGTGCCCTTGATGTCATTGGCCGTTCCGTTCAGGTTGGTGACGGCCGCGAGGGCGGAGGTGTAAAGCGTCTCGTCGCTGATCAGTTTGCCGATCGTGCCTTTGCCTTCGGAAATCTGGGAGGAAATGCTCTGCATATTACCGAGGATGGCGGTGAGCCTCGGACTGTTCTCCTTGAGGAAATCGGTGAACGGCCCCAGCAGATTCTGGATGCTGTCGCCTGAAAGGCTCTTGGTGAGGTTTTCAACGCCCGACGCGACGTTGTCGAGCTTGGTCATGATGGCATTGAGATCGGGCTGTTCGGCCGAGGCGATCAGTTGGTCGTCTTCCAGCCGCAGCGCGTCGGTCGAGCCGAAGTCGATCGAGACGAAGTTCTGCCCCAACAGGCCCGCGAATTTGATGACCGCCTTGCTATCCGTCTTCACAGCCGCCTTGCGGTCGCGGATTTTCATTGTGACCTCGACCTTGCCGTCCATGAGAGCGATCTTCTCGACGCGGCCGATTTCCACGCCGGCCATCTTGACGAGGTCGCCTTCCTTGAGTTCCTGAACGGTGTTGAACTGAGCGCGCACACGGATGCCACCTCGGAAGATTTCAAAGCCGCCCACGACCTCCATGATGATGAAGGCGACGATCAATGCGAGGGCGAAGAAGATCCCTAAACGGGTTTCCAGAGTGTTTTTCATGCCGGTTTCCTTTCTCGGGTTCGGGTTTTTCTAAAGTCTGCGTTCAGAAAATCGTGAATCGTCGGATTCGAACTCTTCCGTACCTCATCGGGCGTTCCCACCATCAGAATCTCGCCCTCACTCATGATCGCGAGGCGGTCAGCCACCCCGAAAGCCAGTTCGCGATCGTGCGAGACGACAATTGAAGTGACCTGGATGCGCCGGTTCAGTTCAAAAATCTCTTCACCGATCACCACGGCCATCAACGGGTCCAGTTCGCTTGTCGGTTCGTCATAGAGAATCAATTGCGGCTCGATCACCAGCGCCCGCGCGATGGCCACACGCTTCTTCATGCCGCCGGAGAGGTCGCTGGGATAACGGTCCTCCTGTCCCTTTAGTCCGACAAGCTCAAGCTTCTCGCGGACGACGCGGGAGATTTCATCGGGTGGCTTGAGCCGATGCTCGGCAAGGTACAGCCCGACATTCTCGCCGACGGTCAAGGAGTTCAACAGCGCACCCGATTGAAAGACCATCGCCATCCGGTACTTGTCCATGACCCCCTCAGTTTGAATGGATTCTCCCTCGATGAGGATTTCGCCTTCGTCGGGCGTCTCCAGTCCTATCAGGTGTTTGAGGAGGACGGTCTTTCCGCAGCCGCTCGGTCCCATCACGACGAAGACCTCGCCGCGCTCCACTTCAAAGCTCAATCCTTTGAGGACCGGCTCGCGACCGAAACTCTTGCGCAGGCCTTTCACGCTCACACTGACGCCATGTTCCGTTGGAGCCGTCATCAGTCAAAATACATGAGAAAGCGGGTGAGGAAGTAATCGAGGATCAGGATCAACACGATAGAATTAACGACGGCTTTGGTCACCGACCGACCGATACCGCGCGGTCCTCCCATCGTTTGAAGGCCTTGATGACAGGAAACGATCCCGATGATCACAGCGAAAACGAAGCTCTTGAACAGGCCGTTGACGACATCGCCGAGATCGACAATTTCGCGCAAGTTGGAAAAGAAAGCCTGGAAGCTGACGTTGATCTCATCATTGAAAACAGACACCGCCGCGCCTCCCATCCAGCCGACAAGCACGGCGAAAACCACTAGCACCGGCAGCGCCGAACTGATCGCGACCAGCCGTGGCAGGACGAGGTAATGGATGGGATTGATGTTCATCGTACGCAACGCGTCGATCTCCTGGTACACCCGCATTGAGCCGATCTCGGCGGCCATCGCCGAGCCAATTCTCCCCGCAATCAGGATCGACATCATCACCGGCGCAAGTTCCTTGCAGACGGAGATGCCGACGAGGCCGCCGATGGCGCTGGAGAGGCCGCGTTCAGCCAACACCGGTCCTGTTTGCAGAGCGATAACGCCGCCGATGAACAGGGAAAGGATGCAGGCCATCAGCAAGCTGGCGTTGCCGATCTCGAAAAGCTGGTCAAACACTTTTTGCCGGTGTCGCCACGTGAGTGACAGCGACCGCAGCGTGCGCCAAAAGAGGACCAACAGTTCGCCGATATTTTGAAACATACTCAGGATTCCCGCTGCACCGGCTTGGGCTTTTTGCCTTTGCCAAAGGGAATATAAAGAATCCGCAAGCGTTTGCCTTCGGGATCGGATTGATACTGAAAAAGGCCGAACAAGAGCGAGCATTTTCTGGTCTTTGCCGTTGTGTCGAGCCGGTACAGGTTCCACAGAAACGACTGGCTGCTGGCGCCGCTCTTCCCATTGCTCTCCGAACGCCAGATCGACCAGATCGGCGAATAATTTCGCTCGATGCTTTTGTTGTTGGGCAGGAACGGCTCGAGCAGCGCAAGGACCTGAAGGCGTTGGTTCCCGTCATGATCGCGCTTCGCGGTGAATAACGGCCAAAGGTCGGTTCGCTCCAGGGCCGTGCCCGTTTCTTCGTTCTTCTCGCTCAGGTCGGAGTAAAGAAAAAAGAGGATGCGGGTTCTTTCGCGGTCCAGCGGCGCCGCATGGGCCCGATTGTATTTGTAGAGCGGCCAGAGATAGAAGTCGCTTTGCAAAATCGGGTTCCTTACATGGCCGAACAGCGGCCAGATGCGGTTTCCATACTTGCCTTCCCCGCGGGCGAATACTACCAGTGGCCACGGCGCGCCGACCTCGCGATATTTTCGCGCCCGGTCGTCGGTGATTGTGAGGCCGAGTGGCCACGGACACGTCGTTGAATCGCGCTGCGGTGAGCGCAGAAAACTGTAGAGCGGCAACAGCGCCTGCTGCCGTTCAGGGTTCTCGGTTCCTACCCCGGTCGTCTGGTTGAAAAAGATCGGCCAAAGCAAAAAGAACTTGTCGTGCCCGCCCAACTTCTGGGCTTCACCCCACTCGTTCGTGCTAGCGGTCACATCCTTGTGTTCGCTGCCCACGACCGGCCAGAGTTGCCAGCCCCGTAACCCATCGCCGCGCCGCAAATGAAAAATGGGATAGAGGTAGTTATCGGTGATGATACCCTTCTTTCTCGACTGACCGTAAATCGGGAACATGGCAAAACGAATCTCGTCCCGGAACAACCGGTTCTGAAGCCGGCCATAAATCGGAAAAAGCGCCGTGTAATTCTTCCCCGCAACGGGCGATCTCTGCTGAAAATAGAGCGGAAACAACGTGAAGCGGCGGACGTTGGCGTCCGTTTGTGTTTTGCCGCCCGCAAAATTCAGAAGTTGCAGGATCTGGAATCGGTATTCGCTGCCGAACCGGTCGTAGGTCAAAAAGGGATATGCGAGGTCGAACTCGGAAAAGTCGGTCTCCCGATCCAGAGTGTATGAAAAGACCGGCGGCACTGCCCAGACGTGGACCGACTCCCTTTCCTCGAAGTAATACATCGGACCCAGGCCTTCCCGGCGTTCGCCCGGTGCAAGGGTCAGCTTGAACTCGTGATACGCGAGCCCGGCTTCCAAATCGCCTGCCACTCCATCAGTTCGTGTCATGACGGCCGCCAGGACGAGCGAGGACAGGAGGGCTAGCCGTTTTTGCGGATACACCATGCGGCTGCGGGATCACCGGCAGGAGTGCCAGTAGAAGCAAAGCGGAGCAGGTCCCCCGCTCGCCTGCTTTCCGCCGCGACCGGGTTTGTAGTTGTTCGGGGCAATGAATGACCTTTTCACCGCTTGTTGTTGTTGCGTGTCATGGACGCGCTCGCGAGCGTGCCTGCCTTGATGCGGGCTGTCAATCGAAGGCGATCGACTCAAACGGATTGGATGCCTCGCGTCTTCGAACGCTTCTACAGAGCAGGAGCACCGGGGACCCTGGTCTTGGTCCCGTCGGAGAATCCGAAGGGAACTCCTGAGCGTCTTTGGTCGTCGTTCAGAGGCTCATTTCGCGAGTCGCCGAATCTGCCCCCGCTGAACGACGCGGGAACCCAGAGGAGAAAAACCTTGGGAAACCGTCCCGCGGGTTACATCCGTTTCACGATCGCGGTCTCCTCTGAAATCCAGTCATTCCATTCGCGCGGGTGGCTCGGAGGCCGGAAAAAATCGATTCCGGTCACACCTTCCTCCAGGGGGCCAACAGACCGCATTGATTTCCGCTATCGTTAGCGCAGACGAGATTTGCCGGGTTATCTGGCCAAACTGTGATGTTTTTCAATTAACGTCATTGACTTTCTCAGGCTGCTCCCCTATTTTACGTCCACACTTGAGGTTTTTACCTCGGTTCCTCCCGACCCAGTGGCGATTGTGCATTGTCGTCACTGGGTTTTTTCTTGGCCAGCTTCCACCCGCGATGGCTCAACAGGTTCAAGACGGCGGGCAGAAACGTCAGTGCCGCGATCATGCAAGTCGCAGTGCCCATAGCCATCACGTAACCCAGGCTCGCGATACCCTGATGCTTCGCAAGCATCAAGCTGCCGAAGCCGGCGATTGTGTTCAATGCCGAAATCAAGACAGCTTTACCTGTGCTTTTCGCGAGGATGTTGGGCGTCTGTTCTTCGGCAAATCGGTTAAGAATGTGAATCCCGTTTGTAACACCGATCCCGACGACCAGCGGCAACGTCATGATGTTTGCCGGATTGAACGGAATCCCAAACCAACCCATGAAACCAACCATCCAGATCGTTCCGATTCCGACCGGGAGCAGCGACAACACGACGCACGTGAATGAATGAAAATGGATTAGGACCAGCAGGGCGATTGCGCCCAGCGCGTAGTAAGCTGCTTCCTCGTAACTCTTTTTGAGCAACGTTGTGTAGTAGTACAGTTGAACCGGGGTTCCGGTGACATTCGGATCAATCGTCTGGAGCTGCTCTACGAATTCCTTCTGTTTATCGCGCTGCCACACGTCCTCCTTCGGATAAATCTGAAT
>Ga0075421_100008637_pt1 | contig 12527 bp, 9 predicted proteins | sample SoiMetdeltSBSDD5_FD_75292 | JGI IMG/M metagenome (GOLD analysis project Ga0075421, IMG submission 75292) | Bulk soil microbial communities from a Populus tree surrounding site in Tennessee, USA - Soil MetaG P. deltoides SBSDD5 | ecosystem: Environmental > Terrestrial > Soil > Tree plantation... | reverse complement strand
TCGGCCATCACCGGTGAATCGGCACCCGTCATCCGCGAGTCCGGTGGCGACCGCTCGGCGGTCACGGGCGGCACCACGGTGCTGTCGGACCGCATCGTCGTCAAGATCACCCAGAAGCCCGGCGAGAGCTTCATCGACCGGATGATCGCGCTCGTCGAGGGCGCCAACCGGCAGAAGACGCCGAACGAGATCGCGCTGAACATCCTGCTCGCGTCGCTGACGATCATCTTCGTGTTCGCCGTCGCGACCCTGCAGCCATTGGCGATCTTCTCCAAGGCGAACAACCCGGGCGTGCCGGATTCCCTGTCGCTCACCGGGAATGGCGTATCCGGCATCGTGATGGTCTCACTGCTGGTCTGTCTGATTCCGACCACGATCGGCGCGCTGCTGTCGGCCATCGGCATCGCCGGCATGGACCGGCTGGTGCAGCGCAACGTGCTGGCCATGTCGGGTCGCGCCGTCGAGGCCGCGGGCGACGTGAACACGCTGCTGCTGGACAAGACAGGCACCATCACGCTGGGCAATCGGCAAGCCGCGGCTTTCGTACCGGTTAACGGTGTGTCACCCGAAGTACTCGCCGACGCCGCGCAGTTGTCGAGCCTCGCCGACGAGACGCCGGAAGGCCGGTCCATCGTCGTGTTCGCGAAACAGGAGTACGGCCTGCGCGCACGCACCCCGGGCGAACTCGACAAGGCGCACTGGGTCGAGTTCAGCGCACAGACGCGGATGTCCGGCGTCGATCTGGAGAACGGCCACCGGCTGCGAAAGGGTGCGGCTAGCTCGGTGGCCGACTGGGTGCGTGGCGAAGGCGGCCGCGTGTCGACCGAACTCGGCGACATCGTCGACGGGATCTCCGCTGCCGGCGGCACCCCGCTGGTAGTCGGCGAGGTAATCGAGGGACAAGCACGCGTCCTCGGCGTCATTCACCTCAAGGACGTCGTCAAGCAGGGCATGCGCGAGCGGTTCGACGAGATGCGCCGGATGGGCATCCGGACGGTGATGATCACCGGTGACAACCCATTGACCGCCAAGGCAATTGCGGACGAGGCAGGTGTCGACGACTTCCTTGCCGAAGCCACGCCGGAAGACAAGATGGCGCTGATCAAGAAGGAGCAGGCCGGCGGCAAGTTGGTCGCGATGACCGGCGACGGCACCAACGACGCACCGGCACTGGCGCAAGCGGACGTCGGCGTGGCGATGAACACCGGAACCTCGGCGGCCAAAGAGGCCGGCAACATGGTCGACCTCGACTCCGATCCGACCAAGCTCATCGAGATCGTTGAGATCGGCAAGCAGTTGCTCATCACACGGGGTGCCTTGACGACCTTCTCGATCGCCAACGACATCGCGAAGTACTTCGCGATCATTCCGGCGATGTTCGTCGCGTTGTTCCCCGGCCTGGACCTGCTGAACATCATGCGGTTGCATAGTCCGCAGTCGGCGATCCTGTCGGCGGTGATCTTCAACGCGGTGGTCATCGTCGCGCTGATCCCGCTCTCGCTGCGCGGTGTTCGTTACACACCCAGCAGTGCATCAAAGCTGTTGAGTCGCAACCTCTACGTCTACGGTCTCGGCGGCATCATCGCGCCGTTCATCGGCATCAAACTCATCGACCTCGTAATCCAATTCTTACCAGGGATGTGATATGAAACTATCGAACTTCGCTCGTCAACACTGGGCCGCATTGCGGGCGCTGATGGTACTCACCGTTATTGTCGGCATCGCCTACCCCGTCTTCATCTGGCTGGTCGCCCAGATTCCGGGTCTGCGGGACAACGCCAACGGGTCGATCATCGAGGCGAACGGAAAGCCGGTGGGCAGCAGCCTCATTGGTCAATCGTTCACCGACAAGGACGGCAACGCTCTGCCACAGTATTTCCAGAGCCGGCCGTCGGCCGCGGGTGACGGCTACGATCCACTGGCAACCTCCGCGAGCAATCTCGGGCCGGAGAGCATCGTCGACACCCCGGCTGATCCGTCCGCGCCGAAGGATGACAACGGCTACAAGGCCAGCCTGCTCACCCTGGTATGCGGGCGAAGCAAGACGGTCGGCGACCTCGAGGGTGTGAACGGTGCGCGTCCGTTCTGCACCGGTGAGGGAGTCGGGGCCGTGCTGTCGGTGATAGGCCCGCGCGACGCGTCGGGCAATGTGGTTCACCCCACCAAGGTGGTCAGTGTCAACGAACCGTGCGAAACGACTCCGACGCCATTCCTCAACACCTATGAGGGCGTCCGCGTCGAGTGCGCAAAGTTCGGTGATGATTACACCATCGGCCAGATTGTGCCGATCCGCGGAAGCGCCCCCGCCGACTCTCAGGTGCCGGCCGATGCCGTCACCGCCAGCGGTAGCGGCCTCGACCCACACATCTCGATCGCGTACGCCGATCTGCAGGTGAACCGGGTCGCCAAGGCGCGCGGAATCAGCCCCGACCAAATCAAGCAGGCGGTCGCGGACAACACCGACGGACGCTGGCTCGGGTTCTTAGGTGAGTCCAGGGTCAACGTGTTGAAGCTCAACCTGGAACTGGACCAGAAGTATCCCGCCAAGAGCTGACGTGTCCGGTGGATGATGAGCATGTGACAGCCGACCTGTCGCTGGCCGGCAGGCCCGACTACAAGAAGAAGCGCGGTGAGCTGCGCATCTACTTGGGTGCCGCGCCGGGTGTCGGGAAGACATTCGCGATGCTCGGCGAGGCACATCGGCGGCTGGAACGCGGCACCGATGTAGTTGCGGCGGTCGTCGAGACGCATGGCCGCAAGAAGACTGCGGACTTGATCGAGGGCATCGAGACGGTGCCGCCCAAGTACATCGAATATCGCGGTAAGCGCTTCCCCGAACTCGATGTCGAGGCCGTGCTGCGGCGGCAGCCGCAAGTCGTGCTCGTCGACGAGCTCGCGCACACCAACACTCCCGGGAGCAAGAACCCCAAGCGGTGGCAGGACGTCGAGGAGCTACTCGACGCCGGCATCACGGTCATCTCGACGGTCAACGTGCAGCATCTGGAAAGCCTCAACGACGTCGTAGAACAGATCACCGGCATCGAGCAGAAGGAGAAGATTCCCGACGAGATCGTCCGCGCAGCCGACCAGATCGAACTCGTCGACATCACACCAGAAGCGTTGCGGCGCAGGCTCGCCCACGGAAACGTCTATGCCCCCGACCGCATCGACGCGGCGTTGTCGAACTACTTTCGGCGCGGAAACCTCACGGCGCTACGTGAATTGGCGCTGCTCTGGCTGGCCGACCAGGTCGACGCCGCCCTGGAGAAGTACCGCGAAGAGAACAAGATCACCGATACCTGGGAGGCACGCGAGCGTGTCGTCGTCGCCGTCACGGGCGGACCGGAGTCGGAGACCTTGGTACGCCGCGCATCTCGAATCGCGTCTAAGTCCAGCGCGGAGCTGATGGTCGTCCACGTCGTTCGCGGCGACGGGCTGGCCGGGGTCTCCGCACCGCAGATGGGCAAGGTACGGGAACTGGCTATCAGCCTCGGTGCCACCCTGCACACCGTCGTCGGCGACGACGTGCCAAGCGCCCTACTGGATTTCGCCCGCGATGAGAACGCCACCCAGCTCGTGATCGGCACGTCGCGGCGGTCGCGATGGGCCCGCATCTTCGACGAGGGCATCGGCGCCTCGGTGGTACAGCAGTCGGGAAAGATCGACGTGCACATGGTCACCCACGAGGAAGCCAAGCGCGGCTTCTCGTGGTCACGGCTCTCGCCGCGCCAGCAGCATATGACGTCGTGGCTGGCCGCACTTGTGGTGCCGTCCGCCATCTGCGCGCTGATCGTCGCATTCCTGGACCCTTACCTCAAAGTCGGCGGCGAGAGCGCTCTCTTCTTTGTCGGCGTGCTCGTGGTGGCGTTGCTAGGCGGTGTCGCACCCGCCGCGCTGTCCGCTGTGCTGTCCGGGCTGTTGCTGAATTACTTCTTGATCGAACCGCGCTACACGCTCACCATCGCCGAGCCCGACAACGCGATCACGAGCGTGGTGCTGCTGGTCGTCGCCGTCGCCGTCGCAGCACTTGTGGACAATGCCGCGAAGCGCACCCGCGAAGCCAGGCACGCATCGCAGGAGGCCGAACTTCTCGCGTTGTTCTCCGGGTCGGTGCTTCGCGGTGCCGACCTGGACACGCTGTTGGAGCGAGTGCGCGAAACCTATTCACAGCGCGCCGTCAGCCTGCTGCGGGAAGGTACCGGCATCGTCGGGTGTGTGGGCAAGGATCCCTGCGTCGACGTCGACACCGCCGACACCGCGATCGAGGTCGGCGATGACGAGTTCTGGCTGCTGATGGCCGGGCGCAAGTTGCCCGCCCGCGACCGCCGCGTGCTGAGTGCGGTCGCTAAGCAAGCGGCGGGCCTGGTCAAGCAGCGCGAGCTGACGGAAGAGGCCGGCAAGGCCGAGGCGATCGCGCAGGCCGACGAACTGCGCCGCTCACTACTGTCGGCCGTGAGCCACGATTTACGCACACCGCTGGCGGCCGCTAAGGCCGCGGTGTCCAGCCTGCGCAGCAGCGACGTCGACTTCTCCGCCGAAGACACCGCTGAACTTCTCGCCACAATCGAGGAATCCATCGACCAGCTGACGGCGCTTGTCGGCAATCTGCTGGATTCGTCGCGGCTCGCTGCCGGTGTGCTTCGGCCCGAGCTGCGACGCGTCTATCTGGAGGAAACCGTGCAGCGCGCCCTGCTGGGAATCAGCAAGGGCATCACCGGTTTTCGGCGTCAAGGGGTAGATCGAGTGAAGGTCGACGTGGATGACGCCGTCGTGATGGCCGATAGCGGCCTGCTGGAGCGCGTGTTGGCCAACCTCATCGACAACGCGCTGCGCTACGCGCCGGACAGCCCGATCCGCGTCACGGCCGGACAGGTCGGTGAGCGCGTGCTGATCGCCGTCGTCGACGAGGGACCAGGCATCCCGCGCGGTAGTGAGGAGCAGTTGTTCGCACCGTTCCAACGGCTCGGCGACCACAACACAAGCATCGGCGTCGGGCTTGGCCTGTCGGTGGCGCGCGGCTTCGTCGAGGCGATGGGTGGCACCATTTCGGCGACCGACACTCCCGGCGGCGGCCTCACCGTCGAAATCGACATGGCCGCACCGAAGGACGGGCCATGACCCCGCAGAAGACCAGGGTGCTGGTTATCGACGACGAACCCCAGATCCTGCGTGCATTGCGGATCAACCTCTCGGTGCGCGGCTACGAAGTAGCCACTGCGGCCACCGGTGCAGAGGCGCTGCGGTCGGCGGCCGACCATCGGCCCGACGTCATCGTGCTGGACCTTGGGCTGCCCGATATGTCGGGTATCGAGGTGCTCGGCGGGCTGCGTGGCTGGCTGACGGCGCCGGTGATCGTGCTGTCGGCGCGAACGGATTCGTCGGATAAGGTCGAAGCCCTCGACGCCGGCGCAGACGACTACGTCACCAAACCGTTCGGGATGGACGAATTCCTGGCCCGGCTGCGGGCAGCAGTGCGCCGGGGCGCCGCGCCCGACACCGACGAGCCCGTCATCGAAACGTCGTCGTTCACTGTGGATCTGGCCGCCAAGAAGGTGACCAAGAACGGCTCGGAGGTTCACCTGACCCCCACCGAATGGGGGATGCTCGAGATGCTGGTGCGCAACCGCGGGAAGCTCGTTGGCCGCGAGGAGTTGCTCAAGGAAGTGTGGGGCCCGGCCTACGCCAAGGAAACCCACTATCTGCGAGTGTATTTGGCGCAGTTGCGGCGCAAGCTCGAGGACGACCCGTCACGCCCGGTCCACCTGCTGACCGAAGCTGGGATGGGTTATCGATTCCAGGAGTGATCCCGGTCCGTCTCTGCACGGTTGTACATCGCAGTCCAGAGCGAGTAGCACGATAGTGCCTCGACAACCACACGACCGATGACCGTGTGTCGGTACACCGTGTCGGCGGGCGCGTCGGTGTCCCAGCTTCCATGGTCGTTCCTGGTCACCAGTCCACGAGCCCCGAGGAGTCTCAACGCCGCCGCCAATCCGCGCCGGCCAGCGTGGGCGTGGGTGCCCAGATCTGCACGGGTCATTGGCCCGCGGGTGAGCGCGTCGAGTACTTCAAGCACGTGCGCGTGGCTTACTAGCTCAAGCATGTCCGGCACAGAGTCCGGTTCACCGATGGCGGGCATTCGCCGCACGGTAGATATCAGGCCTGCAGCGGTAAAGATCGCCTTACGGCATCCGTACGTCGGCTTGCTCGACTTTTACGAAATCTATACGCCTCCGGATGGGTGCTCTCCGGCGCCGCGACATTAGGCTCGCTGATCGTGTCGTCACCGACATCCGTGCTGAAACGCCTGGTCGTCGGCCGACCGTTCCGCAGTGACCGACTCGGCCATACCCTGCTGCCGAAACGCATCGCACTGCCGATCTTCGCGAGCGACCCGCTGTCCTCCGTCGCCTACGCGACCCAGGAGATCCTGCTGATCCTGACCCTCGGCGGGCTTGCCTACCTCTACCTCACGCCGTGGATCGCGGCGGCGGTGGTGCTGCTCCTCGCCGTCGTGACGTTGTCGTATCGCCAAGTGGTGCTGGCCTACCCCAGCGGTGGCGGTTCCTACGAAGTGGCGTCGACGAACCTGGGTCCTCGTGCGGGACTGGTGGTGGCGGCCGCACTGCTCGTCGACTACGTGATGACGGTGGCGGTCTCGGTGGCCGCGGGCGTGGACAACGTCATCTCGGCGATCCCCGATTTGAACCCGTATCGCGTCGCGATCAACATCGGTTTCATCGTCTTGCTGACCGCGATGAATCTGCGGGGAGTGCGCGAGTCCGGTCGAGCGTTCGCCGTGCCGACCTACGCCTTCATCGCCGGGGTGATGCTGATGATCGCAATCGGCTTGTTCCGAACGCTTATTGGTGATGCGCCGCTAGCCGAGAGTGCGAATTACGGAATCCACGCCGAACAGGCGGGCCTGAACACCCTGGCGATCTCCTTGCTGGCGCTGCGCGCCTTCTCGTCTGGCTGCACGGCGCTCACCGGGGTAGAAGCCATCTCCAACGGAGTGCCAGCGTTCCGGAAGCCCAAGTCTCTCAACGCCGCCCGGACGATGACCGCCATGGGCAGTCTCGCGATCACGATGTTCGCCGGCGTCACCGCGATTGCGTTGATATCGCACGTACGGGTGGTCGAACACGCCTGTGATCTCATCGGATTTCCCGGCGACTGCAATAACGACGCACAGCGCACGGTGATCGCCCAAATAGCCGCGGCGGTGTTCGGCAACAACAGTGTGATGTTCTTTTACATTCAGGCCGCGACGGCGCTGATCCTGATCCTGGCGGCGAACACCGCTTACAATGGCTTTCCCCTCCTCACCTCGATCCTCGCCCAGGACCGTTACCTGCCCCGCCAGCTGCACACCCGCGGTGACCGACTGGCGTACTCCAACGGCATCATCCTGCTTGCGGTCATCGCCGGCGGGTTGATCTACGCGTTCGACGGCTCGACGACGCGGTTGATCCAGCTCTACATCCTCGGCGTTTTCACGTCATTCACGCTCTGCCAGACGGGCATGGTGGCGCATTGGAATCGGGCATTGCGCGACGCCGATACCCCAGCACAGAGACTCCGTATCCACCGCGCGCGGGCCATCAACGCATTCGGCGCCTGTTTCACCGGTGTGGTCTTGGTGGTGGTCATGATCACCAAGTTCACGCACGGCGCCTATCTCGTGGTCATCGCGATTCCGGTGCTTTGCGTTCTGATGCAGAGCATTCATCGGCACTATGCGGCGGTGCGTGCCGAGCTACGCACCGCAGACGAAGACGAGCCGACGTTGCCGAGCAGGATCCACGCCATCGTACTGATCTCGGGCTGGCACAAAGCGACTCAGCGTGCCCTCATGTTCGCGAAGGCGACGAGGCCCGACACTCTCACCGCGCTGACCGTCAATGTCGACGACTCTGAGACCAGGGCCCTGGTGCGGGAATGGGAGGAACTCAACGTCGACATCCCGCTCAAGGTCATCGAGTCGCCCTACCGCGAGATCACCCGTCCCGTCGTCAACTACATCAAGAAACAGAGGCAGAGCGGTCCGCGCGACGTGGTCAATGTGTACATACCCGAATACGTCGTCGGCCGCTGGTGGGAGAACCTGCTGCACAACCAGAGTTCGTTGCGCCTCAAGGGTCGATTGTTGTTCGAGCCGAGCGTGATGGTGACCAGCGTGCCCTGGCAGCTTCACTCGTCGGCGCACCGCGACCTCGCCCGTGTCGAACACGTCGCGGGCGAAATCCGCAGAGGCATTGACCGTTCCGCGATCAGCTAGTCGCGTTCAAGGCCTACTCCGGCTGGCAAGACACAAAGTCGCAATACACGCGATTTCTGGTCTCACTCGCGCAGGAGCTGTCCACTTCAGCAGTCAAGGTGAACCACAGCGGCTGCGACGATATCGCCGGCCGCGGCCACCGACGCCCCAATGTCGTTCTGCACCATCTGGACGGCTTGCGGGGCGTTCATGCCGCTGCGGGTGACCTTGCAGACCCTGAGACCCTCGGACAGCAACTGCTCTGCGCTGAAGTTGTTGTAGACGGGTTGCACTTCGTGAAGGTAGCTTGCCGGGTCAGCCGCTGCGGGCGAGGCAAGCACTAGCGACATCGCCGCGCCGGCGATCAGGGCTCGAGGCAGGACGGACCACATGTCAGAGGTGAACTCCAGTACGTTTGCTGTTCCGACTGCCGACGTTACCGGCATTCACCGCTGATCGGGCTGCTTTTGGTCCGTTCCACGGCGTGATGGTGGCACTCACCAGAACCTCCTTCAACCCCCCGATTCCTCTGTCGGGGTCGTATGCGGGTCCAACGGCTGGGCCCGAGGAAATGTGATCTATAGGACACTAATGGATAGTGCCCTAACTATGTGGGTACGATGGAGCCATGACCAAAGGAGTCACTGCGGACGTCGATCCGCTCGCATTGGAGCGCCAGGTGTGTTTCGCGCTCGCCATCACCAACCGCGCGGTGCTCGCGGTGTACCGGCCGTTGCTCGAGCCGCTCGGACTGACCCATCCGCAATATCTCGTGATGCTGACGCTGTGGGACAACGCAAAGACCAACGGCGAGCCACTGTCCGTCAAGGACATCGCCGCGACATTGCAGATGGATTCGGCCACTCTGTCGCCGATGCTCAAACGGCTACAGGCCCAGGGGCTGATCACCCGGTCACGCAGTGAGACCGATGAACGCACCACCCACGTGGAGCTGACGACCAGCGGCCGCAATCTGCGCCGCCAGGCGCTCAAGGTCCCCCCGGCGGTGGTCGAGCGCCTCGGCGTCGAGCTGACGGAGCTCGAGAATCTGCACGAGGTACTCACGAATATCAACACCGCCGCATTGGCGGCCGGTGCGCTCGACTCGGAGCTGGACCGATGAGCCCCGATGCTCAGCGGCGCCGCCCTGATCCGCTGCGCTGGGTCTGGTACACCTACGGCGGGACGCTCGGGCCGCGCTACCGCGACTGGGTGTTGCGTGACCTCACCGGGCGCACCCGGTGGGAGCGCCAACTCATCCGCGCCGCGGTGCAACTGGCGCCGCTGGTCGTGGTGGTGTTGCTCGTCCTCGGATCCGGCTGGATCGCCTGGGTTGGCATCGGGTGCGGGATCGTTCTGGCGCTGATCTACTCGATGGCCTACTTCGATCCGGCGGTGGAGCACCGTCTGGCCAAGCACGGCTATCCGTCCGGCACCGCACACCGGATTCTCAGCGAGAGAGACCAGGCTAAGCATCCGGATCGGATGCGCCGCTACATGCAGACGTATCGTGACAACGCCAACTGCCACTGAGGTCGTCAGCACGCCCTGGGGGTGAAGACATGGCCACTCTCGTCTCGGTGAATGTCGGGATGCCGACGGATGTGGAGTGGCAAGGCCGCGTGGTGCGGACCGGGGTCTTCAAGCGACCTGTGAGCGGGTCGCGGATGGTGCGCCGCCTCAACATCGACGGTGACGGGCAGGGTGATCTCGCGGGTCACGGTGGCGAGCAGCGCGCCGTTCTGGTCTATCAGACAGAGTCGTATCGCTATTGGGCAGAAGTGTTGGGCCGGGACGATCTTGAGCCAGGCCATTTCGGCGAGAATTTCACGGTTGACGGCCTGCCCGACGACGAGGTGTGTATCGGCGACCGCTATCGCATCGGCGACGCCGTCTTCGAGGTGACACAACCGCGGGTCACCTGCTATCGCGTCGGAATACGACTCGGCGAGCCGAGGATAGCCGCATGGCTGGTGTCGCATCGCAGGCCGGGCTTCTACTGCCGGGTGCTGCAAGAGGGTGTGGTGGAAGCCGGCCAGGCCATCGAGAAGATCGCGTCGGGCCCAGAAGCGGTGTCGGTCACGGAGATTGACGCATTGCTGTACCTGCCGAGCCATCCGCAACAGGCGTTGCAGCGCGCGTTGCGCATTCCCGCGTTGAGTCCCGGCTGGCAGGAGTCGTTGCGGAGTCTCTCGGATCAAGCCGACCGCGACGGTGCCAGCGGCAACAGCGGGCTCAGCGCGGCCGCCGGGACACCGCCGCCGGCGTGGCGTGGCTTCCGATCGTTGAGGGTGACCGATGTCCGGGCGGAGTCCGACACAGTGTTTTCGGTGAAACTTGCCGAGCCGGATGGTGCCCCGTTGCCGAGTTGGCTTGCGGGACAATCCATTGCGCTGCGCATCCGCTTGAACGGCGACGACGTGCCGCTCTATCGCAATTACTCGTTGTCGAACCGGCCCGGTGATCAGGATTACCGGATCGCGGTCAAGCAAGAGCCCGGCGGTGTCGCCAGCGGCTACCTGCACAACCATCTGCGGGTCGAAGATCGTCTCGAGGTCGCCGCCGCTCGCGGCGGGTTCTACCTGAGCGACGGAGACCGGCCGGTGGTCCTGATGTCGGCCGGCGTTGGGGTCACCCCGGTGTTGGCCATGCTGCACGCAATCGCCGAACGACAACCAGACCGCCAAGTGTGGTGGGTGCATGCGTCGCGTGATGGCGCTGAGCATCCCTTCGCAGCCGAAACCACCGAGCTGCTCCAGCGATTGTCTGCCGTGCATGTGCATATTGCCTACAGCCGGCCGCGCCCTTCGGATCGACTCGGGGTCGACTACACGATCGAGGGACGGCTGACCACAGAGGCCCTGAGAATGATGGCACTGTCACCAGAGGCGGATGCCTACGTGTGCGGCCCGGATTCCTTTATGCGCGACATGACTGCCGCACTAACCGAGATCGGAATCGAGAAGGTCCACACCGAAACGTTCGGCGCCCAAGGCGCTTTGACGCCCGGCATCGCCGCCTCGACATCATCGCCGCCACACCTACCTGCCGGCCCGCCCGGTGCAGGCCCGGACGTGTCGTTCTCGCGAAGCGGCCTCACCGCCAAGTGGAGTGACCGGTACCCCAGCCTGCTGGACTTCGCCGAGGCGTGCGACGTGCCCGTCCGCTGGTCATGCCGCACCGGGGTGTGCCACAACTGCGAAACCGTGGTCCTTGCGGGCACGGTGCACTACGACCCGGATCCGGTCGAGCCTCCGGCAGACGGCAACGTATTGATCTGCTGTTCGCGGCCCACCTCGACCGTGGTCTTGGACCTGTGACCGACGAACACTGGCAAACTGCGGAGTTCCTCGCATTCCGGCGCGCCGATTGACCTCACGCGGTATACATGCCGCATGCCTGGCAAGGCATGCGCAAGACGGGTCGGCGGCCTGGCCGTCGCCTTGGGCGTCGCCGCTGCCGCCCTGACCGGCTGGAACAGCGGCATCGCCTGGGCCGACGAGTCCGGCGATGCCGCAGGGTCGACTGCCTCCAGCACTCCGTCCGACACGGACTCAGCGACAGGCAACTCCAGCCCGGCGCAAGAAGCCGCAAAGTCGGGCGACACCGAGACGACGACCACGGACGATGACGACGTGCGCACGGCGCCTCCGGGCGTCGTTGTCGGCACGGGCGGGCTCATCGAGGAGCCATCGACAGACCCGACGCCGGAGCCGAGCGAGACGAAGCCCACAACCAAGAAGGGGTCCGACCCGGCTGAGGCCAAGCCCACAAAGAAGAAAACGCCAGCCCCGGAATCCCGGGTCACCGACGCCAAGGACGACGCGACACCGACCGGAGCCGCGGCGCGCGACGTGGCCACCGACACCGTTACTCAAAGATCCGATACGACGGAACCGCCGGGAACCGCGTCACTGCGGATCGCATCGACACAGTCACTAGTTGCCACGCAAACTCCACAACTCACGACAGAGCCGACGGCAAAGCCTATGCCGCCCAACCTCGTTACTGTCGTGAGCAGGATTGTGACGGGAGTCGTCAACGCGATCCTGAGCCCGTTCGCCGCGATCAACACCCCGGGAGCGCCCGCCGACACCCCATCGATATGGGCGTTGCTGGCGTTCGCGCGACGCGAGTTCGAGAAGGCATTCACGTCACCATCGCTGACCGACAAACCGGCCGAGCCCAATACAACGAGTCAGACGGAACCCGAACAGCGCACGCTGATCCTGACCGCGTTTCCGGCCGAAACGGACGCGATCCTGTC
>Ga0075421_100008636_pt1 | contig 12528 bp, 6 predicted proteins | sample SoiMetdeltSBSDD5_FD_75292 | JGI IMG/M metagenome (GOLD analysis project Ga0075421, IMG submission 75292) | Bulk soil microbial communities from a Populus tree surrounding site in Tennessee, USA - Soil MetaG P. deltoides SBSDD5 | ecosystem: Environmental > Terrestrial > Soil > Tree plantation... | reverse complement strand
ACAAATCCATTAAGTGAGATCACTCACAAACGTCGTATCTCAGCACTCGGACCCGGTGGTTTAAGCCGTGAAAGAGCAGGCTTTGAAGTTCGTGATGTACACTATTCTCACTATGGCCGTTTGTGTACTATCGAAACACCGGAAGGACCGAACATTGGTCTTATCTCAACTCTTTGCGTACATGCCAAGATCAACGAGATGGGCTTCATTGAAACACCTTATCGCAAAGTTGAAAGCGGTAAAGTGAACATGAAGCATCTTACATTCTTGAGTGCAGAAGAAGAAGATACGGCGAAGATCGCACAGGCAAACTCACCGCTTGATGAATCAGGAAGTTTCAAAGAAGAAAAAGTAGTAAGCCGTGAGACGGGTGATTTCCCGATTCTTGATAAGAATGATGTGGAGTATATGGACGTAGCGCCGAACCAAATTGTTGGGTTGAGCGCTTCATTGATCCCATTCCTTGAGCATGATGATGCCAACCGTGCCTTGATGGGATCGAACATGCAACGCCAGGCAGTACCGCTTATCCGTCCTGACGATCCGATCGTAGGTACAGGCCTTGAAGGTAAAGCTGCCCGTGATGCAAGGATCCAAATTCACTCAGAAGGCGAAGGTGTGGTTGAGTTTGTTGATGCAAACGAAATTCATGTTCGCTATGATCGTGACGCCATGGATAGACTGGTTAGTTTTGAAGATGACCTGAGAGTTTATAGGCTGACTAAGTTTATCAAAACAAACCAGGAAACATCCATCAATCTTAAGCCAGCTGTTAAGAAAGGACAGAAAGTTAGAAAAGGAGATTTCTTAACTGAGGGTTATGCTGTAAAGGATGGCGAGTTGGCATTGGGTAAAAATCTGAAAGTGGCATTCATGCCATGGAAAGGCTACAACTTCGAAGATGCGATCGTTATCAGCGAAAGAGTTGTTCGTGAAGATTTGTTTACTTCAGTTCATATTTCAGAATATGAATTAGAGGTTCGTGATACAAAATTGGGAGAAGAAGAGCTGACGCCTGATATTCCAAACGTATCCGAAGAAGCTACTAAAGATCTTGATGAGAATGGTATCATTCGCATCGGTGCACAGGTAAAAGAAGGTGATATCATCATTGGTAAGATCACACCAAAAGGTGAAAGTGATCCTACTCCTGAAGAGAAATTGCTGCGTGCAATCTTTGGTGATAAAGCCGGTGATGCAAAAGATGCTTCATTGAAAGCTCCAAACGGTGTTGAAGGCGTAGTGATCGGTAAAAAACTTTTCCAAAGAGCAAAGAAAGATAAGAATTCAAAGATCCGTGAAAAAGCAGCTCTTGAGAAACTCGAGAGAATGCATGAGAAGAATGAAACTGATCTTAAAGAATTGTTGTTAGATAAGCTTCAACAATTGCTTAGTGAAAAATCAAGTGCTGGTGTAAGCAACAATTTTGGTGAAACACAGATCGGTAAAGGAGCTAAGTTCAACCCAAAGAATCTTGCCACCATTGATTATGCAAACGTAAATCCGCTTGGATGGACCGGTGAAAAGAAAATTGACGAGCAGATCAACACGCTTTTGCATAACTATAATATCAAGTTCAACGAAGAGTTAGGTCGTTATAAGAGAGAGAAATTCAATATTAGCATTGGTGATGAATTACCAGCTGGCGTATTGAAGCTTGCCAAGGTTTATCTCGCGGTTAAGCGTAAGTTGAAAGTGGGAGATAAGATGGCTGGCCGACACGGTAACAAAGGTATTGTTGCCAAGATCGTTCGTGCTGAAGACATGCCATTCCTTGAAGATGGAACTCCGGTAGATATTGTATTGAATCCATTAGGTGTGCCAAGCCGTATGAATCTTGGACAGATCTATGAAACTGTTCTTGGCTGGACCGGTCAGAAACTCGGAGTGAAATTCGCTACGCCGATATTCGATGGAGCTACAACTGATGAGATCGCTAACTATTGTACTGAAGCGGATATTCCAATGATGGGTCATACTTACCTCTATGATGGTGAAACGGGAGATCGTTTCCACCAGAAAGCAACGGTGGGTATTATCTATGTGATCAAACTTCATCACATGGTTGATGATAAGATGCATGCCCGTTCGATCGGACCATACAGTCTCATCACTCAACAGCCGCTTGGTGGTAAAGCACAGTTTGGTGGTCAGCGTTTTGGAGAAATGGAAGTATGGGCACTTGAAGCGTATGGTGCATCAAACATTTTACAGGAATTGCTCACATTAAAATCTGATGATATCATTGGTCGTGCTAAAACATACGAATCAATTGTAAAAGGCGACAACGTTCCAAGGGCTGGTGTGCCTGAATCATTCAATGTATTGGTTCATGAATTGAGAGGATTGGGTCTTGACCTGAAATTCGAATAGAACCACAATTATTGGGGATTAAAAAAGGATTTTGATGAAATCAATTTACATCCCTAAGTGGTAAAAATAAAATTAAGAATGATGGAGAATGAGGTTATTCATCATAATCCATCAAAATCAAAAAAATCAAGGTTCTTTATATGGCAATGAAAAGAGACAATCGTCCCAGACCGACATTCTCAAAAATTACGATCGGGCTTGCTTCGCCTGATAATATTCTTGAAAAAAGTTTTGGTGAGGTATTAAAACCTGAAACCATTAACTATCGTACTTACAAACCTGAACGTGATGGTTTGTTTTGCGAAAGAATATTTGGACCGGTAAAGGATTACGAGTGTGCTTGCGGAAAATATAAGCGCATCCGTTATAAGGGCATCGTTTGTGATCGGTGCGGTGTTGAAGTAACGGAAAAGAAAGTTCGTCGTGAACGTATGGGACACATTAAACTTGTGGTTCCTGTTGTTCATATCTGGTATTTTAAATCACTGCCGAACAAGATCGGTTACCTGCTTGGTGTAAGCTCTAAGAAATTAGAAAGCATCGTTTACTACGAGAGATTCGTGGTGATACAACCAGGTATTCGTGCCGAAAAAGGTTTGAATGCAGGTGATCTTATTACAGAGGAAGAATATCTCGATATTCTTGAGGCCTTGCCAAAAGAAAATCAGTATTTGGCTGATGATGATCCAAATAAATTCATTGCGAAGATGGGTGCTGAAGCGGTACATGATATGTTACAGCGTATCGACCTCGATCAGTTGTCATTTGATCTTCGTAATGCTGCGGCCACTGAAACTTCACAACAACGTAAAGCTGATGCCTTGAAGAGATTGAGTGTTGTGGAAGCTTTCCGTGATGCTAATTCAAGAATTGTAAACCGTCCTGAGTGGATGGTCATGCAATATATCCCTGTTATTCCACCAGAACTACGTCCACTTGTTCCCTTGGATGGTGGTCGTTTTGCTTCTTCTGACCTGAATGATCTTTATCGTCGGGTTATTATCCGTAATAACCGTTTGAAAAGATTATTGGAGATCAAAGCTCCTGAGGTTATCCTTCGGAACGAAAAAAGGATGTTACAGGAAGCGATCGATTCATTATTTGATAACTCAAGAAAATCAAATGCGGTAAAAGCTGAAGGTGGCCGTGCATTGAAATCATTGAGTGATGTGTTGAAGGGTAAGCAAGGACGTTTCCGTCAGAACTTATTGGGTAAACGTGTTGACTATTCAGGTCGTTCAGTAATTGTTGTCGGTCCTGAATTGAAATTGCATGAGTGTGGCTTACCAAAAGATATGGCTGCAGAATTGTTCAAGCCATTTATCATTAGAAAATTAATTGAAAGAGGTATTGTAAAAACAGTGAAATCGGCAAGAAAACTTGTTGATAAAAAAGAAGCCGTTGTTTGGGATATCCTCGAGAATATTTTGAGAGGGCACCCGGTTATGCTTAACCGTGCGCCGACGCTTCACCGTTTATCGATCCAGGCTTTCCAACCGAAATTGATCGAAGGAAAGGCGATACAGCTTCACCCATTGGTATGTACAGCTTTCAACGCTGACTTTGATGGTGACCAAATGGCCGTGCATGTTCCACTAAGTCATGCTGCAGTTTTGGAAGCTCAATTATTGATGCTCGCATCACATAACATCCTGAATCCGCAGAATGGTACTCCTATTACCCTTCCATCACAGGACATGGTATTGGGTCTGTATTATCTCACTAAAGGAAAGAAAAGCACCGATACTGAAAAAGTTCGCGGTGAGGGCATGAAGTTTTACAATCCGAGTGAAGTAGTTATTGCCTTTAATGAAAGGATCGTGGACCTGCATGCATGGATCAAAGTAAAAACTGCGGTGAGGGAAAATGGTGAGATTTCAAATAAGATGGTGGAAACTACTGTTGGCCGTGTACTGTTCAATCAGCATGTTCCGGTTGAAGTTGGTTTTGTGAATGCTCTGCTCACCAAAAAGAATCTTCGTGAGATCATTGGTGATATTCTGAAGATCACGAACATTCCAAAAACTGTAAAGTTTCTTGATGACATTAAGCAACTTGGATTCCGCACAGCGTTTCAGGGCGGACTGTCGTTCAATATTCTTGACCTTGTAATTCCAGAAATAAAAGAAGAATTGCTTGAACAGGCAAAGGGAGAGGTTGATGAAGTGTGGGACAGCTATAACATGGGTCTTATTACAAATAATGAAAGATATAACCAGATAGTCGATATCTGGAGCCGTGTTGATACCCGTATCACAGAAACGTTGATCCGTGAGATGAGTGCCGATAAGCAGGGCTTTAACTCTGTTTATATGATGCTTGATTCAGGTGCCCGTGGTAGCAAGCAACAGGTAAAACAGCTTGCTGGTATGAGGGGATTGATGGCTAAGCCAAGAAAATCCGGATCAACGGGTAGTGAGATCATTGAGAATCCAATCCTTTCGAACTTCAAAGGCGGATTGAACGTATTGGATTATTTCATCTCAACACACGGTGCCCGTAAAGGTCTTGCCGATACAGCATTGAAAACAGCGGATGCAGGTTATCTGACCCGTCGTTTGGTTGACGTTGCACAGGACGTTGTCATCACCGAAGAAGATTGCGGCACGCTTCGTGGTATCGCGATCAGTGCTTTAAAAGATAATGAAGATGTAATTGAACCATTGAGTGATCGTATCGAAGGACGTACATCATTGCATGATGTTTATGATCCGCAAACAGATGAATTGATCATTCATGGGGGTGAAGAAATAACAACTGAAGTTGCAAGGCGGATTGAAGAAAGCGGTATTGAAGCCGTTGAGATACGTTCAGTACTCACTTGTGAAAGCAGGCGTGGATGCTGTGTGAAATGCTATTGTAAGAATCTTGCCACAGGTAATCTTGCACAAAAGGGTGATGCCGTTGGTATCATTGCTGCGCAGTCAATCGGTGAGCCAGGTACACAGCTTACACTTCGTACATTCCACGTAGGTGGTGTTGCCGGTTCAGCTGCTGTTGAATCTACATTAACTGCAAAATTCGAAGGTGTTGTTCAGTTTGACGGATTAAGAACAGTTCTCATTGAGAATAATGAAGGGAATAAAATGCAGGTGGTGATCGGTCGTACCGGTGAGTTGAGAATTATGGATGTGAAGAATGATCGTTTATTGATTACTAATAACATTCCTTACGGAGCTACGCTGAATGTAAAGGATGGTCAGAAAGTAAGTAAAGGAGATATCATCTGTACATGGGATCCATTCAACAATGTAATCATGGCAGAGATCAACGGTACCATCAAATTTGATAATGTTATCGAAGGTGTTACTTACCGTGAAGAATCTGATGAACAAACTGGTCACCGTGAGAAAGTGGTAATTGAAACAAGAGATAAAACAAAGATCCCGCAATTGGTTGTTGAAGGAAAAGAGAGCAAATCATACAATTTGCCAACCGGCAGCCATATTGTGATCGAGGAAGGCGATGATGTAAAAGCCGGACAGGTAATTGTAAAGATCCCAAGGGTTCTTGGTAAGCTTCGTGATATTACCGGTGGTCTTCCAAGAGTTACTGAATTATTTGAAGCAAGAAATCCTGGTAACCCAGCCATCGTTTCTGAAATTGATGGTGTGGTTTCTATGGGAGCGATCAAACGTGGTAACCGTGAGATCATCATTGAGGCAAAAGATGGCGTTCAGAAAAAATATCTTGTACCATTGACAAGACAGATCCTTGCACAGGATGGTGACTTTGTAAAAGCTGGTTCATCATTATCAGATGGTCAGACCTCACCACAGGATATACTTTCTATTCAAGGTCCATTCGCCGTACAACAATATGTTGTGAATGAGATCCAGGAAGTTTATCGTTTACAAGGTGTAAGGATTAATGACAAACATATTGAGGTTATCGTTCGTCAGATGATGCGTAAAGTAAGCATTGTTGATCCGGGTGACACTAAATTCCTTGAGGAAGATCTTGTAGATAAATTTGAATTTTTAGAAGAGAACGACTGGGTATTTGACAAGAAAATAGTTACTGAACCGGGCGAATCAGCAAAGCTTCGTGCAGGTCAGATCGTAAGCTTAAGAGAAGTGAGAGAAGAGAATTCAATCCTTCGTCGTAATGATAAAAAGCTTGTTGAATTCCGTGATGCAAGCCCAGCTACATCAGCTCCAACATTGCTTGGTATTACAAAAGCATCTCTTGGTGTTCAAAGCTGGATATCTGCGGCTTCATTCCAGGAAACAACAAAAGTACTTTCATCGGCAGCCATTCACGGTAAAACGGATGAAATGCTTGGATTAAAAGAGAATGTTATCACCGGTCACCCGATCCCAGCAGGTACAGGTTTGCGTGAATTTGAAAATATGATCGTTGGCAGCAAAGAAGAATATGAATTGTTGCAAACAACAAGGGAAGCGATGACGTTTGATGAAGAAGAGTAAGTGAAGGTACAAGGAACAAGGTGCAAGGCACAAGATTTTATTCAGTGTTTATATATTTTGAGGAGTGGAATTTTTCACTCCTTTTTGTTTATCAAAATTCTCTATAAGCCGTCTTGTTCCTTGTACCTTGTGCCTTCCCTTGTTAACTGTTTCATAAAGTGATCCGAATGATTATATTTGCCCTGAAGGCTTTGATTAACTTGCCAAAAAAAGATGCATGAATAAAGGTTTACTTGCCCTGAACATAATTCTGGTGATTGCTGTAGGAGTTCTTTTTTTTCTATTTTTTTCCAAGAAATCTGACCCTGTTGTTGATAGCACAATACGATTTTCAAATACAGATACGGTTGCCCGATGGCAACATACCCCGGTAGCTTATTTTGATATGGATTCTGTTGAAGCAAATTTTACCGAGTTCAAAAAAATGCAGACTGAAGTTGTGGCGAGAGAGGCAAGAATCAATGATTCTATCAATCAGATGAGAAACGCCTTTCAATCTTACTACATGAAATTACAAGGACAAAGTGCCAATTTAACTCCACGACAACGGGATTCACTTGGCAATGAATTAGCGCAAATGGATATGGATATAAAAAATAAAGCGTCGGAAATGAATCAAACTTACCAGACATATTATATGAGCAAGCAGCAGGAGATAATCACCAAAATAAAAAACTATTGCAAGGAGTTTAATAAGGACAGGAAGTATTCTTATATCATTGCGAGAGAACCCGGATTATTTTATTATACAGATACTGCATACAATGTGACGAGTGAATTATTAAAAGGGCTCAATGCTTTTTACAGTAAAAAGAAATAAGAATTCAACAATACTTTTAAAACTCTCATTGGCTATAAAATCAGTGGGAGTTTTTCTTTTTGTAAATACCCTGAAATACTTATCTTGAACGATAAACCACCGCTATGGCAGAACAAATCTTAATACCGGAGGAACAACAACCAAAATTTAAGCAATCGCTTGGTCTTTTGGATTCAACAATGATTGTTGCCGGTTCTATGATCGGCTCTGGTATTTTTATTGTCAGTGCTGATATTACCCGGAATGTTGGCTCTGCAGGCTGGCTGATCGCCGTATGGCTGATTACAGGGTTTATGACCATCACCGCGGCTGTGAGCTACGGAGAATTGAGTGGAATGTTTCCTAAAGCAGGGGGTCAGTATGTTTATTTAAAAGAAGCATACAATCCTTTAGCAGGTTTTTTATATGGCTGGAGTTTTTTTGCGGTGATACAAACAGCAACGATTGCTGCTGTTGGTGTTGCTTTTTCAAAGTTTCTTGCCTACCTCGTGCCTCAGGTGAGTGAAGATCTTGTGGCATTTTCAATTGGGGGATTAAATATTTCACCAGCTCAATTAGTATCGATTGCCTTGATCGTCTTTCTCACTTTCATTAACACGTTAGGAGTAAAAGGTGGTAAGCTGATTCAAACAACATTTACGGTAACAAAATTGCTAAGCTTATTCGGGCTTATCATTTTTGGTTTGATAATGATGAAAGGAGATGTATGGGATGCTAACTGGACAGATGCATGGCATTTGCATAAATTAAATAGTGTAGAAGAGTATACAATGGCCGCAGCGCTTGGCGCTATTGCTGCTGCAATGGTTGGCTCAATTTTTAGCAGTGATGCATGGAACAATGTAACATTTATTGCCGGTGAAATAAAAAATCCTAAACGGAACATTGGACTCGCCTTGTTCCTGGGTACACTGATCGTTACAATCATTTATGTTACTACCAATATAATGTACACGGCTGTATTGCCATTAAATGAAATTGCAACTGCTGAAAAAGATAGAGTTGCTGTCGAAGCTTCACAAATTATTTTTGGAAACCTTGGAACAGTAGTGATCGCATTAATGATTATGATCTCAACATTCGGCTGTAATAATGGGTTGATATTGGCGGGAGCCAGGGTGTATTATACAATGGCAAAAGACGGATTATTCTTTAAGCCGGCAAATACCCTGAACAAGTTTGCCGTGCCGCAATGGGCATTATGGTGTCAGTGTTTGATCGCTTGTGGATGGAGTGTAAGTGGTAAATACGGCGATTTGTTGGATATGATCTCTTTTGTTGTCGTAATATTTTATGTAATGACTATCCTGGGTATTTTTATTCTTAGGAAAAGACAACCAAATACCGAGAGACCGTACAAAGCTTTTGGTTACCCTGTATTGCCAGCTCTTTATATTATTACGGGAATTGCTTTTTGTGTATTACTTATAATATACAAACCTCAATTTACCTGGCCGGGTCTTATCATTGCCCTGGCAGGAATTCCTATTTATTACATTGCTGTGGCAACCAGAAAAAAAGCAGTATCGAATTAAGCTTATTTGGAAATTGCGTTGATAATGGCAGTAGTTGAAAATCCATCAAGTATGGGGTTGATCACTATTTTTCCTCCATTGGCAATTACTTCTTTTGCACCGGCAATCTCATCAACTGTATAGTCGCCGCCCTTTACCAAAACATCCGGCAGGATAGATGTAATTAAATTTAATGGAGTGTCTTCTTCAAAAATTACAACTGCATCAACCATGATCAGTGAGGCAAGTAGCAATGCTCTTGCTTCCTGGTCATTAATCGGCCGGCTATTTCCTTTTAATTTTTTTACTGAACTATCTGAATTCAGTCCAATGATGAGACTATCTCCTTGTTTTGCAGCTTGGGATAATGAAAAAATATGGCCTTTGTGCAACAGGTCAAATACGCCATTTGTAAAAACAATTTTCTTTCCTTCCTTTTTCCATTGGCTTACTTTTTGAGTAATACCCGGCGGCGTATAAATTTTATCAGAAATGTGATCAGCTGTCATAATATCATTATACTTTATCGACAAATGTATAAATAATTATTTGCAGCAACTTAATGATGGATTAACCACTAATTTTATGTAAATAAAAAATAAACAGGATATTTATAAATAACTATAAGCAATGACAGAATGCGAAGAATTGTTTAATGATCTCAAATCCCTGAAGGTTGGAGTAATTGGCGATGTAATGCTCGATACATATATCTGGGGTAAGGTGGACAGAATTTCGCCGGAAGCCCCAGTGCCTGTTGTTTCTTTAGATCATAAAGAACAGCGAATAGGCGGGGCCGGCAATGTAGCCATTAACTGCGCCAGTCTTGGCGCAAAAGTTTTTCTATTGGGTATCATTGGTAATGATGATGAGGCAGATCAGCTGGAGCAATTGTTGAAGGAGAATATGATCGATACAACCGGTTTAGCGAGAAGTGCAAAAAGAACGACAACGAATAAAACAAGGATCATCAGTCGCAACCAACAAATGCTGAGGTTTGATGCTGAAATAACAGATGATCTTAATAAAGATGATGAAGCAGTATTGCTGAAACAAGTTTCTAATTTTATTGAACTCGAGGACCCGAATATTTTAATTTTTGAAGATTACAATAAAGGAGTGCTGACAGAGAATGTGATTGAAGAAGCAATAGAATTGTGCAGGGCCTCTGGTGTTATTACGGCAGTAGATCCAAAGAGAAAAAACTTTTTCAGTTATAAGAATGCAGACATTTTCAAGCCTAATATGAAAGAAGTGCAGGAGGGATTGCATCTTTTATTTGAAAGCAATGATCTTTATGTATTAAGAAATGTACACGAACAACTGCAAAAGTTATTACAACATCGTGTTTCATTGATAACCTTGTCTGAGAAAGGAATTTTTTATCAGCATCTTCAGAATGCTGCCATCATACCAAGTCATTTACGAAATGTAGCTGATGTTTCTGGTGCGGGGGACACAGTGATTGCTGTTGCCGCCATGGTATATGCTGTTACAAAAAATGCACACCTGATGGCCGAGATAGCAAATATTGCCGGCGGGCTCGTTTGTGAGGAAGTTGGAACAGCCGCAGTAGACAGGGAAAAGCTTTTACGGGAATGTGAGTTACTCCTTTCTTAAACCCTCAAAACCCCTAAATGGTGCTTGCCATCGCACAAATCAACTTATTTAATTACTCAGCTCTTCGTCGGAAGATTTAAGCTCACCTTTTGCTGCCTTTTTAATTATCAGCTCAAAGTCTATGAAGACCTCAAAAAATATTTTTATCAAGGCAAATACAAGAATGAATATTTTACCGGCACCGAATGTCAGGAACATGCTGCCGAGTATAACTGTTACCTGTTGAATAAAGATTCTTCCATAAGGCTGGAACATAAGATAGCCCAAAGAGGAGGTTTTATAGTCGCCGCTTAAAATAAAATCCGTTGTAAACCGGAAGCCATAGCTGATAATAAAAATTCCCAGCATGATGTAGGCTTCATTAGTGAGCAATGATGGCCACTTGGAAAAGAAGTTAGAAAATGTTATTCCATGCTCATCGCCGATGCCGGATACGGAAAAGAATATTCCCATTTGTACGGCAACAAATAAACCGTAATGGAGGATAAAAAAAAGCATGAAAAACCAAAAGGGTTGTTTTGAAACTGCCCCCTGGTTTTGCCATACATCTTTTGGTCTTACTAAAAGTCCTGTGATCAGTAATTTTAATAAAGTGAAAAGTCCGATGATGATCGTTTCAAGGCAATAAACAAGAAAAACTTCTTTGGCACTCCAACTAAAAAACCAAACGCCGATAACAGGAATGAGATTTGCAACGATTAGGGACCAGTCGCCTTGGGTGAGGTGCCGTTTAGTTATATCTTTCCAGGTGGTGGGCATGATTAAAATTACTTTATTCGGATTACAATTTATAAGGGGCTAAAGCCCCTTTGTTTTTTATACTTCTTTTGCCCCGGCCTTAAGGCCGGGGCTATGAATGTTATTTCATTCTATGGGCTTTAGCCCATTAAAAGGGTCAATGAGAGTTAAAATAATTAATTTCGATGCTATGTCAAAATTCACAATAGCACTGCATGGGGGTGCAGGAACTATTTCTAAAAAAAGCATGACCCCGGAAAAGGAAGCTGCATACCTCAACGCCTTGAATGAGGCCCTGGACGCAGGTTACAAGATGTTGGAGAAAAATGGAGATGCGCTGGATGCTGTTAAAGCTGCGGTGATCGAATTAGAAAATACTATCCTGTTCAACGCAGGTAAGGGATCTGTTTTTACGAATGCCGGTACACATGAAATGGATGCATCGATAATGGATGGGAAAGACCTGAGTGCTGGGGCAGTTGCTGCGGTAAAAAATATTCGTAATCCAGTTGAACTGGCTTATGCTGTTATGAAAAAAAGTGAGCATGTTTTTTTGATCGGAAGTGGCGCTGAAGAATTTGCAAAGCAAAACGGAATTGCATTTGAACCTGATGAATATTTTTATTCTGAGTTTCGATATAAACAACTACAAAAAGCAAAAAGGTCGAATGAAACAGCACTGGATCATGATATAAACATTGAAGGATCCTCCTCGGCTAAAGCTCAGGAGGACGAAGAAAGGAAATTCGGTACGGTTGGCGCTGTTGCCTGTGATGCAAAAGGTAACCTTGCTGCGGCAACAAGCACCGGTGGAATGACGAATAAACAGTTTGGACGCGTTGGCGATAGCCCCATCATTGGTATTGGCACTTATGCAAATAATAAAACCTGTGCTATCAGTTGTACCGGCCATGGCGAGCCATTTATAAAGGCTGTTGCTGCTTATGATGTAAGTTGTTTAATGGAGTATAAAGGCCTATCTCTTGAAGAAGCCACGACTATTGTAGTGATGAATAAGTTAACGAAGATAGAT
>Ga0075421_100008635_pt1 | contig 12528 bp, 9 predicted proteins | sample SoiMetdeltSBSDD5_FD_75292 | JGI IMG/M metagenome (GOLD analysis project Ga0075421, IMG submission 75292) | Bulk soil microbial communities from a Populus tree surrounding site in Tennessee, USA - Soil MetaG P. deltoides SBSDD5 | ecosystem: Environmental > Terrestrial > Soil > Tree plantation... | reverse complement strand
TTCACGATCTCGCTCACCATGTCGGCGAGCCGCGCCTGTTGAAGCTGAAACGCCGCGAGCGGCTTGTCGAACATGACGCGATTGCGGGCGTAGGACAGCGCTTCCTCGTAGCACGCCATCGCTGCGCCGATGCCCCCCCACGAGATGCCGTAGCGCGCCTGCGTCAGGCACATCAGTGGACTCTTGAGGCCTCCCGACTTCGGGAGGATCGCATCGGCGCTGACGCATACATCCTGAAAGACGAGCTCACTCGTGTCGGAGGCACGAAGCGACAGCTTGCCCTTCTGGTCCTTCGCCGTGAACCCTCGCGTGTTCGTCGGCACGAGAAAGCCGCGAATGGACTTATCCGACTTGTCCTCGTTCGTCTTCGCCCAGACGACAGCGACGTGGGCCTGGGACCCGTTCGTGATCCACATTTTGCCGCCGTTGATGACCCAGGTCCCATCGTTCTGCTCACGGGCCATGGTGACCATGCCGGCGGGGTTCGAGCCGAAATCCGGCTCGGTGAGACCGAAGCAGCCGATGACCTCACCCTTCGCCATCGCGGGGAGCCACTTCCGTTTCTGCTCCTCGCTGCCGAACGCGAAGATGGGATACATCACGAGCGCGCCCTGGACAGAGGCAAAGGAGCGAATCCCGGAGTCGCCGCGCTCGAGCTCCTGCATGATGAGGCCGTACGCGACGTTGTTCAGCCCCGCGCACCCGTACTCCTCCGGCAGATTCGCGCCGAGGACGCCGAGTGCGGCCATTTCCGGGATGAGCTCCTTGGGGAATCGACCATCGACGTAGCACTTGCCGATGATCGGGAGCACGCGCTCGTCGACGAAGCGGCGGACGCTGTCTCGAACGGCCCGCTCTTCCTCGGCGAGCACGGAATCGATGTCGTAGAAGTCTGTGGGCGTAGGCATGGCCGAAAACTAAGCGATCCACATCGCCTATCAGCTAGAGCGGTCGGCCTGTCCCATATTCGCAGTCGAGCTTCGCCGTCGCGCTGGCACCTTCATTGGGGGATACGGATCATGCGGATTGGGCGGATGAACGCAGATCCGTCCAGGCCGGGGTGACTCCTTGCGCAACGGGTCGAAGAATGAGGCGGACTGCCGCTCTGGAGGCCACTTTAGGAGTGGCCAGCTATTAGTCGTGAGTCGAGAGCGTCCCGTGGCAGTTCCCCTCACTCCCGGGCTCGTTGCGCGACCGTCTCTCCCAGCTACGGACCGATTCGCTTTGATCCACCCGATCCGCATAATCCGCATACCTCTCGCGGATGCCGGCCCTCCTGGGGAAGTCGCCGCGCGCCGAAAGCGATGACCGAGGGCATTTGATCGATGACCGAGGGCATTTGATCGTTACTCATCCCGCGCCGCTTTGATCGCGAGATGCTGCGCGGCCGCGGGGGCGTTCGCGGGGATGTTCGCGTCACGGCGCGAGCGAACCGGTGTGACCGTCCGACGAGCCGACGGGGCGACGCCGACCTCGCGCGCTTTCGCGCGGAAGACGCGGCCGTGGTCGATCGGGTGGCCGGTCTCGTCCTGCCACTGGTGCACCATCTCGTGGAGCAGCGTGTGGAGCGCCTCCTCCCAGCCGTGCCGACGGATGTGCCGTCGACTCATGACGATCTCCGACGCCTCGCCCGCGGGTGACGCCGACATGTAGTGGCCGAGGCGAGCGCGCATACGGCGCGACACGCGCACCGTGATGGGTTTCAGCGTCCCACCGAAGTGGCGCTCGTTGAAGCGACGATGCCACTCGGTGAGCCGGCGCATGAGCGGGGCGTCGTCAGGGTGCGGCGCATCGGGGCGACGCGTGCGCGGCGGGCGCGCGACGGGATAGGCCAGAATCCGCTGGCGTGCGTGGCGGCGCGCCGCCGCGGTGCGACCGCTCACGAACGTGGCGATCGCCACCAAGATGTCCGGCGGCGCCGACAGGTAGCCCTCGTGCACGCGCAACTCCCGACCGCGGTAGCTCACCATCACCGCGCGGTTGCGCGTGAGGCGACACCGGTCGATCCCGTTGAGGCCGAGCGCGCGGAGCCGCGCGAGCAGCTGGGACGCGTCACGCGGCGGGCTCACGTCGAGCCCCAAATCGAGCTGTGCGGTCGGGCGGGTCACCAGCCTGCCTAACGATCGAAGCACCGGGAAGGTCCTGGCGTGAACGTCTTGTCGCTGGCGGTCCAAACGAGCGTCGACACTTCGATGTTCTCCGGACGAATCGTAATCACGTTGACCGACGATGGGCGCCCCCCCCGTGACCGGCTCGAGACGGTCCCAGCCGTCGAGATCACCGTTCCCTTCTGCGTGTGCTCGATGTAGTGAATCGCTTCCTGATGGTCGTGGCCGCAGAGCACGAGGTCGACGCCGATCTGCGCGAACCCGCCGAGCACCTTGCGGGTGTCCTTCAGGCCGTGCCGACCGGAGAGCTCCCCTTTCACCGGGTTGTGATGCATCACGATAACGCGAGCCGCGTCCGGCGGCGAACCCTCGAACTCCTCGCGCGCGTGTTCGATCTGCGAGCGGTGGATGGCGCCGATGATGGAGATGTCGCGCAGCCGCCACGTGAGTGTCTTGCGAGTGACGCCGTGCGCCGTGTTGAGTCCGACGAACGTCGCGCCCGGCACGCGCAGCACGGGCTCGAGATCCTCCGAGATGTGGTTCCGATAACTCTCGAAGATCTTCTTGTCGTCACCGACGCCAAGCGGCGCACGCCACCACATCACATCATGGTTCCCGGGAACCACGATGGTCTTGCTGACCTTGCGCGCGTCGCGGATGAACGCGTGCGCTCGCTGGAACTCGCCCGCCCGCGCGCGCTGTGACAGGTCGCCCGAGAGCGCAACCACATCGAACCGGCGCTCCTGGATCATTGTCTCGATCCCCTCGACCTGGTCGGCGACCGCCGGCCAGCCGAAGTGGAGATCTGAGACGTGGAACACCGTCAACACGGCCCAGACCGTTTCGTCACTGCAACCGGGCGATGATTGCGTCGCTGAACTGCGCCGTCGTTGCGGTGCCGCCGAGATCGCGGGTAACGGTCTTCCGCTCGCGGATCACGCTTTCCATCGCATCGCGGATGCGCCCCGCGCGCTCACGGTCGCCCACGTGCTCCAGCATGAGGCAAGCTGCGTAGACGAGCGCACCCGGATTCGCGATCCCCTTCCCGGCGATGTCAGGCGCCGTGCCGTGCACAGCCTCGAAGATCGCGGCGTTCGCGCCGAGGTTGGCTCCCGGCGCGAGGCCGAGCCCGCCGACGAGCCCAGAGATGAGGTCGGAGAGGATGTCGCCGAAGAGGTTCGTCGTGACGATGACGTCGAACGTCTCGGGCTTGATCACGAGCTGCATCGCCATCGCGTCCACAATGCGCTCCTCGTACTCCACGCGTCCAGCGTATTCCTTGGCGATCGCCTGGCCGACCTCGCGAAAGAGACCGCCGGTGAACTTCAGGATGTTCGCCTTGTGGACGAGCGTCACTTTCTTGCGGCCGTGCGCAACAGTGTACTCGAACGCGTAGCGGATGACGCGGTCGGAGCCGTAGCGTGTGACGACGGCCGTCGACTCCGCCGCCGCCCGCTGGTCCGGGCCTATGGCGATGAAGTGCTCGATGCCCGAGTACAGTCCCTCGGTGTTCTCGCGGATCAACACGATGTCGACGTTGTCGAATCGCCCACCCGGGACGACCGATCGCGCGGGGCGCACGTTGGCGTAGAGGTCGAACGTGCGACGCAGTGCGACGTTCACCGACCGATAGCCGCCACCTACGGGCGTCTCGAGCGGCCCCTTGAGCGCGAGTCCCGTCCGTTCGATGGACTCAATGGTCGCGTCAGGCATCGGGTCGTCGAACTGGGCGACGGCCGCCATGCCAGCGAGCTGCCGGTCCCAATCGAACTGAGCGCCGGACGCGTCGAGAATCCGAATGGTTGCGTCGGTGATGTCGGGGCCAATGCCGTCGCCGGGAATCAACGTGCAGGCAACACTCATGTCGATCAGTGAGATTCAGCGCTGAGGAGAGAACAGGTCGGCGACGCCGCTGGCAAGGCCCGCCGCGACCGCGGGCGAGAATGATCGGGCCATCTGGCCCGTCACGTCGCCCTTCCACGTGAGTCGCGCCGCGCGTACATCCACGACGACGAGGTGAACTGTCGCGCGACCTCCAGAATCCTCGGGGGTAAGTCGCAGCACGGTGGGCACGAGCGCGTGGCGCGCATCGAACAACGCGGCGAGCGCCCGGAGCTGACCCGCGAGCGGCTCGGCGATCGCCTTGTCGGGCTCCTTCTCGACGGGCGCGAGCTGGTCGAACGCGATCGCGTACGGGTCGGCGGCGTAGCTGGGATTGCGGCGGGCTGCGCGCGCGAGCGCAGGCGGGAAGGCCCACTTGCCGCGGACGCCGGCCTCGCGAACCGCGAACGCAATCTCGTCATCGAGGCTCGCGAGGTAGGCGCGATGGTCACCGACCTTGTCGCTCCACGCCGGAATGCCGAGTCGCAAGCTCTGCACAGGGAGGACGACGAGCGGCTGTGACGCGAAAGCCGCGAGAGCGCCCGGCGACCCCGCCTGTATACTCGTGCGGACGGAGGGTGACGCGGTGTGCGCGGCGGCCTCACGCGACGTTGCGGTCGATGCAGCCTGAGGTGCCACCGTGCCGCGGGCGCACCCGGCGACACAGACGATGACGGCGACTCGAGAGATGTGTGTAGTCACGATGCGAGAATGCTGAGACTAAGCTAACAGCGCCGGAAGGCCGCGGCACCCGCGACATCGCGGGAACTCTGCGTGGCTGCGATCCCTGCGAATCCATCACGCGTGGCGGTTGCTTCCGTCACAACCGGGGGCCAATTTGGCGGCAACGTTACCCTAGGGACGGCACCTGCATGAGCAAGCTGCTTTCGTGGCTGGGTTGGCTCGTCGTCGCACTCACCGGGGCTGGTGCGTTCGCGTGGCTCGCGCTGTCACGTGGCGAACAGGTCAGCGCGGCGTGGCTGGTGACCGCCGCGGTTTGCACGTATCTCATCGCGTATCGGTTTTACAGCCGGTTCATCGCGGTCAAAATCTTCGCGCTCGATGCGAACCGCGCGACACCGGCGGAGCGGCTGAACGACGGCCGCGACTATGTGCCGACGAATCGGTGGATCGTGTTCGGCCACCACTTCGCGGCCATTGCCGGACCCGGCCCGCTCGTCGGACCTACGCTCGCGGCGCAGTTCGGCTTCCTTCCAGGCATGATCTGGATCCTGGTCGGCGTGGCGCTCGGTGGAGCGGTTCAGGACTTCGTGATCCTCGCGTCGTCCGTTCGCCGCAACGGGAAATCGCTCGGCCAGATGGCGAAGGAAGAGATCGGGCCCGTCGCAGGCTTCACGGCGCTCGTCGCGGTGCTCGGCATCATGATCGTGCTCATTGCGGTGCTCGCGCTGGTCGTGGTGAATGCGCTGGGCGAAAGCCCGTGGGGCGTCGTGACGGTCGGCCTCACGATCCCGATCGCGCTTCTCATGGGCGGGTACCTCAAGTGGGTCCGGCCACATCGCGTGCTCGAGGCAACGGCGATCGGCCTGGTGCTGCTCATTGCCGCGCTCTATGTCGGCCGCGCCGTCGCCGCAGACCCGTCGCTCGCGCCGATGTTCACGTTGAGCCGACGCACGCTCGCACTGCTGATCATGGTGTATGGCTTCGCCGCGTCGGTGCTTCCCGTGTGGCTGTTGCTCGCGCCGCGGGATTACCTCTCCGCGTTCGTGAAGCTCGGCGTCGTCGTCGCGCTCGCGCTGGGGATCCTCCTCGTGCTCCCACCGCTCCAGATGCCGGCGGTCACGAAGTTCGTCGACGGGACGGGCCCGGTGTTCGCCGGGAAGCTCTTCCCGTTCGCGTTCATCACGATCGCGTGCGGCGCCATCTCCGGCTTCCACGCGCTGATCTCGTCAGGCACGACGCCGAAGCTGCTCGAGCGAGAGCCCGATGCCCGGATGATCGGATACGGTGGCATGCTCCTCGAGTCGATGGTCGCCATGATGGCGCTCATCGCGGCGTGCGTGCTGACACCGGGCGTGTTCTTCGCAATCAATGCTCCGCCCGCCGCGATCGGCACGACGGCGCAGACCGCCGCCGAGGCGATTCGGAACTGGGGATTCGTGTTGCAGCCGGGGGAGATCGAGGCGCTCGCGCGAAACGTCGGCGAGGCGTCCCTGCTCTCGAGAACCGGTGGTGCGCCAAGCCTGGCAGTAGGCATGGCCCACATCTTCTCGAACGTGCTCGGCGGGCCGACGGCGATGGCGCTGTGGTACCACTTCGCGATCATGTTCGAGGCGCTCTTCATCCTGACGACGCTCGACGCCGGCACGCGGGTGGGTCGCTTCATGCTTCAGGATCTCGGACGGCACGTGTGGGAGCCATTCGGCCGCGTGTCGTGGTATCCGGCCGTCCTGCTCTCGAGCGCGATCTTCGTCGCGATGTGGGGCCACTTTCTGTATCAGGGCGTGATCGACCCGCTCGGCGGCATCAACTCACTGTGGCCGCTCTTCGGCATCGCCAACCAGCTGTTGGCGGCCGTCGCGTTGTGCGTGGGCACGACGGTGCTCATCAAGATGGGGAAGCAGCGGTATGCGTGGGTCACGCTGCTGCCGCTCACGTGGCTGGTGGTGGTCACGATGACGGCGGCGTTCACGAAGATCTTCTCGTCGGATCCGCGACTCGGGTTCCTGGCGCATGCGCGTCGGTTCTCGGATCTCCTCGCACAGGGCACCGTTCCGCCGGGTGTGCGGAGCGCCGCAGATGCGACGCGCATCATCTGGAATGATCGAGTCGACGCGGCGGTCGCGGCGTTCTTCGCGGTGGCGGTGCTGGTGATTCTGGCGGACTCGGCGCGGGAATGGCTTTCCATTCTGCAGGGGCGCAAGCCCGCGGTGTCGAGTGAAGTACCGTTCGAGGCACGAGTTGCCGTTGCTGGCGACTAGCGGCGGCTGCTGCGAGCTGGCAGGCCAGCTTGGAGCTGGGAGCGTGCTAGCTGAAGCCGCCAGCTGGCAGGCTACTACCAGCGGCTCGGTGCTGGCAGGCCATCGCCAGCGGTCACCAACCGCAAGCGCAATCCGCGAGCATAGCTCAGCCACCAGTCTTTCCAGCACCTAACGTCTTCATACGATGCGCGATTTCTCTGTTGCGGCTCTTGTCTGCCTGACCACGGGTTCGCTCGGCGCGCAGTCCGTGGCCTCCCCCGCGCGGGCGAGTGGCGCGGCCTCGGCGTTCGACTTCTCCATCGCGAACATGATGCGGGGGCCGGAGGTTTACGGGCGTGAGCCGCAGCGCGTGCAGTGGACCGCGGACAGCCGGTGGATCTACTTTCTCTGGAACCCGCCGGGCACCGACTGGCGGGAGCCCGCACGACCACACCGTGTGCGGGCCACCGGCGGCTCGCCCCCGGAACGACTGACCGACGCCCACATGGACAGCGCCGGTCCGCTGCTCGAGACGGGCGTTCTGTCGCGCGACCGAAAGTCGCGTGTGGTCGCGTACAACGGTGACCTCTACATCGTTGCGCTGCCGGCCGGAACTGCACGGCGGTTGACCGAGACGGTCGGCGAGGAACGCAGCCCGTACTTCTCCGCCGACGGGCGCCGAGTGTTCTACGTCCGCGATAACAACGTCTTCTCGATCGACCTCGACGGCGGGCTCGTTCGCCAGCTCACCGACGTGAGGGCGGGACCGGCACCGCGGGACTCGGCGAAGGGACAAGGGCAGCGCGGGAACCTCGAGGCGCAGCAGCGCGAACTGTTCGACGTCATTCGCGACCGCCTCCGCGCCGACAGCGTCCGCGAGGCCGAGCGGAAGGCGCGCGAGTCACTCCGCGTCAAGCCGTTCTACCTGGGAACGAACGAACGCGTCGCGTCGGTATCCGTGTCGCCCACGGGCAACGCGCTGCTTCTCGTCACGACCGTCCCGGCGGAGCGCTCGCTTCAGACGCGCGTGCCGAACTACGTGACGACGAGCGGCTACACGGAAGAGCTCACGGTCCGCACGAAGGTCGGCGACACGCAGGCGGGTGGCCGTGTCGCGTTCATGAAGTTACCAAGCGGTGACCTCACCTGGTTGCAGGTCGTGCCCGCGGACACGACCCGTCCACCGTCGCAGGTATCGGCGTTAGGCTGGACAGATGACGGAAGCGCCGCCCTGGTGTTCGCCGAGGCACGCAACTACAAGACGCGATACATCCACAAGGTGGACGCCGCCACGGGGAAGCTGCGGACGCTCGATGTCCTGCGCGACAGCGCGTGGGTCGGCGGTCCGTGCTACGGCTGTGGCGGCTGGTACGACGGCGGCAAGCGGCTGTGGTTCGTCTCCGAGGCCGACGGCTACGCCCACCTCTACACGATGGACGCGAACGGCGGCGACCGCCGCCAGCTCACGAGTGGAAAGTGGGAGGTGATCGACGCGCGGCTGACTCCCGACGGGCGGTCATTCGAGCTGCACACGAGCGAAGTCTCGCCATTCGAGCGACACTACGACCGCATGGCCGTGACGGGTGGCGCGCGCGAGCGCATCACCACGCAGAAGGGCGGTCACACCGCGGTACCCTCGCCCGACCGGACGATGGTGGCGGACGTTTATTCGACCGCCAACCGTCCGCCGGAGTTGTTCGTGATGCGCAACCGCGCGGGCGCACCGACGACGCAGCTCACCACCTCACCGACGGCCGAGTGGCTGAGCTTCCCATGGATCGTGCCGGAGATCGTGATGATCCCGGCCTCCGACGGTGTGCCGGTCCCCGCGCGCATCTACCGTCCGAAGGACATGAATGCGCAGCCTAACGGGGCGGCGGTCATCTTCGTGCACGGCGCCGGGTACTTGCACAACGTTCACAATTACTGGTCGAGCTACGCCCGGGAATACATGTTCAACCAGTACCTCGCGTCGAAGGGGTACATGGTGCTGGATATCGATTACCGCGCCTCGGCCGGGTACGGACGCGACTGGCGCACGGCCATCTACCGGTGGATGGGCGGACGCGATCTGCAGGACCACGTCGATGGCTCGCGTTACCTCCAGCGGGAATTCGGCATCGACCCGGAACGCATCGGGATCTACGGCGGCAGTTACGGCGGGTTCATCACGCTCATGGCGCTCTTCACCGCGCCCAAGCAGTTCGGTGCCGGCGCGGGACTCCGGAGCGTGACGGACTGGGCGCACTACAACCATACCTACACCGCGCGCATCCTCAACCAGCCCCAGGACGACACGCTCGCGTACCGGCGGTCCTCGCCCATCTACTTCGCGGCCGGGCTCGAGGATCCGCTCCTGATCGCACACGGAATGGTGGACGTGAACGTCCACTTCCAGGACGTCGTGCGTCTCAGCCAACGGCTCATCGAGCTGGGCAAGACGCGCTGGGAGATGGCCGTGTACCCGGTGGAGGATCACGGCTTCGTGCGGCCAGCGTCGTGGACGGACGAGTATCGGCGTATCTTCGAGCTCTTCGAGCAGCATCTCGCTCGCCGGGGGCCTGGGGCGGCGTCGACGGGAGGAGCCCGGTAATGCGCTCCGGGTCAACGTTAGGCTACGTCGCCGCCAGCCGGGGCGCCGACGGAGTGCGAGCGGCCCTCACCTGGCTGCGTCGGGCCGCTGGCATCGCCCGCACCGTGGTCGGGGCGCCGGATTACGATCGGTACGTCGCGCACGTGCGGGCGCATCACCCCGAGTGCCAACCGATGTCGCGAGACGAGTTCATGCAGCAGCGACTGGAGAGCCGGTACTCCCGGCCTGGGGCCCGCTGCTGCTGAGCTCACGGAGGTGGGCGACTGATGAAGCGCTTTTTCGTGCGGATCGCCGCCATCGTCGCGACCGCGTACGTCGCGGCCTCGATCGGCGTTCGCGTCTTCGAACGGTCGCTCGTGTATGTACCGGGACCGAGACCCGTGGAACCACCCGCACCGGAGCTTCGGCTCCGCCAGCAGACGGTGCGGTTTCGAGCCGCCGACTCGACGTTGCTCTCGGCGTGGGCCATTCCGGCAGCGAGTGACCTCCCCGACGCCCCATGGGTGCTCATCTCCCATGGAAACTACGGCAACATCGGAAATGGTGGCCGGCCGCAGTTCTACGCCTGGTTCCGCGACCTCGCCGTGAACCTGCTCGCATACGACTACCGCGGGTACGGCGAGAGCGAGGGGGTGCCGAGCGAGGACGGCGTCTACGCGGACGCGGAGGCAGCCTATCGTTACCTGACCGATTCGTTCCACGTCCCGGCGTCGCGAATCATTCTGTTCGGGCATTCGTTAGGCACGGGCGTCACGATCGAGCTGGCCCGGCACGTCGCGGCCGCCGGGCTGATCGTCGAGGACGCCTACACATCCGTGGCGGAGCGCGGACAGGAGGTGTTTCCCCTCCTGCCGATAAAGCTCATCGCGCGCAGTCGCTTTGCGTCCATCGAGAAGGTCAGTTCGCTCGGCCTCCCGAAGCTGTTCCTGCACGCGCGGAACGATCAGACCATTCCCATTGCTCACGGCCGACGGGTCTTCGCGGCCGCCGCCGAGCCAAAGGAGTGGGTCGAGCTCGATGCGGGACACGGCGATGCCTACTCGGTCGAGCGTGCGCGGTACTACGGCAGCATCGGCAGCTTCATTCAGCGGGTCGTAGCACCGACTCCGATCGTTGCTCAGCGGGCGATCCCACACCGAGCAACACCATAGCAGCCACGAAAGCGAACCCTGAACCGACTTGAAACGCCCGCGCGGGGCCGAAGCGATCCCACACGAGCCCAAACAGCAGCGACGCCGGGAGCGCCCCGATCCCGATCGCGAGGTTGAACCATCCATAGGCGGTTCCGCGCCGCTCTCGCCCCACGAGATCCGCGACCATTGCGCGCTCGGTCCCCTCCGTCAGGCCGAAGAACAGCCCGTACGTGAGGAAGAGCGCCCACGCGTGCCAGCTCTCCGTCGCCTGCCCGAATGCGAAATACACGAGCGCGTACAACGTCCAGCCGGCGAGGATCAGCGGTTTCCGTCCGACGCGATCGGAGAGCGCACCGCCGGGCATGCTCGAAGCCGACTTCACGATGTGGAGTCCCGCCCAGAGGATGGGCACGAGCGCGACCGGCACGCCGAGTTGATTCGCACGCAGAATGAGGAACGCGTCGGTCGAGTTCCCGAGCGTGAACAGGAAGACGGCGGCGAGGAAGACCCAGAACCGCCCTCCGAGCCCGATAGTCAGTACGGGCGGCGAGGTCGTCGCGACCCCAGGCGTAGCACGGACCGGGCGCGGCGCCTCACGGACGCCTAGCACCAGCACGAGTACCGACAAGAGACCCGGAATCGCCGCGAGGAGAAACACCGTCCGCAGGTCAACCGTCTGCGATTGCAACAGCGCGAACGCGATCAATGGACCGATCACCGCGCCAGCATGGTCCGCCGCGCGATGAAACCCGAACGCGCGACCACGGATCGACGGGTCCACCGAGTCCGCGATCAGAGCATCACGTGGAGCTCCTCGGATCCCCTTTCCTATGCGATCCGTGATCCGGATGGCCAGCACCTGCACGGACGACTGCGCGATGGCGACGAGTGGTCGCGCAGCCGACGCGAGGGCGTATCCCGCCACGACGAGTGGCTTCCGTCGGCTGACCCGATCCGACCACCACCCACTTGCGAGCTTCAACAGCGCCGACGTCGTCTCCGCGGCGCCCTCGATTGCCCCAACGGCGGCGGCGCCGGCCCCGAGCACGGTCGTGAGGAAGATCGGAAGGAGCGGGTAGATGATTTCGCTCGACACATCCGTGAGGAACGACACCGCGGCGAGGACGAGCACGTTACGTCCCAGCCGGCGGAGCGCGCGCCCCGCGGCGGATGGTGCGAAGTCGATTGGCACGCGCGGAAACTACATGGCACCGGGATCGTGCGCTCGGCGTCCCCGGGCTAGAATTACCGCATGATCGCGTCACCCGCTGCTGAGTCTCGGACGGCCCGCACCCACCGTGCGCTCGCCGCGTCGCATGCCCGTCTTGCGACACGCGACGCCGCGACGATCCGGACGCAGATCGCGATCTCCCAGATCGCCGCGCCTACGGGCGATGAGCGGCAGCGCGCGGAGTGGGTCGCAGCCCGGTTTCAGTCGCTCGGTCTGAGCGACGCGCACATTGACCACGCCGGCAACGTGATCGCCACCCGCGGCGGCACGGACGACACGCGGCCGGTGCTGGTGTGCGCCCACCTCGACACCGTGTTCGGGCGGGATGTCGCGCTCACCGTGCGCCGGGATGGTAAGCGACTGACCGGACCCGGAATTGGCGATAACGGACGCGGGCTGGCCGCGATGCTCGCGATTGCGGAAGAGATCGACGGACGCGCGGTGCGCACGCGTCGCTCCATTGTCTTCGTCGCGACGACTGGAGAGGAAGGCGCGGGAGACCTGCGCGGGGCGAAGTATTTGTTCTCATCGCTGCCGGAGGAGCCGGCGGCCGCGGTCGCGCTCGATGGCGCGGGTGACGAGCGTATCGTGCACCGGGCGCTCGGGTCGCGGCGCTATCGCGTCACGTACCGAGGTGCCGGCGGGCATAGCTGGGCGGCGT
>Ga0075421_100008628_pt1 | contig 12531 bp, 7 predicted proteins | sample SoiMetdeltSBSDD5_FD_75292 | JGI IMG/M metagenome (GOLD analysis project Ga0075421, IMG submission 75292) | Bulk soil microbial communities from a Populus tree surrounding site in Tennessee, USA - Soil MetaG P. deltoides SBSDD5 | ecosystem: Environmental > Terrestrial > Soil > Tree plantation... | reverse complement strand
GCCGACTGCGGAGATCATCATCGCGCATGGGTGTTCTCCTTGCCGTCGTCGAGCAGGTTAGCCAGCGAGGCACGGCCCCGGGCCAGGCGCGCTTTCACCGCACTCTCCGAAGAGGCGGTCTCTGCGGCGATCTCGGCCACCGTGAGCCCGGCGAGGTAGTGCAGGACGATCGCTCGGCGTTGGGTCGCCGGCAGTTGCCGCAGCGCGTCGAGAAGCGCCACCTTGTCCGGTTCAGGTGCCGGCAGGGTCAGTGTGGGCCGGACCCGGTCATGGGCCCGACGGCGGCGCATGGCGCGCCGCCAGGAACTGACGGCGATCCGGTAGGCAACGGTACGAACCCAAGCCGCTGGGTCGACGTACCCGGACACCGTGCCCCAACGCTGCCAGGCCCGCGCGTAGGCCTCGGCAACGGCGTCCTCCGTCTCGCTGCGGTCACCGATCATGACGTAGACCTGCCCCATGATGTGCGCTCCGGTCGCCGTGTAGAAGGCGTCGAACTCGGTGCTATCGCGCATAGCATCCCCGTTCGGCTGTGTCCGGTCATATGAAGGACGCCATCCGAGCGTTCGCGGTTACATCACAGACTGGTATCGACTGATCGTCTACACGTCGTCTACTGCGTGTCATGCTCGTGTGCGTCGCGGTGTGGCGGGACGGTGATCCGTGTGCGGAAACCGGATGCATCGCTACGCTCCGAACCGGAAGTAGATCGTCCGGATCTGGCCCTAGCGTAACGTCCATGACCGAGGACCCGCCGTGGACGAGCACCCGGCGGGACGGGAACCCGCTGGAGAAAGAGAACTGATCATGGACATCTTGCTCATTGCTGGCCTGTGGCTCGACGGATCCGCGTGGGACGACGTCGTGCCCGCCCTCGAGGAGCTCGGCCACCGCCCCGTGCCGCTCACCCTCCCGGGCCAGGGCGACGGATCCGCGTCCGCAACGATTGACGACCAGGTGGCTGCGGTGCTCGCCGCGGTGGACTCAGCGTCCGAAAGGCCCATGGTGGTAGGGCATTCCGCCGCCTGCACTCTGGCGTGGCTGGCCGCCGACGCCCGGCCGGAGAGGGTGGCTAAGGTCGCGCTCATCGGCGGCTTCCCGTCCGCCGACGGCGAGTCCTACGCCGACATCTTCGAGCCGAGAGACGGCGTCATGGCCTTCCCCGGCTGGGGTCCGTTCGAGGGCGCCGACTCCGCTGACCTTGACGAGGACGCCCGACGCAGCATTGCGTCGGCCGCGATCCCCGTCCCCGAAGGGGTCACCAAGGGCGTGGTGCGTCTGGTGAACGAGCGACGCTTCGACGTCCCGGTCGTGCTCGTGTGCCCCGAGTTCACCCCCGCCCAGGCTCAGGAGTGGATCAGCGCCGGTGATGTGCCCGAGCTCGCCAAGGCCAAGCACGTCGACTTCGTCGACATCGACTCGGGCCACTGGCCGATGTTCACCAAGCCGACCGAACTCGCCCGGCTCCTCGCGGCCGCGGCCGGCGAGGGATGAACTAGTCAGTCCCACTGATCTATTGGTCAAGTAAAACCCTTGACAGGGTTGTCGGTGTGTTTACTGCAGCCCTCACACGCCCGGACTCCCGCCGAACCACGCTCGGCCGGTGGGCCGCCGGCGTCGCCGCGTTCGCCTTGTTCGCAGTCGTTGTGGTGCAGGCCGGCCGGGCCGACGCCGTCGCAAACGGCGAGCCGGTCCCCGACGGCCGGTACCGGTTCTCGGTCAAGTTGACCATGATTGGGATCCCGACGGCAGACGGTGGTCGTCGCGACAGCGCATGCTCGGGCGCGCTGATCACGCCGACCTGGATCGTGACCGCCGGGCATTGCTTCCGGGATGTCAACGGCGTCCGAGTCGACCGACCCGTGGCCGATCTGACCACGGCCACCATCGGGCGGGCGGACCTGTCCAAGACCCGGGGGCCGTACCGGGGAGTCGTCCGCACCGTCGTCGCGGTCCGTCAGTCGCCCACCAACGACGTGGCGGTGGCGAAGCTCAATGCCCCGGTTCTAGCCATCCGGCCACTCGCCCTGCCGGCCGCGGCCCCCACGGTCGGCGATGTGCTGCGACTCACCGGCTATGGCGCGACCAGCTCGGTGAACCCTCAGCCATCGGAGGTCTTGATGACCGGACAGGTGACCGTGGTCGGGATGGACGCGACGCGAATCGGGGTGACGGGTCTGTCGCCCGCGCGCGACACCAGCGCCTGCCCCTTCGATTCCGGTGCCCCCTACTTCTCGGAAGCCGGCGACCGGCCGGTCCTGGTCTCGGTGGAGAATACCGGCCCGGACTGCCCGCACGCCCAGATCGAGGTCACGGCACGGATCGACACCATCGTGAGCTGGATCAGGCAGGCCGTGACCAGAACGTGATCACCTCGAACGTGAACCGTTCGCGGATGACACTGCGGTTCAGGGCGATGGCGGCTGAGATCGGCTGAGGTAAATCAATACAATCACTTGACGCGCCAACAGCAAACTGTAATATCAGGTCGTTCGGAAGACGCACATCGACTACCGCGCGGTGAGGCGCTCACCGCGCGGTAGTCCGTTGATGCGGTAGACCCTTGAGCACGCCGAGCGTCAATGAGCGCACGCGTTCAGTCCTTACCACCTGGCAGAGAGCGGGCGCCATCCTGACCTAGCCAGACGTGTGGAACTTACTTGGAGCGGCGGGATCGCGCCCAGGTCAAGCCTTGGGTCTACGACGTTTGACGAAATCATTGACCGCCGTCATGCATATGTCGTACAGTCCCGCTGCGACGGAGCGACTGTCGTAGATGGAGCCGGCTCTGCGAGCTCGCACGTCCGCATCCCGGAATGACCCACCTTGAGGAGGGGCGATGCGCCCATCTCGGATCCGCTCACTCGTCGCGGCCGTCGTGCCGGTGGCGGTGGCCGCCACCATCGGCGTGTTCTCGGTGGCCGCGCACGCCGCCGCCGGCTGCCGAGTCACGTACTCGGTGAGCACTCAGTGGCCAGGTGGCTTCACCGGCAACGTGGCCCTGACAAACCTGGGTGATCCCCTCACCAGTTGGACGCTCACATGGTCGTTCGGCGCCGGTCAGCATCGGGCCGGCCGCACGAGCCGGCCCGATGCGCCCGGGTCATGGAGGGTCCGATGATGCCGAACTACGAATCCTTGACGTAACGTCAAGCAGGTGTAGAGAATGGCATCGACCCCGGACAAGGACGCCGAACGACGAGGCCTACCACTCCGCCTCAAGGGAGCACCTCATGAGAAGGACCGTAGCCGCCGCGATCGTGGCGCTGACATTGCCTCTCGTCGCTTCTGTCCCCGCTGCTGCCACAGCGTCGTCGCCACCCGTTCCCGCAGCCGCCGCGCCGGCGTCGTCCGTCCCACGTGCCTCGTTGCCCGCCTCCGTCATCCGCGACATCGCGTATGCGCCGGCGCAGCCGCCCGATAGTCGCGGTCATCTGCTCGACCTGTACCTGCCGGCCACGGGTGGGCGCCGTCCGTTGCTCATCTGGACCGGGGGATCGGCGTGGTTAGCCGACAACGGCAAGGACAGCGCGGCCCCGATTGCCGATGTCTTCACCGCGCGGGGGTTCGCGGTGGCCGGCGTCAGCGTCCGGTCCAGTGGTCAGGCCGTGTTTCCGGCGCAGCTCAACGACATCAAGGCGGCGATCCGTTGGCTGCGGGCCAACGCCCGTCCGTACGGCCTTGACCCCCAACGCTTCGCCATCATGGGCGACTCTTCGGGTGGCTGGACCACCGCCATGGCCGCACTCACCGGAAACGTCCACGCCTTCGAGGGAAACGTCGGCCTCAAAGGCTTCTCCAGTCGGGTGCAGGCCGCCGTTGCGTTCTATCCACCGACGGACTTCCTCCAGATGGACCAGCAGATGCTGCCCGGCGCGTGCGCCTTCTTCAACCTGATTCTCGGGCTCACCGACTGCCACAACGATCCGCTCTCGCCGGAGTCCCGCCTGGTCGGCTGTGCGATCCAGACCTGTTCACCCGCGACGGAGCGCGCGAACCCAGTGAACCACGTCGACCGGTCCGACCCACCAATGATGATCCTGCATGGCCAGGCCGACCCGTTGGTGCCACACGCGCAGAGCATCTTGCTCTACAACGCGATTCGCGCCAGGTGCGGTGAGGTCGACTTCTTCTCAGTTCCCGGTGCCGGTCACAGCTGGCAGCAGATCATCGATCCCGTCCGCCACGACGCCCACACCGCCTACCACACCAGCGGCTGCCGGGAAAGGATCAGTGTTGGCGCTCCCGATCCCACCTGGGACACGATCGCTGCCTTCCTGAACGATGCTCTTCGGCTGGAATGACCATGACGGAGCGCATGGGCGGCCGACCTATGTGGACGCCGCACTGATCAGTTGCCACTCTCGAGTCGCCGCGTCGATCCACTTGGCGTGCTGCCGGTGGAACAACCTCGCGGCACGAGCGCCAATCCATCCCCGCGGCAGCAGTTCCTCGGGCAGCGCCGGATCGATCAGCACGAGAGCGCGCCAGCTGTGCACCAACTGAGTGACCCGGACCAGAGGATCGTTGGAGGGTGCGCGGGCGAACGCAGCGATGAACGCCTCATACTCACGCTCGACCTCGTTGAGGTCCCAGGCCTGACCGACCAGCGTCGAGACCTCCCCGCCGGGGACGTACTCGGAGATGAAGATGTGAGCATCGTCTCGCACGCCGGCTTCCTCCAGGACGGACTCGGCATCCTTGACCTGGTCGATGTGCGTGCTGACCCAGACTCCGGGCGTCGGGTTGCCGAAGCCGCCCCAGCGCAGGCGGGTCCGAACCAGATGCCGGCCCGGGCGGTTCGTCTCGGGAATGCGTGCCACCACAACCAGCCATCTACCGTCCCAGTCTGGTTGGGTTGCCGTGAAGCCGAAGATCCGCTCCGCGCCCTGGTTCAGGAACTGCTCAAAGGCGGGACTGAGTTGCCACCATGTGTAACGTCCCTGGCGGATCGGAAGGAGCCAACCGTCGGCCGAGGCACGCATCAGGGCCTGCCGGCACGCCATCTCCTCAACGCCGAACCGCCCCAAGGCATCGATGAAGGCCGACGTCGGCGCGAGTTGCCCGGACGGTCGAACGTAGTCGCCCAAAACCGTGATCAACAGCCCTCGAGCGCCACCCGTGCCAGCCGCGTAGCGGCGTGACATGACGAACCGCTCCTGGGACGCGTTGCCGAACGGGGCGGCCGGGGCGTGTTCATCCCGCTGTTCAGGCATGCCGGTGCCAGTCGTCCGTCGTGTCGTGGTTGGTGAGGTCAGCAGGCATGTGCGGATTCTATTGGCACCTACTGCCCGGCCCGTCGCCAGTGCCGACGGGTCCCGTGAGTGGTGGCGAGCGACGGCGGCAAAGCCGGCGCCCCAGTCGCCGCACAGTGCCTAGGTTGTAGCGCGGGGCGACGTAACGTTTCGCCGGTCATCGCCAACTACAGAGTGGTGGTTCCAGTCGCGGCCGCGCATCCAGGCCCGCGACGTTCCGTTGCTTTCTGAGTACCTGCACTTTCTGGAGACGGGTGAGCTGAAACCGGGGGCGTTCGCGCCCGACGTCTTCTTCGACATGAACGTGCCGTCGTGGCGGTACCAGGTTCAGGGGCACGAGGACGTCGGGGCGCTTCGGGCCAAGGCCGGCGACGCGGGTCGGGCCCTGCCGACACCAGCACGCTCGTTGCCACGTCATTGCCCCTGGAGCCAGGAGCCGACGTCCCGCCAGAACTGCCTGTCGCTGATCTCCATATCGAGCGTCTGGAGCCGGCCGGGCAGGTCGCGTTCGAGGGACTTGAGCAGGCGGCTCTCAACCTCGATCTGTTCCATGTAGTGCTCCAACGTGGACTCGATCGCGTGGATCGCCGCCCACGGCGGGTGTGGGTCCTGGCCCTCGATCTCGATCTCTTCCGCGGTTCGTCCGTCTGACTCCTTGAGCCGCGCGAGCTCAACCTTCAGCACCTGCGCGATGGCTCTCAGTTCCATGACCAGCAGCTGCTGATCGCGAATGTCGTCTTTCAGAAGCTCCTGGAAGTACTTCAACCGCTCGACCATGTCGCGGGGGACCCTCCGGGCGAGCTCCCGCTCCTGCTGGTCGTAGTACTCGTCGATCGCCTCCCGCTCGCCCGACGCCCAGCTCCAGAACGCGCCACCGTGGCGGGCATCGGACCGGGCCTTCGCCGCCTCCCGCTCGGCCTCGAGGACTGCATAGGGATCCAGGATTCCCGCGATCGAGCGCACCTTGCCCACGGCCGCGATGGTGGCTATGTTCCGTTTCACCGCGGCGTCGTCGTCGGAGCTGCCCGCCAACACGACCGGGCTGAATACCTGTACCACGTGCGTGACCAGTTGGGCGTTGAACGGCGTCTGGGTTAGGTGCTCGAGGAGCGAGTAGTTCAGCCAGAAACCACCGACTCTGCTCATCCCGCCGCCGTAGAAGGAGTACACGCCGCGGCCATCGCTCGAGATCAGGCCGGTGGGGTCGGTCAGCGTGACCGGGTTGTTCTGCACGTAGGCGTAGCGGTTGTGGTGCTGGCTCTGCAACGGCTCGGCGACGAACGGGTCGGGCGTGAGGAAGCGGCGGACCAGCGGGTCGTACATGCGACCCAACATGTTGATCAATCCGTGCTCATCGTCGTGCTCGTGCCCGGTGTAGCCCTGACGGGGACCGCCGTGTACCTGGTGGCCCAGCGGTTCGTAGTCCGCCCCGACGCGCCGGCCGAACGGGTCGTAGAACATCGCGCCGAGGAACGAGTCCTCGCCGCCGACCGGCTCGCCACTGGCGTTGCTGACCGCGACCGTGGAGTCCTGCTGGTCGGCGTGCAGGTACCGCACCACGGTACGGGTGACCGGACCGCCGCTGTCCGCCTGAACCCAGTTGACCTGCGCGACGGTGCGGCCCTCCACCACGATGTTGTGCAGGTTGTGGATGTCGGTCTCGTCGACACCGGCCGGGGTCCGCCGTTCGAAGAGCCCGCCCGCGTAGACGACGGACTGGAGGCCGGACCACTTGCGCACCCGCGCGCCGTTGGGGTCGTAGGCGTACTCGGTGCGCTGACCCTGCCCCCGGGTGAGCACGGTGGGTAGACCGGCGCGGTTGTACTCGATCGTGCGTTGCGGCCCGGTGATCTGGCGACCCGCACCATCGTAGGTGTAAGTGGCGGCGTTGCGTGAGGTCAGCGCGTGCGCCGATGCCCCGTTCTCCCCGTACGCATAGGTGACCTCCTGTCGCTGCTCACCCTGACGTTGGAAGGTTTCGGTCGTGAGGTTGCCGACCTTGTCGTAGCCGTACGTCGCGTCGATCGCGATGTATCCCAGGCCGGGGACCTCCGTGTGCCAACGCTCGAGTCGGTTGAGCTCGTCATAGTTATAGGTCTCGAAGCGCTTGTTGACTCGGTCGTGGCGTCCGATGACGTTGCGGTTGGCGTCGTACCTGTAGTCGATGCTGACCAGGTTGCCCACCGTGCCGGGGCCGGTAGCCGTGATCTGCTCCAGCAGATCGGTCGTGGGCTCGAAGGCACGCGTCGTGACGACGCCGTTGCCATAGCGTTCACGGGTCAGCTGCCCGGCGCCATTGCGCTCCTCCGCCGTCCAGTACACGGTGCCATCCGCCGCGGCGTCCTTGACCTGGCTCAGGTAGCCGTGCTGGTTGTAGACGTTGGTGACCTTCAGCCGGCCGGACGCACCCGGAATGGCCGGATACTCGGTGCTGGAAGGCCGGCCCACGTCGTCGTAGCCGAAACGGAACTGGTAGGGCGTCGCGTCAATGTTCCAGGTCGTCGTGGCCGGTTGGCCGAGCGCGTTGTAGGTGTGGCGCACGCTGACCCCATCCGCGCTCGTCGCGATCGCGACTTTGCCGATGCCGTTGTTGGCGGTGTCCCAGGTGTTCGTGGCCACGCCATCGGGTGACTCGATCCGGCGGATCCGGCCGAGTGCGTCGTGCCGATACTTCGTGGTCTCCCCGGCGCCGTTGGTTTCGGCGTCCACCTCGCCGAACGCGTTGTATTTCGTGCTCGTGGTGCCACTACTGGGGTCGATGAGCTGATCACGCCGGCCCAGGATGTCGTAACGCATCGTCTGCGCGGTGCCGTCGGCGGCAACCATCCTGGTGGTCTCACCGAACGGGCCGTACTCGAACCGGGTGCGTAGCCAGTTCGTCGTGGTGGGGTCGTCCTCGTAGCGCGACCCCACGTCACCATCGACCGTCGTCACGACGTAGCTGTGGACGTTGCGGGCGTCGTAGGTGTGGGTCTCCCGGTTGATGTACTCGTGGTGAACAACCGCCCCATCCGGTTCGGTCACCGACGTCAGCCGGGATCGGCGGTCATGGGTCGATGTCGTGTACAGGGGAGTGGCGCCAGGCCATGTCGGCTGGGAGACGCGGTGCAGTCGACCGAGCGAGTCGTACTCGAGGTACACGGTGGCGGTGCGCCCTTCGACGCCGCGTACCCTCCGCTCACGTTCCCGGCCCAGTTGGTCAAGCAGGGTGGAAGTGTGTCCGCCGCCGGCCACGTTGGTGATGAGCTGCTGCGCGCCAAAGAGGCTGCCGTGGCTGATGTGTTCCCAGCTACCGTCGGAACGATTCGTCTCGCGCAACCGACCGAAGCGGTCGTAGCGCATCGTGATCATCGTCACGCCGTCGGGATCGATACTGCGGATAGGCACGCCGAGGCCGGAGTGGGTATCTATCACCGTCCGATGGCCCAGGGCGTTGATCCTCGCGGTCGGATGTAGCTTGTCGTCATTGCTGTACTCGAAGGTGTCCCGACGGCTGTCTCCGGTGTTATCCGTCCTCGTCACCGACAGGACGATGCCGAACTCGCCGTACTCGGTAACGGTGCTCAGACGAAGCGCCGCCCGGTCAGGCTCCACTACGGTGACGGTGTGGTTGCCCTTGTCGTCGTGGTCGAACGTCGTCTCCCGCGTCGTGCACACATCGGCCACGGTGCAACCGGTGGTCAGTTGCCGGGTGGGCAGACCGATCAGCCATGCACCGGTGTCGTTGCGGAATGACGGATCAGCTGTGACACTACGACCGCCCACAGTGGACGATACGGTCAGGTCAGCGTTGCCGAACTCGTCGTACGTGCTCTCCGTCGAGTTGGTGCGCAGCGTCTGCCACGCCGTGGAACCCACCGCGCGTTCCTGCTCGGTCGCGACGACGGTACGCGGCTCTACGGCGAACCCGCCGCCGGGGTATCGGTGGATGACGTGGCCGACGGTGTTCGTGCTCCGAAACTCCCGGCCCGTCGGGCTGTCCTTGACCGTGTACGTGGTCTTCCTCGGCAGATGGGCGAACGCGTACGCCTTCGTGGCCGAGTCGAGGGACACGTTGTCGAACTCGTTCACCGTGGTCGCGTCGGTGGCGAGGCGGGTCACCGTGCTCCTGGCGAAGCCCAACCAGCCTCGGCCCCGCAGGTCTAGTCGCGCGCCTTCGTACGTGTGGTCGTAGCGGTCCCACGCCGAGCCGCCGCTGCCCACGAACGTCGCCGTCCGGTGCTGCGCTACGACGGTTCCGCCCGCCGTCGGGCAGATCAGCGCGGGCGACGTGCAGCTGCCCGGCGTGTGCACGGTGCGGTCGGCCAGCGTTGTGTAGTCAAGCTCCACCCGGCCGCTATACAGCGTGTTCCCGATCGCTACCAGTCGGTCGGGCGGCTCGTTCGTGCGTCGGAGGATCCGCAGGAGGCCGTTCTGCACGTGCGCGATGTCGAGCACGCCGTTGCCGTCGATGTCGAGCACCTGGCTCCACGCGAACCCGGCGTAGAAGTCCCAGGCACCCGTGAACACGCTCAACGGAACCCGAACGAGCCCGGGGTCCGTCTTGGTCACCGGATTTCCCCACGTGTAGACCTGCAGGCCGTTGGCGGCATCGGTGGGCCCCTCCGAGTCGCCACCACGGAAGACGAGCACGTCGGAGCGCCCGTCGTTGTTGAAGTCCACGATCCGCACGCCGCGATCGAAGAACCCGCCGCCCACGGGCAGTTCGAAATCCCGCGGCGGCACGTAGCCGTTGTTGGGCCCCAAGGCGAACGCGGCCGCGTTTCCCACGCTGAGCGTCACCCGTACCCCGGCGAACAACGCGTTGACGGTATCCACGAGACCGTCACCGTTGAAGTCCCCCATGCTCTGCGTACGCGGGAAACGGACCGGTAGGGCCTCCACGACACCGGCGGGGTTGAGCCCGATGGTGCGGTTCGTGCTTCCTTCAGGCGCGATGTCGGACAACCCCAACAGTTCGGCGCGGCCGTCCCCATCGGTGTCCACCACGGTATTGCCGCCGTGCTGGTTGGGTCCCATCACGTCGGTGACGAGCGGCGGCGCGAACATGTTGGTGCCGGTAGCGCCGGTGTTCAGCCGGTATGACCACGGCCCGTCATTGCGTTCGTAGGGTGGGTCATCGCCGCTGCGCACGTCCCACGGCGCGCGCAGGAAGTCGGGCCGTCCGTTGCCGTCGAGATCAAGGAAGTAGATCGGATCAAGGTCGTCGTCGTAGGGGCCGGAGGAGGAGCCGATCTGGTCCACGAACGGCTCGAACGTCGCGCCGTTCGACCGGTACAGACGCCAGCCGGTGCCACCCTCCGACAGATCGCCGGCCTCAACCATGATGTCCATCCGACCATCGACGTCGAAGTCGATGATCCTGACGTCTCCCCGCGTGGTGGCGTCGACCCGCGCAATGCCCGCCGGGATCGCGGCGCCGAAGCTGGTGCCGGTGCTGTGCCTGACCTTCCAGAAGTTCTGCGGATCCTGGTAGAGCAGGTCGTCTCGGCCATCGCCGGTGATGTCCCCGACGATGATCCGGTTCCGGCTGGCTTCGCTGGTGCCGACATCGGTGATGGCCGTCGTGCTCACGTGGAAGTCGTAGCCGCCCGGCGTGTACTCCATCGGCAGCGGCTGCTTGCACGCGCCGGCGGAGTCGCACTCCGTGATGAAGGTCAGAAGGCTGCGACCGGTGATGCTGGTGTTGGCATAGTCGAACCGGTACTCACGCAGCTTTTCGGCGGTCCCACCCTGCGGCCCGCCGTACATCTCGATTCTCCTCAGCCGGTACGCCTGGCGGGTATGCACGCCCCCGCCGAACCCGTCGACCAGGTCCGGCCGGCCCTCGTAGACGAACTGCACCCTGCGGTTCGGCTCGTACCGGATCACCGATGGACGCAGCGACGTCCACCACACCCCGGTGGAGTCCCCGTCGGTCCGCTCGTACTCCACCGTGGCGGCGTTGCCGTTCCGGTCTTCGATCCGGTCCACCGCCCACGACACGGTCACTCGGGTCGTCGGTGACTCAGGAATGACCTCGGGAAACTGACCGGACGCGTTGGCCACAAGTCGGAACGCCGCCAGGCGCGAACCCGCGGTCGATCCCAACGTGAGGATCCGGCCGTCCCTGGCCCAGATCCTGAAGAAATCGGGGACGCCGTCCTGCATGCCGTAGCCGATGATCCGCGCGAAGATCTCGCGCTCGGTCCGGTACTCCCGTGCGGACGGGTGCGGCGGCGACACCGGCATCAGCCGGCTCTCGCCCAGGCAGTAGGCGTCCGAGCCGTCGAAATGCAGCGTGTCGCTGAACCCGTCCTGCGCGATCGTCCGTGGACACGGCGCGATCGACGGCAACCCACCCAGCGCCCAGCCCATCCCCAACGGTCCGTTGCCGCTCTGGCTGCTGTACGACAAGGAGAGCGCCGGCGTCGCTCGGCCGCGCCCGGCCGGCACCCACAACGGAAGCGAGTACTGCGCTGCGCCATCGTCGCTGACCGAGAAGTCACCCTGGGTCCAGCCGAAGTTCGGCGCACTGTCCACGATCCCGCCGGGCGGCGGCTCGACCGCCGGCGCCTGCGTTGCCGCGGTGAGTACCGCGAGCGACGACATCAGAATCAGAACTACGACCCAAGCGGTCCGTCTCATCGGCCCACTGTGGCCAGCCGATTGTCGGCAGAGTGTGTGCAATGTTGGAATTGGCTGGTCAGGTTCCTCATTCCTCGGCCGGAGGTGGTCCGGTCATGGCAGTCGAGCTCCGGGTGCTGGGCGACGTGGAGTTCCTCGTCGACGGTCACGCCATCGACGTCGGTCATGCTCGGCAGCGATGTGTGCTGGCGGCGCTGCTCGTCGAGGCCAACCGCGTGGTGGCCAGCGACCAGCTGCTGGACCGCGTCTGGGCGGACCGGCCTCCGCAGCGGGCAGCCGGCGTGCTGTCCAACTACGTGTCCCGGCTCCGGCGGGCGTTCGCCGTGACCGAGGACGTCGGCATCATAAGGCGGTCCGGTGGGTATCTACTTCGCGTCGATCCGATGGCGGTGGACCTGCACCGCTTCCGCCGCCTGGCCGGCCAGGCTCGTGCGGCCGCCGATGGCCAGGACGCTGCCGATCTGTTCGACGAGGCGCTGAGCTTGTGGCGGGGCGAGGCGTTCGCCCTGCTGGACACCCTGTGGCTCAATGCCATCCGCGTCGGCCTCGACGCCGAGCGGCTCGCGGTCGAACTGGACCGCAACGATCTCGCCCTCGACCGGGGCCAGCACGCCGGGTTGCTCAGTGGGTTACTGGGGTCGGCGAACAC
>Ga0075421_100008627_pt1 | contig 12533 bp, 6 predicted proteins | sample SoiMetdeltSBSDD5_FD_75292 | JGI IMG/M metagenome (GOLD analysis project Ga0075421, IMG submission 75292) | Bulk soil microbial communities from a Populus tree surrounding site in Tennessee, USA - Soil MetaG P. deltoides SBSDD5 | ecosystem: Environmental > Terrestrial > Soil > Tree plantation... | reverse complement strand
AACGAGAGCACGAGGTCCAACCCTTTTGGACGTACCGCGGCATAGTTCAGCGATTGCCGCTCGGGCAATGAACGCAGCATCGTGCGAAGGTGATCGCGTCCCGTCGATTCAGCGCTGATGGCGTTCTTCAGAGCAGAGGCGCGGAGGCCGCTGTGGGCGAGTGCGAGCGCGTAGCCCGCCTGAGCGTCGGCGTAGTCCGGACTCGCCGTGCCGAACACCGTTCCACGGATCGCCATGGCTCTCTCGTAGTAGGCCCTCGCCTCGGCATCGGCGCCGCGACGGAGCTGCAGTTCCGCGTACAACGCGAGGGCCTTTGCGTATTCCGGTGCATTGGGAGTCTCGAGGCGTTCCCAGACGCCGAGCGCACGTGTAGCCGCCGCCTGCGCCGCGGTCGTCCTGCCGACCTGCTGCAGCGTTGCCGCCATTTCCGCGAGTGTCCGAGCGACCTCTCGATGCTTCAGGTTCCGTTCCCTGATGGCAAGGGCACGTTCGAGCAGTGGGATCGCCAATGCCGGCAACCCCTCTTCGCGGTACGTGTTCGCCATGTCCGTCAACACGTTTGCGACGTAGGGATGATTCGGGTTGTCGATACGCTCACGAATCGTCAGAACCCGAGACTGTGCGCGCCGCGCACTCGCATAGTCACCCAGGCTCGCATCGGCACGCGCCACCATGGAGAGACTCGCCGCCACGTACTCGTGCCACGGACCATAACGTTTTTCGTAGATGTTCAGCGCTCGTTGAAACCACTGTCGCGCCGTGTCATAGGCGCCCTCACGAAACTCCGCGGATCCAATGGCCTGAAGATACGGCGCGGTCTCGTGATTGGTCGGACCGAAATTGCGCTCGGCAATGGCCAGCGCCCGGTTCCTCAAGGCCCTCGATTGCTCCAGATCGCCGAGATCTTCGAGCGTTGCGGCGAGATATCGGAGGGACAACGCCAGGATCGGATGCTCGCGGCGGACCATACGCTCGGCGACTGCGAGGGCCCGTTCGGACGTCTGTCGCGATTCGATGAGCTGGCCCTCAAACCAGAGTTGCTGTGCAAGCAGATTCAGCACCCTGGCGTAGGCGGGATGCTCGGCGCGTGCAGCCGCCTGTATCGCGGCGGCGCGGCGCACGGGAGGTCCGGACTTCTCGTATTCTCCCAATCGCTGCAGCACGAGCCCGATGTCCTCGAGCGTGCGTGCAATGGACACATCGCCCGGTTCGAGTGATTTCTCCTTCGAGCGAAGGCTTGCTTCGAGCGCCTTCAGCGCGTCTTCGTTCCGGCGGGCAGATAACAGCACAAAACCCAGGTGATCGAGGGCGTCCGCCATCTCGATGCTCTCGGGACCCACGTGCTTGCGCCGCAACGCCACACCCCGCTCGGTGACGAGAATCGCCGGCTCGAACTCGGCGCGTGCAGCCAGGACATCGCCCACGTTGAACAACGAGGATGCGAGGTCAGGATGATCGCGCCCGAGCTGCGCTTCCTTGATGCGAAGCGAGCTCTCGGCGAGTGCCAGGGATTCGTCGGATGTCGCCCGGCCGTTCAGAATCAGAGCCTTCACCAGAATGTCTGTAGCGTCCGCCACCTGCAGAGAGCCTTCACCCAGCGAGTTTCGAAGTGTGTTGACACGATCACGGGCAGCCGCTTCGGCCCGGTCGTACACACCTTCGGCGAGCAGCCGGTTGGCATCCAGCGTGTCGTTCTGAGGAAGCCCCTGCTGCGCACAAATGGCGATAGACCCGATCAGCACTCCGAGATATGCGATCAGGCTGACGGGCGAGCGCATGGTCGGTCCTCTAGTCCCTGGGCGCTTCCCCCATTCGGAAGTCGCCTGCGACTACTGCTGCGTCGATAAGTACGTGGACGTCGGCTTCGGGCCAGGAGCCTCGCTCGATGGCGCCGGTGACGCGGTCGTCTGTTTTCCGGTCGCCGCGAAGGCTTGCCGGATTTGATCCATCAACGCCGCCACCTGGGCGCTCGCGGCCGCGGCTTCTGCCTGCGACGACGACCTGCGCCTCCTGGCTCTGGGGCGCGACGCGGCCGATGCGCCGACTGGAGCCACGAAGGCGACGATGAGATGCCCCCCTAATCCCGACGCGCGCTGGAAGATGTCGGCTGCCACTCGATTGGCTTGTGCACCTCCCGGCGCGCCGCCGCGACCGCCCCCGCGATCGGCATCGTAGTCGCCGCGGTCGGCGTCGTAGTCTCCGCGATCGGCATCGTAGTCGCCGCGGTCGGCGTCATAGTCGCCGCGATCGGCATCGTAGTCTCCACGTTCGGCCTCTCTCGCTCTCGCGAACCTTCGTTGCTGCTCGCGCCGCGCGGCATGGTCAGGCATGACTTCCTCCGTCTCAGGTGTACTGTCTAGTCGCGCCTTGCGAGCGCGTGCACGAGTCCGCTCCACTGCGTATCCTGCGCGAACACGAAGTTCTGATACAGGTGCCGCACGGCATCGAAGTCTCGATCCGGCGCGACATGCGGCGCATAGATACTCAGGCCGTTGAGTCGAGCCGTCTGCGCCGCATTGCGGCCGTGCTCAATGACGAAGGGCTGGCCGACGCCCTCTTCGCTCTCGCCAACACGCACGGGCTGCGCACTAATCAGGAAGTTCCCCAGGTTGCGTGCCGCCTCGGCGAGGAACGCATTTCCGCCGTAGCGCACCAGACCCAGGCACAGATCGGCCAGATCGACGTAGGGCTTCCCTGGCGCCGTCTGTGACTCGGCGAACAGGTAGGCGATCCGTTCACGCTCGTCGGGATCGCCGATCATGCTCGCCAATGTCAGTGCGAGGACCTGCGTGGCGACGGTCAGTTCTTTCGCGCGGTTCAAGTCGAGGAGCGTCAGCGAGACGGTGCGAGATTCAGCGCTGTACGATTCGCAAAATCGCCGCACGATGTACGAGCCCAGCTCCGCAGGACCCATGACCCTTCCGTATGGATTCCGGATACGGTCGAAAATGCGATCGTATGGCCACCCGGGCAGGGGTACGCCGATCTGTGAGCCGAGGAGGTACTTCGCAAACGGCTCGAGCTGGCACGCCATTTCCACCGTTGAGAGATCGCACGCATCGAACCCGAGGATGTCCAGCTTGGCACCCGGCGCCCTGAATTCCAGTTGAAGGCGTTCAAGCACCCGTGACAGCTCCGCGAAGTCGAGCGCGTCCACAACGCCGGTGGTCGTCGGTGTGCGCCCGATCGCGAAGTCATACGCATGACCCCACAGCACCAGCATCAGATACCGCGGGTCGTTCAGGTGGTTGGCCTCGTAGAGCGCCCATTTGATGAAGTTCAGAAGCGCCATGCCGCGAGCGGTGTCCCGCTCGTTCACGGGAACGTCCTCCAGGCCATCGATCCCGACCTGCCCGTTCTCCCCGATGCGGCCCCGTCGCGGGACGATGTCGCCGCCCTGGTGAACCTGCACGAACACATTGAGCGCTCCGCCGGAGCCCACGAATCGCATCTCTTTGAGGTCGGCTTCGGCGGCGGCAAGGAGCGGCTCGTTGCCGGCAACCGTGGCCGCGCCCATGAAGACCATCACGGTCCACTTCTTGGACCCTTCAGCAGCAGGCGGTGTCATGTCTGGCGGCATAGTCCCCTCTGTCGAACCCTAAAGATGAGGTCGCCCTTTTCGCGGATCGCCCACCGCGCGCGACACCCGTCACGAAGTGATAACGCGGCCTGACACAGTTTCTAACTGGAGCGCGGGAGCGGAATCATACAGCACCACGCAACGTTGGATGCGTCGCCCGGCCGCGAAGCTACGCGGGGCTGTTAGACCGCCTCGGTCCTGGCGTTGATTCCACGAAGGGCACGAAAGGCACGAATCGGTCTTAGGTGAGTGTTCGAGGGAAGCACTATGATAGCCACTGCCGCCGCTATTTACGGTTTTCCCCTCATGGACGACTCCAGGACCCGCGCTGGCGGGACCCAGGCCGATGCCACGACGTCGCTGGAGTTGGTGATCCGCGCCAACGCCGGAGAGGAAGCTGCCGTCGCCGCGCTGTACGAGCGCTACCGGCCGCGTCTGCAGCGATGGGCCCATAGCCGCCTGCCTCCGATGGCGCGCGGCGCGCTGCAGACAGAAGACCTCGTGCAGGACACGCTGACGCACGTACTGGGACACCTCACGGCATTCAATCCCCGCCATGAAGGCGCATTTCAGGGCTACGTCCGAACGGCGCTCTGGAATCGCATCCGCGACGTCGCCCGGCGCAGCAAACGTCGAGGTCCGCGCGACGCGCTCGATACGCGGATCGTGGCTGAAGACGCGTCGCCGCTCGATGTGGCCATCGGCCAGGAAACCCTCGACCGGTACGATCGGGCGCTCGAGCGGCTGAGACCAGAGGACAAGGACTTGATCATTGCCCGCATCGAAATGGGGCTCAGCTACGAAGAGATGCGGGCCATGTTCGAGAAGCCGAGCGTCCCCGCCGTGCACATGGCACTCAGCCGCGCCCTCGTCAAGCTCGCAGAGGAGATGGCCCATGAGCGGAAGCGATGAAGACGTTCGCCTCCTGTCTGTCGCCGAGGCGATCTCCGACGGCACGCCTGTCGACTGGAGCGAGGTTGCCAGGTATTCGGATCCGGCGCATCACGCCATTGTCAGCCAGCTCAAAGTGCTGGAGGAGTTGGCCCGCCTCCACGAGGACACCCCGAAGTCCTGGGGACCCTTCCCGATCGTCGGCGAGATCGCGCGAGGAGCCTTTGGCACCGTCTACACGGCCACCGACCCATCACTGGGTCTGACGATCGCGCTCAAGGTGATCCGGCAGCGCAGCCCCGATGTGCCGCTCGATCCCGTCCGGGCCCTCACCGAAGCGCGCCTGCTCGCCAAGATCACGCATCCCAACGTCGTGCGCGTGTTCAGGGCCGATCGTATCGGCAACGAGGTCGGCGTTGCGATGGAGCTCGTCAAAGGGCGGACGCTCGACGATCTCGTACATACGCAGTCGCCGTTCAGCGACCGTGAGGCCACGCTGATTGGCATCGATCTCTGTCGTGCGCTCGCGGCCGTGCATGGATCGGGTGCACTCCACGGCGACATCAAGGCACACAACGTCATGCGCGGCGACGGCGGCCGCATCGTGCTGATGGACTTCGGCGCGGGAAAAGACCTGAGCACCGCGCTGCGTCACACGGGGCCTGACTTCGTGGGCACGCCGATTTACATGGCACCCGAGGTCTTTGCCGGGCAGCCGCGTTCCAAGGCCACCGACATCTACAGCCTCGGCGTCCTGCTCTATTACCTGGTCTCGGGTACGTATCCGGTCACTGGCGACACGCGAACGGAAGTCGAGCGAGGGCACCAGCAGCCGGCGCGCCGAATACCGCTGCGCGACTCGCGCCCGGATCTGCCCCACGCCTTCGTGCGCGTCGTCGAGCAAGCGCTCAGCGAACGGCCGCAGGATCGGTATCAGAGCGCGGGGGAGCTCGAAGCCGCGCTGTCGGCAACGTTGGTTGCCGTACCGACACCGTGGTGGAGACGGATCGCCGCCGCCGCGACGTTGGTACTGGCGGTCGGTCTGTTCGGAGTGATCTATCGATGGGCCGGTCAGCCAGACACCAATACTCGGGTGAGCGAATCCCCGTCGGTGAGTACCGTGCCCACGCCCGCTACCACTCAATCGCCAGCCGCCGTGTATCGCATCCGGGCGAGGCTGCATCGCGATGAGAACGGCACCGAAGTCCCGCTCAGTCACGGCACACGTCTGGCCCCGTCCGAACGGCTGTCGATGGAGATTGACGTATCCGTGCCCGCGCACATCTTTGTCATCAACGAGGACGAGCGCGGTAATTCGATCCTGCTGTTTCCACTGCCCGGAAGGGAACCCGCCAATCCGCTGCCTGCAGGGCCGCACCGTCTTCCGGGACTGCTCGAAGACGAAAAGCTGTTCTGGCAGGTCTCGACGGCCGGCCGCCGCGAGCACTTCTTCGTGATCGTGAGCCCCGAGCGATCACCGGTCTTCGAGAAGATGTTCAGCACGCTGCCGGCGCCGGTGCTGAACCAGCAGATCACGTATCCGAAGCTCAATGCCTATGCCCTCGGGTTGCTGAGAAGCGTCGGCGGCCTCGCCGTCGCGCCGCCGTCGCAGCAGCTCACGCAGCTCCGCTCGACACCTGGCTTCGCCATGCCGCTGACCGATCGCGAGGAAACTGCGCAGGGAGTGTGGATTCGACAGGCGACCTTCGACAATCCCGACTAACGCCAGTCTCCCGCAGCGACGAATGACGCCCAGTACACGGGCAGCGTGCTCTGCTTCTTCGCACGCCGATCGTTGAGCACCGCGACGCTTGCCGAGTGGACGGCGTCGGCCGTGCTGAGGCCCCTGCGGAAGCGCGCGTCGTACAGCGCGCGCATCCATGCGCGCGTCGCCTGATCGTCCACGGGCCACAGGCTCATGATCACCGTGCGGGCACCGGCGACCTGAAACGCGCGCCGAAGACCGAACACGCCTTCGCCGGCTTTGATCTCGCCGAGTCCCGTATCGCATGCGGACAGCACCGCCCATTCGACGCCGTTGAGATTCAGTCCAGCCACTTCCTCCGCGGTGAGAATCCCATCGTCCTCGTCGAGACCGGCGGTGCCGCGTCGATTCGCGCCAGCAAAGGCGAGCCCCGACAGCAGCAGCGGGTTCTCGCGGCTTTCTTCAGCGAAGCGGACGGCGACGGTGGATCGAGCGAGTCCGCCCGCGCGAGATCCCGCCGGGGGACACTCCTCGCCCAGGAAGAAGCCATGCGTGGCGAAATGCAGCACGCGCCGGCCAGCCAGCGCATTCTTCACGGCACTCTCACTGGCGGTCGATCCGCTCAACACGGTGACGGCATTCGAGCCGGATGCCGGCCAGATCTGACTGATCTCGGTGACCTCGCTTTGCGAGCCGGGCAGGTCGCCGAAGCGCGTCGGACCCGAGGGCTCGCAGTCCGATCGGAAGGCGGCTGCCCGAGCGCGTGACGGCGGCCCGCCCTCGTCGAAGGCCGGATTGCCGACCGCGAGCAGACCGCCTCGACTCGTCGACTCCAGACCGCCTGCCACGACGTCGCGTTCGGTCGAGAGATAGTGGATCACCGCGTCGCGTTCCACGAAGTAGCGGCCCTGACGATCGGTCAACGCGACGAGGTTCACGAGATTCAGCATTCCGTCCGGGACGACGAAGACCCGGCGGGCAGAGGCGACCTCCGCCTCGATCGGATCCCACACGGCGCTGCGCAGGCGATCCGCGGCGGCGACGTAGAGCGCTTCGGCGCGATCGCGAGTCATCATTCCCGGCGTGTTCTCACCCGAGGCGGTCTTACGCCATTCCGAGACCAGCGGTTCGATGGACGAGGCAGGTCCGAGTGGCGCGAAGACGACCCTCGTCGAGCCCGCTTTGACGACGAACGCGCCATAGGACGGAACGGCAGTCGAGATCGATCCGGAAGCCGGCGGCCTCGTCTGGTCGTACCGTACGAACGACACCAGGACGCTGTCGGGTGGCAGCGCGCGCTTCACCTCGTCAGCGCCTGACGAGGCACGAGCCAATTCGACGCGGCCTTCGACCGTGCGCTCGGCGAGGGCGCGTTCGGCGTTCTCCTTCTGGTTTCTCGCCTCCTCCAGGACCTCGCGTGGGACCGGTTCGAGCAGACTGCGAACGACCAGGTTGGCGAATCGCTGCCGGGCAGCGGCAGCCGCCGCGGTGACCGGCGACCCGCCGGTGCTTCCGCTGTACGAGGCGAGACGGCGCGCCGCGAGCTCGTCGAGCATCACGCCGCGCGATCGGATCACGCTGTCGAAGACTCGTGACGCATCGGTTGGTGTCGCGGCCGCGGTGACCGACAGCGCGAGATCGAGTCCGCGCGGCCGCTTGGCGGCGTAGGCCATCGCCAGGCGTTCCGGGAGATAGCGAACGGTGAAGCGCAAGTGATCGCGGCCGACCTGCTCGGCCTCGAGTGCGGCCGCGAGTGCGGCCTCGGGCCGGCCACTCGCCAGGTCGACGGTCGCGAGCGTCGCACGCGTCGCCGCGGCGAGCGGATGCGCCCGGCCGAAGATGCGCTCGCGCTCGGCGAGCGCCTGGGCCAGGCTGACGCGCGCCTGTGACAGATCGCCAGCACGCATCTGCAGCGTTCCGCGCAGCTCCAGTACGCGGGCGAAGTGATCGGGCTCGTCCGATGATCCTGACTTCTGGAAGATGGCAACCGCCTGATTCACGTAGCGGATCGCCTGAGTCGTGTCGCCTTCATCGGCCACGGTTCTGGCCAGGTTCGTCAGCATCCATGCGACTTGCGGATGATGGTCGCCAAGCTGGCGGCGGTGAATGGCCAGCGCCTGTTCGTAGAGCGTGCGCGATCGCTCGAGCTGTCCCCGCAGCGCCGCGACTTCGGCGAGTGCGTCGAGACCGCGCGCGACGTAAGCGTGGTTCGGCCCAAGGCTCTTCGTCCAGATCTGAAGGGCGCGTTCGTAGAGCGCGTCGGCTTCAGCGAGATCGCCAATCTCACGCGCCAGGGATGCGTCGTTGAAGACGTATGTGGCGTAGTCCGAATGCGTCTTGCCGAGGCACTTGTCGATGGTGCCCAGCGCGCGAGTGTAGAGGCGGCGAGCCCCGAAATAGTCGCCGTCGTAGCGCAGCGACTCGGCGAGGCCATTCAGCAGCCGTGTGACGGCTGGATCGCACGGCGCCAACGCGGCTTCGCCGATTCGCACGGCGCGTTCGCGAAGGCGACGTGCCTCGGTCAGGCGGCCGGCGGAGAACTCGGCGAATCCCAGACGACGAAAGAATTCGGCAAGGGAAGGGTGATCGGGGCCCAGGCTGCGCTCGGTAATTCCAAGAGCGGTCGTCCACATCTTGTGCGCACCGTTCGCATCGCCGAGCAGGAACAGCACGTCGCCTCGCACCTGCATCACCGATGCAGTCTCGGGATGCCGCGGCGTGAGACGTGTGCGAATCGCGATCGCCCGTTCGAGCGGCGGCACGGCATCGGCGTATGGTCCGGAATAGCGATAGAGCAGGCCGATCAACTCGAGCGTGCGGCTCACACCGATCGGGTCCCGTTGTGCGCGCTGTTCGCGAAGGCGCAGCGACTCGTCGAGACGCAGCTTCGCCTCGGTGAACCGCTCGAGCTGAATCAGGACGAAGGCGAGCCGGTCGAGCGTCTCGGTGACCAGCGGGCTGTCGCTGCCGAGGCCGCCGCGTCGAATGGCGAGCGCGCGCTCGAAGAGCGGAATCGCCAGCCCGAATTCGCCGCGAGCGGTGCGTACGAGCCCGGCATTGTGGAGTGCCTGCCCGGTTTCGACGTGGGTGAGTCCGAATCGTTGCTCTTTCAGACGCACGACGCGCGTGGCGAGGCTCAGCGTCCGGGCATTGCCGCCCTTGCCGCTATGTACGCGCGCCTCGACGAGCAGATCTTGCGCGCGCAACAGCGCCAACGGATTGGAGGGTCTCTGCGATTCGAGCCGCGCGACGGATGTCGTTGCCAGGTCGTCGGCCCGCGCGTACGCGCCGGCGTCGAGCGCCTGTCGAATCGCGGCCGGGGACTGGCCATGGGCCAGGCCCGGTGCCAGGCTTAGTGCCAGGCTCAGGGCCAGGTTTCGGGCCAGGCCCCCGCCTCTAGCGCCTCCGCGTCTTGCGGGTGCTCGTCGCATGCGTGACGGCTGGCTTCGGTCGCGTCGCGGGCCTCAGGACCCGGGCCGCGAAGCCGGCTTCCTTGTTCAAGTCTTCTGCGGCGAAGCCGGCCTCCTTGACGAAGCCGGCTTCCTTGTCGAAGTCAGCATTGAACCCCTGACGTCCGGTCGCGGCTTCCTGGGCCAGGTTCGCCAGCACGCGGCGAAGCACGTCGAGTCCCTTGCGGCCGAGATCCTCGAGGACACCCTGACGCTGCAATTGATCGAGCAGCACCGGCAGCAGCCCGCCCGCGGTCAGCGAGTCGGCATTCGATCCGTTGTGGTCGTGATGGTAGTTGACCGTCGCCGGCGGCTCGACGTTCGGCATAGCCTTGAGTGCCACGCCGTCCCATCCGGTCTTCACGATCGCCAGTTCGGAGTAGACCGGCCGTGTGGCGTGATGCGCCACGATCGATCGCGTCTGATCTTTCTTCGCAAAGGGAAAGCAGAACACGCTGACGCTCTTGTCGTCGCTCAAGGTCAGATTGGCGAGCGCCGTCTCGAGATGTTCGGCTGGCTGTTTCAACCCATGCCGCTTGATCTTGCGGCAGAGCGTATTCACGTCCACGAGAGCGGGATCGGCTTTCGCGGAGCTGGTCAACGCCTTGCGGAACGACTCGCCGCTGTTGCCACGCGCGGTTTCCGCGGTGAGCTTGGTGGCAATCGCCCGCAGCGGCTCGCTCACGTCGGAGACCTTGCTCGTGTCGAGCAGCGTGAACGGCACCTCGGTTCGGCCGTGGCGGTTGGTTTCCACCTTGTAGTACTGCTCCAGTTCCTTGACCATTGCCTTGGCCGCCAGCTTCGCATCCGACTGCCGCGCGAGCTGTTCGAACATGCGCGCGTACGGCCAGCCTTCGACGGGGACGATGTCGGGCGACGCGATCAGGTAGGTGGCGGCATCTTTGAGCTCGTACACCGTCTCGAGCGTGCTCATGAAGCAGTCTTTGAACGCGACGATGTCCACTTCCTGGTTGAGGCACTCGCTGGCATGGCGCAGTGCGCCGCGCAGCTCCTTCAACGTCAGCGTCTGCGCGACGTACGTCCATGGGTCGGGTTTGGCGAACAGACCCGAGAGCGCGCTGCTGAACGGTGCATCGGTGAACAGACCGAATGGTCCGCGGCTGTGGCCCCAGAGGATCAGCGCGTAACGGTCGGCCGGGCACACTCGCTGCGTCCATTCGAAGAATCCGTACAGCGTCTCGGGATCGGCGGCGTCGCTTTCGGGCTGGAGCCATGCGCCCTCGCCGATCACTCGGCGCCACACATCAGGTTGACTGCGGAAGTCCACCTGAACCGCGACGTACAGCTGCTCCCGATCGACCGAGAGCGCGGCGTGAACGATCTGATCCATCTCGCGGTTGGCCTGCTGATCGAGCAACGCGCCGCCCGCGGGATCGTCCGCGATCATGTAGATCATCACCGTCCAGGGTTTGGTCGCTCGGGATGTGTCCCGTGCCTTCGGCATTAAGGTGCCCTCGAATCTATACGGTCATGATCGCCGTGACCGTTGTACGGTAAACGACCGCCTCGTAGGCTTGTAACATCTGCTCGAGCGGGATGACAGACGTCGCGAGCGCTTTGGCGTTGTATTGACCTTTGTCGAGCAGCTCGACCAGTCGGGGGATGTCGCGCATCGGACTGGCGCCGCCGGCCTGGCCGGCATGATGCGTCCGTCCGCCGATCGTGAACAGCACGGCTGGCAGCGTCAGGTTGCCGCGCGGCAAGCTGGTCGTCACGATGTGGCCGCCCGGTGCGCACATTTCGTAGGCCTGTCGCAGCGGAAGGATGCCGGTCGGATCCGGTCCGGCCTCGACTCTCGGTGGCGCTTGATCCGCGCCCGCCGCTTCGAGCACGAAATCGGCGCCAGCGCCTCCAAGCAACCCGCCCGAGTCGCGTCCACCCGCCCAGAGACGGTTGTGGGGGCCTCTCGACAATTCGCGCACGCGCTCGACCAGCTTGTCGCCTTCGGCGTTGGGATCGAGCGTGTGTGTCGCGCCAACCTTCATCGCCAGCTCGCGTCGTACCCTCACCGGATCGATGGCGATGATGGTGGACGCCCCTGAGATCCGCGCACCCTGCACGCCGCTCAGACCGAGCGGCCCGCAGCCGACGACCGCGACGATCGAGCCGGGTTCGACCAGCGCCTGCCCGCCGGAGCCTTGGCGAAGGTGGGCCACACCCTGCGACGTCGTCGCGCCGAGTCCTGCCACCGCCACGCAGCTGCAGACCATTCCGAGATCCGCGGCACTGGCTTTCGTGAACACCGGTACCACCCACTCCTCGAAGGTGACCATCAGCTCGGCGAGGCCGCCGATGTGCGAGTTCGCATACACGGGTGTGCCGTCGCGCATGTCGGCAATCGGCACGAGATCGTCCGGGCCTTGCCGGCCGAGGAACTGGCACATGTCGGCGCGTCCACGCAGACACTGATAGCAGGATCCGCATTGCGGGGTGCCGGAGACGCAGACGCGGTCGCCCACCTGCACGCGGCGGACTTCAGGGCCCACGGCTTCGACGATGCCGACGCCGCCGTGGCCTTGAATGAGCGCCATCGTGCTGAGACGTCCGCCGAAGTTCGGTCCGAGCCCGAGTACAGCGCCGGTGTTCGAGTAGCAGAGGTTGGTCGCTTCGGTGCGGACGACGACCTGCCGCCCGGTGATTGGCCGAAGCGTCAGATCGTGAAGCGTCGTACGGCCGGCGCCGCTGCCCCGTGAGACCCATCCACGAAAACGGCGGGCGGTGGAGACGGAGGCGCTTCGAGACTGTGCGAGGACGTCTGGGGCTGATCCCAGCGCCGCGGCCCCTGCCGCGGCGAGTCCCGTTTTCAGCAGGCTCCGGCGTGAAGCGTGCGCATCCTCGGCATCCATACGGACCTCGCGACGCAGGGGCCGCATTGTGGCGGCCCAAC
>Ga0075421_100008626_pt1 | contig 12533 bp, 10 predicted proteins | sample SoiMetdeltSBSDD5_FD_75292 | JGI IMG/M metagenome (GOLD analysis project Ga0075421, IMG submission 75292) | Bulk soil microbial communities from a Populus tree surrounding site in Tennessee, USA - Soil MetaG P. deltoides SBSDD5 | ecosystem: Environmental > Terrestrial > Soil > Tree plantation... | reverse complement strand
AGCTCAGCCGAAGGTCGGGAAGATCTGGATCGACGTGGATGAAGTACTCGGCGAGATCAACAGGAATATCTATGGCCATATGGCAGAGCACGTGGGGCGCGCTGTCTATGATGGCATCTGGGTGGGGAGGAAATCCGGCATCCCGAATGAAGAAGGTTTCCGTCGAGATGCCATCCAGGCTCTGCGTCGGCTGCGGGCACCCGTGTTGCGCTGGCCGGGCGGTTGCTTTGCCGATGCCTACCACTGGAAGGATGGTGTCGGACCTGCCGAGCGCAGGCCGAAGCAATGGAACCTCTGGTGGGAGCAGTATGAATCCAACGCCGTGGGCACAGATGAGTTCATTCGTCTTTGCCGCCTGACAGGTGCCGAGCCCTATATTTGTATAAATGTCGGAACTGGTAGCGTACAGGAAGCTGTCGCGTGGGTGGAGTACTGCAATTCAGACAAAGACACAGAAGCTGCACGGTTGCGGGCGGCTAACGGGAGCGCCGCGCCTTACGGTGTTCGCTACTGGGCCGTGGGCAACGAAAACTGGGGATGTGGCGGCCTTTACGACCCGGAGGATTATGCTCGCGAATACCTTCGCTACGCGCTGTACCTGAAACGTTGGTTGTGGCCCTCGCGCGGACTCTCTGCTGTCCCCCTGGAACTCGTAGCAGCCGGGCATACGCAGCATGACTGGAATCGGATCTTTCTGGAGAAGGTTCGCAACTGGCTTCCTCTCATCGATCACCTTTCGATTCATCACTACTTCCGGCTCCATCCTAATCAGCCGCTCAACCTGCCAACCACGGGCCTGCCGGCCTCAGGAGACGTCCAATTCAACCACGATGAATACTACCTGCTACTGAGCCGTGTGGACGAACTGAAACAGTACATTCAGAATGCCGTGGACCTCATTGGGTATTATTCTGCCGGCAAGAAGAAGATCGGGCTGGTGGTTGACGAGTGGGGAACCTGGCATCCAGAGGCCGTATTTGAGTCCGGCTTCTATCAGCAAAACACTTTGCGCGATGCTATTGTGGCTGGCTCGGTGCTCAACCTGTTCAATCACAGCTGCCGGGAAATCATAATGGCCAATCTCGCTCAGGCGTTCAATGTTTTGCAGGCGATAGGATTGACGAGGGACTCGCAAATGGTCTTAACCCCAACGTATTACACCCTGGAGATGTACCAGCAGCACCAGGGAGCGAAACTGGTTCGTTCCAGAATAGAGACACCTACGTATGAAGTTCAGGATGGCGGACGGAAACTGACCCGCGACTCGGTCAATGTCTCTGTCTCACTCCAACAGAACGGACTACTCTTGACAGCGGTGAACGAGGATCTGTCGCGGGAGATGGAATTTGAGGTTGTGCTCCGCGGCGCCAAAGCCCAGACGGCCAGAGGTCGCCGGCTGTGGTCCCAGAATGTCAGAGACCACAACACCTTCGATAATCCGGAACGTGTTAGGTGGAACCCAGTGACGCCGGAGCTGGCAGGTACCGAGTTTCGAATTCAATTATTGCCGCATTCGGTGAATGCCTTCGAAATCGCGCTGCGGTAAGACGAGGCGAGTCTCAAGGCGTGGAGTTTTCCAATCGCTTACGCTTCCAACAATTCGTCTTCGAGCGAAGAAAGAATATAGAGGAGGCACCCAGCTCGGGTGGACTGCGGCGGGTGGACAGAGCCCGCTTCAGACCGTTGGAAATCTCCTGCGCGTAAGACGTCCTCCCCAACAATTAGATCGCCTTCCAGCACCAGGCATTCCTCGGCGGCGGCATGCCGGTGTGAGGGATAGCTAGCGCCCGCGGTCATTCGAACCAGCATGGTCGCGCACCTGCGGTCCACATCGAGGGACAGCCGTCGCACCGAGATACCAGCGATTGCTGTCTCTTCCCACCTGCCTTCGCTAGCCCGAAGGATTGAGAAGGCTGGGGGATCAGGATCGGCCGCCCACTGTCGCCAAACCTGGGTTGAGTGAGGACCTCGGTTGACACGGTCGAGAAGCCGCTGCCGGAGTTGAGGCGGAGGAACCTTGGCAGCCAGGCTGCCCAATGTCCAGATCACTGATTCCAGTGAGTGGAATTCCCGAGCGCAGGTGGCGCAATCCGCTGAGTGAGTCTCAAGGGCAAGCGCATCAGACGCCGACAGAGCTCCAGCCGCATAGAGAGCCGCCTGGCCTTCATACTTTTCGTGATCGTTCGCCTTCGGACCCATGCGTTTCCTCCGCATTGGCTGAGTGTCCTAGCTTCGCAAGGCCTGAAAGCCTAGGCTTCTGTCCGATGCGGTCCCCTCACACAGCAATCTCCTGGACGGTCAGTTCTGAGTGCCGCGGGCGCGAGCTGAGTGGCAAGCGACGCCTGGACCATGCTACGCTCACCCATTGCTTGGAAAGATACTCGTCGGCGAAAGCTGTTGGCTAAGCCAACCAGGCCGGAGCGGACTTCGGTCGGCGGCGCCGGCTTTCGCGGGCGTAGTCACTCTCGCTGAAGTCGGCGCTTTGAATCGCCTTCTTCCGTTATCGGCAATGGCGGGTTTGTAGCCAGGACTCCTTCGCATCTGCTGCGCCCCAACCGAGCGTTGCCACTGCTTGAACTCCTGGTTAGGCATTGAGCTGGAGAGATTGTGTTGCTCAGCAAGGTCGCTTTGCAGATGGTACCTAGAAACCAGGCTTCAGTCAAAAACTACCGTCTTGTTCCCGTATGTCAGAATCTTGTGCATGAGGTGCAGACGGACCGCCCGAGCCAGAACGACTTTCTCCAGGTCCCGTCCTTTGCGAATCAGGTCTTCCACGGAATCTCGATGGCTAACCCGGATGATCTCTTGCTCGATGATGGGTCCGTCGTCGAGCGCCGACGTCACGTAGTGGCCGGTTGCCCCAATGAGCTTGACCCCGCGAGCAAAAGCTTGGTGATAAGGCTGGGCGCCTACAAAGGCGGGCAGAAAGGAATGGTGGATGTTAATGATGCAGTTCGGAAAAGTTGCCACGAACTGGTCACTCAGGATCTGCATGTAACGTGCCAGCACGATCAGCTCAACACCCGCGGACTTGATCTCTCTGATCTCTTCTGCTTCCTGTTCGGTCTTATTGTCAGCGGCGATAGGTAAGTGCTTGAACCGAACTCCGAATGACCTGGCAATCTCTGCCGCTTCTTCGTGGTTGCTAATGATGAGAGCTACCTCTGCTTGAAGTTCCCCAGCCTGTTGTCTGAGCAACAAGTCCTGAAGGCAATGCAGCAACTTGGAAACCATGATGGCTACTCTGGGCACATGGTCGCTGAAGATCAGTCTGAACTCCATGCCGCATTCCAGGGCGATGCCTTGAAAGCAGTCAGCGATCCTCTCGCGAGGGATTTGAAAGCCCTCCAAGTCCCACTCCATACGAGCCAGGAAGATGCCTGCCTGCACGTCAGTATGCTGATCGAAATGGAGAATGTTGCCACCGTTGCGAAAGATGAAATCGGAAATTCTGGCCACAAGTCCGCGACGGTCGGGGCAGGACACCAGTAATTTGGCTGTTTGCGTCACGGGTCAATTCCTCGGCGACGATCTTGTGAAACCTAAATCGCGCATCGAACTTCACGACTCATGGGATGAAGGTCGGCTGGCGGACTTTCCTTCGACGTGAGCTTGAAAGTCCAAGCTGCTGGAAAGAATGTGATCCGTCATGGCCTGACGAGCATCTTCGGGATTGTGTTTGCGCAGCGCCTGAAGAATTCTTTGATGTTCCAGGACAGACGATTCGGCGCGGGCGCGCATTTTGCGCGCTGACGGCTTTGACAAGCTCTCGCTGATCCAGGTCTGCAGGTACCCGCGAGTCATGCTGAGAAGATTGTAGAGAATCGGGTTTTGGGTGCCCCGGGCGATTGCCAGATGGAAGCGAAGGTCATGTTCGAGGTACTGCTCGGGAAGATCCAGTGATCGTTGCATTCCTTCCAGCGCTTCTGCCATTTCCTGGAGGTTCTCCTCCGTCGCTTTGGCGGCTGCCGTATAGGCTGTTTGGGATTCAAGCATCAGGCGGGTTTCCACCAGATCACTCACATCTTTCCGGTCAATCACCAAGCCCCATTGCAGCGCCTTTTCCAGGTATTTCCGATTGTCCGCCGAGACAAAGGTCCCTTCCCCCACTCTTCCGTCCAGAATCCCCATCACAGCCAAAGAGCGCAACGCCTCGCGAATCGTGGTGCGACCGACCCCAAATCGCCGGCACAGCTCCTTCTCTGACGGCAGGCGTTCTCCCGGCTTCAAAACCCCTCGCGAAATCAGATCGATGATCTGTTCCACGATCTCGTCGCTCAGCGAATTCCGATGGACAGGGCGCATGGCCTCACCGGCGGAACTTGCTGCCCTGGATGCTCTTGGATTCATCGCTTTTGCAGTTGCGATAGGATACCTCGGTTACCGTGCTGGCATAGCTAAGCGGACACTCTGGGAGTACACCCCTGAAGTCGGGAAAACATTGTAGCGGCGCTTTATGATGGGCCCACGTTGCAGACGAAGGAAGACCGCCACTACAATGTTTTTAAAGAATGTTTTTAAAGAATGTTTTTAAAGCTCCCTGAGAACACAGACGTCCAGCCTGCGAACTGCTGGCAGCGGGCGCTCACGGGCGTGCCACTGTCCAGCCGAGGATGATTTCTGGGTCGAAAAAAGAGCTTTACAACCACGGGTTCCTCGACTAAGCTTTGGCTGAATGTCAGACAAGCTGATACGTGGGAGATAGTAACTGAGTTCTTTTGGCAGGGTCAAGCAGAATCCCGGTTCAGGTGATCGCCATGACAGTGCATCGTTTCGCGTTCGTCGTGGGATAGAGGTCTCGACGCCAGAGGAACTAATCTGAGAGGGGGGCTTTGTAGTGGGCGTTACGACCGATCTGGGGCGCCGCATCGAGCTGGTTTCGATGGACCCCCATTTCCACAACGTCACGATGGGGCTGTACCGCCAAGAAAGTGGCAGCGGGCCTGTATTTCTGGTTCACAGCTACAGCGGCAAGAACGGCGCCCGTGAACGGCTCACGGCTGTCGCCGGTGCTATGGCGATCCTTGGCGGGCTGGAGATCCTTCCAGGGGAAGCAAGCAAGGTCCGTTTCCCCTGCGGGGCTGACCACTTACTGGCGGTCCGCAGGGTGTTTCTGGAAGCCTGCAAGCTGGATCCAAGCCTTCCCGTCCAGTCTCGGCCGCTCTGGATTTTGGACAAGAAGTCGGGTAGAACCGTTACCGTGACCAGCCAGGGCACTGGGGCGTACCTTCTGACAGCTGATGGTGACGAGCAGGACAAAGCGAGCCGGGTTGCAGCGATCGCGAACGGGCTGGTGAAGCTGGGCCAGATGCACTCAACGGAGCCTGCCGGCGACCGGGTTGCGTTTTATTGCGGGCAGGCACACGATGCCCTCGTCGGCTTGCTGCTGATAAGGGCCTTGAACGTGCGAGCAGTGTTGCGGGAACAGGAAATGGCAGCATCACGAGGGATCCTTTCTGCGCCCAGCGCCCAGAAGTAGGGCTTCCGGGGGTTTCTGGTTTCAGTTGCACTGGGCGAACTCACGCCGGCGAGCGCCGCAGCTCCACCACCAACTGATCCTTGCGCGGCTCTGGGAACGCCTCTCAAGGGTTCACCCTCTCTCCACAAACCGGAGAGAATGGACAAATTCTGATCGTGTGTTGAACTTCGACAGCAAAACGGCTAGACAAAGCAAGGAGGAGCCTTCATGGGAGCTCAAACCATCGGTCCAATGACGAGTCGTCAGCGTGTCCTGGCCGCCTTGCGCCGAGAGCCTGTGGACCGCACGCCCGTGTGCAACCCGACTTCGGTAGCTACAGTGGAGTTAATGGATCTCGTAGATGCACCCTTCCCCGACGCCAACCGGGTCCCTGAATTGATGGCTCGCCTGGCAGCCACTGGCTACACGGAGCTGGGATTCGACAGCATCATGCCGGTGTTTACGATCATTCAGGAATCCTCCGCGATGGGCTGCAAGGTCCAGTGGGAACAGAAAGACAATTGGCCGACGGTCAAGATGCGAGAGCCAATTTTTCAGGATGTGACCGACATCCAGATACCCCCGAACCTCCTCAACCACCCAGACACCCGCTGCGTGATCGAAGCCATCCAAATCCTGCGCAAGCAGTTCGGCAATGAAGTGGCCATCATTGGCAAAACGATGGGGCCCTGGTCGCTGGGATATCACTGCTTCGGGGTCGAACCCTTTCTGTTAATGTCGCTCGACAACCCTGGAAAGACTAAAGCCTGCCTCGAGAAGCTCAAGGAAGTGACGATTCAGTTTGGCTTGGCTCAGATCGATGCCGGGGCCGACGCCCTCACCCTTCCGGACCATGCCACGGGCGATCTGGTGAGCGGTGAGTATTACGCACGCTACCTGCGTGACCTTCACATTGAGTTTGCCGAGAAGTTGCCCGTTCCTCTCATTCTCCACATCTGCGGCAAAACGGAGGACCGCATGGAATACATTGCCCAAACCGGCATGGCAGCGTTTCACTACGACTCCAAGAATGATCCTGTGGAATCCATACGCATCATGCACGGCCGGACATCGCTGGTGGGAAACATCAACAACCCGGAGACGCTCTTCTCTAAGGGACCTGAGGAGGTTCGCAACGAGGTTTTCAAGAACTTGGACGCAGGGGTTCAACTGGTTGGCCCCGAATGCGCCATCCCACTCCAAACGGCCCTTGAGAACCTGAAAGAGATTCCTAAAGCCGTCCGGGACTGGCACAAGCAACACCCAGCTAACAACTAGTGTTAGTCGGTTAGGATTTCCCTGGGTAGGCGCAGACATCCCGCTTTTGGTGGTGTCTACGTTCTGCAGAGCGTTAGCCGAAGACGAGGAGTCTTGTGAGGTAGCGATGGCAGAAATCAGCAATGTTAGTAATGAATTCATCCGTCAGGAAATCGAAGAGTTCATCGAGCGGCCAGAGGAGCGAGAGCGGACGATCAACCTTTTCGCCAGAGCCCGCCCGGAGATGCAGGTGATTGCGGCCGCCTTGATAGAAGGGGATAACGAGACAGTGGATCAGTTGACCCGGCAGGCTCTAGATTCCGGTATTGAGGCCGTGGAAGTGATGGATTACGGATTGATTGCCGGCATGGGGATTGTAGGCATTAAGTTTCGTCAGAATTTCATCTTTGTGCCTGAGGTATTGGCCTGCGCTCGTGCGATGAAAGCTGGAATGGCGCATGTCGAGCCCATTCTCTCAGCTTCTGGGATTGATCCGGTGGGAACAGTCATCATGGGGACGGTCAAAGGCGATCTCCATGACATCGGCAAAAACCTGTGCATCATGATGCTGCGAGGAGCGGGTTTTGTCGTGCATGACCTGGGAGTCGACACCTCTCCGGATAAGTTCATCGAGGCCGTCGAAGAAATAAAGGCGCCATTATTGGGAATGTCGGCCCTGTTGACTACCACGATGCCTAATATGGGCAAGACTATAGAAGCTTTCATTGACGCAGACCTTCGCGATCAGGTGAAGATTATGGTGGGCGGCGCGCCGGTGACCCAGGATTTTGCCGACGACATGGGGGCGGACGGCTACGGAAAGGACGCCTTGGCCTGCGTCGCCTTGGCCAAGAGCCTCCTGGGTGTTGCTGTCAAATCCTGAAAAAGGACTTGCGCCGTGCAGAAGATCAGCAGAGAAGAACTTCAGAAGCGGCTGGATCAGATCAACGAGTTGTTTGCGTCCATTGTCACGCATGCCCAACATCAGTCCACCATGCGCTGTCCCTACAAAAACCGTTTTGACGAGTGTACCGCCAACTTTGGGTGCCGCAACAAGCGAAAGCCGGTCGCCCCAGGTGGGCTGCCGGTGTGCGCCGGAGACGACAAGCTGAACTATCGCAAAGCCTGGGAATGAATGAGAAGGCACAATAGTCAAGGGGAAAGGGCCTAAGGCGAAAGTGAAACTGCGAAAAGGTCAAGATGGTTCGCATTGCTTGCCTGCTTGTCTTCGTTGGACATCGAACTCTGCTTGAAAATCCTCTTCCCGGGAAGGGTGGAGCTTGACCCTTTCGCCTTGACCCTTGCTCCTGTCTTATGGCCACGATTTCACACGACAACCTGAGTCTTGACCTGCTCGAAGGCAAAACGGTCTTTGATTACGCGGATGAGCTCAGAGTCCAGGTTCCGACATCGTGTGGGCGCACCGGTATCTGCCACGAGTGTGTCGTGGAGATCCAGGAAGGCATGGACGCCCTGAGTCCGCGCAGCGATGCCGAATCGTTTCTGCGTGACAACTACCGGCTGGCATGCCAGGCCTGGGTTGAGAATCCGAACGTCGATGTCCGCTTCGCTCTGCTGCGCCGCCGTCCCAAGATCCTCACTAAGAGCCGGAGAAAGCCGTTGGAATTGGATGCGCCGGTCGCTCGTGAGGGCGAGACAGTGCTCTGCGACGGCGAGCCAATTGACCGTTTCCGCGGACATCTCTATGGACTGGCCGTCGACCTGGGAACCACGACCATCGTTGTGGAACTCGTCAATCTGGAAACCGGCGAAAGCGTCTGTATCAGCTCCTTTGAAAATCCGCAGCGTTTCGGCGGCAGCGACGTGATGCATCGTATTTCCTATGATGGCGGTCCGTTTCGGGGCGAACTGCATAAGGCTGTCATCAACGCGCTCAACCAGGCAATCCGCGAGATGAGCCGGGGCTTGAGCTTTACGCGACAAGAGATTTACGAGATCGTCGTCGCCGGCAACTCGACGATGCGCGATCTTTTCTTCAGACTCGATGTCCAGAGCATCGGCCAGCGTCCCTACAAGTCAATCGTCGAACACGAATACCTCGAAGGCAAACGCCTGTCCACAACCCTGCAGGAGGAGGCACGGCGGCTCGGGATTCATGCCAACCCAAAGGCCAGGGTCTATGGACTGCCGCTGGTGGCGAGTCACGTGGGCGCCGATACCGCTGCGGATCTGGTGGCCATTGACATGGAGTCGCAACGCGATGTGGTGATGCTAGTCGACGTGGGGACCAACACAGAGGTGGTGGTGGGTCACGCCGGGAGGTTGCTGAGCGCTTCCTGCCCGGCGGGTCCGGCCTTCGAAGGAGGGCTGATCAAGTATGGAATGCCAGGCTACGACGGGGCCATCGAATCCATCCGACTGACTGATGGCCGCTTCGCCTGTGAAACGATTGGCGGCGTCAAACCGCAAGGTATTTGCGGGTCAGGTCTCATCGATCTGCTGGCGGAGCTGCGCCGCAGCGGCCGCATGACGCCCAAAGGAGTTTTCGCTAACAAGCTTTATGAGATACCTGTTGTACCCGAGCAGGGCATCACACTGTCTCGCGAAGATGCCAGCAACCTGGCTCAAGCGAAGGCCGCCAATTACTGCGGGCAGTTTATCGTGTTGCGCCAGTTTGGCATTAACCCGGGAGACGTCACCAAGCTGTATCTCGCGGGAGGATTTGCAAACTACGTGAACGTCCGCAACGCCATCGAGATCGGGTTTCTGGCGCCGGTGCCTGAAGACCGCATCGTGAAGATCGGCAATGCTTCTGTTCAAGGTGCGAAAGAAGTACTGCTCTCGAGTCGCAAACGGCAGTCGATCGAGAATCTCGTGAAGCGGATTGAGCACGTCGAACTGGAAACGACGGGCGATTTCTTTGAGGTCTTCGTCGAAGGTTGCCAGTTCAAGCCCATGCCCACAATCCTGGCGCCAGTGGCAGCCACGCAGCTCCGAGCTTGAGGGTTCGCGATTTGGGGAATGCCGAATACGGGATCCAGGGTGTGGGGCGGAATGCCCGACGTTGATTTCCCGTGGATGAGCCACGCCGCGGATACACACCTTCGTCGTCCTTGGCAATTGAGCCGACGACTAGCGCGACGGTGACGAGGGATTTGTCCCTTGGCAAGCGCCGCGTTTCTTACGGCAGACCGGTCGCGAATCTCGTCTCGCCACAATCAGGAGCTAGAGAAATGGAGGGGCCTTTGCTCACACTCCTAAGAAGATGGATGAGGGGGAAGGTCATGAGAGGATTCCATGAAGGTTAACGGGCTTGCGAAGGACTTCATCATCATTGGCGAGAACATCCACACTACGCGTGTGGTGCTCCGGAACGGCAAGCGCGTTGGGACCACTCCCGCGGGAGTGGAGTCCGTGATCTTTGCTGGGTCAGATGGGTCCACGCGCTATTTGCCCATTCCGGAGGAGGCACGACGTACCCAGGATTACGAAGAGGGGCGTGTGAAGCACGTCAAGATCGCTGTCCGGACGGCCATGGCAGGCCAGGAGTCTGTGGCCAGCGAGGCACTGGAATATCTCCGGACGATGGTGCGTCGCCAGGAGCGAGCCGGTGCAGACTTTCTGGACTTGAACGTCGACGAGATCTCGTTGAAGCTTGAGGAGCAAAAGGGCGCCATGCAATGGCTGGTGCGAACCGTGGAGGGAATGTCCTCACTCCCACTGTCGATTGACTCGTCCAATATCGAGATTATTCGAGCAGGGCTGGAGAGCTGCGATGGAAAGGCCCGGCGAGCCCTGCTGAACTCCGCGTCGTTGGAGCGCCTGGAAGCGCTCGATCTGGCCAAGCACCACAACATTCCCGTAGTTGTTACGGCTGCCGGAGATAAAGGGATGCCCCAGAATGACGAAGAACGGGTGGTCAACGCCTCCCGAATCGTGGATGCTGCGCTGGCCAAGGGCATTGCGATTCAGGACATCTTCGTCGATGCGTTGGTCTTCCCCATCTCAGTCGAAAGCCAGTTCGGCAACCACTGTCTGCAAGCCATTCGCCGGCTGCGTGAGAACTATGGTCCCGAGATCCACATCACAGGGGGACTCAGCAATGTTTCCTTCGGGTTGCCCTGTCGCCATTTGATCAATGACGTGTTTATCATTCTGGCAGTGGCAGCTGGTGCCGACAGTGGCATCATCGATCCGGTTGCCAGTAACTTGGAAACGGTCTTCTCCATTGACCGTCACTCGCGTGGGTTCCAGCTAGCCGAAGAGATGCTCTTGGGGAAGGATCGGAACTGCAAGAACTTTCTGCGTGCTTACCGGAAGGGGGAACTGCACATGCGGTAGGCGGGCGTTTGAGAATATCTTGGCCAGTCGCAAACAATTCCAGAGGTCGGAATGGGTTAAGTAGCCGTGGCCCGCGCAGCGCCGGAGAGGTTTTGCAATCCGTAGTTCAAGAACTCAGTGCGGTATGGGATCCCAAGATTGGTTCAGGGCAAAGCTCGTGTAGGGTTGCGTGGGGTGAAAACTATGAAGATTGTTGTACTCGATGGGTACGCCTTGAATCCGGGAGATCTCTCCTGGGAGGGTCTGAAGAGACTCGGCAAGGTTGAGATCTACGATCGGACGGAGGGACCTCACATTTTGGAGCGTGCGACCGGTGCAGAATTGGTCCTGACCAACAAAACACCGCTCAGCTCCGAAACGCTTCGGCGGCTGCCTCAACTCAGGTATGTGGGGGTTCTAGCCACGGGATACAACTGTGTGGACATCGGCGCTGCCAGGGAATCGGGCATCGTCGTGACGAATATTCCCACCTATGGCACGGCGTCCGTGGCGCAATTTGCTTTCGCCTTGCTGTTGGAACTCTGTCATAACGTAAGACGACACCACGATGCGGTGCGCGACGGCCAGTGGTCACGCAGCCCAGACTGGTGTTTCTGGCTGACCCCCCTGATCGAGCTGGAGGGGAAAGTCATGGGGATTGTCGGTTTGGGACGCATCGGCCGGCAGGTCGCACGCATCGCTGCTGCCTTAGGCATGCGTGTGATCGCCGTCGATCAGTTTCCGGTTGCGGTCGAGGGAGTGCAGCTCACAACTCTCGAAACCTTGCTGGCCGAGTCCGATGTGGTCAGCTTGCATTGTCCTTTGCTGCCTGAGACTCAAGGGTTGATGGACGCCAGTCGGTTGGCAACCATGAAACGTAGCGCGTTCTTGATCAATACTTCAAGGGGGCCATTGGTCGTTGATCAGGATCTGGCATCTGCCCTGAATGCTGGTCGGATTGCCGGCGCCGGGTTGGACGTTCTTTCCGTCGAGCCTCCACTGGACGAGAATCCTTTGCTGACAGCCAAGAATTGTATTGTCACACCTCATATCGCCTGGGCGACCAAGGAAGCTCGATCGCGTTTGATGGAGATCGCCGTTGCGAACGTGGCGTGTTTCCTCAGGAATCAACCGCAGAACGTGGTGAATCCATAACCACTTTTCTACCAGCCTGTTGAGGAGTCCTGATGAGAGCTAACGTTGCTCGCGAAAAACTGAAAGCCGGGCAGTCAACGCTGGGCTGCTTCCTCGGCCTTGGCAGTCCGAATGTCGCCGAACTCCTGTCGCATGCGGGCTTTGACTGGCTGGTCATTGAAACCGAGCATAGCGCGCTGGACACAAGCCAGGTGGAACACATGCTGATGGCGATCAAGGGGACCGAGGCTGTTCCTCTAGTCCGGCTGCCTTCCGGCGACCCGGTCTTCATTCAGCGGGCCGTGGACATAGGAGCTATGGGGATTGTCATTCCTCTGGTCAGAAGCGCCAACGAAGCCAAGGCCATCGTGCGAGCAACTCGTTATCCTCCGGAGGGTACACG
>Ga0075421_100008625_pt1 | contig 12535 bp, 12 predicted proteins | sample SoiMetdeltSBSDD5_FD_75292 | JGI IMG/M metagenome (GOLD analysis project Ga0075421, IMG submission 75292) | Bulk soil microbial communities from a Populus tree surrounding site in Tennessee, USA - Soil MetaG P. deltoides SBSDD5 | ecosystem: Environmental > Terrestrial > Soil > Tree plantation... | reverse complement strand
TTTTCGAGATTGGCCGCGTACGGCATCGGCACGTCCTTGCCGGTGACGCGGGTCACGGGTGCGTCCAGCCAATCGAAAGCCTGTTCGGTCACGCTCGCGGCGATTTCCGCCCCGACGCCCGATTGCCGCCAACCCTCTTCGACGGTCACGACACGGCCGGTCTTCTTTACCGACTCGATGATCGCCTCTGTATCCATCGGCTTGAGCGTGCGCAGGTCGACGACCTCGGCACTGATGTTCTGCTTGGCCAATTCATCAGCGGCTTTGAGCGCGTAAGACATCCCCATCGACCAGGCGACGATGGTCACGTCGGTGCCGGAGCGCGCGATCTTCGCCTTTCCGATCGGCACCAGATAGTCGTCGAGCTTGGGAACCGGAAAACTCTGGCCGTACAGGATTTCATTTTCGAGAAAGATGACAGGGTTGGGGTCGCGGATCGCGGATTTGAGCAGGCCCTTGGCGTCGGCGGCGGTATAGGGCGCGATCACTTTGAGGCCGGGAACGTGCGAATACCAGGACGTGTAGTCCTGGCTGTGCTGGGCGGCGACGCGGGCGGCCGGCCCGTTCGGCCCGCGGAATACCGCCGCTACGCTCATCTGCCCGCCGGACATGTAGCGGGTCTTGGCCGCCGAATTGATGAGCTGATCCATGGCCTGCATGGCGAAGTTGAACGTCATGAACTCGACGATCGGCTTGAGCCCCGCGAACGCCGCGCCGACGCCCAGCCCGGCCATGGCGTGCTCGGTGATCGGGGTATCGATCACGCGCCGCGAGCCGAATTCCTGCAGCAGGCCCTGGGTCACCTTGTACGCGCCCTGATATTCGGCGACCTCCTCGCCGATGATGAAGACGGTCTCGTCGCGGCGCATTTCTTCCGCCATCGCGTCGCGCAGCGCCTCGCGCACAGTCATGGTGACCATTTCGGTGCCTTCGGGGAGATCGGGCTCCGGCGGAGCTTCCAGTTGGCGCGGCGCGCTGACCTTCGCCGGTGCGGGCGCCGGCTCGACCTGCATCTCCGGTTGTTCGGCCTTGGCGGGCGGCGCGGTGGTTGGTGACTTCTGCTGGCGAACGGCGCCGCCGTCGGTCAATGCGGAAGCGTCCTCGCCCTCCCCCAGGATCATGGCGATTGGGGTATTGACCGCCACGTCATTGGTTCCTTCCGGCACCAAAATCTTGCCGAGGGTGCCTTCGTCGACCGCCTCGACCTCCATCGTGGCTTTGTCGGTCTCAATCTCGGCGATTACATCGCCGGACTTGACCGCGTCGCCCTCCTTCTTGTGCCATTTGGCGAGATTGCCCTTCTCCATCGTGGGAGAGAGCGCCGGCATCAGGACGGGGGTGGGCATCGACGCGTCACCCGTTGCCGGCGGAGCCGAGGAGCCGCGCGAGATCAGGCGCCATCGGATCGGCGAAAAAGGCGACCGGCGATCTGTCGATTTTGGCCGCCATGTGCTACCCGGCGTATACGTCGGTCCAGAGCTCGGCCGGATCGGGCTCCGCGTCGTTAGTGGCAAATTCGGCCGCTTCGTTGATGATGGCGCGCACTTCAGCGTCGACCTTCTTCAACGAGTCCTCACTCGTAAAGCCCTTCTTCAATAGACGGTTTCGCACCTGCTCGATCGGATCGTGCTCGGTACGGACCTTGTCGACTTCCTCCTTAGGTCGGTACTTGGCGGGATCCGACATCGAGTGGCCGCGATAACGATAGGTCAGCATTTCGAGAATGATTGGCCCATTGCCGTCGCGGCACCATTCCACCGCCTTGTCGCCAGCGGCCTTGACCGCGCGCACGTCCATGCCATCGATCTGCTCGCCGGGAATATCGAAGGAGCGCCCGCGCTGGGAGAGGTTCGTGGTCGCCGACGCACGGGCAACGGAAGTGCCCATTCCGTACTGATTGTTTTCGATGATGTAGACCACCGGCAGCTTCCACAGCTTGGCCATATTGAAGCTTTCGTACACCTGGCCCTGGTTGGCGGCGCCGTCGCCTAAATACGTAAGCGAAACGTGGTCGTTGCCCCGGTATCTGTTGGCGAAAGCGAGTCCGGTTCCGAGCGGAACCTGGGCGCCGACGATGCCGTGTCCGCCGAAAAAGCACTTTTCAACGGAAAACATGTGCATCGAGCCGCCCTTGCCTTTGGAGTAGCCTCCGCGGCGCCCGGTCAATTCCGCCATCACGCCCTTGGGATCCATGCCGCAAGCCAGCATGTGGCCATGGTCGCGGTATCCGGTGATGACCTCGTCCCCCGCCTTGATCGCCATCTGCATGCCGATGACGACCGCCTCCTGACCGATGTAGAGATGGCAGAAGCCGCCGATCAGGCCCATGCCGTAGAGCTGTCCGGCCTTCTCTTCGAAGCGGCGGATGAGGAGCATCTGGCGATAGGCCTGAAGCTCCTGCTCCTGGTTGAAGTCGGGGATTTCAGCCGCAGGTTGGACGGTTGCCCGGCGCACGGCGGGCTGAGCCGCTGGTTTGTTGCTGGCAACGGCCATTCTTCTCCTCGGGTGGGGATTATACGTCGGCGAGGCGGCCAGGTTCCCCAATAGCCGAAATTGCCGCAGGGCGGAAGCGGATGGGAAGCCAGCGGCGCTCTTGGGCCGGGACATAGGTAGCGCGAAGCGGCTTGGCAAATTCCGCCACCGCTGGCGCCACGGCCCGCAGCGATCAGGGTTGCTTGAGGCGCAGCGTAAGCTCGCGGGGGTCGGTGTAGTTGAGCAGAAGCCGGGCGCGCTCGTCGAGCAGGTCGGGATCGATGCTTTCGGGCTTCAGCAGCGACACGCGGCGCTCCCAAACGGCGCGCTCCGCCTTGAGCGCATCGAGCTCGGCACCGAGTTCCGCGATCTGTTGGTCGAGGTCCTGCTTCGCGCGCAGCCCGCGGTTGCCGGAATAGGCATTGACGCCGAAATAGCCGATCACCAGCCCAGCGATGGTATAGAGCGCGAGCGCGTTGAGGACGGTGCGAAAGCGCTTGCGGGTCACCATACCGCGACCATGCCGCTCCGGCGTTAAGAGGGCTTTAATGCGCCGGAGACCGCAGCGCCTGAGTCGGTCAATTTCAGCGCATTGCTTTCAACGCAGAGCGGCCGGCATATTTCGCCTGAGTCCCCAACTCCTCCTCGATGCGCAGAAGCTGATTGTATTTCGCAGTACGGTCGGAACGCGCGAGCGAGCCGGTCTTGATCTGCCCGCAGTTGGTCGCAACCGCGAGATCGGCGATGGTGGCATCCTCGGTCTCGCCGGAGCGGTGCGACATGACTGCGGTGTAGCCGGCCTTGTGCGCCATTTCGACTGCAGATAGCGCCTCGGTGAGCGTGCCGATCTGGTTGACTTTGACTAGGATCGAGTTGGCGATGCCATTCTTGATGCCTTCGCTGAGCCGCGTGACATTGGTCACGAACAGGTCGTCGCCGACGAGCTGGCACTTGCCGCCGAGCAGATCGGTCAGCATCTTCCAGCCTTCCATGTCATCCTCGGCCATTCCATCCTCGATGGAAACGATGGGATAGCGGGAGGCGAGATCGGCGAGATAGTTCGCCTGCTCTCGTTTCGAGCGAACCTTGCCCTCGCCCGCGTAGTGATAGGCACCGTCCTTGAAAAACTCGGTGGCGGCGGGGTCGAGCGCGAGCATGACGTCCTTGCCCGCGGCGAAGCCCGCTTTCGCGATCGCGGTCATGACGAACTCGAGCGCGGCATCGGCCGACGGCAGATCGGGGGCAAAGCCGCCCTCGTCGCCGACATTGGTGTCGTGACCGGCCTGTTTGAGCGCTGCGCGCAGGGTGTGAAAAATCTCCGAGCCCATGCGCAGGCCCTCGGCGAAGGAGGCCGCACCCACCGGCATGATCATGAATTCCTGGAAATCGATCGGATTGTCGGCGTGCGCGCCGCCGTTGAGAATATTCATCATTGGCACGGGCAGAAGCCGCGCCGATGTTCCGCCGATGTAACGATAGAGGGGAGCGCGATGGGCGGCCGCCGCCGCCTTGGCAGCCGCAAGCGACACCCCGAGAATGGCGTTGGCGCCGAGTCGGCCCTTATTCGGTGTGCCGTCGAGCGCGATCAGCGTCTCGTCGATTTTGACCTGCGCCTCCGCATCCATACCGCCCACCGCGTCGAAAATCTCACCGTTGACGGCGTCGAGCGCCTTACGCACGCCCTTGCCGAGATAGCGTTTGCCGCCGTCGCGCAGCTCGACCGCCTCGTGCGTCCCGGTCGAGGCGCCTGAAGGCACGGCGGCGCGCCCCTTGCTGCCGTCCTCGAGCACGACGTCGACTTCCACGGTCGGATTACCGCGGCTGTCGAGAATTTCGCGGCCGATGATGTCGGTGATGGCGGTCATGGCGGCCCCGGCCGGTCTCAGCGCTCGCCGGGCTTCTACAGGATTGAGAACACTCTTGTCATGCCCCGTGAAAGCAGGGCATCCAGTAACCCGTGGATGGGCGGCTTGCACCGATCAAACAGGCTTGATCCAGCTCGCGTGACGACCAGGATGAAACGGCCAGCCAAAACGCTTCGTCATCTGGGCAAGGCTAGCCGCCTTCCCGCCTCACCCCAAGCGGCGGTGCTCGATCGCGTCGCCAATCCGCATCCTGACACCGACTACGTCGCGCGCTTCACCGCGCCGGAGTTCACCACGCTCTGCCCGATCACCGGCCAGCCCGACTTCGCCTATTTCGTGATCGACTATGTACCGGCCAAATGGCTTCTCGAATCGAAGTCGTTCAAGCTCTACCTCAGTAGCTTCCGCAACGTCGGTGCCTTTCACGAGGAATGCACGGTCGCAATCGGCAAGAGACTCGTCGCGCTGCTCAGGCCGAAGTTCCTGCGCATCGGCGGCTATTGGTATCCGCGCGGAGGCATCCCCATCGACGTGTTCTGGCAATGCGGAAAGCTGCCCGAAAACGTGTGGCTGCCGGAGCACGCCGTGACGCCTTATCGCGGGCGGGGATGAGCCCCCGCAACGATGGCCAACAGCGCCTTGACCTCCCGGCCGGGCTCGACCGCGCGCATGATGCTGCCCATGACGGCGATGCCGGCCGGCCCGGCGGCCAGCACCTCCGCCGCGCGCGTCGCGTTGAGTCCTCCGATGGCGAGCACCGGGACCGGCGCCGCGCGGGCGATTTCGGCAAGCCCCTTGCGGCCGATCTCGGGGCCATATCCCGGCTTGCTCGCCGTTTCGAAGGCGGGTCCGGCAATCGCGTAATCGACAATGCCGGGATCTATCGCCTCGGCCTCGGTGACGGTGTGGAGCGATACGCCAATGAGCTTCTCTTGTCCCAGCATCTTTCGCGCCGCCGCCGGATCGCCACCCGCGGGGAGGTGCACGCCGTCGCTGCCGCAGGCTTGCGCCAAGGCAGCGTCGCCGTGCACCGTCAGCCGCGCGCCATGTCGCCGCGCGATTGGCAACAGCGTCGACGCAAGCGCGACTTGATCCCCCTTGGAAAGGTCCTTCTCCCGCATGCTGATCCAACGGCAGCCGGCCGCCAGCGCCGCTCGCACGACATCAGCTAGCGGCAATCGCGCTTGGTGCCGATCGGTGACGACGAGCAACGGTGGATCGGGGAGCTTCAAGTGCCTACGAGACCGAATTGCGGGCTGGAGGGCTCCGCATGCGCAAGCTTCGGTATGCGGCCGGCCAAGCGGGCCAATCGGCCGGCCTCGACCGCCGCGCGCATGCTCGTGGCCATCATTACCGGATCGCGTGCCTTCGAGACGGCGGTGTTGAGCAGGACCGCGGCGCAGCCGAGCTCGAGCGCAAGGGCCGCGTCAGACGCCGTGCCGATGCCGGCATCGAGAACGACGGGTACCGGCGAACGTACGCAGAGCAGCTCAATCAGGTGTGGGTTGCTGATGCCAAGCCCCGAGCCGATCGGGGAGCCAAGGGGCATGACCGCCGCGGCGCCAGTGTCGGCGAGCTTGCGGCAGACGACGGGATCCTCCGTGCAATAGGGCAGCACGGTGAAACCCTTCGCAACCAGCATTTCTGTTGCGCGCACGAGCTCCTCGGTATCGGGATATAGCAGTTCGCGGTCGCCGATCACTTCGAGCTTGATCCAGTTCGTCTCGAGCGCTTCGCGCGCGAGCTCGGCGGTGAGAACGGCGTCCTTCGCCGTTTGGCAGCCGGCGGTGTTGGGCAGGAAATGAATGTGCTTAGGGATAAGGTCGACCAGGCTTTCGTCCTCGCCGGCAAGGCTGATGCGCCGGATCGAGGCGGTCACCATCGCCGTTCCGCTCGCGGCAATGGCATCGAGCATGAGCTTGCGGTTGGGATAACCCGCTGTGCCGAGGAATAGACGGGAGCCGAACTCGCGGCCGGCAATGATAAGGGGATCGGACATCTCAGCTCCTTAGCCGCCCTGACGGGCGCGCACGATTTCGACGCTGTCGCCGGGGCGCAACTGCGTCTGTGGCCACGCCGCGCGTGGGACGATGGCGCCGTTGACGGCGACCGCGATGCCGCGCTGGCTGGTGTCGACTGCCTTTTCTTCGAGCAAGCCGGCGAGCGTCGCGACCATGAGCGGCTCGATTTCTCCGTTGACTCGGATGTTTGCCTCAGCAGCGGTTTGAGTCATCCATTTCTCCTTATTCTGCAGCGGCAGGAAACGAGCCAAACCGCTCGATGCCGAACGGGCGGATCGCCGCATCGACGACGCCATCGAGCGCGAGGCGCGCGATCGTGTCGGCGGTGATGGGCGCCAGCAGAATTCCGTTGCGATGGTGTCCGGTGGCATAAATGAGCCCGTCGATCGGCCCTGCGCCGAGGATCGGTGCGTCGTCGCGGCTGCCGGGCCGATGACCGACCCACATCTCATCGATCGGCAGGTCCTCGATCGCGGGCACCGCCCGCCAGGCCGCTTCCAGCAGGCTCAGCATGCCGCCCGCCGTGAGCGAGGTGTCGTAGCCTTTTTCCTCGACCGTGGCGCCCACCAGCAGGCGCCCGTCCCGGCGCGGCACGAGGTAGGCGCCGGGCGCCCAAACCACGTGGGTCAACAGCGGCGCAGCCGGATCCGTGCGCAACGCGAGCATCTGACCTTTGATCGGCCGCACCGGGGGCCGCAATTGTGGATCCAAGCCATCGATGCTGCGCGACCACGCGCCGGCTGCAAGCACGACTACGTCCGCCGCCACTTTGCTCCCGTCGGTGAGAACGACACCGTCGACGCGCCCGCCACGGGATGAAATTTCACTCACTGCACGATACTCGGTAATACTGGCGCCGGCCGCTTCAGCGGCGACGCGCAGTGCGGCGACCAGCTTGCGGTTGTCGACCTGGGTGTCTTCGGGGCTGAATACTGCTCCAGCGAGCTTGCCCGCGAGATGCGGCTCACGCCGGCGCGTTTCCGCGGCCGAAATCCACTGCAGCGGCAACCCGAGTTTCTGCTGGAACACGAGCTGATGGCCGAGGCGAGCCTGATCGTCCGCGGTCAGCGCGAGCAGCAGCGTGCCCTCAGGCCTCAATTCCACGTCAATCCCTGACACCTCGAGCAACTCGGCGGCGAAAGCGGGCCAGCGAGCCTGGCTTTCGCGACCGAGCGCGACGAGGGCTTCTTCGCCGGGCTCCGCCTCTGCGCACGCCGCCAACATGCCGGCGGCAGCGCGGCTTGCGCCGGCGCCGGCTGCGCCCCGGTCGAAGACTTGGACCGACACGCCCCGCGCTGCCAACCGCCAGGCAATGGCAAGCCCGACGATCCCGGCGCCTATGATGGCGACATTGGGTCTGTTGAGATTGGATGCTGGGCGGTTCGGCAAGCGGCGGCTCCCTTCGCTGGAATGACCCAGACAGGTTCCATGGGTATGATCTCAGCCGCGCCAGCGCGGCACCCCAGGCCGTCGCAACCATGATGGGGATTCCCGCGCCATTCCACAAGGGCGCTTTTGGCGCATCCGCTGTGGCGCGGCAGCGTCGGATCTCAATCCGAATCCGCGGCTCGGTGGCGCAGCAGCCGCGAGCAGGCAATGCCTACCGCCAGCACCACGGCCGCGCCGACGAAAATGCTTGGCTCCGGCCCGCCATGGGCAAAACCATAACCATAGATCACCGGTCCGACGGCTTGGCCCAGGTAAAAGGAGGATGAATGTAACGACGCGGCCGCGCCGCGCGCTGTCTGCGACAGTTCGGTGACGTGAACCTGGATACAGCCGTGCAGGAGGTAGAAGCCGAATCCGAACATGGCATAGATGGCGATCTGCCAAACCCATGGGAAATGGAGCGCGATAAGGACGAGACCGGCAGCGGCCAGCGCGCCGCCGGCCACCATGAGATGCTGCTCGCGCACTTGGGCGATGAGGGCTGGAACCGAGAGCGAATAGAGGACTCCACCGACGGCGAAAGTGGCGATCAGAAGCCCAGCGACCGAGGCGCGGGTCTCGCCAATGGCGAGCAGCAGGAGAGCCACGTAAGGAAAGAGCCCGTGGATGAAGACTGCTTCAAAGAACACGGACGCGAAGCAGACCTTGGCGCGCGGATCGGCAAAGATGCTGCGGAAATTGGCCAGCACTGCCGCGCGATTGAAAGGCGCCGGTGCCGGCGTCGCAACGCCGCGGAAGGCGAAGAATGCCACGATCGCCACGATAAATCCGAACGCGCCGAGAATTGCGAAGACGCCGCGCCAGCCGAACACGTCACCGATCACGCCCGCGATCGAGGCGCCCACGAGGTTGCCTGTCAGCCCCACGGCAAGCAACCGGCCGATCGCGACCTGACGCTGATTGATCGGGACAAGGTCGCCGATGAGAGCCAGCGCTATGGGAAACACGCCCCCCGCCACCAGCCCCGCCACGATCCGCATGACGACGAGCAGCGAGAAAGTCGTCGCTACCGCACAGACGAGCCCCGATAACGCGACGACCAGCACGCAGAAATTCATCAGCCGCGTCTTGCCCAAGAAATCGCCGGTGACGCCCAGTGCGGGTTGCACCAGCGCATACGGAAACGTGTAGGCGCTCGACAGCAGCGCGGCCGTTTTCACATCGATGGCGAGATCTTCCGCGATCATGGGAATGACGGGATCAACCGCGCGCGTGAACACGGTTTGCGCAAAAACCACGAGGGCGGCGATTTTCAGGACGGATGGGATGGTGAACTCGATGATTTCCAGCGGCTTATCTTGAATTCTTCGCGAGTCTATCGAACTCGATAAGCCGGCCCAGGAGCCCGTCCATCTGCTTGAGGGGGACCATGGTGGAGCCGTCCGACGGCGCTTGATCGGGATCGTCGTGGGTTTCGATGAAGACCCCGGCGACGCCAACGGCAACGGCGGCGCGCGCCAGCACCGGGACGAATTCCCGCTCGCCACCGGAGGACGTGCCCTGCCCGCCCGGCTGCTGCACGGAATGGGTGGCGTCGAAGATCACCGGTGCCCCGGTGGTGCGTGCGAGGATCGGCAGCGCACGCATGTCGGACACAAGCGTATTGTAGCCGAACGACGCACCGCGCTCGGTCACCAGGACGTTGCGGTTGCCGGCGCCGGTCACCTTGGCGACGACGTTCGCCATGTCCCACGGCGCCAAAAACTGGCCCTTCTTGATGTTGATCACGCGTCCGGTCGCGGCGGCTGCGACGAGAAGATCGGTCTGGCGTGACAGGAATGCGGGGATCTGCAGCACGTCGACGACTTCGGCGACGGCTGCGCATTGCTGCGCCTCGTGGACATCGGTGAGAACGGGCACACCGAGTTTCTGGCGGATTTCAGCAAAGATCGGCAAAGCGCGATCGAGCCCTAAGCCGCGCTGGCTTTTCGCGCTGGTGCGGTTGGCCTTGTCGAAAGACGTCTTGTAGACGAACCCGATCCCGGCCTTCGCAGTGAGCTCCTTAAGGGCCGAAGCCATTTCCAGGGCGTGGTCTCGGCTCTCGAGCGCGCATGGCCCCGCGATCAGCATGAGCGGCAGAGCGTTGCCGAAGCGCGCCGTGCCAACGGCGACGATCCTATTTGGGGCAGGTTCTACGCTCATGGGTCGACCATGCGCCGGTCGAATTTAGGGGTCAACCGAACGGATATCGGCCGAACTTCGGCGGCTCGGACCGGCGAAGCGCATACTCCAGGACAGATGAACGACTCCTGCGCAACGCTGACATGAGTGTCATTGTCAGCCCACTCGTCGCTGCGCGCTAGTGGAACACGAGCGTTGCGCCAAGGGAGGTCTGCGGCCCGATAATAGTTGAATCCATGCGCGAGAAATCCGCGATCCCGCCTGCTGCCAACGCTGCACTCAGCGCGACGCGGTCGCGGACGCGAAATTGCATGGCCGCGAGTCGGGCGCCACGGGACACATCGGGCGGCTCAGTCCCGAAACGACTGCGAAAGGTGGCCGGCTCCATCACGCTGATGTTGCCGCGCGGCGTCGACGCCGTGATGCCGCTCGACGTGACGGAGAGGTCGCGTAGGCCGGCGAAGGCCGACAGGAACGCGCGATGCTCGCTCGGATTTTCGGCGACCAACACTGCGCCCTCGATGCCACTCGCCGTATTGCCATGCCGCTGGAACGCCGGATCCCAGAAATTTTCCGGAAAGTGCTGCTGACAAACGGCAAAGCCGACCCCCGGGGCTTTCGCATCGCGTGCAAACGCAAGTGAGAAACCGACTTTGACCGCCGCGCTGTCGGGTCGCTTGCCTTCGCGCTCAAACCGCATGGCGTCGGAGACGCCGATCCCGGCCGAGCGAAAGCGTGCGGCGTCGGTCGCGGCGTCATCGCTTTCGAGGATCAGCATGGACAGCCCCTCCTGGTCCTTGAGAAATATCCGGTTGAACGTACCGAACAGGGCCGAGAAGCCGTCGCTTCCGAGCTTTTCCGGCTCCGCCACCGTCAGCAATTCGACGAAAAAGCCGGGAAGCTGGACCAGATGATTGTGAGTGCCCCATGCATGGCGGTTACGCGCGCCGACGGTGAAGCCGAGCCGCCGATAGAGCTCGGCCGCCGCGTCGAGATCGCGCACCGCATGAACGACGTGGTCGAGGCCACCAGCCATCGAACGCCGTCACTTCACCGCTGAGAACGCCGTCGGCTGCAGGAACATGTTCTTGATCGAGGCGATGATCGGGCCGTCGCGTTCGCTTTCGGCGCGCTTGGATACCCATTCCGGATCGTTCACGAACTTGTTCCACTTTGCCTCGCGCTCGGCGAGCGATTCCCAGGCGAGCAGGTAATGAAGGTCCTGGTTTCCGCCGTCTCCGACCAGCACCGTCCAGAATCCGGCCTGCCGGATGCCGTGCCGCTTCCAGAGCTCGAGTGTCGTAGTCTCGAACCGCTTCAACAAAGCCGGCAGCCGTCCGCTCACGCAGCGATAAATCCTCAATTCGTAGATCATCGTCGCCTCTTGAGTGATGCACGTCGAGGCGGCCGACGTTAACGGCAGGGGCGGGAAAGGCAATCGGCGATCTGAATATCACGCCGCGCGCAGATGCGTTCGAAATCGGCAGACAGCGAGATCGGGGATTTGATTACACCAACCGGCTCTGATCCACCGCCGCGCCGACGAACGAGGCGAACAGCGGGTGCGGGTCGAACGGCCGCGATTTCAGCTCGGGATGGAACTGCACGCCGACGAACCAGGGGTGGTCTTCGTACTCGATCATCTCCGGCAAAAGCCCGTCGGGCGACATGCCGGAAAAGCGCATGCCGTGTTGCTCGAGGCGGCCCTTGTAGCGGGTATTGACCTCGTAGCGGTGGCGGTGCCGTTCGGAAATCTCGGTTGCGCCATGGTAGATCTGCGACACACGGCTGCCGCGCTGGAGGATCGCCGGATAAGCGCCAAGCCGCATGGTGCCGCCGAGATCGCCGCTCACGCCGCGGGTCTGCAGCTCGTTGCCTTTCATCCACTCGGTCATTAATCCGACCACCGGCTCTGGCGTGGCACCGAATTCGGTCGAGTTCGCGTCCTCGATGCCGCAGAGGTTTCGTGCCGCTTCGATGACGGCCATCTGCATTCCGAAGCAAATCCCGAAATACGGCACCTGGCGCTCGCGGGCGAATTTCACCGCTTTGATTTTCCCCTCGGTGCCGCGCTGGCCGAAGCCGCCCGGCACCAAAATGCCATTCACGTTCTCGAGAAACGGCGCGGGATCCCCGCGCTCGAACACTTCGGATTCGATCCAATCGAGATTGACCCGGACCTTGTTGGCAATCCCGCCGTGGGAGAGCGCCTCGATTAGCGACTTATAGGCGTCCTTGAGGCCGGTATACTTGCCGACGATGGCGATCGTCACGTTGCCTTCCGGGTTGCGAATCCGCTCGTTGATGAGCTGCCAGCGCGCGAGATCGGGCTCGCCTTTCGGCTCCATGCCGAAGGCCATCAGCACTTCGCGGTCGAGCCCGGCGTCATGATAGGCCTCGGGCACCGCATAGATATTGTCCACGTCGCGCGCCTCGATCACGGCGCTCGGACGCACGTTGCAGAACAGCGCGAGCTTGGCGCGCTCGCCCTCGGGAATCGGCCGGTCGGTGCGGCACAGCAAGATGTCGGGTTGAATCCCGATCGAGCGCAGTTCCTTGACCGAGTGCTGGGTCGGCTTGGTCTTGAGCTCGCCTGCGCCGGCGACG
>Ga0075421_100008623_pt1 | contig 12536 bp, 9 predicted proteins | sample SoiMetdeltSBSDD5_FD_75292 | JGI IMG/M metagenome (GOLD analysis project Ga0075421, IMG submission 75292) | Bulk soil microbial communities from a Populus tree surrounding site in Tennessee, USA - Soil MetaG P. deltoides SBSDD5 | ecosystem: Environmental > Terrestrial > Soil > Tree plantation... | reverse complement strand
CGCTCGACTCGATCAAGATCGACATGACGCCGCAGCTCTACGCCGAGCTCGCCGCGCTCTCGCGCACCCCGCCGCCGGCGACCGACCGGCTCGAAGAGCAGAAGAAGAGCTGAGCTCATGTGCCGCGCTCTCCTCTACCTCGGCGAGCCGGTGCTGCTGGACAACCTGCTCTACCAGCCGGACTCGGCGCTCATCCGGCAGAGCACTATGCCCAGGATGTTGAACATGCTCAATCTCGCCGGCTTCGGCCTGCGCGCCTGGGACGCCTCCAGCCACGAGCCCGAGCGCGCCTACTCCTACTACTCGCAGCAGCTCCCGGTCTTCGACCGCAACCTGCAGAACCTGGCGCAGAAGGTCCGCCCGGGCTGCGTGCTCGCCCACGTGCGCGGCGTCGCCTATCACACGCGCGTCGAAATCTCGCTGCAGAACTGCCATCCCTTCCACTTCACCGGCGTGCCGCTGGTGCTGGCGCACAACGGCGACCTCGCCGACATGGCGCGCATGAAGCCGTTGCTGGCGCCGCAGCTCAAGCCGGAGTTCCTCGCCCAGATCCACGGCACCACCGACAGCGAATGGATCTACGCGCTTCTCCTGTCGCAATTGAAGGACCCGCACGGGGGCCTGACGGAGAATGATTTTTTCTCCGCACTCGAACGCACCTTCGCCATCCTGCGCCAAACGCGGGAGAAGCTCGGCATCGCGCTTTCCTCCTCGGTCAACCTGTTCGTCGCCAACGGCAAGCAGCTCGCCGCGGTGCGCTACTGCTTCGACTTCGGCTGCTACCGCACCGAGGATCCCGCCAAGATGCACGAGGCGAACCTGACCTTCCTCTCGCTCTGGTACACGCTCGGGCGCGATTACGCCCTGCACGACGGCGAGTGGAAGATGGTGGGCGGCGCGGAGAACGCGAACTCGATCATCGTCGCCTCCGAGCCCCTCACGCGCGATACCTCGGCCTGGGTCGAGCTGCCGGAGTACGGCGCCCTCTTCGCCGAGGTCCGCGGCGGCCGGCCCTACGTTTCGGTCAAGCTGCTCGACTGAACGATCTGGCCGTGCAGCGCCTTCTCCATCTCGATGGCGGCGTCTTTCGCCGCGTGCAGCCGCGCGTGGCTGATGAGGCGCGTGAGTTGCGTGTTGGTGCGGGTGATCGATTTCATCAGGCTTCTGTGGATGGCGTGCTGCAGGCTGACGGTCGCGCCTGAGCTGCCGGCGTAAATTTCCAGAAAGGCAGCGCGCGGCAGCTCGAGCAGAGCGCAGGCCTCGCGCGCGCGGGCGTTGTTGCCGCGCGGCGCGGCGTTGATCACCGCCATGAAGCCGACCAGCTCGCCAGGGCCGGCGATGGCGACGCGGCGCTCCTTGCCGGCGTCGCGGGTGAAGACTTCGAGCGCGCCGCGCAGCACCAGGTAGCAGGCCTGCGCCGCGCTGCCGGCGGTGAACACCCAGGCGCCGCGCGCGATCTCGAGGAGCTTGCCGCGCGAGGCGACTTCCTCGGTCTCCATCTCGTCGAAGCCCTCGAAGAAAGGCAACGCCGGCAGAAAAGCCTTCCAGTCGAACGCGAGTTTGCCTGCCCGCGGCACGCCGGCGAGGGGGTCACCGCCCGGCGCGGGGCCCGCGGCGGGGCGATCCTCCGCCGCGGCGTGCTCGCGCATGCGCGCATTGAGCGCGCCGAGCCTGGCGGCGAGCGATTTGGTGATGGCGCGCTGCACCTCGAGCGCGGCGAGCTCGCGGCTGGCGACGAGCGCGCGGAAATCGTCGCGCCCGACGAACCAGGCGTCGACGTTGGAATCGGCCACCACGGTGGCTGAAACCACGCCGCGCTCGATCAGCGCCATCTCGCCGAACATGTCGCCGTCCTTGAAGTGCGCCACGCTGAGCGAGCCGCCGCCGGGCAGCGCGACGTGCGCCTGCGCGCTGCCGGAGCGGATGAGGAACGCGCCGCGCGAGATCTCGCCCTGGCGCACGAGCTGCGCGCCCTTGCCAAAGGAGACTTCGCGCGCCACGGCGAGCAGCTGCTCGAGCGGATTCGGCATGCGCGCGGAAGTCTACGCGCTCGGACGGGTCTTTTCATGGCATCCTCCGCGCTTCCTAGAGGAGGGAGTCATGAGAGCCATTTTTCTTTCGGTTTTGCTGATGCTGGGAGGCGCCGTGCACGCCGCAACCTACGTTTATGTCTCCAACGCCGAGGACGGCAACATCGGCATCTACACGCTCGGCAGCGACGGCTCGCTCGCGCCGGGCGCGAAGGTCGACGCCGGCGGCAAGCCGGTGATGCCGATGAGCGTCAGCCCGGGCAAGCGCTACCTCTTCGCCGCGGTGCGCTCCAAGCCCTTTACCGTCGTCACCTACGCCATCGACCGCAAGAGCGGCGCGCTGAAGGAGACCGACCGCGGCGCGCTGGCAGACAGCTTCCCGTACATCCAGGTCGACCGCAGCGGCCGCTGGCTGCTCGGCGCTTCCTACGGCGGCCACCTGGTGAGCGTCAACGCCATCGGCAAGGGGGGCAAGGTGGCGGAGCCGCACCAGGTGATCCCGACGGCGCGCAATGCCCACGCCATCATCGTCGACAAGACCAACCGCTGGGTGTTCGTGCCGCACCTCGGCACCGACCAGATCTTCCAGTTCCGCCTCGACACCAAGACCGGCAAGCTCGCCGCCAACACGCCGCCGACGGTGCAGATCAAGCAGGGCGCCGGGCCGCGCCACATCATCCTCTCGGCCGACAACAAGTTCGCCTACCTGCTGAACGAGCTCACCGCGGTGGTGACTACGCTGTCGCTCGACGAGAAGACGGGGCTGCTGACGCAGGTGAGCGAGGCGTCTGCGCTGCCGGCGGACACCAAGCTCAAGCCCGGCGCACCGCGCCCCTCGCCCGGCCGCGACGTGTCGGGGGACATCTGGGCTTCCGACCTGCACCTCACGCCCGACGGCAAGTTCCTCTATGCCGCCGAGCGCACCTCGAGCTCGCTCGGCGCGTTCAGCGTCGACGGCGCCACCGGCAAGCTCACCTACCTGTCGAGCACGCCGACCGAGCCGCAGCCGCGCGGCTTCCGCATCGACCCCAAGGGGCGCTACATGGTGGTGAGCGGCGAGAAGTCGGACACGCTCTCGGTCTACGCCATCGAGGCGAACGGCACTCTGCGGCTGGTGCAGAAGGCGCCGACGGGCAAAGGCTCGAACTGGGTGGAGATCGTCAGTTTCGACTAGCGTGAACCGCGGCGCGCCTGCGATCGACGCCAGCCGCGTCCTCGGCGTCGTAGCGCAGGTGGCGCGCGAGGCGCGCCCGAAGGTCGGCACGCCGCGCGTCACGCTCGACAGCTCGCTGGAGAAGGATCTCGGCCTCGACAGCCTGGCGCGCGTCGAGCTGGTGCTGCGCCTGGAGCGCGAGTTCTCCGCCAGCCTGCCCGAGCAGGCGCTCGCCACCAGCGAGACGCCGCGCGACCTGATGCGCTTCCTCCTCGGCGCGTCGGGGCAGGCGCCGCGCGCCGCCGACCGCAGCGTGGCGAGCCTGGTGCAGTCGGAGGGCGTGCGCCCGCCGGCGCAGGCGCAGACGCTCACCGAAGCGCTCGAGTACCACGTTGAGCGCCAGCCCGACCGCCTCACGGTGCTGCTCTACGAGGGAGATCGGCAAACTCCGCTGACCTACCGCGCGCTCTACGACGGCGCGCTCGGCTATGCCGCGCGCCTGGCGCAGGCGGGGCTGCAGCCCGGGCAGATGGTCGCGATCATGCTGCCGACGGGCAAGGAATACCTGTTCTCGTTCTACGGCACCCTCCTCGCGGGCGGCGTGCCGGTGCCGCTCTATCCGCCGGCGCGCCTCACCACCATCGAAGACCACATGACGCGCCACGTGGCGATCCTGAAGAGCGCGCGCGCGGCGTTCATGATCACCATCCCGGAGGCGAAGGCGCTGGCCTGGCTGCTGCGCGCGCAGGTCGAGTCGCTGCAGGCCGTTCTGATGCCCGCCGACCTGGACGAAGGAGGGGAAAATGCGGGCGCGGGCTACGCGCCGGTGCGCGGCAAGCGCGGCGACATCGGTTTCCTGCAGTACACCTCGGGCAGCACCGGCACGCCCAAGGGCGTCGTGCTGTCGCACGAGAACCTGCTCGTCAACGTGCAGGCGATGGGCGCCGCGGTGCGCGCCGACTCGGCCGACGTGTTCGTCAGCTGGCTGCCGCTCTACCACGACATGGGGCTCATCGGCGGCTGCTTCGCCACCATGTTCCTCGGCTTCCCGGTGGTGCTGATGTCGCCGCTCGCCTTCCTCGCGCGGCCGAGCCAGTGGCTGCGCGCCATTCACCGCCACCGCGGGACGATTTCAGGCGGTCCGAATTTTTCCTACGAATTATGTTTGAGAAGGATCAATGAGGAAGAGATGGAAGGCATCGACCTTTCCTCGTGGCGCTTCGCCTTCAACGGTGCCGAGCCGGTGAGCCCGGACACACTCGAAGCATTTTCCGCAAAATTTTCCAGGTGGAACTTCAGGCGAACCTCGCTCTCTCCCGTCTATGGGCTCGCCGAGTGCACCGTCGGCGTCGCCTTCACCACCCCGGGCGAGCAATGGCGCGTGGATGTGGTCGACCGCGAGCGTTTGTCGCGCACCGGCGAGGCGGTTCTTGCTTCCGCGGAACGGGAAAACACCACCAAGGTGGTGGGCTGCGGCCAGGTGATTGCCGGGCACGATCTGCGCGTGGTCGACGCCGCGGGGCTCGAGCTGCCCGACCGGCAGGAAGGCCTGCTGCAGTTCCGCGGGCCCTCGGCCACCTCCGGCTACTACCGCAATCCGCGGGAGACGAAGGCGCTGTTCGACGGTCCCTGGCTGAACACCGGTGATCGCGCCTACCTCGCCGACGGCATGGTCTACATCACCGGCCGCGAGAAGGACATCATCATCCGCGGCGGCCGCAACATCAGCCCCTACGAGCTCGAGCAGGCGGTGGGCGACCTCGCCGGCGTGCGCCGCGGCTGCGTCGCCGTGTTCGGCAGCCGCGACGCGGCGAGCGGCACCGAGCGCATGGTGGTGCTGGCCGAGATGCGCGAGCGCCCGGAGAAAAATGATGCCACGCGCGAAGACGCCCTCAGGCGCATGATCAACGAGCTCGCCGTCAGCCTCACCGGCGCGCCGGCCGACGACATCGTGCTCGCGCCGCCGCAGACGGTGCCGAAGACCTCCAGCGGCAAGATCCGCCGCGTCGCGGCGCGCGAGTACTACGAGCGCGGCCCCTCGGCGGTGAAGCCGCAGGCGGTGTGGCTGCAGTTCGCGCGCCTGGGCCTCGCCGGCGCGGCGCCGCAGCTGCGCCGCTCCCTGCGCGCGCTCGGCGGCCTGCTCTTCGCGCTGCGCGCTTACGTCGCCTTCGCCGTCCTCTTCCCCCTCGCCTTTCTCGGCGCCATGCTCGCGCCGGGGCGCATCGCCTGGTGGGTCGGGCGCAGAATGTCGGCGGCATTTCTGCGTGTCGCGGGCATCCCCTTCCTGGTGCGCGGCGACTTTCCGGTCTCGGGGCCCGTCGTCCTCGTCGCCAACCACGCCAGCTACCTCGACGCGCTGGTGATGCTCTCGCTGCTCGAGTATCGTGGCTACGCTTTCGTCGCCAAGGGCGAGTTCCGCGACAACTGGTTCATGCGCACGCTGCTCGACGGCTTCGGCACGCAGTACGTCGAGCGTTTCGACGTGGCGAAAAGCGCCGAGCACGCGGACGCGCTGGCGGCGGCAGTGAAGCGCGGCGTGTCGCTCGTCTTCTTCCCCGAGGGCACCTTCCGCCGCTCGGCCGGGCTGCTGCCCTTCCGCGCCGGCGCCTTCCAGGCGGCGGCGCAGGCCGGCGTGCCGGTGGTGCCGATTGCGTTACGCGGGGTACGCTCGGTGCTGCGCGACGGCACCTGGTATCTGCGCCGTGCGCCCATCGCGGTCACCATCGGCGCACCGCTCGAACCCGACGGCACCGACTGGGCTGCGGCGGTGCGCCTGCGCGACGCCGTGCGCGCCGAGATCCTCAAGCACAGCGGCGAGCCCGACGCGGGAACCTGAGTTCGAGGTCAGAGCCCGAACTCAGGTGCGGATCGTTCCCTCGACGCAGGTCACGGCGTGGCCGCCGATCTCGATCTTCTCCCCTACCCGCACCGAGACACGGCCATCGCGGCCGAGCTGCATGCCCTGACGGGCGACGTAGGCCTTGCCGAAACGCTGCAGAAGCTTGTGCTCCTTCAGGAACACGGCAACGCTGATGTTGCCGCTGCCGCACACCGGATCCTCGGGGATGCCCTGCGACGGCGCGAAGGAGCGCACGTGGATCGCGCTCGCAGAGTCGTTCGACTTGGCGAAGACGGTGACGCCGGAGGCCTGCATGGAGTCGGCCCATCTGCCGAGCGCGGTCATGTCGGGCTTGAGGGCAGCGAGCGCCGCGGCGTCGGTCATCTCGCCCACCACCCACTTCGGACCGACGTCGATTTTCGTCAAGGCGCTGCCTGGCGCAAGCGCAATCGAGGGAATCGGCCCCTCCACCTGCGTAAGCTTCGCCGGCGGCGCCTGCAGGAAGATGCGCCCGTCGTCTTCGACCGAGAGCTCGATCAGGCCCGCGCCGCACTCCTGCGTCAGCGCGGATTTCCTTGAAACAAAGCCCGCTTCCAGGGCGGCGTGCGCGGAACCGATGGTGGGGTGCCCGGCGAAGGGCAGCTCGTGCTGTGGTGTGAAGATGCGCAGCCTGTAGTCGGCCTTGGAGGACTTGAGGAGAAAAGTCGTCTCGGACAGATTGGTCCAGCAGGCGATGCGCTGCATGGCGGCGGTGTCGAGGCCCTCCGCACCGATGACCACGGCCACCGGGTTGCCGAGAAACGGCCTGGCCGTGAAAACGTCGACCTGCCTGAATTTCACTTCAGGATTCTCAGCAGGTTGTGGTGCGAGTCGGTGAACACCGGCAGGTCGGGCCGCGGCTCTATTTCCGCCGCCGCCTCGGCGATGCGCGGCCAGGCGAGCAGCTTGCGGTTGCGCGTGACGATGATCTGGTCGGTGGAGGAGTACCAGTACTCCGGGCCGTCGGCCGCGTCGGGCACGTCCTCGACGTTCATCGCCTCCAGGCCGAACTCGGCGGCGAGGCGCTTCACCACCGGCAGCAGATTGACAAAGCGGTTGGTGGCCTGGAACACGATGACGCCGTCGGGCTTGATGTGCTTGACGTAGATGGCCATGGCTTCGCGGGTGACGAGGTGCATGGGAATCGAGTCGCCGGAGAAGGCGTCGATGCCGAGCACGTCGTAGCCGCGCGGCGCCTCGCGCTCGAGCGAAAGCCGGCCGTCGCCCAAGACGATTTCTGTTTTTGCAAAACAATCCCTTAAAAACGTGAACTCGCGCTGAGCAATGTCCACCACCCGCGGGCTGATCTCATAGAACGCCAGCGCGTCGCCCGGCCGCATCCAGGCGGCGATGACGCCGGCGCCAAGGCCGATGACGCCGACGCGCAGCGGCTTGCGCGGATTGATCTCTCTCAACGACTGGAACACGCGGCCATAGCCGGAGCCGGGGCTGAAATAGTCCGCCGGCGTGTTGCGGAACGAGTCGCCGAGCAGCTGCCCGCCGTGCATGATGCCGCCGTGGTACATCGAGCGATACGCGATCGGGTCGAGGTGGTCGGCAGTGCGCACCACGCCGTAGAAATCGCGCTCCATCACGCGCACGCCCTGGCTGTATTCGAGCGCCCCGCGCAGCACCAGCCCCGCGGTCGCCAGCGCCACCACGCCCGCCGCCAGCGCGAGCGCCTTGCGCTCCTGGCGCAGGATGACGAAGGCGGCGAGGGCCACCAGCGCGATGCCGAGCTCGAAGTAGCCGGGCAGCACCAGCGGCGCGACGATCGCCACCAGCACCGCGCCGAGCGCGCCGCCGAGCGACACCATGAGGTAGAAGCGCGTGAGGTGCGCCGGGTCGGGCTTGGCGCGCTCGAGCTCGCCATGGCAGAACATGCACGCGGCGAACAGGCCGGCGAGGTAGAGCGGCGCCGCCACCTGCAGGTCGAGTGAAGGCACGGTGAACGCCATCGCCGGAATCAGCACGGCGAGAGCCGCGAGGAACAACCGCCGCACGTACCAGCGCGGATGGTCGAAGGCGAGGATGAAGGTGACGAGATAAATCGCGAGCGGCAGCACCCAGAGGAAGGGCACGCTGGAGATGTTCTGCGTGATGTGGTTGGTCACCGCCAGCAGCATCACCGAGCCCATGGCCGACAGCGCGAGCCAGAGAAGCTGACGGGAGATTTGGGGGTTGGCAGAAGAAATCTTTTCACTCGCGGCAATTGAAGACCCGTTGAGCGAAAACAAGGCGACGGCACCGCACAGCACCACGAATCCGCCGTACATGAACGACCAGCTCCAGGCGAGCTGCTTCAGGTCGAAGGCCGGCTCGAACAGCAGCGGGAAGCCGAGCAGCGCGAGCAGCGAGGCGAGGTTGGAAAGTGCGAACAGGCGATAGGGCACAGCGCTCTGGAAGCGCCGCCAGTACCAGGCCTGCAGCAGCGGCGTGGTGGTGGAGAGCAGGAAATACGGCAGCCCGATGGTGGCGCCGAGCAGCAGCAGGATGCGCGCGATCGGCTCCTCGTCGCCGAGCGGCTTCCAGCCGCTCGCGGCGAGGATCGGCAGGCAGAGCAGCGACACGGCCAGGAGCGCCGCATGCAGCAGCGCCTGGCGGCGCGCGCCGAGGCGCGTGGTCCAGTCGGCATAGGCGTAGCCGGCGAGCAGCACGCTCTGGAAGAAGACGAGGCAGGTGGTCCACACCCCCGCCGAGCCGCCGAACCACGGCAGGATCTGCTTGGCGATGATCGGCTGCACCAGGAACAGCAGGAACGAGGAAAGGAAGATCGTTCCCGCGTAGGGCAGCGTGGCCAGCAGGGGAAAGCGCGCTACTTCAGTACGGATTTGAGAGTCCTGCCCATTTCAGCGGGGTTGCGGGTCACCTTGATGCCGCACGCCTCCATCACCGCGAGCTTCTCCTGCGCCGTGCCCTTGCCGCCGGAGATGATGGCGCCGGCGTGGCCCATGCGCTTGCCCGGGGGCGCGGTGACCCCGGCGATGAACCCGACCACCGGCTTCTTCATGTTCTTCTTCACCCACCGTGCCGCGTCCTCCTCGTCCGAGCCGCCGATCTCGCCGATCATGACCACCGCCTCGGTCTGCGGGTCGTCGTTGAAGAGCTGCATAACGTCGATGTGCTTGAGTCCGTTGACCGGGTCGCCGCCGATGCCCACCGCGGTGGATTGCCCGATGCCGAGCTCCGTCAGCTGTCCCACGGCCTCGTAGGTCAGGGTACCGGAACGGGAAACGACGCCGACCCGCCCCTTCTTGTGGATATGGCCCGGCATGATGCCGATCTTGATCTCGCCCGGGGTGATGACACCGGGGCAGTTGGGGCCGACGAGCTTGGTGCGACGGTTCTCCTTGCGCATGCGATCGCGCAGCATGACCATGTCGCGCACCGGGATGCCCTCGGTGATGCAGATGGCGAGGTCGAGGTCGGCCTCGACCGCCTCCCAGATCGCCGCCGCGGCGAACGGCGGCGGAACGTAGATGACGGAGACGTTCACGCCGGTTTTTTGTTTTGCCTCGGAAACATTGCCAAAAATCGGAATGCCCTCGAAGTCCTCGCCCGCCTTCTTCGGATTCACCCCAGCGACGTAGCAGGCCTGGCCGTTGGCGTAGGCGCGGCTCGTCTGCGTATGGAACATGCCGGTCTTGCCGGTGATGCCCTGGGTGACCACCCGGCTGTCCTTGTTGATGAGGATGCTCATTTCTTTTTCTTCTTCGGTTTCGCCTTCGGTTTTGGTTTTGGCTTCGCCTTCTGCTTGATTGCCGCAACAACCTTTTTTGCCGCGTCGGCCATGTTGTCGGCGGAGATGATCGGCAGGCCCGAATCCTTCAGGATTTTCTTGCCCAGGTCCTCGTTGGTGCCCTTCATGCGCACCACCAGGGGCACGGCGAGCTTCACTTCCCTCGCCGCGGTCACGACTCCGCTGGCGATGGTGTCGCACTTCATGATGCCGCCGAAGATGTTGACGAGGATCGCCTTCACCTTCGGGTTGGACAGCATGATCTTGAACGCCGCGGTGACTTTCTCCGCGGTGGCGCCGCCGCCGACGTCGAGGAAGTTGGCGGGCGCGCCGCCGAACAGCTTGATCGTGTCCATGGTGGCCATGGCGAGCCCGGCGCCGTTCACCATGCAGCCGATCGAGCCGTCGAGCGAGATGTAGTTGAGGTCGTATTTCGACGCCTCGACTTCCAGCGGGTCTTCCTCGTCGAGGTCGCGCATCGCCACCACGTCGGGATGGCGGAACAGCGCGTTGTCGTCGAAGTTGAGCTTGGCGTCGAGCGCGACGACCTTCTCCTGCTTGGTCACGATCAGCGGGTTGACCTCGGCGAGCGAAGCATCCATCTCGACGAAGCACTTGTACAGCGCCTTGAGGAGCTCGGTGCCCTGCTGCACCGACCAGGACGGAATGCCGATCTTGCGCGCCACGTCGGCGGCTTCGGCGGTGGTGAGCCCGCTCGCGGGATCGATGAAGACCTTGTGGATCTTCTCCGGCGTCTTCGCCGCCACTTCCTCGATGTCCATCCCGCCTGCGGCGGAGGCCATCAGCACCACCTTCTGCGTACCGCGGTCCACCAGCATGCCGACGTAGAGCTCCTTGGCGATGTCGGCGCCCTCCTCGATCAGCAGGCGGCGCACCTTCTGCCCCTCGGGGCCGGTCTGATGGGTTTTCAATTGCATGCCCAAAATGGAAGAGGCGAGCTTGCGCACGTCGTCCAGCGACTTCGCCACCTTGACCCCGCCGCCCTTGCCGCGGCCGCCGGCGTGGATCTGCGCCTTCACCACCCAGACGCTGCCGCCGAGCTTCTTCGCCGCCTCGACCGCCTCCTCCACGCTGCGCGCGGGATAGCCGCTCGGCGTGGGCACGCCGAACTTGCGCAAGATTTCCTTGCCCTGGTACTCGTGGATCTTCAAGCGGCCTTGCCTCCCTTATGCCACTTCGGGTACCACTTCTTCACCGTCTCGGTGCTCGTTTCCAGCGCGTGGCACTGGTCGAGCTGGAACGGCTTGGCGCCGTCCTCGCGCTCTTCCGGCATCTCGCCGGCGAAGGTCTGCACCGCCGCCGTCGGCAGCCCGGCCAGCATCTCGGTGAGATGCGTGCAGCCGCGCACGCCGCCGAAAGCCTCGCGCACCTTCTTGCGAAAATCCTTGATCAGGCTCAAGCCGACGAGCGCGCGGTAGGCCGGCGCGATGCTCTCGCAGCCGCCGGGATAGGGCACGGCGTCGGAGGAGGCAGTGGCGTCGACGATGCTGAAGCGCCGGTCGATGGTGACGCGGATCCACATGCTGTGCACCGGCTGGCCGGCGCGGCGCACGCCGGTCTTCAGGCGGAAGTCGTGGTTCTTGATGTCGGTGAGGTGCGCCTCGATGTCCCACAGGCCGTCGGCGCGCTTGTAGCCCTCGTAGCGCACGCGCCGCGTGTGCGTGAGTTCGCGCTCGACTTCGGGCAGCGGCAGGGGCATGAGGCGCGCATTCTAGCGTCCTTTAGAATCGTCGCGTGAGATACGTCCTCGCCCTCGACCAGGGCACGACCAGCTCGCGCGCCATCCTCTTCGACGAGACGGGCAAGGCGGTGCGCACGGCGCAACGCGAGTTCCGCCAGATCTTCCCGCAGCCCGGCTGGGTCGAGCACGACCCGAAGGAGATCCTCGCCACACAGCGCGAGGTGGCGCGCCAGGCGGTGCGCGAGTCGGGCATTTCGCTCGAGCACCTGATGGGGGTCGGCATCACCAACCAGCGCGAGACCACCATCGTGTGGGACCGCCAGAGCGGCGAGCCGCTCGCCAACGCCATCGTCTGGCAGGACCGCCGCACCGCCGCGCTGTGCGCCGAGCTGAAGGAAGTGGGCGCCGAGAGCCTGGTGCGCGAGCGCACGGGGCTGGTGCTCGATCCGTATTTCAGCGGCACCAAGGTGGCGTGGCTGCTCGACCAGATCCCCGGCGCGCGCACGCGCGCCGAGCGCGGCGAGCTCGCCTTCGGCACGGTGGACACCTGGCTGGTGTGGCACCTCACCGGCAACCGCACGCACGTCACCGACCCGTCGAACGCCTCGCGCACGCTGCTCTACAACATCCACATGGGCGACTGGGACCCCGAGCTGCTCGCGCTGCTGCGCGTGCCGCGCGCGATGCTGCCCGAGGTGCATCCCTCGGCGCACGCCTTCGGCATGCTGCCCAAGGGCTTCGTCGACGAGCCGCTGGTGATCGGCGGCATCGCCGGCGACCAGCAGGCGGCGCTCTTCGGCCAGGCCTGCCACAAGCCCGGCATGGCGAAGAACACCTACGGCACCGGCTGCTTCATGCTGCTCAACACCGGCGACAAGGTGGTGCGCTCCTCCAGCGGCCTCATCTCCACCGCCTGCGCGCAAACGCCGGAGAAGGAATACGCGCTCGAGGGCAGCGTGTTCGTCGGCGGCGCGGTGGTGCAGTGGCTGCGGGACGAAATGAAATTCTTCAGTAGTTCAAGCGAGGTGGAGCGC
>Ga0075421_100008619_pt1 | contig 12539 bp, 9 predicted proteins | sample SoiMetdeltSBSDD5_FD_75292 | JGI IMG/M metagenome (GOLD analysis project Ga0075421, IMG submission 75292) | Bulk soil microbial communities from a Populus tree surrounding site in Tennessee, USA - Soil MetaG P. deltoides SBSDD5 | ecosystem: Environmental > Terrestrial > Soil > Tree plantation... | reverse complement strand
TCTGGGAACGTCGCCGGCGCGCCGTAGCCGTGCTCAACCAGCCACCGGATCTCCATCAAACTTCGCAACGACCAGTACGCGCGAATCACGTCGATCTCGATGTCGCCGCCATAGCCCGAGATCACATCGTCGAGATGCTCCTCGTGCGCGAGCGTCAGAGTGGCGAGGTCATACATCGCATCGCCGTGGCCGCCCTCGGACCAGTCGACGACGCCGCTCACCTCGTCGCCGTCGACGAACACATGAACGATCTGCAGGTCACCGTGAATGAACACCGGTGTCCAAGGCCGCAGCGCCGCCTCCGCGACCTGCCGATTGCGCCTCACAACGTCGGCGGACACGACATCGTGGGCCACGAGCCACTCACACTCCGAGTCGAGCAATGGCGGAAACTCGACAGTGCCCCGACTGCTGCGACCGGGCTGCTGCTGACACTGGCTGCTGGGCCACGGCGGCAGCGGAGCGTCGTGCAGCGTGCGGACGGCGGCACCCGCCGCAACCCACGCCGCCGAAGACGCACGCGAAGGCTCGTCAAGCCGGCCGAGCGCCGCTCCAGGAACGGCCGCGAGGGCGAGCACGGGCGGCTTGCGCCAGAGGACCTCGGGGGTGGCGATCGGTGCCCTCGCCATGACCTCGACCTCTCGGTCGATGCGCGCTTGATCCGTGTCGATCTTCAGGAACACGTCGCCGACGCGCAGCGTCACGCGCTCGGAGTGCGCGACAACGACTTCGATCTCCCACACGTCGTCGATCATCGCCGAAGGCCGCCGACGGCGCAAAGAATATTGAGCACCTTCACGTCGACCATCATCACGCCGCCGAACCGGTCCACCAGCAGCAGATCCGGCACGTGGTGGCGGACCCGGTCACCGTCCAAACCGGAAAGTCGAAACGGCTGCGCGGCAATGGCAACCACTGACGGGTCGAAGTCGGCCAGCATGATCCGTGCAAGTTCCAGCCGGCTTTCGTACGCGACCATCCGTCGCATCGTCGCCGACCAATACCATTCCGAGTAATGGCGACGGCCTTTGTACAACCGGAATTCGCGTACCGGCAGACCAGCCGCTGGCAACGGTTGTGCCGGCGAATGTTTCCGATGGCGATGTCAATCGAGTTCCTCTCCGACGTCGCAAGTCAAATGGACCGAACAACACCCAGACTCGGGGTGCAAGGGGCAGACCCGGACCCGCTGGATTGGTATCGCTGGCGGTTGGCAGCCGCATCACGAAGCCTGGAGCGCTACGCGTCAAGGCTGGATCGTACGATTGCCAACGGCTCCCACCCCGTTGCGTCGATACTTCGCGCGACAGCGCTCTACCTCCGGAACTATTACCAGGGCAAGGAATCGCTGACAACGCACCTGCCGCACCACATCAAACGGGTCATACGAAGTGCGCTTCTTGTCACTACGGGCTCAGCGCGTAGCCAGCACTATCAGGATCTTGCGGGCTTCGTGGACGCGTTCCCGGTCGACAGTTCGGCCACTACACCCGCAAGACGTCGGAGATTCGACGCGCTGCACGTCCTCGGCCGAGCGGGCGAGAGCAGCGACAACATCATGAAGGTAGTGCAGTTGCTACTCCTGGTGCTGACTTGGCTTGCCCTCATTATCGGTCTCCCGAGCCCGCCGCCTATGGGCGGACGATAGCGTCCACACGAAGAGACGCAGTTCATCCCAGGGGTACGCCGCGTGCAGCCATGAAAGCGACAGGATCAACAGCTCCGTCATTCCGGCCGCCGACATGTACTTCGAAGTGCAAGTGTGGCCCCGAACTGTGGCCGGATGAGCCGACCACACCGATGACCTGCCCGACCGCAACGGCCTGTCCCTCAACAACGGCGGGCCGGGTCAGCATGTGGCAGTAGCGGGTGTAGATCTCGTCGGAGTGGCGGATGTCGACGTACCATCCTTCTCTGCACCACGCCAGCTGACCCCGCCGATCTGCGACGAAGTTTCAGCGCGGAGCGGTGGCTGGCGGATGACCTTGGATCGATTGGTCTGTCATGCAAGCGTGGTCAGCGCGTCGATCAACCCGGCAAGAGCGGCGTGTCGGGCCGGTTCGTCCGGTACGGCTTCTCGTACGGCGGCGGCACCGCCACTGATCACCAAACGGGTGGCCGCGAGAGCGCGATGCTCAAGGGTGGCTTCTGGGTGGGCAAGCAGCTCGGCCCAGATCTGGTGTGCGGCGTGTAGCGCTCCGGAGCCGAGGAGGTGTTCGGCGACGCACATCCACTCCTTGCTGGAGAATGGTCGTTTGGCCGTGGCGATGCGCAAGGTCTCGACTGCCTGTGGTCCACGAGCGAGGACGACGGCGCGGATGGCGCTGCCGACTCGGAACTCGTCCAGCCCTAGCCGGGCAAGTGCTTCGAGGGCTAGCTCAAGCGCCAGCTGAGAGGCACCGCCTAGCGCGACACCCTCGGCTGCTATGGCGAGTGCGCTGGGTGTGAGTTGTGGTCCGGACTGTATCGCGGTGCGTATCTCGGCGGCTGCGCCGGGACCTTCCGCGGTCAGCCATGCCTGCATCGTCTGCGAGAGGCCTGCTTCGAAGGTTCGCTGGGTGCGGATGATCTGACGCGCGAAGTGAACGGCGGCCTCGGGTTGGCCTTCGTTGGCGAGTTGTTGTGCGATGAAGCCAGCCCAGTCGACGGGTTGGCTGGCAAACCGATTGTCGAGTGCCTGCTGGACGGTCGATATCGATGTTGGACCGGACGCCAGGAGCCAAGCCCGTACGGCGAATCCTATGTCGTACGCGTCTGCTGCAGGATGCGATATGACCTCTTGGGCGAGCTCGACAGCAACGTCGGTGTGAGCGGCTTCAGCGAAGCCCTCGGCGGCGCGTGCCAGGGTGTTGGGATGGGTCGGGTTGGGTAGTGCTGCTCGGAGCTCGTTAGCGGACATGTTCGTGCTGTCCACGCATTGCTTGACTGCCCGCGACAGTAGCCAGTAGGCCGTGTTCGGGTTGGTCAGTGCTCGTAGGGCGAGTTCGCCCGCTTGGTCTCGCAGTCCGGCTTCTGCCAACGCGGTCGCCAACTCGCAGCAGTGCTCCGGCTCAAGTGGCTGTTGAAGGAGGTCTCCGATCAACGTGGACCGCTCGGTAGGGTCCGCGACGCAGCCGAGCCATGTAGCTGTTGCGCGGCGCAGGGCGTCGGCTGAGATGGGACGTATCGGCATGAGCGCGCGAGCGATCTCGCTTGCCGCCTCGACATGTTCGAGAGTGTGGAGTTCTGCTGCTGCTTCCGCGCGGCTGTCGAGGCTCGCCGTCGTGTCGTTCCCCAGCCGCACCAGCAGGGACACGGCGAGTGGATCGTCGGGGGCGACGGCCTTCAGACATCTTGCAGCCGCCACCAGATCGCTGTTCCGGCAGGCCGGAACGATTCGCTTGAGCAGCCTTGTGGTCTCTCGCGGATCGTCGATCTTTCCTAGCGCCTCGATCGCGGAGATGCGCGCGGCGAGAGGAACGCCTGCCAGGTCTGCGACAGCGCGAAGACGGGTCGCTGCGTGAACGTTGTTCGTGAGTTGGCCGAGTACCTCGATCACTGACGACATTGCCGTCGCCGACAACGCCGTCCAGAGTAGGTCTTGGGTTCGGCTCAGGCTGTCGATGGCAGCTGCGCCGATGGCCAGGTCCACGAGGCGGTTAACGACGCGCTGATTGTCCTGCTCCGACACGGTTGGCACCCGTGCCAGCAGGGTTCCTGCGAGGAGTAGGTGATCGGGGTGGCCGTCCAGCAGTGCGGTGCAGATCCTGCCTGGGTCGTGTCCTGGCCGGCTGCTCCACATGGCGAATACGAACATCGCGAACTCGCGCTCTGCGGGCCTGGTTGCTCGGTTGATCCAGGCGTCCAGGTCGGGGAAGTCCATGCCGATCCGGCTGGCGTGCTCCTGTGCCGCGAGGTACTCGGCGAACGAGTGGTGCAGGAACCGCATGCCTTCGTCGGCGAACACGAGCAGACCTGTGCCGGCGAGGACGGTCTCTACGTCGTCCTCCCAGCCGGGCGTGGGATCAGTCGCGTGATCGCGGACCCAGTCCCGGGCTACCTCGCGAAGCGGGCGTTCGCTGTCGAGGCGGCTGACGGCCAGGTGCTTGAGGAGCGTTACTCGTTCGTGGAACAGCCAGGTGATGAAACGGAGCCGGTCGGGCTCGTCCGCGTAGAGACGACGTAGCTCCGCCATCGTGCGCCGCCCGCCGGAGTCGCGCAGGACGAGATGCTCGACGAACCGTTCGTACAGCCCGAGCCGGTCGGTAGGAAGTGGCCGGGTGGGTTCAAGGTATAGGCGATCGCCGCGATGGTCGCCAAGAGCGGGTTGCGGGCGATCTCGCCCAGCCCACCAGTTTCGATCTGGCCCACAAACCGGGCTGCGTCTGCGTCGGGATCCGCCGTCTCCTGGGCGGCGAACCAGCATCGGGCGAACGTCTCCAGCTCCGTCCGGCCGAATGCTTCCAGATGGTACGTGGCGACATGTTGGCCGCGCAGTGGTGCCAACTCCACGTCGGAGAGCCGCCGGGACATGATCACGATGCGGTAGTCACCGCCGGATCGGCATCGGGCTGCCAGGGCCTGGATGACCGATGCCCGGCCCGTGGGGTCGACGATCTCGTCGAGTCCGTCGACAATAACCAGCCACCGGACTCCGCGGATGCGGTGCTCGAAGGTGCCAGGCGACGGCTCGGCGACCAGTCTGGGTCCAAGTGCCTGCCGTGCAGCCTGCGCCAGTGCTGAGCTCCAGGTGACGTCGCCAGCCAGCCCTCGCGCGGTCACTCGCAACGGGATCACCGGCTCACGCAGCGGCGCATCCTCCCCCGTCGCGGTACGCAGCCAGATACGTGACAGGGTCAATGCCAGAAACAGGGCCAACGTGGACTTCCCCGCGCCGGGTTCCCCGGTGATCAGCACATGCTCGTGCCTGTCGAGCGCTGCCGTGATCGGAATCGCGTTCTCGTCGGCGACCCGGCCGGAATCGTCTACCGGGGCACCCCCTGGGTCATGCCGATCTCTCTTTGCGGCGCCTTGGTCGGCTCGTAGCTGCTGACGCACGAAGACGGCCGACAGCGGCGGGGGCTCGATGCCGAGCAGGTGGTAAGGCAGCGTGTCGGCGGCGATAGCTTGTGCTTCGAGGAGGTCCTGCAGAGCCACGTGCGGCCACGGAACCTGGCTCCATGAGCTGACGTGGTCCTTGCCCCCATCCTCCTCCGCGGCGGCGGCTCGATCCATCGCCGCCTTGGCGCGCCACCACAGCGGCGACACCTCGTCGCTCTTTCGCCCGAGCGCCACGGCCACCGCCTGGGTCGACTCGAGCGTGAGGAACCGCGTGCCCTTGAACAGGCCGTACACGCGGTTCTTCTCGAACGGATGACGCTGGACGAAGGCGTTGACGCTGTCGTAGCCCGCCTCGATCAATGCTCGCCAGAACCAGGCGGCAAGGTCGGCCAGTTCCGTATGGCTACGCTGTCTGCCGGTGTCCGGTCGACCCCCAGGCATCTGCCACTCCATGGAGAGTTTCTCAACGTTTCCTCACCGTAGAGGGAAACTGGGCGACCCCGCCACGGTGCAATCATGACCCGAATCGAGTTGATCATCAATGTGACCTCGTGCCTCGCCACGGTCGCCGCCACCATGCTGCAGCTCCGGCGCCGCCCAACGAACCGATCCAGAGACGAAGCGATCGATGCCCACAAGCCCCGGCTGCCACGTGCCGAGGAAAACCCTACGGCGCTGGACCGACCGGTTCACCAAGCGGTGCCCCGACATCGCGCATGAAGCCGACGGGGTCCACGGCCCCATCCGACGACCGGTCGCCGTCGAGGTGAGTTTCGTAATGCAGGTGGGGGCCGGAGCTGTGGCCGCTGGAGCCGACCAGTCCGAGCGGTTGTCCAACGACGACCGTCTGTCCTTCGTGGACGAGCGGCTGGGCTTGCATGTGGCAGTAGCGGGTGATGACTTCGGCGGCGTGCCGCAGGTCGACATACCATCCGCAGCCTTTGATCTCCGGGGAGCCGTCCTGGTCGCACCCGTGGGTTTCGGGTGCCACGTTGCACCGGGCGGTCAGGACGGTGCCGGTGGCGGCGGCCCGGATGACCGTGCCGCGCGAAGCCGCGATATCCACGCCATCGTGCTGCGGCCGTTCTACAGTGTGGAACCCTGAGACGATCGGGCCGTTGACGGGTACGACCCAGCCGCCTGATCCTACGGGGACGCAGGCGAGGAGACCGCCGGCGAGCGCGGACACCAAGTCGGTGGCGTCGTCCTCCCACTTGGCGTAGGCGTCCGGATACGCCGAGACCTGGACGTGTTGCGCCGCCTCGGTCAGCGGCATGCTGGGCCAGTCGTCGACGGTCAGGAGCTTGTCGTAGAACTTGCCGGCCGCGTAGGCGGGGTCGGCGAGCTGGTTGGGGGTGCCCCAGCCGTGGCTGGGGCGTTGCTGGAACAGTCTGATCGAGTCCCGGTCGCCGCCGGGCGGGTTGCGCAGCCCGGACTCCTGCAGCGCGGTGGCCACGGCGATGATCCAGCCACGGGGCGGTACCGCCTTGTGGACGCCGACGGACACGATGACCTGTGCGTTGGTGAGCTGTTCGGTGTTCCAGCCGGCCACGGCCGGGGCGGTGCCGACTGCGGCGGTGGGGGTGACGGTTGCGGGTGGGCAGCCGACGGTGGCGGCCCCGCCGATGAGGACGGCGAGGCCGGCGATGCACAGCAGGGTGACGGCGCCGACGATGGCCGCGACGACGCCGATGGTGCGGGTGTTCATGGCCGCTCCCGGTGGGGAGCGGCCATGACGGCGAATGCATGCGTTGAATCAGGGTCTACTGTGGACATAAGATCTCCGTGGTGAATGTGGGCGGGGGTGCCCGGGCTGGGTGGAGTCGCGGGGTCATGGCGTGGCTCTCGCGGTGCGGAGTGTGGGTAGGCCGAGCGGGACGGCTCGGGTCGCGGCCAGTCGTACGGCCTGGCGACGTTTGGCCTGCAGGTGGCTCAGGGTGAGGTCGATGCCTTCGATCTCGCCGAGCCAGCCCTCGTCGTGGGCGCGGTCGCGGCGGGCGTGCAGGTCGGCCTCGATCACGTCCAGCCGGGGTAACGCTTCGGGATGGACGTGCAGCATGGGACAGCGGATACACGAGTGTTCGTGCGAGCACGGGGTCGCGTAAGGGCGTCCGCAGCTGCCGAGTTCGACCTTTCGTCGGGTGAAGTTTCTCTGCACCAAGCAAGGCGACACGCCGCGGCAATCCCGCCTACAACGCGGTCGGGCCAGCCGACATCTTGCTCTGCCGAGTGAGGGCGTCCGGCACCGTCTGACGGGCGGTGTCCCGGCGGCCAGGCGAACAAGACCAGGATTCCTCAGTACGCCGCGGCCCGTCTTGTGTCTGCAATCGGCGAAAAGACGAGCCACAGACTGGCTAGAAGGGCACCCACAGCGCTGATCCACAATGTCGGGCGCAACCCAAGGGAAGTGCCCAGTAGCCCGCCCAGCACCGCGCCGAGCGGCAAGGTGCTCCACATCACCGTGCGCATGGTGGCGTTCATCCGCCCGAGCAGGTGGTCGGGGCACAGCGTCTGACGCAGGCTGACTTGCACGATGTTGTAGGCCACGATGAAGAAGCCAACCAACGCGAGGCCGACGGCGAAGAACGCCAGCCGCCAGCCGGCTGTGGTCAGCGGGATCAGCAGCCCGGCCACCCCGGCGCCCACGACGTAGAGCAGCAGCGCGCGGTGCTGGCCGAAAGCACGGGTCAGCCGCGCCGCGCACAGCGCACCCAGGACTGACCCCACACTGGCGATGCTGAACAGGAGCCCAATCGCGCCCGGCGACTGGTGCACCTCCCGGACCAGGAACACGACCACGATGGCGCCCTGCGCTCCGTAGAACACCACTGCTGTGGTCCCGGACAGCACGATGGCGCGCAGGATCGGGTGGCCGAACACGAAGCGCAGCCCCTCGCCGATCTGCTGCCGCAGCCGGGGCTGTGCCGCGGGCTGGGGCGTGGCTTCCGGCGCGCCGATCGCGGCGATCCACGCGGCCGACCACGCGAAGCTCAGCGCGTCCACGGCCACGGCGACGGGCGCGGTCAGCCACTGCACAAGATAACCAGCCACCGTGGGACCCGCGGTGGCCGCGACCGTGCGGTTGGCCTCCAGCCTGCCGTTGCCCTCGACCAGGTTCGCCCGACCCACCAGCGCCGGCAGGTACGACTGGTAGGCGATGTCGAAGAAGACCGTGAAGACGCCGACGGTCAGCGCTACCGCGTACAACTGCCAGATAGTCAACACACCGAACAGGGCCGCCGCCGGTACCGACGCCAATGCCAGCAGCCGGCCGAGGTCGCCGACGATTAGCACCGGGCGGCGACGCATCCGGTCGCACCACGCGCCGGCAGGCAGTCCAATCACCAAGAATGCGACGGTCTCCAGCGCGGTCAACACGGCCACCTGCAACGTACTCGCGTGTAAGGCAGTCACCGCCACCAACGGCAGCGCCAGCGCGCTGATCCGCGTGCCAAGCTGGCTTATCCCGTCGCCGATCCACAACCGCCGGAAGTCGCGGTGGTGACAAAGCAGCCCACCACCCGCGAAAGCCGTCGTCGCCATGAGCACAGTCTCGAGTACGATCCGGCTGACCACCGCCCACGCGGCTACGCTGCCAGCGAACGCCGGCAACAAGCACATGCCAGCGAAGGATCCCACTCATGTCCGGACCTGCCGGCGCAACCTCAGTATGCCAACGCTTCCCGGTCGAGAAAGACGCCTGGGCCACAGCAGCGAAGCACGCGCGTCTGCCGCGATGAGCTCGCCTCAGCAGACGTAGCGGTCCAGATTGTCCCCGGCTTGGTTTCCCAAGCCGGGACCGATCTGGCTGGACTCATGTCATCGCGGCGCTGTGATGACCGGCATGCCGAGTTCAACCGGCGTGATGCGGGCCAGCCGTTTGGTCTCCTGTCGTTTCTGTCTGAGGAAGGTGAGGGTGAGGTCGATGCCCTCGACCTCGCCGAGCCAGGCCTCGTGCTGGGCGCGGGCGCGGCGGGCCAGCAGGTCGGACTCGATCTCGTCGAGCCGGGGCAGCATCTTCGGGTTGATGGTGAGCATCGGGCAACGCAAACAGGCGTGCTCATGCTGGCAGGCAGAACCATAGGGTCGTGCACAGCCACCCAGCTCGACCTTGCGCCGGTCGAAGTGTTCGGTAAATTCGGACCACTCGGTGTTGGTGACGGGCTTGTACTCGTCAGCTGATCGCGCCTTCCGGCGACGGTCGAGGAATTGCTGGTAGTGGCGTACGACGTCCTCGTTGAACACGGCGACGTATCCGCGGGTGGTCTGCAGGTTCAAGTGTCCAAGCAGGGCCGCGCCGATGTGGATGGGCAGCCCGTTGTTGACCAGGTCCGTGGCCAACAGCCGGCGGAAGTCGTGCGGGGTGAAGCAGGCGGTCCGGAAGCCGGGGTGCTGTTCGGCCAGTTCGCCGCAGCGGCGGCGGAGCATGACCAGCACCGTCGCGGGTGAGATCATGCGTGGGACGGCGCCGGTGTGGCGTTGGAACAGGAAGGGCATCGGGTCGCTCATTCGCCGTTCGTGGTTGTCGTAGCGCTGGATGAGCGGAATAGCGCGGCCGTGCTGGGTGTGCCGGCGGATGATCGCGGCGATGACGGCGAACAGTTCCGCGGACATCGGGATGACTCGCTCCCGGTCGGTCTTGGACGGGGCGATCACCAGTAGGGCGATGACCTCGCCGTTGGGGCGTTGATACTGCCGGATGCTCAGGTGGGTGAGCTCCAGCAACTCCTCGATGCGAATGCCCGCGTGGCGAAGCACCTCCACCGCGGCGAATTCCCAGAAGGCGGTGTCCTCGGCCGTGGTGACGTTGATGTCCTCGCCGCTGTGAAGGTCGCGGACCCGTGTGTTGGCCTGTCCGCCCCGCCGGGCGCGCCGGTCGTCGGCAGCGGTCCAGACCCGTTGGTAGGTCCGGCCGTCGACGGTGACGACCTCACCGCCGGCCACGGGCGAGGCGGCCTGCAACACTGCCCGCAGGTGGCTGTAGCGCTCCTCCAGATGGGCCACGAGCACGGGCAGCAGCGGTTGACGCTGGCGTACCCGGTCATCCATCCGCTCCTTGCGTCGTCGTTGGCGGACGATGACCCCGCGCAGCGCGCCGTCCGGGATCGGGCATGGTGTCACCCACGGCGCCCACCTCTCGGGCTCCTCGACCGCCCAGCTGTGCAGATCGGTGTAGAAGGAGCGCACCGCGCGCAGGATGTGCTCGACCTCCTCGCGCTGTTTGCGGCCGTCCTGGTGCGTGCCCAGCGCCTCCCTCCAGCGTCGGTAGAGTTCGGCGCCGATGCGCAGGTCCGGCTGCTCGGGCGCGAGGGCTTCGATCTTGGCCCAGAACAGCCCTACCAGCGAGCGGGACAGCTGGTCCACGGTGGAGTAGTCCATCTCGGGTTCGCGCCGGGCCAGGTAGTCCATCAGCAGGTGCCGGACACCCTGGTGGCGAATGTCGTAGCGGTCGACCAGTTCCTGGATTGTGCGGCGGCCGCTGAGCACGGCGGCCCGAAGCGTCGCTGGGGTTCCGGGTGGGAAGTGACCCATGTAGTGCAGCACCTGCCAGGCCAACTGCCCGGGGAACTGGCCGCGGCCGGTGTCACCGCGGCCTTTGAAGGTCAGGCCCTGGTCGCGGGATTTCCATACATAGTGCAGGAACGCCTCGGGTGTCAGGTCGGCCAGCGCGATGCCCTGCGTCGTCAACGCCGCAGTGGTATCGAACAGTGCCACACCGTGGTGCAGCGGATGCACCGGGGTGTCCTGGACGCGCATCCAGAACTCCGCCAGCAGCGGATCGCGCTGGGCGGCGAGGAACCGTTCGCCGTAGCGCAGGAACCTGGTGGAGCGCAGCGCCGGCAGCGACGGGCGGATCACCCGGAGGCTGAACAGGCAGGCCGTGCCGACGCAGATCTCGTCGCGTTCCTTCTGTTCGCGCCTGACCTCGGTGACGGGACGTCCCCGCCCGTTGAGGCCGCTGGCCTGCCAACGCTGCTGCCAGGTCGGGCCGGGGAAGCCGGCCAGGTGCTCCAGCAGGAACCGGGCGCCGCGTGCCCGGCGCCGCACGGCGTCGGGGCTGCCCGGCCAGACGTCGCGCACGACCTGTTGGATCTCCTCGACCCCCGCGGCGGTCAGGTCGCCGTGCGGCATCGGGGCGACGGCCGGCTGTGCCGGCTCGCTGCGTAGTCCAGCGAAGCGGGTGGGCGGGATCGACGCAGTCTGGCGCCGTTGTGCCGTGCGGGACTCAGCCACCGAACACCGCCTCGATGTCGGCGGGGTCGTAGCCGGCTGGGTAGGACCGCTGCGGCCGGGGCCTGGTGTAGTGCTCCTGGAGCTTGTCGTGCATGTCCTCGATCCGGGCGGTGAGGTAATGCCCGATGGTGTCCAGGTGGGCGTGCCGCAGGATCGTCTGGACCTCGGCCAGCGTCAGTCGCTCGTCCCCGGCCATCCTGGTGGCGGCCGTGTGTCTGGCGTCGTGCAGGGTGTAGTTGGTGCCCAGCTTCTCATTGGCCCGTTGCAGCACCCGCCGCATCGCCCAGTAGGTCAACGGACGCGGATCCCCGCGCCGAGTCCGCCACACCGGCTGCCCCGGTTGCGGCAGGCCGTCGGTGGCCAGATACCGGCCCAGGTACCGGAAAGCATCCGGCGAGGCCGGCACCGGCTGCCGCAGCCTGCTGCCCTTGGACACGACATAGAGCAACTGCCCGGCCCAGTCGATGTCCTCCAGCGTCACCCCCAGCAGCTCACTAGCCCGAGCGCCCGAGCTGACGTAGCACTCCAGCAGCGCCCGGTCGCGGTCGCAGCCCATCTCGGCGAACAACTCGTCCCACAACGCGTCGGGGATCGCCCGCGGCGCCTGCTGAGGCACCCGCTGCCGCAACCGCGCCCGATGCACCACCGGGACCGGCTCCAACGGGCTGCGGTGGGCCAGCACCTGTCGACGCTGCGCGGATACCGGCACCGGATTGGTCACCGGCCCCGCCCCGAAGCGAGCGTGGAAGGCGTACAAGCCATGCACGACAGTCAAGGCGTGATTGATCGTCATCGGCGCGTACCCCGTCCGAAGCGACGCCTTGCCCGTCTTGAGATTCACCGATCCCGCCGGCGGCGAGTTCGGCCGGCTGCGCTGCCGCTGCGGATTGCGGGCCACCCGCAGCCACCCCACCAGGGTCGCGGCCTCGGCCTCAGTCGCCCGATCCCAGCTGATCCCCAGACACCACAACAACCGATGCCACCGCAACAGGTCAAACCCATAGCTTCGGCACGTCAGCGGGCTCGCATCGCCGAGCACGAGATCCCGCAAGTAGGCACTGACCGGCTCCAGCTCCATGCCATCGCTGTCCACCACCACGAACGGCAGGGCGGGCGTCTCGCCCTTGACCACCGCACCCACCGCCGGGACGGACCGCCGCCCTTCGGCCAGCGCTCGCCGCATGTCCTCGACCACACCACGTCCTTCCACCAGGCCGGGCGAGAAGCCCGGTCACCGATCTTGACGTGGTGCAGTCAACAGGGTG
>Ga0075421_100008618_pt1 | contig 12541 bp, 11 predicted proteins | sample SoiMetdeltSBSDD5_FD_75292 | JGI IMG/M metagenome (GOLD analysis project Ga0075421, IMG submission 75292) | Bulk soil microbial communities from a Populus tree surrounding site in Tennessee, USA - Soil MetaG P. deltoides SBSDD5 | ecosystem: Environmental > Terrestrial > Soil > Tree plantation... | reverse complement strand
TGCGCCGATGTAAGTAACAGTCCCATTTGAGGATGGATAGGTTGCACACTCCCAAGCTCTGGACTCTGGTTTGCCTTGGACTGGCCAGCGGCGCGGCCGCGTGCGGTGGCGACGATATTACCCTGCCCAGTGAAGGACAGGCGGCACACATCGTAGTCGTGCTCGGGGACAGCCAGGCGGCGCCGGCAAATACCCAGCTCCCTCAACCCGTCATCTTTGAGGTCACCGACACGCGCGGACGACTCGTCATCGGTGCACCGGTCGAGTTTCTGCTGGGCGAGGGCTCCGAGGGTGGCTCCATCAATCCCACCACGGCGAACACCGGCCCTGATGGACGGGCATCAGCCACCGTAACGCTGGGTACCCGGGTCGGCCAGATGACTGGCCAGGCGAAGCTGGCCGACCAGGATGTGGCCGCCGGTTTCGTGGCGACGGCGCTCCCATCCAATGCCAACATCCTCCAGCCTGTCTCCGGGAATCTGCAGGCGGGGCCGGTCGGCAGCATGCTGGAGGCACCGCTGGTGGTTCGGGTGACGGACAATTTCGGGAATCCCATTCCCAACGTGACCATCGCGTGGAGCGTCACCGGGGGCGGCTCGGTGAGTGAAGAGACCACCCAAACCGGCATTAATGGTGAAACGTCGGTACTCCGCACCCTGGGAAGCACAGCCGGACAGCAGACAACCGTCGCATCGGCTCAGGGTCTGGTCGGATCACCGGTGACTTTTACTCAGACGGCGACAGCGGGCAATGCAGCCCGGGTGCGGGTGGTTTCCGGGAACGGCCAGCAAGCTCCGCCGGGAACCCAGCTGCCGGAGCCGCTGGTGGTGCAAGTGCTCGATGCCGACAACAATCCGATTCCTAACCTGGCGGTTGCCTGGATTATTGGGGAAGGTGGAGGAAGCGTCAGCCCCGAAACCAGTCCCACCGATGGCGAGGGGAGGGCCAGCTCACAGTGGACCCTCGGGCCCGCACCAGGGCGGAATACCCTGAGCGCCGTCGTCTCCGGCGTGGGAGTGGCGGGGTTCAATGCGACCGCAAGCAAGGCCTCATCGTCGGTAGCCATCGTCTCCCATCAGCCGGAGCCTTCTGGTCCAGGACAGGCGGTAGCAGTCCAGGTCCAGGTGACCGGGTCAGCCGGTACTCCCAGCGGAACGGTGACCGTTACCGGCGAGGGAGCCGCTCCGTGCACCATCACCCTGGCCGGCGGCAGCGGAACGTGCAGCCTGACATTTGGCTCGGCGGGCAACCCTCGGATCGACGCGACCTACAACGGCGACGGGATTTTCAACGGCAGCTCGGCGCACGTCAATCATCGGGTGGATACCCCCAATGGTGCGCCCACGGCTGCCTTCGCTCCGCCCAGCTGCGTTGAGGATCAGCCCTGCCAGTTTACCGATGGGAGCAGCGATGGCGACGGGAACGTGGTAGCCTGGACCTGGGACTTCAATGATGGGCAGAGTTCGGGTGACAAGAATCCCTCGCATACGTATGCGAATCCCGGCACTTACAACGTGAAGCTCACGGTTCGGGATGACGATGGTGCCACAGCGGAGGTTACCCAAGCTGTGAATGTGGGTGCCGCCCCGCCACCCAATAGTCCGCCCAGTGCCAGCTTCACTCACGCTGACTGCACCGCCGGTGTCGAGTGTCAGTTCACCGACACGAGCACGGATGACAAACAGGTTGTGTCCTGGCACTGGGACTTCGGCGACTTCACGTCCTCTGACGCTCAGAACCCCACTCACGCGTACACTGTGGGAGCCGGCTTTACCTACCAAGTGACGCTGACGGTCACCGACAACGAGGGTGCCACCAATTCCGTAACTCAGGGCGTCACCGTCCCCTAGTGACCTCCCTGTGATCCACCTCATATCAGCCCGGCCCGCCGCGCGCTAACCTAGGTTATCGCGCGGCTTTAAGTTAAGGCTGGCCCATGTCTCGATCCCTGCGTCGTATCGGCTTGATCGGCGCCACGTTCGGCGCTCTCGTCGCGCTCGCGCGTTGCGGCGGGAGCGGCCTCACCTTGCCGGGCGATATCAGCGCAGCGGCCATCTCCATCAAGGACGGCAACAACCAGCACGGCCCGGCCGGGGCGCCGCTGCCGGATTCACTCGTGGTCGAGGTTCTGGACGAGAGAGGCGAGCCGGCGGTCAATCAGCGAGTCTCCTTCGCGCTGGAGGAGGAGCTTCCCGGAGCCGTAGTTACCACGCTATCCCTGACCGACTCGGAGGGATTGGCCAAGGCTGAATGGGTGCTAGGCGCAACAACCGGCCCTCAGGCGGTCATCGCCAGCGTTGCGGGGGTGGACACAACGCTCCGCTTCGAGGCCGAGGCCGGGCCAGCCGAAGCGCAGCGCATCGAGGTCGGGAGCGGCAACCAGCAGGAGGCGCCGGTTGGTACCGAGCTGCCCAATCCATTGGTGGTGCTGGTAACCGACCAGTTTGGCAATCCGGTCGAGAACGTGCCGGTGGAGTGGTCGGCCGAGAATGGCAGTGTGGATCCGAACTCCTCCAGCACCGGCCCGGATGGCCGGGCCTCGACCAGTTGGGTGTTGGGCTCGGGTGTCGGTCAGCAGAGTGCCAGCGCGTCGAGCGGCGACCTCAACGGCTCTCCCGTGACCTTCACGGCAACCGCGGTGGCCGGCAGCCCGAACGACCTCGTAATCGTCTCGGGCAATGGTCAGTCCGCATCACCGGGCCAGGAGTTGCCGCAGCCGCTGGTGGTCCGGCTGGTGGACGACGAGGGGAACGGCGTTCCTAATCGAGCGGTAACCTGGGTGATCGGTGCGGGAGGTGGCAGCGTTACACCGGCGACCAGCACGACAAATGGAGACGGACAAGCCGAAGCCCGCTGGACGCTGGGACCCACCTCGGGCGCCAACACCTTGAGTGCGGTGGTGTCGGTCGTCGGATTCGTGCGATTCACTGCCACTGCAACTCAAGGTAGTAGCGGTGGAGGAGGGGGAGGAGGAGGAGGTTCCGGTCCTAGTAGCCTGCGGTTCCTGGTCCAGCCCTCCGATGCCGAAGAAGAGAGGAGAATGTTCCCTCCGGTGATGATCGAGCTGCTCGATCAGAACGGAAGCAGGGTGACGGACCAGGAGATCGAGATTAAGCTTGAGCTCATCGGCGATAACGACGGAAGGCTCAAGGGTGATGAGAGGGACAGAACCCGCTCCGGGGTCGCCACGTTCGACGACCTCGAGGTGGACAAGGAAGGGGACTATAGACTGCGTGCCACGGCAGACGGCCTGCCCGCCGTCGAGAGCAATGCCTTTGAGATCAGGGAGCGCGACGATTAGGCGCCGGCACCGGAGCCTCCGCTTTCTGGCTCCCATTCCCAGTCTCCTGTTGATCTCGCTCGCTGCCTGCGGCGACGATCTGCTCCTCCCCAAGGATGGGGAGCCTGCCCGGATAACCCCTCTCGAGAGCAATGTGATCGGCACTGTAGGGCAGCCCCTCGACGACTCACTCGTCGTCGAGGTGACCGACCCCGGTGGCCGTCCTGTAGTCGGCGTCGAGGTGGCCTTTGTTCCACTGAATGGGGGCGTCATAGAGCCCGACGCACCGCTCACCACCGATTCCCATGGCCGGGCCGCGGTCCGGTACACTTTGGGCACTACTGCGGGCAGCCAGATGGTGGAGGCGCACGCTTCGAGCGTGCCGGCACCCAATGGCGTAGCAGTGTTTGCGGTAACTGCCAATCCTGAGCCAGCCCAGGCACTGGTCCCGGACGGGGGAGATGGACAGAGCGCGCCGGTGAGCGCCCCACTACCGGCCCCGCTCATCGTCAAGGCGGTAGATCGCTTCAGCAACGGAGTGGCTGGGATCGAAGTGACCTGGCAAGCCGAAGGTGGCGGCGAGGTGAGTCCGGAAACGGTGGTGACCGGGGCCGACGGCCGCGCCGCAACCACACGCACGCTTGCTGGCCGAGTAGGCTCCTATACCACAGTGGCCAGAGTGCAGGACCTGGAAGGCTCCCCCCTCACCTTTAGATCCACTGCGGTGGGCCCCGAGTTGGTCATTGTCACTCAGCCCTCAACCACTGCCGCGGCGGGGGTTCCCCTCTCCCAGCAGCCCGAGCTCCAGCTGCAGGATCCCCTCGGCGTGCCGCTCAATGAGTCGGACGTGAGGGTGACGGTGCAGATAGCGGATGGAGGCGGGGCAGTCGGCGGCCGAACCACCGCGGAGAGCGATGGCAGCGGAAGAGTGAGGTTCACCGATCTCGAGCTGCGCGGCGAGGCCGGAACCAGGACCCTGATCTTCGCGGCGGATGGCTTCACCCCGGTGACCTCAGCTCCTATCGTTATCCAGCCCGGTCCGCCCTCGGACAGTGAGAGCTCACTCTCGGTGGGCAATGGAACCGCCGGCGAAACCAACACCATCAGCGTGGTACTTGAGGACGAGTTCGGCAATCGTATCCCAGGAGTTGCTGGAGACCTCTCTATCAGGATCAGCGGAGCCAACCCGGCCGCCGGCCTACCGGTGACCGACAACGGTAACGGGTCGTACTCCTCCTCGTACGTTCCGATTCATAGCGGCACCGATCAGGTCACCCTCGAGTATCGTGGAGCGGCGCTGGGTCAGTCCACATCCAGCGTCGTGTTCCCTGGCCCCACCGATCCCCGAGCCAGCACCGCGGAGGTGACCCGGTCAGGTGTCTTTTTCGTTCGGATTGATGTTGTGGTCACGGTTCGAGATGCCCAGGGCAACCGGGTACGGCAGGGAGGGGATCAGGTCCAGATATCCGCCAACGGGGGTGCGCCGCGCACCTGCGCGCCTGCCGACGAGAACGCCCAAACCTGCGTCGACAATGGAGACGGTACCTACACCGACGCGTTCATCATCATAGCGGACGATGTTACGGTAGACATTCAGGTCAATGGAACACCTATAGCTGGCAGTCCTTTTCATCCTTGAGAGGACTTCCAGAATGACCCGCGGCCCGTCGCGTTACTCCTGCACAGTTAACTACTTAGGCCCTTGGTGGCAGGGTTGACCCCCCTCTCGCCGCCAGCTATTTTCCTGGGCCGCGCCCTGGTGGTGAAACTGGTAGACACGCTATCTTGAGGGGGTAGTGCCGAAAGGCGTCGCGGTTCGAATCCGCGCCAGGGCATCCAAGCTAATTCTGCAACAGCAGTTGTCCCATCGGTTCTTCACTTCCCAGCGGGCCCATTTTCTTGTCCAGCGTGCCGAACCCGTAGGTAAGAATGGCGCGGACCTGGCCCGGCGGTAAACTCGGTCCATGGACTTCTCGCCTCCGAATAACCAGGTGCTGCAGTTCACGCTTTGCTTAACGGAAATACCCCGAAGCAGGATCGAGGGATCCCATCTAAAGTAGAAGCTCTGCTATTTCTCTGCGGTCCCCTCCGTCAAGTGCGCGAGAACCTGTAGGTACGGCCTTACGCCAGCCGCGTATCGCAAAATCTGCGAGGCGATCCGGCTCGTCGTTGCACCTTGTCCGCGGACGGCCCAGGAAGTAGGGTAGCTGCAAGAAGGGCTTCTCTTAATCGGGTCCTTACCCGTCGCCATCAGACCATGCTTCCTCTGCGGATCGAAACCCCAGAACGTTTCGCCGCGCTTCGAACCCTCCTGACGCGGGCTCACTATGAGAGTGAGCGGATCTGCGCCCGACTGGGCGTCGCAACCCTTTATGACTATTACTCCCTCTGCAAACACCGCCCGACGGCACCACCACCTTCTGATGCACTCGATGTCCTGATTCGATTGTTCATCGATGAGGCAACATTAGATCGAGGAGTAGTTCAGTCGCTCCTTCCCGCGGCGAACATCGACACCCTCGAGGCCTTCGGCCTGTTGACCTCGGATGAAGACCATGTCAGGACGTACCGGTCCAGCGTCCTCCTTTACCCGACAGACTCCCTGTACATCGCATCCGACCGGACGCCAGCGGCAGACGAGCCTTTCCCGACGACCGATCTCGTGTACTCCGCGATTTCTGATAGCACCCGCCACTTCCTCGCGCTACTACCGTCCGATCCTTGTGAGAACTTCCTGGAGCTCTGCGCGGGCACCGGGATCGCCGCCCTGAGAGCGGCTCGCCACGCCGGGCACGCGTGGGCCGCCGATATTAGTTGGCGGGCCATACACTTTGCGCGGTTCAATGGCCTCCTGAACGATGTAGATAACTTCACTCCCGTAGGAGGCGATCTTTTCCAGGCCGTGCCCGGCCAGACCTTCGATCGGATCTGCGCGCACCCACCTTACATGCCGGCTCTCGAGCAGGCGTTGCTCTACCACGATGGCGGCCAGGATGGTGAACAGATCACTCGGCGGATCGTCGCGGGCCTGCCGACGTTTCTGCGGCAGGGGGGGCTGTTCTACTGCTACTGCCTGATGTCCGATCGTGATGGGCAACCCGCCGAGGAACGGCTCCGCGAGATGCTTGGTAACGCCGCCGGTGAGTTCGACGTAGCTGTCGTCGTCCTGCATCGATCCCGCCCTGAGGAGTATTACGCGCACTTTCTGAGTGAGAAGAGTGTCACGGCATCGGCAGCTCAGGCGCACCTGGAGGCTCTGGAACGACTCCGAGTCCAGCGGTTGCTCTTCTGCTGGGTCGTTATCCAGCGGCCACACTATCCTCGCGGCGTTTTCAGCATTCGCCGCCGCGCGGGCAAAGGGACGCGACATCAGCACGTAGACTGGCTACTGCGCCGGGAGTCGGCGGCGCTGGAACTCGGATCAGCGGAATGGCTGCTGGATGCGAGGCCCATGCGCTCACCGGGAGTACACCTGAACGTCGCACATCAACTGGGCACGCAGGGGTGGGCGCCCACTGAACGCTCATTGCAAACCGCTACCCCGTTCCCACTCACGGCAAAATGTCCGTCCTGGGCGGCCAAGTTCGTGGCGGACTGCGATGGCAAGACCACGGTGCGGGAGCACTTCGAGGCGCTGAGGGGGAGCGGTGTGGTCGGTGAACAGACTTCCGAGGACGTGCTTCTCTCATCCGTCGGCGCGCTGCTGGCCGGTGGCTTCGTTTATGTCGACGGGTTCGAGCCGCCCTCGGTTGAAACAACGGAAGAGTCGTAAAGGGCTGAGGGACCCTGCCCCGGAAATCGCCATCGGCACCACGAGGATTCACGCCGGCTTCACGGATCGGCGCTAGATTCCAGTGTTACCTGAACGCCGGGGCAGCCCGGCTAGAGGCAAGTCAAACTCACCCACGTGTTACCCTCGGGAGGCCGCCATGTCAGAGAGCAAAGGGCAGGTCCGGATCGAGCTGACCCCCGATCAGAGGGCCAAGATTCGCACGGCGACGGGGAAGGATGCTGAGGCGGTGGAGCTCTCGATCGAAGAGCTCGAGGAGCGGATCGCGCCGGTCACTTTCCAGCAGGGCTGGCCGAGCAAGGTGAGCGGTACAAGCGGCTGAAACGGAGCCACCCCTACGGAGTTCGGCGGTCGTGGCGGTGCGCTAAAAGGGTTCTAAGCTTCATAAATCGGCTCTATTGCCACACGCCGGTCCAATGGAATTACATCCTCCATTAGGGCTAACGCTCACCGGATGGGGTTTTGGGAAGTGCGGAAGTCGAACCCTTGCAAGGGGTTCGGGATTGCTTTAGCTTGCCACGTTACCTCGAGGGGGTAGTCCCGAAAGGCGTCGCGGTTCGGATCCGCGCCAGGGCTGCCGACGTTCCGCCACTGTAGCTCAGGGGTAGAGCTCTCGATTCGTAATCGAGCGGTCGTCGGTTCAAATCCGACCAGTGGCTCTCCGCGCTATTCGATTCTCTTCTCGACCCCAATCCAGCATTCCCCAACCACCGCCGAGCTGAATGCCCTGCGCACGAGCTGCTCGGCCAGGGTGCCGGGCGGTACCATGAATGCAGCTCGCCCACCATCCTTCATTACCCGCGCCAGCTCGCAGGCCCCGATCTCGAGACCGGCGTCTTCCTGGACCGTCTTCCCGAACACGAGATCGAAGAAGTCGTCCGGGTAGGCAAGCTGGTCTATCTCCATGGTTTGAAGGTGGGTTTGGTCTCGCAGACCCAGCCTGCGCGCGAGATCCTTCACCGATTCGACCTGGGTAGCAGAGCTATCAAACCCATACACCTCGGCGCCAGCCAGAGCAAAGCCGACTGCCTCCGCACCCACCCCCCACATTAAGATCCGCTTTCCGCTAATCGGGCCCAGAAAGTTGAGCGGAGTTGCGTACATGAACCTCCTCCATCGGAACCTGTGGACCCGATGGTGGCTCGCACCGGTCAAGTAGCAATCAAGCGGGATCTAAGAGTTGCGATCGAATCGGGCCATGACCCGTAAGACTATGAGCAGCAGCAAGGTACCACCGCCGGCCATGATGTAGTGACCCAGGCCGGCGGCAATCCCGACCGCCGCCGTTGCCCAGATGGAGGCAGCAGTGGTGAGACCCAGTACCTCCTCCCGATCCCTGGCGACGAAGATCACTCCGCTGCCCAGGAACCCGATCCCGATGGCAACCGCCTGGATGACGCGGATGGGGTCGGATCGAAGGCCACCCTCCTGCCCCGGGTAGTCTCGGACCGCCAACTCTCCCAGGACGGTGAACAGGGCAGAAGCGACCCCGACGAGCATATGAGTCCGGAGACCGGCAGGCTTGTGGGCTGCCTCACGCTCCCAGCCCAGCAGTGCCGCGAGTACCGCTGCGGCCAAGAGTCGGACCAGCAGCTTCAGCTCGAGCGCTGGATCTCCTGTCAACATGATGGGTCTGAACTAGGCGGCGTTGGACGACCAGTGGGTGGAGCGGCAGTGCCCACAGGTGACCGGGGTTACGCTCTCTCGAGCGGACTCGGGGGTGGGATAGGTCACGGTAAAACTGAACCCACAATTCAGGCAGCGGAGCGTTATGGTCACCGGCTCTCCAGGAAATACGCCCCCTAGAATGGCGCCGGGCGGAATCCGCTGCCGTGTTGGCCAGCACATCGCGGAACACCGGCTTCTCACACTTCTCAGGAGGCGATTTTAGCCACATATCTTATCTGGTACCCGCAGCACCGAACGAACGTGCGGAGAATATGGGACTGATCTCCTGTCAGACATTGGGTCCGGTTGGAGTCAGCGTGGATGGCGCACCGGCTCCTCCCGAGCTCCTGTGGCGTAAGCATCTGGGGCTCCTGGTTTACCTGGCGCGCTCGCCCCGGGGGCGTACTCGGGAGCACCTGATCGGACTGTTGTGGGCGGAAAAGCCTGAGGCGGCCGCACGGCACTCGCTGAATGAAGCGATCCGGGTGCTTCGGCGTTATCTGGGTGACGGCAATGTGGACACCAGTGGGGGACAGGTTCGCTTGAATCCGGGCTCGGTGCGCCTCGACGTCGAGCGACTGGAGCAGTTCGCATCCGCTGGAGAATGGGAGGCGGCGGCCAGGCTGGTCGCAGGGGAATTCCTGGAAGGCTTCTCGATCGCCGGCGCATCCGAATTCGAGAACTGGCTTGCCAGCGAACGGTCGGCGGTCCGGCTCCGGTCGATCGAAGTGCTGACCCGCTTTGCCGATGAGTTGCTGCGCGCCGGCCAGGCCCCCGAGGCCGCTACCCTCGCCGTGCGGGCTCTGGGCCTCGACCCCAGCTCGGAGCCCGCCTTGAGGGTGGCCATGCGCAGCCTCGTGCTCGCTGGAGACCGGGCCGGCGCTATCGAGTGCTACGAGGACTTCACCAATCGGATGCAGCGGGAGATCGCGACCTCACCCAGTCCGGAGACCCAGGCGCTCGCCGAGCGAGTCCGCCATGAGCGGCCCATCCGGCCGCCTTCACCCGCCAGATCAAGCGAGCAACTCGACGGGGAGCCTCGGCTTCCCCTGGTCGGGCGCGAGCTCGAGCTCAGCCGGTTGGCAGATGCGGCTGCGGCAGCCTGCCGCGACCGCCGCGCCCATATCCTGGTGCTCGAGGGGGACAGTGGGGTCGGGAAGACCCGCCTGATAGAAGAGCTGCTGGGGCGCTTGAGACTGGATGGCGTGGCTGTAGCCGCGGTCCGGGCAGTCGAAGGAGACCAGGACGAGGAGTGGAGCGGCATTCGAGCGCTGGCCCGAAGCGGCCTGCTCGAGGCAGGTGGGCTCCCTGGAGCGCCCGCGCCGGCACTGGCCGCTTTTGCCGAGGCAATGCCTGAATGGGCCGACCGCTTTCCCCAGCTTGAGGCAGATGGCACCGTCTCCCTGGGCCGCGCCCTCAGCGAGATCCTTCGGGCTGCGACTGAGGAGCAGCCGGTGGCGTTGGCGGTAGACGATGCCCAGTGGCTCGATGAGGCGTCTATGCAGGGCCTGCTTGCGACCTTTCGCGACTTGGATGCGGCGCCGCTCATCCTGCTGTTCGCGATCGACTCTCATACGCCGCGGCCGGAGTTGGATGTGCACCGCAGCCGGCTGGGCGGCGACGTCCGAGGTTTGGCGCTCCGGCTGACTGCGCTCCAGTCGGCTGACATTCGCACTCTCGCCCGGCGGATGCTTCCCGGGTTCACCGACGTCGAGATCGAGCGAGTCGTCCGCCGGGTGGCCACCGACTCGGCGGGCATCCCTCTGCTCGCGGTCGAGCTGTTGCGTGCTGTAGCCCTGGGGCTCGACCTTCGGGGTACCGCCGGAGCTTGGCCGGAGCCCTCCAAGACCCTGGATCAGACCATGCCGGGCGACCTGCCCGACACAGTGGTCGCCGCCATTCGCGTGGGATTCCGCCGGCTCAGCCCCGGAGCCCAACGAGTGCTGGCGGCTGCCTCGGTGCTGGGCGACCGGGTCTCGCTCGATCTGCTGACCCGGGTACTCAACTTGGCCGAAGACCAAACGGCTCGCGCTCTCGATGAGCTCGAGTGGCATCGCTGGATGGTGTACGACCCGCGGGGATATACCTTCGTGGCCCGTCTGGTACGGAAGGTGATCGCTCGCGACATGCTGACTCCGGGTCAGCGTCAGCGCGTGCTTGAAGCTGCTACTTCTCTAGTGCGTGCCTGAGCGGGCCGGCAGTGAGGAGGGAACGGAGTGGGTGGCTTCGGTAAATCGGGTGCAGAGCAAAATACCGGACCATCGTGCGGGTGCCCGGCACCAGCAGGTCATAGTGGTCCAGCAGCGAGAGTGAGACCGTGGCCCGGCTGTGTCGGTTCGCGGTGGCCTGCAGGAAGCTGATGGCAAAGGCCGCGGCCTCGGCCTGGTGCTCGGATTGGTCCCCATAACCATACCGCTTGGGGTCGCGAATCGCCGGGACCCCGGCCCACAAAGTAAGTAACTGGCTTCTTGCCGTTGCCTGCCACCGGTGAGCCAGCTCGTGTGCCAGGGCGTGCCGGAATTGAGTTTCCCCCGTCATCCGGACCGGGTCGAACGCCAGGGAATCTCTCCCCGCGATGTATTCGCCCAACCTGCCGGCGGCCCGTCCCTGGGGTCCGATCAGGCCCACTGGGGCCCGCGGCCGGCCAAACAACAGGAAGAGCGTGTCAGCATAGAGGCCGGTGACAACCTCTCGTGCCGTTCTCATCGGCGCCGCTGGAACCTTGACCGCAGGCTTGAGCCCGTGGAGCCAGATCGAGTCACCCGTCAGCTCGAGGAGTGCGTCCGGAACGTCGGTCTCGATGACTCCCGCATCCACCCGAAACAGATAGTGGTTTCGCCCGTTTTCCCGGTCGACGTAAGCCAGCGAGATCCTGGCGCCAAGTGGGGTTGCGGAGCCTTCCGTCGACTCGAAGACGAGTGCGGTATCGCTGATGGTGAATCGACCCTGAACCGGGGGCAACCCCCAGGAGGAGAGATAGCCGGGGACTACGCTTGTGGATCGGGTGCGCGCACCCTCAGCCGAATGGGTCGACCCCTTCACTCGCACGGTATCCACTGCCGCCGGCGCCGGCGGAGCATATGCCAGGCGTCCCAAACCCGAACCCGCGAGCACCACTCCGGCGGCAAGCGCCGAGCCGACGCTCAGCAGGGCGGGGGCTCGAAGCGAACCGATCAACGCCGAGCGAAGCTCCCGGGGTCAGGGACGGTCTCAACGGTGCCCTGCGGGTTCCTCCAGGTGGTTTCCACCAGAATACCGGTGAGCGCCACAATGAGGAGCACCATCGTAGCCAGAATGGCCAGGGCCGCACGGCCGAAGTTGCTGGGGGTGGAGTCGGGAGACACGGCTCGGTTCCGGGAGTTGAGGGTGATTAGCTGGGGATCCTCAGCCGCTTGCCGGCGCGGAGGGTGTACTCCACCGGCAGGGCGTTGACCCGGCGAAGTGCGCGAAGGGAGACCCGGTAGCGTCGGGCGATGCCGATGAGCGTCTCACCCGAGCGCACTCGATGGGTGGCCACCCCGGGCTGATAGTGCCTGCCGTACGCGGGCCCGGTCGCGGCTCGGATCGCCAAAGCGGAGGGAACCGTGACGGCCGGGATGACGAGACGGGTGCCGGTCTTGAGCTGCCGCGACGAGCGAATCCGGCGGTTGGCCGCCTGTATTTCCTGGACCGGCAGATGATATCGCGCGGCGATGGTGGTCCACCGCTCCCGCCGGCGGACTATGTGGGTCAGGAACTGAACCCGAGCCGACGGTGACAGGTCGGCGTAGCCCTCCGCCACCTTCTCGCCCGTTCCCACCGGA
>Ga0075421_100008617_pt1 | contig 12542 bp, 13 predicted proteins | sample SoiMetdeltSBSDD5_FD_75292 | JGI IMG/M metagenome (GOLD analysis project Ga0075421, IMG submission 75292) | Bulk soil microbial communities from a Populus tree surrounding site in Tennessee, USA - Soil MetaG P. deltoides SBSDD5 | ecosystem: Environmental > Terrestrial > Soil > Tree plantation... | reverse complement strand
CTTTGATGGCTATCATGTTGCAAAGTTGTTTGTAGATAACCTTGATATGCCTGCATCGGCGTGCATCGTCAGACACAATCGTGCTTTCGTTGCGGGTAATCCATCGAATAATAGCTTCAATCGAGCGCTGACCGAGACCATTGCCACCGAATATCCGGCAGGCAAATTATTTCGGTTGTATTACCCTTCCACAGAATGGGAATTAGCCTTACAAAAGACCATCGTTGCCGACCGTGAAATCCATCCTGGCATACGGCACTATTATGTGCGTCTTCCCGAATCTTTAGAGTGGAATAATAGTCCGATTGAAGATGTTATGGTGGGGTGGTTGAGTATTCAGCTTTTTGGCGGGAAGATGGTTCCAGATAATCAACATCTCCTTGTAGCGGAAATTGAATCATGTAATCCGTCCCTAGATCATTTCCTGGATAAGAGTTGGGGAGTTTGTGCCATACATGCTATACCCGGCCACCTCAACTATGCAGGCTGGTGTTTGGCTGAAAACATCAGCCAAAATACATGTGAAGTCGGTATAGAGACATTAGAACGATTTCAACAACAACGTATTGCCAGTTCAATGACAAATTGCTTCATCCGCTACGCTCACGAAATTGGTTTTACCAAGATAGGCTGGCACTGTTGGGCCGATAACATTCCATCCGTGAAAACCGCGCTCAAGGCGGGATTCCAACTTGAGCGAGAATATTCTGTGTTAGTTGTTCAGTGACTGCGCACTTTGAACTGAGCACCGAGCACTATGAATAGAGAATCTCGTTATCTCACTGCCGAAGATGCCGCCAAAGAACTCGGCGTCTCTCACGCAACACTCTATGCCTATGTCAGCCGGGGCCTGATTCGCTCGGAGGCCATCGGTGGCGATAAGCGCGCCCGCCGCTACAGCGCCGAAGACGTGCAGCGCCTTCGGGAACGCAAGGAGAATCGGAGCAACCCCTCGCGTGTGGCCGCGAGTGCACTACACTGGGGTGCGCCTGTGCTTGACTCAGCTATCACCCTGATCGCTGACGGGCGGTTGTTTTATCGCGGGCAGGATGCGCGCGAACTGGCCCGCTCACGCAGCGTCGAAGATGTTGCCACGCTGATCTGGACAGGTGATCTGGATGCGAACAGCCGCACGTCATTCGACAGCGCGGCAGGGCAAATGTCGGTGCGATCCCGACGCATATTGAAGCGCCTGGGCGATCTCACACCTGTAGAGAAGTTCCATGTGATGCTCCCACTTGAGGCTGTTGAGGACTTGGCAGCCTACGATCTCCGCGCCGCATCCGTCAGGCAGACGGGCGCGCGTATTCTCAAACTGATGGCAATCATCACATCGGGCAAGCTGCTGCGTAAAATGGAAGGCAGCATCGCCGAAACGATCCAGCAGGGCTGGCTCCCCAAAAATCCTGAAGCGGCTTCCTTGATTAGCGCCGCTCTGATACTCTGCGCTGATCATGAACTCAACGTCTCGTCGTTTGCGGCGCGCACAGTCGCTTCCGCCGGATCAACCCTTTATGCAGTAGTGCTGGCGGGTCTTGCCGCGCTGCAAGGGACACGGCATGGCGGCCACAGCGAGCGGGTTGAAGCATTTCTCCGCGAGGCGGGCAATCCCGATGATGCACGGCGAATCATTACCGGGCGGCTGAAGCGGGGCGAGCGCATCCCCGGCTTCGGCCACCGTCTGTATCCCGATGGCGATCCGCGTGCACGGGCGCTGCTCGAATGGACAGCGCAAACCTGCCCGAATTCCCCGGCGGTAGCGCTCTCGATGGCGGTTGCACAATCGGTATACGATACGATTGGACGCTATCCCGCCCTTGATTTCGGATTGGCAGCAGTCTCACAGACATTGGGATTGCCGCCAGGTGGGGCAGTCGCGCTGTTCGCAATGGGTCGCACCATTGGCTGGATTGGGCACGCGCTCGAACAATATCAGATCGACCGGATGATCCGGCCCCGTGCCCGCTACGTTGGAGACCAGCCTCACGATCTCGAAGCCAGCAGCGACCTGTAGAACTGTTATGGGGTTGTATGTAGCATATCACCTGTGAGGCTTGAAATGTGTTATTATTCCTTTTGCATCGGGAGAGGGAAATAGGTAATGTTGCGCCTAACTGGGTTTGACGGGAATCTAGCGCGCTACTATACTCTTTTCCGCGCTGAAGCAAAGTGCACTGTCCGCAAATTTGAGGAGCAACATCAATGATTAACCCGGATCTGCTTGAGATTCTGCGCTGCCCTGTTGCGGTTCACTATAAGGATAAAGGTGATGATCCGGGGCGGCTAGAGCTTGTCCATGATGGAACTTGGCTCGTCTGCCCTGACTCAGGCTACAAATATCCGGTTATTGATGACATTCCTGTGCTTCTGGTAAATGTGGGCGAGAAATATCGGGAGACTCCCGTTGAGGACCTCCCCGTCCCACCGCCTGAGGACTTATAGCGAAAACTGCCGGAACCAACGCTACAACTACCCTCGCCATGATCGCCTTTCGACGTGGCGAGCCATAAGAGGAAATCTTATGACTGATATGCTTTCAGCCGACACTCGTATTCTGGTCGTTGATGACGATCCGAATCTGCTTGCCCTGCTAAGCAAAATGCTTATGCGGGTCGGAGTGACGCCTACTACGGCGGAAAATGGTACGGAGGCGCTCGACAGGCTGCATGGCGATCAACCCTTTGATCTGTTAATTCTCGATTTAATGCTGCCAGACATTGACGGTTTCGAGGTGCTCTCGCGCATTCGTGAGGAGAACACCTATGATGATATGCCAGTGCTGATTCTCTCAGCGCGTGCCGATCCCGATACGATCAAGCAGGGCCTTGACCTCGGCGCAGATGGCTACCTGACCAAACCGTATCTGCCCAATACCCTGACCAGCCGCGTTCGTGCAGTGCTAGCTCAAGGACGCAGACAGCCGGAGTAACCATTCCCACAAACTTCGCAAATAAAAAGGCCGATTGTTCGGCCTTTTTGATTCTCGTAGCGGTCAAAAACCTTGCGGGTTGTTAGTATCCTTGATTATCGTATTCGTCTCCAGACTCCTCGTAACCTCCCCCTGATGGTCGCACGCGACCGCCACCGGGAAAGTCACCCTCATCAAGAATCTCGCCCTCAATCGGTTCGTCCTCGCCACCAAGCGGGCTTAGTCCCCCGAAATTGCTTCCACGCGCACGGCGAGCAGGAATTGCTTCTTCATTTTCTTCGCCAGGGGGCAGGGCCAGTCCTCGATAGAAATCGGCGCGGTTGCCCGCCACTCGGCCTTGACCCAAGATAGGCACGCTGTTCCGCGACCGCAAGTGATATTGGTGCATGGCCGTTCGGAACCCTGAAGTACGATCCTTGATAAAGGTGCGCGAGACGATCCACGCAAGGGTCATGGTCGGGATCAACTGCGTGCCGGGAATGATGCTCTCGATCACGGTGATCATCTTAAGCGCACCGAGGCCGAGCATATCGAGCACAATCCATGCAATGGGAGCGGAGAACACGTCGAGCACTAGATCAAGCAGATCGAGCGCTATCGGAATCGTAATAGGGATAAGCTGCATCGTCTCGAAAAAATCTGCATCTTCGGGTATCTGAATATCGCGCACGCTCTGCGCGGCCATCACCAGCAAGGCAATCGCGCCAGCGACGATGGCAACCCCTGAAATGCCGAGGACGATGCAAACATCCCGAAGCTGCAAGTTGTTGATAATATCCATAAGCTACTCCCTCGGAAGGTAGCAGGCGATCAGGCTGGCTCTGTGATGACCTCGGTGATCAGGTCGGTCATGGAGACCATGCCAAGCAGTCCACCCCCATCGACTACAGGTGCGTGTCCGATCTTTGTCTGGCGGAACAACCGCGCGATGTGCTTAACTTCCATCGTTGGCGGAATGGTGATCGCGGGCTTGGTCATAATCTCATCGACTCGAACGATTTTCGGGTCAAGCCCATCTGCTATGATCTTGCTGACAATATCTGCATAGGAGACCATCCCGTAGGAATCCTCCTTATCGTGCGGAACAATTAGCAGGCTGCGAACTCCTTCCATGCGCATGATCGACGCCGCCTCCTCAACAGTAGCATCATCCAGAATCGTCGCCACCTCAGGATGCATAATATCACGCGCGCGCAGATTGTAATTCCCCACAGTCAGTCTCCTTCCCCATCCAGCTTGTGATGCCTTTCCGCCCGATCAATTTGAAATTCGATTCTTGCTCTTTCATTATGGCGTCACTGGCTCTACCACACAAATTAGCATTGAGCCATTGCCAACAAGTACGCAAAGAATTGACTTCAAGTTGCTATCGTCAACTGTGAGGTAAACCTGTGAGCGGTCAGTTTTGCGTGAGCAGGAAGGCGATGAGATCGTTTACATCATCTTCGCTGAGACGCTGCGCGTAATTCTTGTACATCGAATCGGAGAAACCGGGGACGATATAAGCGGAAGGCTGGATAATCGACTGGCGGAGATAGTCCTCGGCGGATACGCCTTCGGCGCGTTCTCCTGCGTGCAAGGCTATGCCCTTGAGTGTCGGGCCAACAAGCGTTGAACCGTCGAGGGCATGACAGGTTACGCACGGTACTTGACTCGCGCCGCCCGTATTAAATAACTGTTCCCCGTTCTTGGCATCTCCAATTGGGGTAGCTGTGGCGTTTGCACAGGCTGCAAGCATCATTCCGCAGCATGCTGTGATCAGCATGCACCAAACTTGCTTCATAGATCAACTCCGGTCTGAGGATGGGTGGAGGCTGCGTTGTTCCCGGCCCCTTGAAACTATCCAAAATACTGAGAGCGAAGTATACACAACTCGAAACGGTGGCACAATATCAAAAGTATATCATTAGTATGCGTGCTTCTCGTTGATAGCTGTAGGCTTGACTTCCCCTCTCTGCGTGTTAAGCTATCCTGGATGTCAGACAACCAACGCTTTTCCACAACACGCTGGTCGGTCAGGGATTTAACCCGATACGTACGCGGCATCTTCGAAACTGATTACCGTCTCCAGGATTTAGAAGTCGAAGGCGAAGTTTCGAACCTGCGTATTCCGGGTTCCGGCCATGCCTATTTCACACTGAAAGATGCGGGGGCCGAACTCAAGTGCGTCATGTGGAAAAATGACGTGATCTCCCACCGCAATGAGATGCCCAGCAACGGCGAGAAAGTCGTGGCGCGGGGTTATATCGGTGTGTATGAGGCGCAGGGCGTTTATCAGATGTACTGCCGCTCCTTGCGTCCTGCCGGGTTGGGTGATCTGCATGCGCGCTTCGAGGAATTAAAGGCGCGGCTTCTGGCGGAAGGGCTGTTCGCGCCGGAGCGCAAGCGCCCGATTCCGCTTCGCCCCCAGGTGATCGGCATTGTGACGGGTTCCGAGACTGCCGCCCTTCAAGATGTGCTCAACGTTCTGCGACGGCGCTACCCGTTGGCCCGCGTGATCCTCTCTCCAACCCCGGTACAGGGCGAGCAAGCCCCGCCGCGAATCATTGCTGCGCTGGATGCGCTGACTAGATCGGGCCAATGTGATGTCATCATAGTTGTGCGCGGCGGCGGATCACTGGAAGATTTATGGTGCTTCAACGACGAACGCCTCGCACGGGCAATTGCGGCGAGCCGCGTGCCCATCGTTTCCGGGGTAGGGCATGAGACCGACTTTACGCTCGCTGATTTCGCCGCCGACCTGCGCGCGCCGACCCCCACCGCCGCCGCCGAATTGATCACACAGTTCACCATTGACGACCTCCGTGATGACATTGAAGCATTACGTGTACGGTTGGCCGATGAGTTCTCGATGTCACTGATCGAGCGCCGCCGCCGCATCGATATGGCGGTGATGCATCTCACCAGGCTCTCGCCCCAGCGTAGGATCAATGATGCACGCCAGCGCATCGATGAGCTAACCGCACGCGGCGGGCGTGCTGTGCGCAGCCAGATTATGCTGCGTCATGCTCGGTTGAATGGAATCGTAAAAGCCCTCGGCGCAATAAACCCGGACGCCACACTAGCACGCGGGTATGCCATCGTACGCAGCCCCAATGGTGATATTGTACGCCGTGCCGACGATATAAATCCGGGTACAGAAGTAAACATTCGGTTGCATCATGGCCGCCTGCGGGCAACAGTCAATGCCGTCGAGTCAGACTAAGAACCCGATACAAATTTAGGATGAATTATGGGCGAAAATCCCTCCTTTGAAGATGCGCTGGCCGAGTTGGAAGACATCGTGAGCCGCTTGGAAACGGGCGATCTCGCACTGGAAGAATCGTTATCCCTCTTCGAACGTGGTCAGACACTGGCGACACTGTGCAATCAGGTGCTGGATCAGGCTGAACTGCGGCTTGAGCAAATCGGCAGTTCCCCCATGCCCCTCGATTCCACCGAGGAGTAGGATGATGCCTAATCTGGGCCAGATTCTGACCCAACTATGGAGCGCTGACGCCTTGTGGGTTGCGTTGATTACCAGTTCAGTGGCGCAATTCCTGAAACCGTTTGTTCATATGTGGCGAACCGGTGAATTCGACTGGCATCAGATCGCCGGAACGGGCGGGATGCCAAGCTCGCACTCGGCAATGGTCTCTGCATTGGCAACTGGAATTGGGTTGGAACATGGCTTCGATTCGCCTGCATTTGCCGTCGCAGCAATCTTCGCCATGATTGTGACCTATGATGCGGCGGGAGTCCGGCAGCAGGCGGGGCGTCATGCCCGCGCACTCAATACAATTGTCGCAGAGCTACTCACCGGGCATCCTCTCGAAGAAATCCACTTTGATGAACTCATCGGTCACAGCCGCTTGGAAGTGCTGGCAGGGGTGCTGTTCGGGATAGCCTGTATGGTCTTATGGAAATATCTGATTCAGCCGTTCTTCCTATAAGACGGTGATCGGTCGCATCATATCAGAGTTCGTTTGGAGCACAGTTTGTTTATTTTGAGTAGAATTAGCCACTTGGGGGAGCGGGTCGGCTTTCTACTCTCACGTGCACATCAGGCCGGGCACTCCACTCCAGAACGTCAAGTTCGGCTAATACGTCGTGATCCGAATGAGGATGCCAGAGTGCCTCAGACTATCCACCATGCTGTTGCCCCGCCCTATTTCGAGACTGAGGATAAAGTACAGCGCGCTTCCTTTCTACATGCCATCCTCATGATGTTCATGATATTGCTGGCCGCCCTGCCAATTGCCGTGCTCGTTGCTGCATCTTCCCCCATTCCGGGCATCATCTCTTTTATTGTAATGGAAGTTCTCATCCTGAGCGCGCTGGCGCTGCTGCGGCGGGGATATGTTGATGAGGTCAGCCGCATGATCATCGGTGGCATGTGGGTGCTCCTGAGCGGGATCATATGGTTTTTCGGCGGAACTTCGAACCCTGGCATCTATTCCTACGTCGTCATCGCTCTCATGGCAGGCTTGCTGCTCGGAGGGCCGACAGGTATCGCCGTTGCTCTTTTGAGCGGCCTCTACGTGTGGGGAATCTTTGTAGCCGAGCAGCACATCACGCTGCCGCATTCCCAATTTCTTGGCTCGGCGGGTGATCAGGCCATTGCGCTCACCTTCGATCTGGTGATTGCCTCAGTGGTACTTGGGCTGGCGCAGCGCGGTTTGCGTGATGCGCTGACCCGTGCCCGTCTCAACGAACACGACATCGCCGAGGCGAACCGTGACCTTGAACTTGAGATTCAGGAACATGCCCAGGTAGAAAACGAGCTTCGCAAACTCAATGAGGAATTGGAATCGCGCGTGCTGGCGAGGACTTCTGAGCTACAGGCGTTGAGCCGAATCAAGGATGAGTTCGTCTCCAACGTCTCACATGAACTTCGCACTCCTATCACCAGCATGAAGCTCTTTCAAGACCTCATACGGCGTACTCCTGAATTAGCTAACACGCATATCGACATCATGAGCCGTGAACTTCAACGGTTGGAAGATTTAGTCGAAGGGCTGCTGAGGCTTTCGCGGATCGATCAGGGGCATATTACTCTTGAGCCTATACCGCTCGATTTGAACGCCCTTCTCGCAGAATATGTGGAAGATCGGCGGGCACTGATCGAGCACGCGGGCCTCAAGATTACGTTTTCTGCCATGCCGAACTGCCCCATGACGAAAGCTGATCCTGACCTGGTAGGGCAGGTATTGAGTATCTTGCTTACGAACGCCACGAATTACACACCTTCAGGTGGGCACATTACGGTAACCACGAAGGTTCATTTAGATAGTGATGGGCTGGTCGGATTCTCGGTACGCGATGATGGCCCCGGCATCCCGCCAGAAGATCAGCCGCACCTGTTCGAACGGTTCTTCCGGGGCAGCGCGAGTAAAGAGGCACGCCTACCGGGAACGGGTCTTGGCCTTGCCATCGCGCAGGAGATTGTGCAGCGCCATGAGGGAGAGATTGAGGTCACCAGCACCGGTGTTCCCGGCGAAGGATCGGTATTTAATGTATGGCTGCCTATCTACGAGCAGGAATCGCAGCCCGATGTCCTTTTGAAAGAATAAGCAAGTGAGAATGCTATGAAATCGCTGCTGGAAAAACTGAACCTGAGAGATGTAAATCCTGGCGCGTGTAGTGGGCCGGATCAGTGGATTGATAAAGCGGGCGATGGCTCCGAAGTTTCCGTTCTTCACTCCTATAACCCGACGACGGGCGACCGCATTGCAAGTGTGGTACAGGCCAACGAAGCGATCTACGACCGCATCGTAACTGATGCGCAGCATGGGTTTGCCCGGTGGCGCACCATCCCTGCCCCGAAGCGCGGACTCGTCGTGCGCGATCTTGGCGACGCGCTCCGTGAGTTTCGCGAGCCGCTTGGCGAGTTGGTGACGCTCGAAATGGGCAAGATTCGCGCCGAGGGGATCGGCGAAGTGCAGGAGATGATCGACGTTTGCGATTTCGCCGTCGGTATGTCGCGCCAGTTGTACGGTCAGACCATGCACTCTGAGCGCCCCGGCCATCGCATGTACGAACAGTGGCATCCTCTAGGGCCAATTGGGATCATCACCGCCTTTAATTTCCCCGTCGCAGTCTGGTCGTGGAATGCCGCTATTGCGGCTGTGTGCGGCGATACGATGATCTGGAAACCGTCTCCCGCCACACCGCTCACTTCGATTTCCGTTCAGCACATCTGCAACCGTGTGATGGCTGATCATGGCCTAACAGGGGTCTTCACCCTTTGCATCGGGCCAAACCAGTCAGTTGGCGAGCGGATGATCAACGATCCGCGCCTGCCCCTCATCTCGTTCACGGGATCGGTCAGGGTAGGGCGGCACGTCGCGGAAGCAGTCGCGCGGCGGTTGGGTAAAACAATTCTCGAACTCGGCGGCAACAACGGCATTATCGTCGAGCCGGACGCCAATCTCGCCCTTGCAACTCGCGCCATCGTGTTTGGTGCGGTCGGCACGGCGGGGCAGCGCTGCACAACCACGCGCCGCATCATCGTTCATCGTGATGTTGCAGGCCCATTGACGGATCGGCTTGTCACCGCCTATAAACAAGTCCCGATGGGCGACCCTATGCAGGAAGGTACGCTGATGGGGCCATTAGTTAATCAGAACGCCGTCGAAGGCATGATGGTAGCTATCGGCGAGGCAGTTGCGCAGGGCGGCGAGGTTCTTACGGGCGGCAAGGCTCGGCCCGATCTCGGCCCGAATTTTGTTGAGCCGACTATTATCAGAATGCCATCCCAATCCGCGCTCGTTTGTGAAGAAACCTTCGCGCCGATACTGTACATCATGGAGTACGAATCGCTGGAAGAAGCGATAGCCCTTCACAACGATGTGCCGCAGGGGTTGTCGAGTGCGATCTTCACGACCAATCTTCTCACGGCAGAGCGCTTCCTCGCGGCGGAAGGGTCGGACTGCGGCATCGCCAATGTCAATATCGGCACAAGCGGCGCGGAGATCGGCGGCGCATTCGGTGGGGAGAAGGAAACAGGCGGCGGACGCGAAGCCGGGTCGGATGCATGGAAAGCCTACATGCGCCGCCAGACGAATACGATTAATTGGTCTACCGAGTTACCCCTCGCGCAGGGCATCCAATTTGGGTAGGCGATAATGCTTCAACGCACCTACTATGAAGTGCTCGGCGTTAAGCCGACGGCGACCGTAAAAGAAATCAAGAAAGCGTATCGCAAGCTGGCAAGGCAGGTTCACCCGGATCACAATCCCAACCACGATGCCAATGCGCGCTTTCGCGAACTCAGCGAAGCGTATCAAACCCTGATCCATCCAATGCGGCGCAGCGTCTATGATCAACTGCTGGCCGAGGCGAAGCAGGGTCGTACCGTCCATTATGATCCACACGCAGGCGGGCCGCCGCCGGGAACAGGGGAATATGGCGCATGGAACGCTGCGTTCTATTCTGCGTGGATGAGTGGGAATCACTCGCCCTCAGCAGCCACTGATGCGAGTCAGGTTCCGGCTACACCAAAAGTTACGACACTAATGGAAGTTGTAGTGCGGTTCGGCCAAACGCCAGTTCCCTGGGTGCTGGTTTTGATCGGTGGGCTGGCAACAGGGGCGTTGTTCTGGAGCACGAACAACACACTGACGAGCGGCTTGCTGGCCGTCGTCATGCTGTGTGTTGGCTTGTTCTTGTTCCTTTTCAGAGGTGAACTTCAGCGCTACCGAACCACCCTTAAAACATCCCACTTGGAACTCGCCTCGCGCCTGAGCCTAATCCTAGCGGGAACTTTCGGTGCGATAGCTCTCGGTTTGCTTTCCTTTTTGCTATTGAAAGAGGCGTTCAGCCGTATTCCGAATCTCTGGCTAGCGGGGCCAGTTGCTGCGGCAATCTTCGTGCTTGTCTATCTAATCAACGTCGGTCGTCGCAACGCCCCCCGATAAGTTGGCTCAGCTTTCAGATCGTTTGAGCCTAACGCGATTCAGAGCGACCGAGGTAAACAGTCTCGCATCCTCGCTGCCGAGCATCCAAGCCAGCCCCCAGAAGATCACGCCGCCGACCAGTATCGCCGCCGCCAAGCCTGCGTAAAGTCCGAGGGCGTCAAACAGCGGCTGTCCGAACCACAGGACTGCCGCCATGCCGATACACGCTGCGCCTGTCCGCAAAATACCCGACCCTAACACGCGCAGATCGATCCCGCCGACTCGTCGGCGCAGCAGCCACAGCAGCGTCAAAACCTCGATCATCGTAGCGAGTGTATTCGCCAGCGCCAATCCCGCAAAGGGGCCGCGCACCAAACTCCCTGGCACGCCGATGATCTCGCGGAGAATCAAGCTGAACACGATATTGAGGATCATCGTACCGCCGCCGACATACACAGGCGTGCGAGTATCATGCAGCGCATAGAAAGCCCGCGTGACGACTTCGAGCAGCGCGTGGAAGACCAGCCCCATTCCATAGAACAGCAGCGCCCATGCCACAGCCTGACTATCCTCGAACGTGAACTGACCATGCTCGAAGATCACGCGCACAATCGGCAGCCGCAGAAGCACTAAGCCCACCGTTGCCGGGATCGCAAGGAACAATAAGGCGCGGACCACCTGTGACAGCGTTTCCTTCAAGCCACTCTGATCCTCCGCCGCCACTTGCCGCGCAAACGTCGGGAAGACTGCAATTCCGATAGACTGCCCGATCACGCCGATCAGCACAAACAGCAAAGTAAATGCTCGGTTCAGCGCGGAGATACTCCCAGCCACCATTCCCGAAGCGAGGATAATTTCCACCCAGAAATTCAATTGCACGATGGAAAGACCGAGCACGCGCGGCCCTATCAAACGAATGACTTCCCTCACACCTGGATCGCGTAGAGTGAGCACCGGTCGATATATGGGATGAAGTTTCAGCAGGCCGGGAAGTTGAACCCCAAGATGCAACACCGCGCCGAGCACCATCCCCCATGCCAGCCCGTAGATTCCCCAGAACCTCGCAAGCACTAGTGCGCCGATAATTCTCCCGATGTTGTAAAGAGCCGGGGCAATCGACGGCAGCAAAAAACGCTGATTGGCGTTGAGCATCCCCATGACCAAGCCGCTCAACCCGAAGATGATCGGTGTCAGCATCATGATCCGCATGAGCGATGCGGTGAGAATTACCGCTTCATGATCGAACTCAGGTGCGAGTGCGTAGTGAACGATTGGTTCTGCGAGGATAATCATCATTGTGCAGATTCCAATCAGTGCCAGCGTGACGAGATTGACAACCCCGCTCGCCATCCGCCATGCTTCCGATTCGTCGTGCTTCGCCAGATACGAAACGAACGTGGGAATGAACGAAGAAACCAGTGCCCCGCCCGCTACAATGGCAAAAATCGTCTCCGGCGGGCGTGCGGCAGCGAAGTAGCTGTCAACCAACCGCCCATTGCCGAACAGCGCTGCGATGATCTGCTCGCGGACAATACCGAGGATGCTGCTGATGATGAAGCCAATGGTGACCAATCCGGCAGCGCGAGCGATTCCCTGCCCGCTCAGTGCGCGAGAGGGTTCATCGAGAGAGGTTTGCATAGTTTCGGTCATAGGCGATGCCAGAAGGTAGTTGTTGTTACCCTCTCCTGAACTTTTCAGGGAGGGAGAGGGGTCGCTCGCAGAGCGGGGGTGAGGCC
>Ga0075421_100008615_pt1 | contig 12543 bp, 7 predicted proteins | sample SoiMetdeltSBSDD5_FD_75292 | JGI IMG/M metagenome (GOLD analysis project Ga0075421, IMG submission 75292) | Bulk soil microbial communities from a Populus tree surrounding site in Tennessee, USA - Soil MetaG P. deltoides SBSDD5 | ecosystem: Environmental > Terrestrial > Soil > Tree plantation... | reverse complement strand
CCGCTCGGGCTGAGCTCGGCCGGCCCCGTGACGTCCTCGATCGGCCGGCTCGCTCCGGTCGACGCGTCGATGACCAGGGCGCCGGTGGGCGTCAGGGCGAGCACGTGCCGGCCGTCGGGGGTCACGACCACGCGGCTCGCGTCCGCCGTCGGCAGGGCGTACGCGGTGGACGGCGTACGGGAGTCGATGTTCCAGGCGACCGGCGCTACCGTACCGTCGGCGTCGCGCTGGTTGACCACGAGCGTGACGCCGTCGGCGAGCAGGCCGCCGCCCGCCTCGATGTGCGCTTCGCCGAACGGCGTGGAGATCGGAGCCTTCGCGGCCAGGTCCCACACGACGATGGCCGGCGGCTGTGACCGGCTGTCGGCCCACGCCGTCGGGCCGCCCCAGCTCACGAGCCGCCGACCGTCCGGAGTGAACTCGAGGTCCCGCACCGGCTGGTGCCCGGGCAGGTCGAGCCGCCCCGTCTCCCGCAGCGTGGTGGCGTCCCACAGCAGGATCGGGCCGGCCTCGGCGGCGACCGCGACGGTGCCGGCATCCGGACTCAGGGCGATCGCTGTGGCCCGGCCCTCGACCGTGTTGACGGCGACGAGGTCGGGGGTACGCAGCAGGGCGTTCAGCACCGCGCCGCGGGCGGTCGGCGAGTCCTCCAGCGCGATGGCCGCGAGCCCGAGCAGCACGGCCTGGCGCGGGTCGGGCTCGGCCAGCGACAGGGCGGTCAGCCGGGCCGCGTCGGTGCCGACCGACGCCACACCGGCGCGGTGCTGCCGGGTCAGGGTCACCACCGCACCCGCGACGGCGACGGCCAGCACGAGGCACGACACCGCGAGGAGCTGGCGCAGCCGCCGCACCGACGCGCCCCGGCGGACGTCGACGATGCGGGTAGCGTCCTGGCTGGCGGCGAGGAACGCGCGCTCGACCCCGCTCACCTCGCTCGGGTGTTCGGCGGCCCAGGCCTGGGTCGCGGCGAGATGGGCACCCTGGTAGAGACTCTGGCGGCCCCCTCCCGAGGCGGCCCACGACGACGCGGCCGGGGTGAGCCGGGCGCGTAGTTGTCGGCCCACGGACTCGTCCTCGAGCCACGCGTGCAGCCGCGGCCAGTGGGTGACCACCGTCTGGTGCGCAACCTGGGCGCCGACCTCGCTGACGGCGACGACCCGCTTCGCGACCAGTGCGTCCAGCACCGCCGCCGCGTTCGGGCCGCCGGACGACTCGAGCCCGGCCCGGTCGACGGGCGCCGCCACGGGCCCCGGCTCGGGGTTAATGTCGGCCAGGCGGATCAGCATCCGACGGGCCGCGTCCCGCTCGGTGTCGGAGGCGAGACCGGCGAACGCGGCCTCGGCGGCGGCCTCCACCGCGCCGGCGATGCCGCCACTGTCGCGATAGGACGCAACGGTCAATGTGCGGCCGCTACGGTGCTCCCACATCCGGCGCAGGAGGGCCGCGAGGTGCGGGAGGCTGATCATGCCGGGCCGCCCGTCCGCGACCGTCCGTGCCTCGGCGACGATCAGGTCGACCAGGCCGTCCTCGATGGACAGTCCGGCGAGGGCGGCCGGTCGCTGGACGGCGCGCCGCACCTCCTCCGGGGTGAGCGGCGGCACGAGCACGGTGTTGGCCGTGACCAGGTGCGACAGGGCCGGGAAATCCGAGCAGCGGGCGTAGTGGTCCGATCGGAGGGTCAGCACAACGGTGGCCCGTCCGGCCCGAGCGGCACTGACGAGCATGGCGACGAACGTGGCCCGCCGGGCCGAGTCGAGCGCGGTGAACACCTCCTCGAACTGGTCGACGACCAGCACGGGCGCCGCCTCCCGCGACGGCGAAAGGTGGTCGGAGAGGTCCCCGGCGGTCGACGGGGTCACGATGACCTGCGGCCGCAGCCCCGACTCGGGCAGCACCCCGGCCGCCAGCGCCGGCAGCAGCCCGGCCCGCACCACGGACGACTTGCCGCTGCCCGACGGGCCCACGACCGCGAGCAGGGGCATGGCCACCAGTCGCGCGATGAGCTCGGCCACCAGCGACTCGCGGCCGTGGAAGACATCGGCGTCGCCCCGGTCGAACCGGACCAGACCCGGGTACGGGCAGGCAGCGACATCGCGGGCGTTCCGGCGCAGGACGCGGGCCTTGGTGCGGACGTGTTCGAGGTCCATCACCCCGGCGACGACCTCCTCGCGCACGGCGGCGAGCCAACGCTGTGGCTCGGCGGCGTCGGCCACGGCCCGGTCGATCCGGCGCCCGGCCCGGGCGAAGGCCCATTCGCTGGCCGTCCGGTGCAGGCGGACCGGCACTCCGCGCGCGTTCGCCATCGCCGTCACGGCCGTGGCCTCCGTCGTGCCCGGCGCGTAGTGGCGCACGATGTCGGCGACGGCCCGGTCACCCAAGGGCGTCAGCACGAGCTTCGGCAGAGCGCCCAGCTCGCCGACGCGCACGACGTCGGTCGCGGTCACGACCGTGAGCGCGGCGCGAGACGTCGTGGCCCGTATGAACGAGATGACGCGTGACTGCTCCTCCCGCCCGGCCTCGTCGAGGTCGTCGAGGATGACGAGGGTCAGCCGGTCGGGCGCCGCGACCAGCGCCTCCATGCACCCGGCACGCTGACCGTAGCGGACGGTCACGCCTCGTTGGGCGGCGCGATGCGCAAGCTCCACGACGAGCCGGGTCTTGCCGATCCCGGCCGTTCCGATGATGAGCCGGGCCTGGCCGCGACGGACGGCGGCGGTGTCGAGGGCCGAATCGAGCCAGGCGAGCTCCTCGTCGCGCCCGACACACTCCGTCACGCGGGAGGAGAGCGCCTCCGGCAGCACGGCCGGTGTGAGCGGGCGCCCATCGAGGGCCGGGTCGCCATCGAGCACGCCGCGTTCGGCGGCGCGCAGCTCGGCACCGGGTTCGACCCCGAAGTCCTCCGCGAGGCGCGTCCGGGCCTGCTGGAAGGCCGCCAGGGCATCGGCTCGCCGGCCGAGCCGGTGCAGCACGGTGACGAGCTGGGTCCACAGCCGCTCGCGGTTGGGGTGGTTGCCAACGAGCGTCCACAGCTCATCGGCGAGCTCCGGCGGAGCGGACGGGGCCGCCAAGGCCAACAATGCGTCCACTCTGGACTCGATCGCGCACAGCCGGAGGTGGGCCAGGCGCGCCGCCTCGGTCCGGGCGAAGGGCTGTCCACCCAGATCCGAGTACGCGTTGCCGCGCCACATCCGCAACGCTGTGTCGAGCCGGGTCACGGCGAGCGCGGGCTGCCCGACTGTCAGGGCCCGCTGCCCCTCGACCACCAGCCGCTCGAAGTCGGTGACGTCCACATGGGACGGGTCGATGGCGAGAAGGTAGCCGGAGTCGTTGCCCACCACGACGGTCGCCGGGTCAACGCCATCCGCACCCAGGTCGAGGGCCTTGTGCAGGCGCGCGACATAGGCGGCGACCGCCTTCTCGGCGGCCTCCGGGATCAGCTCGCCCCACAGGCCCGACGCGATGCTCGCTAGCGGCACCACCTGGCCAGGTGTCCGGGCGAGGAGGGCCAAGAGGTTGCGCGCCACGCCGGTCACCTCGACCAGCCGGCCCTCATAGCGGAGCTCGAGCGGCCCCAGCACGCACACCTGGAAATCGCCACGCAGGACGAGGGGTGCCAGTTCGGCTTCCGTCGTGGTCACGCATGCATGATGGTCGTTCGGGTTGGCCGATCCAAGCGACGTGGCCGTGTGGCGCCGAAGTGGTTGTGTTCCAAAGCTTTTTGGCGCCGCCATATGCTCTCCTTTCTACATGGAGAATGCGGAACACTCCCGCCAAAAGGGTTCTTCTCACCTCCCGCCGGGACCGTTGGCGGGGATCCTCGTGGCCGACTTCTCCCGGGTGCTCGCCGGCCCCTACGCGACGATGACGCTAGGTGATCTCGGGGCGGAGGTCGTGAAGATCGAGCGGCCCGGCGTCGGCGACGAGACACGCGCCTGGTCACCCCCGGCCACGCCCGACGGGCGGTCAACATACTTCCTCGCCGTCAACCGCAACAAGCGCAGCGTCACGTTGGATCTGTCCACTAGGGAAGGTCAAGCCGCCGGTCGGGAGTTGGCGCTGCGGGCCGATGTGCTCGTCGAGAACTTCGCGCCCGGGACGATGGAACGTTTCGGCCTCGGCTACGACGACCTGGCGGGGGCGAATCCCCGACTGGTCTTCGCCAGCGTCACGGGCTTCGGGCGCGGCGCCGGCGCGCGGCGGCCCGGCTACGACTTCCTCATCCAGGCGGTCGGTGGCCTGATGTCGGTGACGGGCGAGCCGGCCGGCCCTCCGCTCAAGGTCGGGGTGGCGCTCGTCGACGTCCTGGCGGGCCAGAATCTGGTCGCCGGGGTGCTCGCCGCGCTCTACGACCGGGAACGGACGGGTCGCGGGCAACGCGTCGACGTCGACCTGCTCTCCAGCCTCCTGTCGGGTCTGGTGAACCAGGCATCGGCGCACCTGAATGCCGGCGTCACGCCGGAGCCGATGGGCAACGCGCACCCCAGCATCGCGCCCTACCAGACGCTGCGGACGGCGGACCGGCCCATCGCGGTGGCCGTCGGCAACGATGCCCAATTCGCCCGGTTCGCGGGGGTGGTCGATCCGACCGGTGGGCTCGCGGCCGATCGGCGCTTTGTCGCAAACCCAGTGCGAGTACGCCATGCGGCCGCTCTCACCGCATTCCTCGAGGATCGGCTAACCCGGGAACCTGCCGCGGTGTGGGTGTCGCGCCTGGAGGCCGTGGGTGTCCCCTGTGGACTCGTCAACACCGTCCCGGAGGGCTTCGCCCTCGCCGAGTCCCTGGGACTGGCGCCGGTCGTGGATCTGCCCGGTGGCGTCCGCGGCGTGGCGTGTCCGATCCGGCTGTCGCGGACGGGCCCGACCTACCGGCTCCCCCCACCCGACCTCGCCACGTGACCGCCCCCACAGCGCCGATCATGAACTAGGGTTCCTTGTCGGCGGCGTGTCGACCACCCTAGGTTCATGATCGCGGGGTCGTGGTTACGACTGCCAGGACTGGCCGAACTCCTCGGCCGTCAGCGTGTCGCAGTCGACGAAGACGAGATCGAGGTCCACGTCGGTGAACGTCATCTCGGAGAGGACGAACGGGGGCTCGATGTCCGGCGTGAACGTCAGTGGGACGCCGAGGTAGCGGCCGGAGAACCGGCTCGTGTAGAACTTCACCGCGCCGGAGACCGTAAGCGGGTCGCTGCGTAGGGCCAGCGTGCGACCGCCGCCGCTGATGAGCAGCTGGAAGTTCGTGGACACGGCCTCGGTCATCGAGAATTGCAGCGCCCGGATGGTACCGCCGCCGGTGGGCAGGGCGACCACGCCGTCGTACGCGAAGCCGTGCAGCGCCAGGGAGTCGGCGGTCATCCGGGCCGGGCGGGCGGCGACGATCGGCTGCCCCGGCTGGGTCGGGATGAGGTGCACCGGCGGGCGCGACGGGGTGGGAGCGCCGGGGCAGGTGGGTTCGGGAGCCGGCGCCCCGCGGTGGGCCACGGGCAGCTGGGGCGCGGCGAACATGGCCGGCGGACCCGGTTCGGGCGTCGTGGGCTCGGGGGCCGGGGTGGTCGGCTCCGCGGTCGGTTCCGGCTCCGAAGGTGTCGGCGCCGGCGTCGTCGGAGCCGGCGTCGTCGGAGCCGGCTCGGAGGGCGTGGGTGTGGGGTCGGCGGTCGGCGGTGCGGTGGTCGGTGGGGCCGCCGTTGCCGGCGGACACGGCTCCGCGAGCGCGATCGCGGCGCCGGGCGCGTGCAGCACGCCGGCCACGACCGCCGCGCTCACGAGCAACGGCACCGCGATCGACACGTAGAGCCGGCCCGACGCACGAGTGGGAGGGTCGCCCTCCGCTTCGGGTACGTCCGGTGCCGGGTCGCGCACGCCCCACCGGGTCTCCCACGGCACCACGTCGTCCGTCTGGCCAGTGTCGTCGTAGGCATCGCCATCGCTGGGCTCACCGGCCGCCGTGTCGTCGTCGGCCTGGTCGTCGCGGCCGACGTTGGGCTCGACCCTCTTCACGGGCGTCCAGGCGAAGCTCAACGCCCCGCCGACGATCCCGAGCACCATGCCGATGAAGAACCCACCGAGGTTGAGCCCGATCACCGAATAGACCGCGGTGAGAGTTCCGACGATGGCGTAGAACGCGCGCTGCTTCGGCGTGAGCCAGACAAAGAGGCCGGTCAGCAGCAGCACCGCGGGCAGCAGGTAGGACAGGAAGCCCTCGAGTCCAAAGTGGATCTCAAGCCCGCCCAGGGTGAGGTTGCTGCTCCACAACAGCTCCACCCCGGCCAACATCAGGAACAGCCCACCCCAGAACGGGCGACCCCGCCGCCACCGCCGGAAGTCGCGTCGGCGTCGAGCGAACGTACTCGCGCGCGGCGGCGGATCGAGCGACGTTGACACGTACTCTCCCTTGTCCCTGGTTCGAAGGTCAGACATGAGCGAGGCCCGCGGGTAGCGCCCCCGCGGGCCTCGGGTCATGCCCTAGAAGCACTCACCACCGGCGACGCCCCCGGCGCCGATGATCAGCTTGAGGCTCAGCCCGCGGAGCGCGAACGTGCCCGCGCTCGTGGAGTAGGCCCTCTGCTGGAGGTCGGTGATCTCCACCGACGTTGCGCTCTGGCCGAATGAGCCGTTGGGCGTGCCCGACTCCAGCTCGCCGCCGTCACGACCGATCTTGATGTTGTGGAACGTGGCGTTGCCGGAGAGCTCGCTCATCCCGATCACGAGGTTGTCGGCCTCGGCCGGGGCGCCGGCGGCCGAGCCCGCCTTGATCTGCAGGACGATGACGCCGAGCGGCGTCGCCTTGGCGACCGACTGGCACAGGTTCGCCAGCGTGGCGTGCTCGATCTCGGAGACCACCACCGGCACGGGCAGGCCGCCCGTGGCCTTGTTGAGCTGGCTGCCGTACTGCTCGAAGTTCGTGCCCTCGAGGCTGCTGGCGGAGACCTTGAACTGCTCGCCGGAGATGGAGAACGACGCCGGAATCGCGCCGTTGGCCACCCCGACCCCGATGGCGCCGACGGCGATGAACGCCGGCACCAGCACCGCGGCGAATAGCCGCCATCTGGTGCGCCCCTGCACCAGGCCCTCGTGCGAGTCCGTCATGAACGCTCCCTGTTGGCGTCGGATCGTGGCCCGGCCGGGGTGCGCCGACGACCGTGATCCATTGAAACTCCGGTTGGCTCGCAAGCATCGCCCAAACGCCGACGATGCCCGCCGCCGCCACCTTCGGCGCGGCGTGGCCGAATGCTCTCGCGTGTTACTACTGGGTACAAGGCCCTGTTACCGGCAGGTAAGCACGGCCCCGTCGCAGAACTAACGGTACGTAGCCACGCGGCGGTGCTGGTGCGGGTCCAAGAATCCGCCAATCGGACGAAGACCCCTAGCTCGGTCTCTAGATCATCACCGGCGGTAGCGGGAGCATCCCGTTACGGTTTGGTAACGGCGGCTTGGCCGTCAGGCAGCCACGATCCGTTCGTACCGACCGTTATCAGTCGATGGGTCGCCCGGGTCAGCGCCACATAGAGGACCCGTACGCCGGAGCCCGAACCGGTGGCGGCCTCCGCCACGATCTCGTCGGGTGCCACGACGACGACGGCGTCGTATTCGAGCCCCTTGGCCCGCATCGGGTCCACGACCTGCACCCGGCCCTCCCCCGTCCCGTTGAGCCAGGTCGCGACATCGTCCCGGCGCCCGGCCGCCGCGATCACACCGACCGTTCCCTCGACCTCGCCCAGCACCTCGACGACGGCGGCCGAGGCCGAAGCAGGCAGCTCGGCCGGAGGGACGAGGCGATGTTGAGGCGCCACGCCGGTATGCCGGACGGCGTTGGGCAGGTCGGCATCCGGCACGGCCCGGCGGACCACCGAGGCCGCGAACTCGAAGATCTCGGCGCTGTTGCGGTAGTTGGTGCCGAGGTGGAAGCGGCGCAGCTCCTTGCCCCGCAGGGCCTCCCGGCGGGCCCGGTCGGCCTCGGTCAGATCGGGCCAGGCGCTCTGGGCGGCGTCCCCGACGATCGTCCAGCTCGCGTACTGCCCGCGCCGACCGAGCATCCGCCACTGCATGGGTGAGAGGTCCTGCGCCTCATCGACGAGCACGTGAGCGTAGCCGTCGTAGTTGTCGGGTCGGGGAGCCCGTTCCCGCGGCGCGAAATGGCGGTCCGCCACTGTGGACAGCTCGCGCAGGGTGTCACCGGCGAAGTCGATGCCAAGGTCGCGGCGTCGGCGCACGGACGGCCGCCGGGGTTCACCCAGCAGCTCCCGCAGCTCGTCAACGAGCGCCACATCGGCGACTGAGAGGTCGGCCGGGGCGCCGCGCCAGGAGGACGCCAGGGCCTCGGACTCGGCCGCCGAGAGCCAGTCGCCCCCTGCCCGCTGGACCCGCCCCACGTCGGTCAGCCACCCCAGCACCTCGGCGGGCGCGAGCACCGGCCACCACATCCGGACGAACCGGTCCAGCTCATCGCGGTCCGCCACCTCCTCGGCGAAGCGGCGGGCGCTCCACGAGACATCCTCCGGCCGGGCGCGCCACAGCGCCTCGACCGCGGCCCGCCGCACCTCGGCCACACCCGCGTTCGGCTGATGCAGCCGCGAGTTAAGGGCGGTCCGGAGCCGGCCGAGGTCGGCCGCCCGCAGGCGCAGCACCTGTCCGCCGTACACGAGGCGGAGCTCGGTCGGCGCGCCCGGCGGCGCCTCGCGGACCACGCGGCGCAGAAAGCGGCGCATCCGGAACGAGCCCTTCAGCGCCGCCACGGCCGGCGGGTCGAGCCGGTCGCTGCGCACGCCGTCAACCACCTCGCCGAGGGAGCGCAGCTCGACCGTCTCCTCACCCAACGACGGCAGGACGCGCTCTACATAGGACATGAACACAGGGGACGGGCCGACGAGCAGCACTCCCGCGCCCTCGTAGCGCCGACGGTCGCGGTAGAGCAGGTGCGCCGCCCGGTGCAGGGCCACCGCCGTCTTACCCGTACCGGGGCCGCCCTCGATGAGGGTCACCCCACCCGCCGGAGCGCGGATAGCCTCGTCCTGCTCGCGCTGGATGGTGGCCACGATGTCGCGCATCCTGGTGCCCCGGGCGCGGGCCAGCGCCCCGAGCAGCGCGCCGTCGCCCACCACGGTGACGGCCTCGGCGTCCACATCGAACAGATCGTCTTCGACGTCGAGCACCTTCGGGCCGCTGCACCGGATCACCCGGCGGCGCACCACGCCCATGGGCTCCTCGGCCGTCGCCTGGTAGAACGCCGCCGCACCGGGCGCCCGCCAGTCGATCACCAGCGGCTCGTAATCCGTGTCGCGCAGGCCCAGCCGGCCGACGTGGCGCACCTCGCCCTCGCGGAGGTCGAGCCGTCCGAACACCAGTCCCTCATACTCGGCGTCCAGCTCCCGCAGCCGGCGTGCGGCGTGGTAGACCATCGCGTCCCGCTCCACCAGGGAGCCCGGGGTTCGGGCGCGCGCGAGCCGGTGCCCCTCCTTGTGGATCCGCTCGGCCTCGGCCCGCAGCGTGTCCACTCGGGCGTAGACCCGGTCGACGTGGCGCTGTTCGTTGGCGATCTCGCGGTGGCGGATCGTTTCGGTCACGTGTCAACCTCCGTGCGACGCCTGCGGCCCTGGCCAGGGTACGCGCGAGCGTCGCCGACCCGAATCCACATCGAGCACGATGCGCCCGGCCGCCGCCGCTGGATAGGCTTGTGGGCGAGGGGGTGGGGGCAAGAGGGGGATGGGGGAAACATGGCCGTGAACGCGACGCCGGCCACCGCAGACGAGTTCGCGGAGCGGCTCTTCGGCGCGGCCCTGGGCATGGTGGACATGCTCGCCGTCTTCCTCGGTGATCGGCTCGGGTGGTACCAGGCGCTCGCCGATGGCGGACCGGCCACCGCGGAGGAGCTCGTGAGCCGGGCCGGCGGGGCGCCGCGCTATGCCCAGGAATGGTTGGAGCAGCAGGCCTGCACGGGCATCCTCACGGTCGGCGAGGACGGGCGTTTCGCGCTGGCCGAAGGGGCGGCCGAGATCCTCACCGACCCGACGAGCCTGTCGTTCCTGGCACCGCTCGCCCGGATGTTCGGCGCGGCGGCCGTCCAGATGCCAGCGCTGCTGGAGGCGTACCGGACCGGCGGCGGAGTCAGCTGGGAACGCTTCGGCGTGGACATGCGCGAGTCCCAGGCCGACATGAACCGGCCGTGGTTCGAGCACCGTCTCGCCGACGCGCTCGCCGCTGTGTCCGAAATCGACGCGGTGCTGCGCCGCCCGGGCGCCCGGATCGCCGATGTGGGTTGCGGCGGCGGGTGGTCGAGCATCGCGCTCGCTCGCGCGTACCCGGAGGCCACCGTGGACGGTTACGACGTCGACGCGCCCTCGGTCGAGCTGGCATCGGCCAACGCCGCCAGCGCCGGGCTCGACGGTCGCGTCGCCTTCCACCGGGTCGACGGCGCGTCCCTCGGCGCCGGCGACGGCCCCGGCTACGACGCGATCTTCGCGTTCGAGTGCATCCACGACATGCCCCGGCCGGTCGAGGTACTTGCCGGCATGCGGCGGGCGCTGGCACCCGACGGCGTCGCGGTCATCATGGACGAGGCCGTGGCCGAGACGTTCGCGCCGCCCGGCGATGACACCGAACGCCTTATGTACGGGTTCAGCCTGTTCATCTGCCTGCCCGATGGCCTGTCGAGCCAGCCATCGGCCGGCACCGGCACCGTGATGCGCCGCGCCGTCCTCGACCGTTACGCCCGGGAGGCTGGCTTCCAGGGCGCGGACGTGCTCCCGATCGACGACTTCGGGTTCTGGCGCTTCTACCGCCTCCCGACGTAGCGCCCCCGACCTAGCGCCCCGTGGCGGTCGTGCGGGACAGGGTGGACAGCCCTCAGTCCGTTATGGACGGACGCCGCGTGACACCGCGTTCGCTGGGATTCGTCTAGCCCATCGTCTTCTGGCCGTCAATCGCCTCGCGGAGGATGTCGGCGTGCCCGGCGTGCTGGGATGTCTCCGCGATGATGTGCAGCAGCACGCGACGCACCGACCAGCTCGCCCCCGGCTCGAACCACGGCGCCGCCGGCAGCGGGTGCGACGCGTCCAGGTCGGGCAGGGTCGCGACGAGCTCGTTCGTCCGGCGCGCCACCTCCTCGTACGCGGCGAGCAGACCGGCGACCGTCTCGCCCTCCGCCATGCGGAACTGACCCGCCCAGTCGTACTCCTCGGCCTCCATCGCCTCGGCGCCGCCGACCGCGAACGTCATCCACCGCGACTCGACGCCCGACACATGCTTGATCAGCCCGCCCAGGCAGAGCTCGCTCACGGTGGGGCGCTGGGCGGCCTGCTCGTCGGTCAGGTCGCGCAGCGTGTAGCGCAGGAAGCCGCGGTGCTTGTCGAGCGTCTGCAGCAGGTCCGCCCGCTCGCCGGTGATCGTCGTCGGGGTCATCGTCGGCCGCCTTTCGGTGTCATCCAACGGAGTTGAGCCTACGACCGACCTCTGACAGTTTCGCGAAGCTTGCGAGCGAAACCGGCATCATGATCGCGAAGCTTGCGAGCGAAACCGGCATCACGGTCGCGAAGCTTGCGAGCGAAACCGGCATCACGGTCGCGAAGCTTGCGAGCGAAACCAGGATCATGGTGTGGAGGTCTGCGGTCAGCCGCCAAGACTCTGCGCCAGGTTCTCGCGGAACCGGCGCTCCGCCTCGGAGACTCCGCCCTGGAAGGCACCCGAACGGGCCACGCCGACGACGGTGTCGGTGATGCTGAGCAGCCACCGGCGGTAGGCCGCGGTCTCGGTCGGGTCGGCCTTCTCGGCGAGCACGTTCGCGGCCGTGCGGGCCCGTTCGAGGACGGCCGCTACACCGGCGGCCGCCTTCTTGAAGTCGATGCGCGAATCGGCGGCGTCCGGCTCGTCGAACTCGTCAAGGAGCTGGTGGGCGAGGGTCTCGACCAGCCGGTTGCCGAACCCGCGGCCGTTGGCGATCGCGATCAGCCCGGCGTCCTTCTCGGCGGCCGTGCGCAGAGGACTGTCCGCCTCGGCAGCAGAGGCCGCGAGCGCGACCCACCGGGGCAGCCTCACCAGCAGGTACCACTCCCCGTTCGAGAACGCCGACTTGTCCGTCACGTCCCTCTCGCCTCCACTCCCGGGGGGTGCCGACCCGCGCCCCTGGTTGGCATCCTGCCACGGGAGCCCAGCCCGGTCAGCGCAGCAACCAGCCGCGCTCGACGGCGAGCCGGACGGCCTCGGCCCGGGTGCGGGCGCCGGTCTTGGCGATCGCGCCAGAAAGGTGGTTACGCACGGTGCCCTCCGAGAGGTGCAGCTCGGCCGCGATGTCGGCCGCCGTCTTGCCGTCAGCGGCGGCACGCAGCACGTCACTCTCGCGGATAGTGAGCGGCGACTCGCCGTGGGCGAGGGAGTCGGCCGCGAGCGTCGGATCGACGACCCTCAGCCCGCTATGGACCCGCCGCACCGCATCGGCCAACTGCCGGGCCGGGGTGTCCTTGACGACGAACCCGCTGGCTCCCGCGGCCATCGCCAGCCGCAGGTAGCCCGGGCGGCCGAACGTAGTGACCATGAGGACCCGGCAGGACGGCC
>Ga0075421_100008614_pt1 | contig 12544 bp, 13 predicted proteins | sample SoiMetdeltSBSDD5_FD_75292 | JGI IMG/M metagenome (GOLD analysis project Ga0075421, IMG submission 75292) | Bulk soil microbial communities from a Populus tree surrounding site in Tennessee, USA - Soil MetaG P. deltoides SBSDD5 | ecosystem: Environmental > Terrestrial > Soil > Tree plantation... | reverse complement strand
TTGAAGCCAACTTCAACACCAAAAATCTGCGGCGCTCCAAGCAGCTCGTGCGCCTGCCTCATCAGCTCGGGGGAACGCTCGGAGAGGATAGACGACACTTTTTCCAAAAACGGCTGCGTCCCGGGAACGAGGGAACCATCGGAAGATTGAGCCATCTGCCGCGCGATGATCCCTTCGGCGGTGCGTAGCGCCGTCCAATGGTCGTAGGAGAGCCAGAGTGGGATTTTCAGGTTGAAGATATGCAGAAGCTCGATGAAGTGGTTCGACCAGCCGGAAGATACCGTGCTCGCTCCCATGGCGTATTCGAGCGTCAGATCCCAACCGATAGTCCAGGCGAAGATCTCCCCCAATGTGGCGTAAGCGTAGGTGTAGGCGCTACCCGCGAGAGGAATCATGGCGGCGAATTCCGCATAACACAGGCCTGCGAAAGCGCACCCCAGTCCCGATAGGACAAAGGACAACATCAGCCCCGGTCCGGCGTAGTGCGCGCCCAGCCCAGCCATCACGAAGATCCCGGCGCCGATAATCGCGCCGACGCCCAGGGCCGTCAGTTGTCCAACGCCGAGCGTGCGCTTCAAACTATGTTCGCCTGATTCCTTAGTTTCCTCGATGAGTAGGTTCAGTGGCTTTCGAGCCAGCAAATTCGCCATTGCTTCTGTTCTCCTTACGCCATATGAAGTAGACCGGCACACCCAGCAGCACGATGATCAACCCTGGCCAGGTGTAGTCCGGCTTGTGAATCAACAGCAGTATTTCGATCAGTCCTGCCATTAGAATGTACATGGCGGGTAGGACGGGATACCCGAAAGCCCGGTAAGGTCTGTGCATCTCCGGCCGGCTGCGGCGCAGTGCGAACAATCCGGCGATCGTCAGCATGTAGAACAGCAGAACAGCAAAGATAACATAGTCCAGCAAGTCGTTGTATCGTCCGCTCAATGTCAAAAGCACCGCCCAGCCGCATTGCATCCCCAGAGCGTAGGCCGGTGTATTCCACCGAGTATTGAGTGTCGCCGCGCGACGGAAGAACAGACCATCGAGCGCCATGGCGTAGTAGACGCGCGCGCCGGAGAGAATAATACCGTTCGCGCAGCCGAACGTCGAGATCATGATCGCCGCTGCCATAATCTGCACCGACGCCGGACCGAACATCCTTGCCGCCACAGCCGTCGCCACACGATCCTCAGGAGCCGTCTGGATCGCCTCGAGCGGCAAGGCGCCCAGGTAAACAAGGTTGCAGGAGATATAGAGGATCGACACCAGCCCCACTCCCAGCGCCAGAGAAAGCGGCAGATTCCGCTTCGGATTGCGAACCTCGCCCGCCGTAAACGTCACGTTATTCCACGCGTCCGACGAGAACAGCGCCCCCACCATGGCGACCCCGACTATCTCGATCGTGCTGAAGCTCCAATCCGCGTGGCGCCAGAAATTGTCGAAGTTATCGGACACCGCCGGCGGGTTGCGTCCGAGCAGGAATCCGAGGATTACCAGGCCCAACAGCGCTCCTGTCTTGGTAATCGTGAATACATTCTGAATCGCTGCGCCCGTGCGGATGCCGCGGGAATTGATCCAGCTCAGTAATACGATGACGGCGATCGCCAGCGCCTGCTGTGTCGTGACGCCGATCTTCCCTTGTCCGAGCAGATAGTTTTGCGCGGAGATCGACGGCAGAAACACGCCGGTGTATTTCGCGAAGGCCACCGCGACGGCCGCGATGGTTCCGGTCTGTATCACCAGAAACATCGTCCATCCGAAGAGGAATCCGCTCAAGGGCCCGAAGGCCTCGCGCAGATACACGTACTGCCCGCCCGCGTGCGGCATCGCGGCGGCGAGTTCTCCGTACGACAGCGCCGCGATCGACGTCAGTAGCGCTGCGACGATCCAGGTGACGATGAGCAACCCCGGCGATTTTGTTTGCCTTGCTATATCCGCCGAGACAATAAATATGCCTGAGCCGATCATGGAGCCCATGACGAGCGTCGTTGCATCGAGTAAGCCCAGCCCTTTGACTAGCCCGCCACTCATAGTCGGCCTATTGTACGCCGCCACTCGTCGATTCGCTTGAGTGTGGGGCCGTCCGCAGGCAGTACGTCGCCGATGACCGCTACCGAATCCGCGCCTGCCTCAAATACTTCCATCGCATTCGCCCGCGTAATCCCGCCAATCGCCACAAGGGGATGCTCCGTAAGACGCCGCCAGTTCCGCAACCGTTCCACACCAACCACCGGATCTGGATTAGCCTTCGACGACGTGGCGAACATCGGCCCCAGCGCGACGTAGTCGACAGGCTCCTTGACGGCCGCAACCAGTTGTTCCGCATTGTGTGTGGAATACCCGAGCACGGCGCTCGAGCCAATCAGCTGGCGCGCGTCGCCCGGCGGCAGATCATCCTGACCGACGTGCAGCCCCGCGCCGAGCAGCATCGCGATGTCGGCGCGATCGTCAATAATCAGCAGCGCCTTCGCCCCGGCGCACCGTGCCGCGACCCGCTCCGCCTCGACGAGTAGTTGACGTGTCCATGCCGCCTTATGACGGATCTGCAAAGTCCGGACGCCGCCGTCGAGCATCGCCGCTGCCGCCGTCTCGAGCAAATATCCCCGCGCTCGTAGCAGGCCGGTATCTAGAATCGGATACAGCCTTCCTAAGTTGTTCAAGTCTTCGGCTGCCCCGGATGCGTCTCCACCGCTTTCCTCACCGCCGGCTGCGATTTCAAATAGGTAAATATGGCTCCCAGCTCCTCCTGCGATAATTGCGAAAATCCCAGCCACGGCATCAACGTAAAACCCTCCGGACCCACCGGCGGCGAGCCCTTCTCCGCATACTCCCTGTACTCATAAAATTTGTCAATGAACTGCCTCTCGGTCCACCGGCCGAGTCCTGTCTCAACGTCCGGCGTGATGTTCGCGCTGATCACGACTCCGAACGGCGTGCGAAACTCCTGGCCTCCGGCGAGACGCATCCCCGGAACCGGCTGGCCGCGTTCCATTTTTGTATGACACACGATGCATCCACCGATCGTGACCAGGTATTCGCCATACTTCAACTTGTCCTCAAGATTCGGCGACGGCGCCGATCCCGCCGGTTGCGGAGCGCTCTTCATCAGCAACGAAACCGGGAAATCAATCCGCGTCTTCGGCAAAGGATTGCGCACCGGAGCAAGGCTGTTCATATACGCGACCACGGCGTAAACATCCTCGTCACTCATGTGCTTATACATCCCGTAAGGCATCATCGGAAACAAGGCGCGGCCATCGCGGCCGATTCCTTCACGGATCGCTCTGATCTTTTCGCCATCCGTCCATTCGCCGATTCCGGTTTCCCGGTCTGGCGTAATATTGGATGCGACCACCAATCCGGGCAGACCCATTTCCGGCGGAAACGCGACACCCTTGCCCCGGCCGTTCGGCGCCACCGGCCCACCGAATCGACGCAGATCGCGCTCCGAATGGCAGCCGTCGCAATCCGATATAAATTGGAAAATATACCTGCCGCGCTCGATCCGCTCCGGAGTCATTTCAATCTTGATGGCCAGCGGCGGAGCTGTCGCCGGCTTCCGCGTATAGAGGCGCCCGAAGACCGCAGCAACGCCAACGATCACAAGCAGCAGGGTCAGCCCGAGAATCCTTTTCCACATCCTAGAAAGAATAGTATGACAGGCTCATTCGAATGAACACGGATACTTTGCAGTTCTGTACCATGGAAGCTACCAATGGTCAATCCGATCCGAATTGGCATAGCCGGGACGGGCTTTGCAGGCCGTTTCCATCTTGAGAATTTCCCTGAAAGTGGCGTGCAGGTGGTCGGCGTCACGTCCAGCCGCGCCGAAAGCCGCAACGCGTTCGCATCGAAACACGGACTGCGATCTTTCGCCACCGTTTCGGAAATGCTCCCGGAAATCGATGTGCTCGACATCTGTACGCCGCCCTCTTCACACGGTCCGTACATCCTCGAGGCGGCCGCCGCCGGCAAGCACGTCATCGTGGAAAAACCCTTCACCGGCTTCTTCGGCTCGCCCGACCTCCACAACAAGCGCCAGATGCTCGAAGGCGTCGTAGAAGAGACACGTCGATTGCGCGATGCCGTCAACAAGGCAGGAATCATCCTCGGCTATGCCGAGAATTTCGTCTACGCACCCTCTATCCAGAAGGAGCGCGAGATCATCGAAAAGACGCGGGCGCAGATTCTCCGCATGGTCGGTGAAGAGTCACACAACGGTTCTCACTCGCCCGTCTACGGCATTTGGAGCATCCAGGGCGGCGGATCGCTGATCGCCAAAGGCTGCCATCCCCTCGGCGCGATTCTCTACCTCAAGCGAAAAGAGGGCTTGGCGCGAACCGGTGTTCCGATCCGGCCCGCCGCGGTATCGGCCCGCACCCACTCCATCACCCGCCTGCCCGCATTCGAGGATAAGGGATTCCTCCGCACCAAGTATCAGGACACAGAAGACTACTCCATGCTCCACGTCGTTTTCGACGACGGCATGGTGGCCGACATGATCGCCTCCGAGCTAGTGCTCGGTGGAATCTACGATTTCGTCGAGGTATTCGCCAACAACCATCGCACTCGCTGCCGCATGAGCCCGGTGAATGTGCTGGACGTCTACAATCCCAAGCACGAGCAGTTCAAGGATCTCTACCTGGTTGAGAAAATCAGCTCCAACGAAGGCTGGATTCCCGCTTCCCCCGAGGAGGGATGGAGCCTCGGCTACGGCCACGAGCTCAAAAACTTCGTCGAGGCAATCCGCTCCGGCCGTCCACCCGAGAGCGATCTCGACCTGGCCATCGACACGACCCTCACCTTGTACGCCGGCTATGTCTCTGCCGACGACAAAGGACGCGAAGTCGCGGTTCCCAAGCTTTAAAAGGATGGAAATCCAGCGCGTCACCCGCCATGTGGATCTTGAGCTGCTGGAGGAAGCCTACCGCCAGGGAATTTTTCCCATGGCCGATACCGTCAGAGGTATCGTCACCTGGCACAGGCCCAGGCGGCGCGCTGTGTTACCCCTGGACGCGTTTCATATATCCCGCTCGCTCGCCCGCACAATGCGGCGCGGAGGTTTCACTGTCACCTTCGATCGCGATTTCCGGAGTGTTATGGCCGCCTGCGCCGAGCGGAAGCCGACCTGGATCAGCGAAGAGTTCATCGAAGTCTACAGTGCCCTTCATCGCGCCGGGAAAGCTCATTCGGTGGAGGTATGGGTCAAAGGCGCTCTGGCGGGCGGAGTATACGGCGTCGCCCTGGGCGGAGCCTTCTTTGCGGAATCAAAATTTCATCGCGTCACCGGCATGTCAAAAGTTGCCTTGGCGCACTTAGTCGGCCGGCTTCGCGAACGAGGTTTTTTGCTGCTGGAGGTTCAATACGTGACCGGCCATCTGGCCCAGTTCGGGGTGATCGGAATTCCTAACAGAGAGTACATGTCGCGCCTGAAAGCGGCGCTGGAAGAGGAGCGCAGTTTCGCGCCTTAGCCTGAGCTAGAGTCCGTTCGAGCCGCGCGTCTTGAATTCGTATCGTTCGATCGCAAGCGCCGCTTGAGATTCTTCGGCGCGAACCAGCCGGCCCATGGCGACAAGCTTCAACGGCAAGGTGTCATTGAGCTGCGCGGGCCAACAGATGGCAACCTCGACGCGCTCTCCTTCTGGCAGGGGCGATTCGGTCGTAAACAGGACGCCGCCGCTGCTCATATTCAGGGTCTTGCCAAGGCCGGTCTGCTTGACCGTCTTCTTGCCACCCAGGACCTTGTACCGTACATCCCGCTCTATCGGAAGCCGGTTTGAAGTTCGGCGGTCGTCATTGGCCTCGGCTCGCCGTAGAATTCGATTGGACATTGTACGTCTATCTTGCCCGACTTACCTCGTTTTCTCAATAGCGCTAACGGTTCATATTGGGTACCAACTCTAGGTGTAGTACCGCTCCTATTAACACCTTATTCCATTATCATTTCGCCAGTATGAATACGTGTCATAACCTGCGATAACTGTTGGTGTTTAACGTTAAATAGCGATTCCGTCGCCGCCCAGTACTTCCACGCTCCGGATGCGGTTATCGAGTGACCAGCAATACCGGAAATCCCTGCGCCATCCAATAACGGACGTGCCTGTCCACTCGCGTCTTCGTCTGACTCGGGGAAACGCTTGCTATCCTGCCCCGCTGGACGTATGATTCCTCCGGAAGGAGACACGACCCATGACCGTTTCTCGCCGGGATGTGATCGGAGCGCTGGTTTCTCCACTGCTGCTGAGCCGCGCCGAGGCCCAAGTTACCCCGGAGCTGTTTCAGTTCCGTCCGGAGATTGAGCCGCTGGTGCGGTTGATCGAACGCACGCCCCGTGAAAAGTGCGCCGAGATGGCTGTGGAACAGCTTCGCAGCGGAGTCTCCTACCGGCAGATGCTCGCGGCGCTGTTTCTCGCCGGCGTCCGCAATGTGAATCCGCGCCCACCCGGATTCGCTCTCCACTGCGTGTTCATCATTCATTCCGCGCACTTGATCGGGATGGAAGCCCCGCCGGATTCGCGACTGTTGCCGCTGTTCTACGCGCTCGACAATTTCAAAGCGGCTCAGGCGCGCGATGCCGGCCAGCAAGCCGGTGACTACGTGATGAAGCCGATCACCGGGTCATTGCCTGCTCCGGAAAAAGCCGTGGCCGAACTTGCGGCGGCGCTTGAAGCCTGGGACGGCGAGCGAGCCGAACGCGCGACGACCGTACTAGCGCGCCACGGACTCGCCTCCGATGCGTTCGCCGCGCTTTGGCGGTACGGCGCCCGCGACTACCGCAACATCGGACACAAAGCCATCTACGTCGCCAATGCGCAACGCACATTGCAAACGATCGGATGGCAGCACGCCGAGCCGGTGCTGCGGTCGCTCGTGCAGTCGCTGGCCGATTTCGGCCCAAAGCAGCAGGTTAACGGCTACGCGTTCGACGACCAGTGCTACAGCGCCAATTCGAAGCTCGTCAAAGACTCCTTCGCAAAACTCCCTTCGGAGTGGACGTCCCGCGAGGCGACGGGAACCCTCGACGCGCTCGAGACGATCCGGAAAGCAAAGCCGGACGAAGCCTGCGCCGAGATTTCGGCTCGCCTGGTGCAAGGTAAGACAAACGCAGGCGCAGTGTGGGACGCAGCGCATTTGGCGGCCGCGGAATTAAGAATGCGGACCGTGAGCAACGCGATCGTGGGCCTGCATGCGGTCAGCTCCGTAAACGCGCTCCATCACGCGTATCTATCCGCGCCGGATTCTCAGACACGGTTCCTCCTCTTGCTGCAAGCCGCCGGCTGGATGGGACAATTTCGATCGTTCGCCGGCGCGCGTGAGAACGCATTGCGCGTATTTTCGATCACCGACCTCGAGCCGAGCGCCAAGGATGCGCCGATCGAGGAGATCTTTGCCAGCGTCCCCGCAAAAGCGGACACGGCCGCGTCGCAGATTCTGCGGTTGGCAGCCGACCCTCAATCGCGCCGAACCTACCTGGCAGCCGCGCTTCGCTCGACGGCGGCGAAAGCAGATGAGGTTCACTACTACAAATACCTGGCCGCGCTAATGGAGGATTCGGCGCTGGTGCAGCAGCGCTGGCAGCCACATCTAATCGCTGCGACGGCGTATTATCTGAAGGGGTCGAACGATGCCGAGCCCGCCGCGACGAAGCGCGCGCGGGAAGCGCTAAAGTCCCTGCCTGCGTAGCGGGATGGACACCCTGCGCGCGATCCTTCACCAACGCTGTCCTCGCTGCAGAAAAGGCGCAATTTTCCGCGGATCGATGCTGCAAAGCTTGCTAGCGATGTACGAGCGCTGCCCCGTATGCGGGCTCAAATACCATCGGGAACAGGGCTACTTCATCGGCGCAATGTACGTGAGCTACGGGCTGGCGATTCCCCCGTTTGTCATCATGGTTACGGCCCTATGGCTGGGCGCAGGATGGCGATACGAAAAAGCGTTGCTGACCGCATTCCTCGCGTACTTGCCGTTTGTGCCGATCGCGATGCGGATGTCGCGGGTGATCTGGATGTACATCGATCAGGCGTTCGATCCGGAGCGTTAAGAGTCTCAACGACAAATCTAAGGAGTCGAAGTCACTGTGGAACAAGCTTTAGCTTGTTCGTCAGACGATCGGCGAAAAGAATCCGGCGGGGTCGAGCGCCACAATTCGCCACTGCTTCTTCTTCCGCTCCAGGCGGCACTTCACGACCGCTTCGCGCCGGACGCCCCCGACATCAAGGAGCCATTCCAGCTCCACATTCTGGACCGCATCATCGCCCTCCTGAGCCGTGACCTCGATCGAAGAGCTTACATTGTTGCGGCTCGTGAGCGCGCGGACATTTTCGGCGAAGGTTCCATAGTTGGGCAGCGCAGGATCGATCGCGCGGAGGAACAAATCGGGATTAGCGTCGCTGAGGGCCGCGGCCATGGAGGCGAACAGGTCGGTGAGCTCCTGGCGGATGTCGGCCACCGACGGCACGGCAAACAGCGGAGCGACCAGGAATATGCGGCGGCGCATGGATCAGGTCCTGTAACTTGCGTTGATCTGGATGTAACCTTCGGTCAGGTCGCAGGTCCAAAAACGCGCAGCGCCTTTGCCCTTCCCGCGTATCGTGAGACGGATCTCGCACTCCTGCGTTTCGAGTTTTTTCTTCAGGGCCGTTTCGGAAAATGGAGCGGCGAGACCCGTGCGGCATACGGCTGTATCTTGAAGATCGATATCGACCTTGGCCGGATCGAGTGCGACGCCGGCATTGCCTGCAGCCGAAAGGATGCGTCCCCAGTTTGGATCGGCGCCGGCCATGGCGGTCTTGACGAGCGGAGAGTTGGCGATCGAACGGGCGATCTGTTCGGCGGCCTTATCGGTAGGCGCGCCGGCGACGTGAATCGTTACCAATCGACGCGCACCCTCGCCGTCGCGGGCGATTTGCTGCGCGAGAGACTCCATCACTTGAGCGACCCCGGCTTCGAGCGCGTCGCGATCGTCGCGGTCAGGATCGAGCGAGACGCCGGCGGCGCCATTAGCGAGCAGGACCAGCGTGTCGTTAGTCGAGGTGTCCCCGTCGACGGAGAGGCGATTGTAACTGCGCTCGCAGGTTCGCGTGAGGATGCCGCGCAGGACTGATGGCGTGACGCGGGCGTCGGTGAGGACGAATCCGAGCGTGGTCGCCATGCGCGGATGGATCATGCCGGAGCCCTTAGTCATGCCGGCGATGCGAACGGCTCCGCGGCGGAGCTTCACCTCGGCATGCGCGACTTTGGGGACCAGGTCGGTGGTCATGATCGCGCGGGCGACGTCGTCGAATTTGTCTTCGGAGAGGCCGTCGACGAGTTCAGGGATCGCTTTGAGGATCAGCTTGGGATCGAGCTCGACGCCGATGACGCCGGTGGACGCGGGCAGGACTTGGGCAATCGGCAGGAGCAACCGCTTGGCGAGCGCGCGGCAGGTGTCGAGTGCGACACGGTCGCCGGTGCGCGTGGCGCAGTTGGCATTGCCGGCGTTGACAAGAATGGCGCCGGCGACGCCTTTGGACAGCTTCAGGTGACGCCGGGCAAGCTTCAGCGGGGCAGCCTGGACGCGATTCTGTGTGAAGACCGCGGCGGCGGAGGCAGGGCCGCCCGAGACGATGAGTCCGAGATCGGGGTTCTCGACTTTACGGATGCCGGCGTAGACGGACGAGAACCGGTAACCCAATGGCAGCTTCATTCAATCACCTCGCCATGCGAAAACCCGCGGCCGCTCAGGAACTCCGCTGCGGTCATTCTTCGCTTTCCCTCCAGTTGCAATTCCAAAACCTCGATAGCATCGTCACTGCATCCTACGAACAGTTGCCGTCCCACGGTACCCAGCTCGCCGGGCGCAAGATCCTGCCGGGCGGGAATAGCCTTCCATATATGAAAGCGCATTCCACGCCAGAATCCATAGCAGCCCGGCCAAGGCGCAAATCCACGAATACGATTCAATATCTCCTGCCGCGGCCGTCTCCAATCGACGTGTCCATCTTCTTTTTTGAGAATCGGCGCAAGGGTGGCTTGGGACGAGTCTTGCTTCTCGGGTGTGATGGAGTCGATGCGCGCTAGCGTCTCGACGAGCAGATCCGCGCCCAGATCGGCCAGGCGCACGCCTAGTTCGACAGCGGTTTCGTCATCGTCGATCGGAGTCTCGGCGCGAAGCAGCATGTCCCCGGTATCGAGCCCCGCGTCGATCCGCATGGTGGTGACGCCGCTTACGGTCTCGCCATTGGCGATCGCCCACTGCACCGGAGCGGCCCCGCGATACTTGGGGAGCAGTGACGCGTGCACGTTGATGATGCCGTGTCTCGGAAGGTCGATGATAGCTTGCGGAATGATCTGGCCGTAGCCGACAACGATCATGGCGTCGGTTTTGTGAGCAGCAAGCCACTCGATGATTTCGGGGCGGCGAATGCGCTCGGGCTGGAAGACGGGCAGGCCGTGACGGCTCGCTGCGTCCTTGACGGGAGATGTCGCCAGAACGTGGCCGCGTCCTTTGGGGCGATCCGGCTGCGTGATGACGGTGAGCACCTTGTGTCCGGCCTCGATAATCTTCTCCAGTGTGGGAACGGCGAAGGCAGGGGTGCCGAGAAAGATCAGGTCCATTCTCCCGCCTTGGCGAGCTTCCGCACCTTGCGGCGGATGAGATCACGCTTGAGCGCGGAGATATGTGAGATGTAGAGCTTGCCGTACAAATGATCGGTCTCGTGCAGGAAAGCCCGGGCGAGCAGATCTTCGCCCGTCTGCTCGAACGTTTCACCCTTGGCGTTCTGCGCCCGAACGGTCACGCGCTTGGCGCGAGTGACTTCTTCGCGGAAGGTCGGGATGCTGAGGCAGCCTTCCTCGCCCTTTTGCTTACCTTCGACGTGGATGATTTCAGGATTGATGAGCACGATCTTCTGGGCCGGATCCTCCGCTACCGAGACATCGATCACGGCGATGCGCCGTGAGAAACCGATCTGCGGCGCTGCCAGACCGACACCCTTGGCCGCGTACATGGACTCGAACATATCTTCGAGAAACTTGTGCAGGTCGGCCGTATCGAACTCAGTCACGGTGGCGGCGGGGCGCTCGAGCACCGGGTCGCCATATTTCACGATCGGGTAAACCATAGGGCTCAGAAGTTTCGAACCTGCTCTAAAAACCCTTCTAGATTTCTTTTAGTTTCGTCGAGGGAATCACCGCCGAACTTTTCAAGGAACACCTGCGCCAGGACCAGCGCTACCATGGCTTCTCCGATCACGCCCGCAGCCGGCACGACGCAGACGTCTGACCGCTCGTAGGCGGCGAGCGCGGGCTCGCGTGTGATCAGATCGACCGATTCAAGCGGCTTGCGCAGCGTCGAAATGGGCTTCAATAAACCGCGGACCAGGATATCCTGACCGTTAGTCATGCCGCCTTCGAGACCTCCCGCACGATTCGCGCCGCGAGTAAAACCGGTCGCTGCCTGGTAATGGATCGTATCCTGCACGGCGGATCCGAAATTTGCGGCGCCTTCAGCCGCGTACCCGATCTCGACTCCCTTCACCGCCTGCATCGACACAATAGCCTGCGCCAGCTTGCCGTCGAGGCGCGAATCCCAGGTGATGTGAGAGCCGAGCCCGGGCGGGACATTGTGCGCAACCACTTCAAATACCCCGCCCACCGTGTCGCCCGTCCGATAGGCCTCGTCGACCACTGCTTTCATTTTCTCTTCCGTGGCGGGATCGACACAGCCAAGCAGGACATCGTTCTTTTCACTCAACGCGCGAAGCTCGTCCCAGCTTGCAGCGCGGTCGAGACGCACGGGACCCACCGCGATGACGTGACTCAAGATTTCAATTCTAAAGACTCCCAGAAGTGACTTAGCGAGTGCGCCGACTGCGACGCGAGCCGCGGTTTCGCGCGCGCTGGCGCGTTCGAGGATGTAGCGGGCATCGTGGAAATTGTACTTGAGCGCTCCCGCCAGGTCGGCATGACCGGGACGCGGGCGGGTGACCGGCTTCTTCTTGTCTTCGCCGCCGTCGATGTCTTCCACAGGAAGCGCTTCGGTCCAATTCTTCCAATCCTTGTTCTCGAGAAGAATCGCGATGGGCGAGCCGATGGTTTTGGAATGACGAACGCCGGAGACGATCCGCGCTTGATCCGTCTCGATCTTCATGCGTCCCCCGCGCCCATAACCCTGCTGGCGCCGCCAAAGCTGGCGATTGATCGCGTCGACGGAGACCGGCGCCCCAGCGGGCAATCCCGTCAGGATAGCGACCAGACACTCGCCGTGCGACTCACCTGCTGTTTCGAATCGAAGCATTTAAGAGGAAGATTTATCGTAGCGAATGCAGCGCGGCAGGAGCAACTTTACGGCTCTGCTGCGGCGTCCTCGATGGCTTCGAGTTCGATGCTACCGCTTCACTCCTTCGACAATGCTGGTGCCAAAGTTATCGTGGAGCGGTGTGATGCTCTTGATCCGGAAACCTGCAGCGGCATACAACTCCTCCCATTGACTCCTGGTTCGCTCTTTGCCTCGAATGGCGAGCATCATCAGCAGGTCCAGAAGTTTGGCGGCTGTCGCGCCAGTATCTCCCAT
>Ga0075421_100008613_pt1 | contig 12545 bp, 2 predicted proteins | sample SoiMetdeltSBSDD5_FD_75292 | JGI IMG/M metagenome (GOLD analysis project Ga0075421, IMG submission 75292) | Bulk soil microbial communities from a Populus tree surrounding site in Tennessee, USA - Soil MetaG P. deltoides SBSDD5 | ecosystem: Environmental > Terrestrial > Soil > Tree plantation... | reverse complement strand
CATGATGCGGCTGCTGATTGCAACGGCCGTCAGTCTGGCCTGCCTCGCGCCGGCCGCGGCGCAGCAGAAACAGCAGCCTCCCGCGGCGGGCACGCCGCGCGACTTCGTCATCCCCTCGCCGAAGCGCTTCACGCTGGCGAACGGAATGCCGGTGACGATGGTCCCCTTCGGCCAGGTGCCGAAGGTCAACATCCGGCTGGTGATCGCCGCCGCCAACCTGCACGAGAAGAAGGATGAAGTGTGGCTTGCCGATCTCACCGGCAGCCTGATGCGCGAGGGCACCGCGACGCTGACCGCCGACGCGGTCGCGCGCGAGTTCGCGTCGATGGGGGGCGAGCTCGGCATCAGCGTCGGGCCGGACACGACCTCGATCAGCACCGACGTCCTGGCCGACCGCGGTGCCGACGCGCTGCGGCTGATCGCCGACGTGGCGCAGCGGCCGAGGCTGCCCGAGTCGGAGGTCACGCGGCTCAAGGGCGATCTGCTGCGCAACCTCTCGATCCAGCGGAGCACGCCGCAGGCGATCGCGCAGGAGAATTTCGCCCGGCTGATCTACGGCGACCATCCGTACGGCCGCGTGTTCCCCGCTGAACCGACGCTGAAGGCGTACACCATCGATCAGGTCCGCGCGTTCCACAAGGCCAACTTCGGCGCCGCGCGCGCGCGGCTGTACGTGGCCGGGGTGTTCGACGCGCCGGCGATGGAAGCGGCGATCCGTCAAGCGTTCGAGAAGTGGGAACGCGGCAGCGCGGCGGACGCTCCCAAGGTACCGCCGCCGGGGGACACGCGCTTCGCCCTGCTCGACCGTCCCGCCGCGCCGCAGTCCACGGTGCTGCTCGGGCTTCGCGTTCCGAGCCCGTCCGACAAGGACTGGGTGCCACTCGCGGTGACCGACGCGCTGCTCGGCGGCGCCTTCGGCTCGCGCATCACCTCGAACATTCGCGAGCAGAAGGGCTACACCTATTCGCCATTCAGCACGGTGCAGTCGCATCCGGGCCAGGCGCACTGGGTCGAGACCGCCGACGTCACCACCAACGTGACCGGCGCCTCGCTGAAAGAGGTGTTCTTCGAAATCGACCGGCTGCGCAAGGAAGCGCCGCCGGCGGCGGAGCTGCGCGGCATCCAGAACAACCTCGCCGGGATCTTCGTCGTGCAGAACGCGTCGCGCAGCGGCGTAATCAGCCGCTTGTCGTTCGTCGATCTGCACGGCCTGGGCGACGACTACCTCTCCTCCTACGTGAAGCGCGTGATGGCGGTGACCCCGGAGGACGTCCGCCGCATCGCCAATCAATATCTGACGCCGGAAAAAATGACCCTGGTGGTCGTCGGGGACGTCAAGACAGTCAAGGAGCAGGTCGCCCCCTGGTCGGGGCGGTAAGGGCAGCCTCTTCCCTTGTTCAGGCCGGGCGGCTGGGTTAATCTGCGACCCGTCCGCCCGACCCCACATGCTCTGCTCGTATTGCGGTGCCGATTCGGCTCCGGCGCTGGACCGGTGCATCGTCTGCCATACCCCGTTCCCCCAGGGTGTCCTGGATGCGGCGACGTCCCCGGGCAGCGGCCCCGAGGACGCTGACGTCACGCGGCTTGGGCCCGCCCCGCCGTCGACGGGCACAGGCGCCCCCCAGCGCGGCGCGGGAGGCGTCCCGCTCCTTCAAGCCGGTCAAACCTTCGCCGGCCGCTACACCATCATCCGGCTGCTCGGCGCGGGCGGCATGGCCGCGGTCTATCAAGCCTGGGATGAATCGCTCGGCGCCGCCGTCGCGCTGAAGCTCATACGCATCGACCCGACGATGCAGCCGGCGGACATCCGGCAGCTCGAGGATCGCTTCAAGCGCGAGCTGAAGCTCGCCCGCCAGGTGACCCACGCCAACGTCGTCCGGATCCACGACCTCGGCGAGGTCGCGGGGACGCTCTACCTCACGATGGCGTACGTGCAGGGATCGGACCTGGCGACGCTGCTGCGCCAGGGGCGGATGCCGCTGCCGCGCGCGTTGTCGCTCGCGCGGCAGATCGTGGCTGGACTCGCGGCGGCGCACAAGGCGGGGGTCGTCCATCGCGATCTCAAGCCGGCGAACATCATGGTCGACGGCGAGGATCACGCGCTGCTGACCGACTTCGGCATCGCCCGCTCCACGACCGCGGCGACGCTGCACACGATGCCGGGGGCGCTGATCGGGACCATCGACTACATGGCCCCCGAGCAGGCACGGGGGGAAGCGGCGGACGAGCGGACCGATATCTACGCGCTGGGGCTGATCCTCTACGAGCTGTTTGCGGGCGGGCGGCCGCGCGGATCGCAAGGGGGCGGACTGTCGGGCCTGATCGCCCGGCTCGAACAGGGGCCGCCGGCAATCCGGACGATTGCCGCCGACGTGCCGCCTGACGTCGAGCGCATCGTCTCGAAGTGCCTGATGTCGGACCGCGCGATGCGCTACCAGACGGCGGACGAGCTGCTCGCCGATCTCGACGCGCTCGATGCGGATGGACACGCGCTGCTGCCGGTCCGGCGGTACGCGATCGATTGGCGGGTGCTGGCGTCGGGCCTGACGCTCGCGGCGCTGCTCGTCGTCGGCACGTGGTGGCTGGCGTCGCAGCGGCAGCCGGCCGCGCCCGCGGCGGCGCGTCCGCCGGTACCGGTGCTCATCGTCGATTTCGACAACCGCGCGAAGGAGCCGGTGTTCGACGGCGCGCTCGAGCAGGCGCTCGGCATCGCCATGGAAGGGGCGCCGTTCGTCGCCGCGTACTCGCGCAAGGACGCGGCCGATCTGGTGCGCACGCTGAAGTTCGGCGACCGGCTCGACGAGAACACGGGGCGCATGGTCGCCGCGAAAGAAGGCATACCGGTGATCCTGGCCGGCTCGGTCGATCGCGACGGCGACGGCTACCGGATTGCCGTCCGCGCCATCGATCCGGCCAAACCCGAACAACCCATTGCCCTCGCTGACGCAAGAGCCAGCAACAAGGGTGCGGTTCTCGGCGCGGTCGGCAAAGTCGCCGAGCGCGTCCGCGAAGCGCTGGGCGACGCCCCGCCGGCGGCGCAGCAGCAGGCGGAAACGATCACCGCGGCGTCGCTCGATGCGGTCCGGGAATACACCATCGCGCAGGACCTCGCCTCCAATCAGGAAGACGAGCAGGCGGTCGCCCACTACCGCGAGGCGCTCAAACACGATCCGGAGTACGGCCGCGCCTACGCCGGCCTGGCGATGAGCCTCCACTATCTTGGACGGCGGGAGGAAGCAGCCAAGCTATGGGACGAGGCGCTGAAGCGGCTCGACCGCATGAGCGAGCGCGAGCGCCTGCGGACGACGGGTGTTTATTACGCGGCGCTGGCGCGCAACTTCGAAAAGGCCATCAACGAATACACCATGCTGGTGAGCAAGTACCCGGCGGATTACGCCGCGCACAACAACCTCGCCGTCGCTCACTTCAGCATGCTGAACTTCACCAAGGCGCTCGAGCACGGCCAGACCGCGATCAACATCTACCCGCGCAGCTTCAAGTTCCGCGCGAACTACGCGCTGTATGCGATGTACGCAGGAGATTTCAAGACCGCGTCGGCGACGGCGCAGAAGCTGGTCGAGGAGGACGCCAGCTTCGAGACGGCCTATCTCCCGCTGGCGATGGAAGCGCTCGCGTCCGGCGATCCGGCGCGGGCGCGCGGCGTCTACGAGCGCGCGGCGCAGGCCGGGCAGGCCGGGAGCTCACTCGCGGCAATCGGGATCGCGGACGTGGCGATGTACCAAGGGCGGTACGACGAAGCGCTCGCCAGCCTCCCCGCCGCGGCGCAGCGCGATCTGGATCAGAAGAACGCGTTCGGCGCGATCGCCAAGCTGCTGGCGCTCGCCGAAGCCCGCGCCGCGCGCGGGCAGGCTGCGCCGGCGCAGGCCGCGATCACCAGCGCGCGGGCGCTGGGGAACGACGAGAACGTGCTCGTGACGTCAGCCCGGCTGTCGCTGGCGGCGGGGCGCCCCGACCCGGCCAAGTCAATTGCCGCGGAGCTGGGAAAAAGGCTCCCGCCGCAGAGCCGCGCCTATGGAAAGTTGATCGAGGCGGAGCTGGCGATGGCGGCGAAGCAGTATCCGTCGGCGATCGACGCGCTCAACGCGGCGCAGAAGCTCGCCAACCTCTGGCTCGTGCGCTACGCGCTGGGGCACGCCTACTTCCAGCAGGGGGATTATCAGGCCGCGGTGTCCGAGTTCGAGGAGTGCCAGCGGCGCCGCGGTGAGGCCACTGCCGTGTTCCTCGACGACTCGCCGACGTTCCGCTACTACGCAGACGTCCCGTACTGGCTCGGACGCTCGCGGGAAATGCGCGGGCTCGATCCCCGCACCCAGTACAAGGAGTTCCTCGCCATCCGCGGCGAGGCGGCTCAGGATCCGCTCGTCGCCGATGCGCGGCGCCGCATCGACGCGCTGGCGCGTTAGTACAGGGGGTCAGATCTTGTTTCTTGCAAAAACAGGTGACAGTGTCACCTGTTTTTGCAAGAAACAAGATCTGACCCCAACCTCACTTAGTCCCCCACTCGAAACGGGCGCCGGAGTGCGCGACCAGGTAGGTGCGCGACGAGCCGTCGGCCAGCACGGCGACTTCGACGCGCTCGGGCCGCTTCCCGTCGAAGAGCGGCACAGTGTTGAATGCCGCATCGCCGCCACCCCCGCCGCCCGAGCCGCCGAGCGTGAACGTGGCGCTTGCCGTTACGATGCCCGCGCCAGGTGGCAGCGTCACCGTCGCCGTTGCCGTCGAGCTCGCCACCGAGCCGCTCAGGCCCGTGGTCGTCGCCGTGGTCGGCTGACCGTTGGCGGGTACGACCCTGATGTTCACGGTCGTGCCCAATGGCACGTTGCTGGCGCTGACGGTCAACGTCACGGGTGCTTCGATCGCCGCGGGGAAGGTGATGTCAGGCACCACGGGGGAGGCAGCCGGGTTGTCCGGCGTCGCGGTACCCCCAATCGAAGTAATCCGAAGGACCGGCTGGTTCGCCGGCACCGAAGCGGTTGGAAAATTCAGGAACGATCCTCCGGCGGCTCCGGTAATCGTTCCGGTGTACGTATTGAGCGCCGCTTCGATGCGGATCTGCCCGCCGACCGATGGATTGGTGCCATTCTGCCGGGTTCCCGCGCTCACATTGAGCGCGCCGGCGCCGGTGAACTCCTGCGCGACGATCCGGATGTTGCCACCGCCACCGCCGCCGCCGAAGAGGCCGCAGTTCGTGCCGTTGTTGCGCCCGCCGTCTCCGCCATTCGCCAGGATGCTGGTCTGAGTCCCGAGGGTGACGCGACGCGACGCCGCCAGCAGCAGCGCTCCGCCGCCGCCGCCGCCGGGCCCACCACCGAAGCCAAGCGGGGTCGTCCCGCAGTTGAACCCGTTCGACGGTCCGACTCCCGCCGCACCGCCGCCGCCGGATCCACCGGTCAGCGGCGTCAGCGAGATGTTCAGCGGCGGCGCGCCAGCCGAAGCGCCGTTGAGCTCCGCCGCGGTCAGCGCGTCCGCGCGGCCGCCTGCGCCGCCGGCCGGTCCGAACCCGGCGCTCCCGTGGCCCGGGATCGCGCCGCCGTTGCCCGAAGCCGCCCCGTCGAAACCACCTGGCCCTCCCCTGGCACCAGCCGCCGCGAAGTTCGAACTGCTCGTTGGCCCGTTCATGCCGTGAATCAGGAACTGCATCGCGTTGTTCCCCGGACTCGGGAGAAGGTTGATATCGCCCTGGGACAGGATCGTCAAAGGCACGTTGGAGGACGTCCCCACGACGATGAGGCGTCGCGTCACGCCGTTGATCCCGACGATATTGACGTCTGTGAACTCGTAGATCCCGGTCGTCAGCCCGCCGGGGGGAATGTTCGGGATCTGGACGAAGACGTTTATCGTACTTCCCGCATCACATTGATCCGAACCGGTGCCCACGGTGTAGCCGCTGCAGTACCGGACTCCTCCCGTCCTCATGTTCCACACGATGTTCATGGTGGCCGGCACGGCTCCCCCCTCAGGCGCCGGCGGGAACACGCCGTGAATACCGGAGCTGCCGCTGTTGAACTGCGCCTGGGCCGGAACCGCTCCGCAAAAAAACAGGACGGCGGCGAATGCGCGTTTCAGGTGCACGGTCTTGGTCATTGGACTGTCTCCACAATGAGTCGCCGATCTTTTGCCGCCATGCCGCCGGAGGTCGTGACCGGGGGGTTGTAATAACTGACCGACGTCACGCTCGACTCAGCCGCTCCCGGCGGAGTGGGAATCTGCGCCGGGTTGTAGTAGCTGACGGACGCACTCGCCGCGTCAGCTCCGTCCGGGCCGGGAATGCGTGCGGGGTTGTAGTAGCTGACGCTCGCCCGCCCGGCGACGAGCTGGCCGCCGGTCGGAACCTGCGCCGGGTTGTAGTAGCTCACCGATGCGCCGGTGGAATCCGCCCCATCGGGGCTCGGAATGCGCGCCGGGTTGTAGAAGCTGACGGTCGATGTGCCGGCGCTCGACAGCCCGGCGGGCGGAGTGCCCAGCGTGGTCACGTCCACCGTGTCCTGGCTGGTCGTAAACGAATCCGACACCGAGAGCCTGATGCGGTACAGCCCCGGGCGATCGGCGGTGAACGTCGGCGACGCCGTGTTCCCATTCGCAAGAACGGCGGTGCTGCCGAGCGGCAGCGCCTCGAATACCCACGAATAGCCGACCGGATCGCCATCGGGATCCGTCGACAGGAGGCCGTTGAGCGTAACGGGAGAACCCGGCGCGAGGTCGGCCTGGTCGGGGCCGGCATTGGCGATCGGCGCCTGGTTCGCGGTCGTAATCGTCAGGACGTCGGCCGCGCTGTTCACGAACCCGTCGTTGACGACGAGCTGCAGGCTGTAGGCGCCCGGCCGGTCGGCCGCGAACGTCGGGTTGACGATGTTTGGATTCGAGAGAGTGGCCGTGCTGCCGGAGGGCTTCGTGTCAAGGGTCCAGTGATAGGTCAGCGTCGCACCTTCGGGATCGGACGACGCGCTGCCGTCGAGCTGTACGACGCTGTTGCGTGGCACGGTTCGATCGGGACCGGCGTTGGCGAGCGGCGGGCCGTTCGTGCGGATCTCGACCGTGTCGGCCTCGCTGTTCTGGAGGCCGTCGTTGACGACCAACTGGATCGCATACGTGCCGGAGATGTCGGCGACGAAGCTCGGCGACACGGACGTCGAGCTCGAGAGCGTCGCCCCGCTGCCCGAAGGCCGGATAACAAAGCTCCATGCGTACGTCAGCGGATCGTCGTTCGGATCCGATGAGCCGCTGCCATTCAGCACCACCGTCGCGCCGGCGATGACCGTCTGATCGGCGCCGGCGTTGGCGATCGGCCTGCCGCCGGCATTCCAGTTCACCTCGGCGCCACCCTGCACCAACGTGAACGCCGAGCCGTCCTGCGGCTGCGATCCGGGCAGATCGATGACGAGCGGCAGCCCGTTGCCGGCGTCGGTGTCCAAAGCCTGGATGTAAAGGCCGTTGGACGGCTGCGACAGGAACGAGAGTGTGTCGAACGTGAACGGCGACGCCGCGCCCGGATGCGCGATCGACAACTGGGTGACCGTCGGCGGCATGTTCTGGAAGGTCACGCCGTCGAAGGTCCCGATGATACCGGTCACCAGCATCCTGACGTTGTCGAAGATCGCGCCGGTGACTTCCACGCCGCCGACCGACAGGAGCTGGCCGGTTCCGGTGAACACCGCCGGCGCGCCGGGATTCGTTATCAGGCTGCCGGCCGCGCGCACGTCGGTCGTCAGCGGAACCGTGCCCGAGGACTTGGCGATGATGAGCCGCCCGAACTGCGACGATGCCGGACTCTGGAACGTGATGTCCTGGCTGCCGTCGCCGCTGAACACCACGGTGTGGTTCGGTTCCGCTCTGAAGGAAAACGGCGTCGTCGCCGATTCCTGAGCGAACGTCTGGCCGACGTAGAACGTCCCGGCGGTCAACACGCTCTCGCCGCCCCTGAAATGCACGTCCGCGACCATCAGCGTCGCGGCCGGGTTCTGCATCGTGATGATGCCGGCGCCGTCCGTCTCGAAATCATCGGCGATGACGATCGCCTCGCCGAGATGGAACGTCCCGGCGACCTCGAGGCCGTCGGTAATGATGAGAGCGCCGACGGCCGTGTAGGTGCCGTTGATCTCCACGTCGCCGTCGATGGTCCCGGTGACGGTGCCCGTGCCCGCGAGGATGATGCCGTCGAGCGACCCGTTCGCGGCGACGTTGCCAAGGGCTGTCAAGGTGAACCCGCCGTCCTCCACCGACGCTCCCGCATCGACGGTCAGGTTCGTGACCGTCGCGTTGGCCGTCAGGATGGGGTGCTGGGCCGCAGATGCGGGAATCCGCGCATGATCGGCCGAACCCGGCGCCGTCGCCGGACTCCAGTTCGCCCCGTTCGACCAGTTCGTGTCCGCCGCGCCGGTCCAGACGTGCTCCACGCCGCCCGGGCCTCCGCCGCCACCCGAGGTCACATTCACCGTCACCGTCCCGGCTCCCGTGGTCAGGAACCCCGGGATGGCAGTCAACACGGTGGTGCTCCCCGCGGTGAGCGGATCGAATCCAATGCCACCGGCGTCAATCGCAACGGGCGAGGTCGATTGGCCGGCAACGATCTGAACCGTGCGGCTCTGCGCGCCACCGTCGAGCGTCAGGAGCTGGGCGACTGCCGAATTGGAGTTGGAAACCGTCGCGGTGAGCGCCGTCCCGGCGCGCACGGGCTGCTCGAAAGCCACGTGAGTCCCGCCGCTAGCGGGCAAACCTACTGCGACCTGGAACTCGGCACTCGGCGCCGTGGCCGCGATCGCAGTCGGCAGCGAACGGATCTCCACTGCCGGCTGAACGACTTCGACACTTCCCGCACCCTGCTGGAAGCCGGACGCCGTCGCGGTGAACGACGCCACGCCCGTCGTGCCCGCGATTGCCTGGACGTAGAACGGCGCGAAAGTCTCACCGGCCGGCACGACGACGTCGATGAACTCGACGCCGGGCGTGGTTGCATTCGGTGAGACCAGCGCAACGCTCGTATTGGTGCTTCTGATCCGAACGGTGACGCCGCCATGAGCGGAACCCTGGAGGACCGCGCCGACGGCGCAACAGAATGGGTTCGAATTGGTTTGCAGCCCGGCGCCGACCGTCAGCGGCAAGCCCTGCATCGTGATCGCCGGCGTGGTGACGAACACGTTCAGGGAGCCGAAGAAGCTGTTGTCGAAACCGGCGCTGGTCGCGGTGACCAGCGTCGAGCCGGCTGCCAGCGGAACGAAGGCGACGCCGCCGGCCGCAACATCCCCCGGTGACGTGTATCCGTTCGCCGGGACCGTCACCGTCACCGATTGATCGCGCGCGGACTGAGTTCTCAACCGCGCCACTGCCGCCGTGGCATTGGTGATTGTGAACTCAGTCGCCTCGCGGGCGCCTTGCAGGATGAGCGACCCGACGATTGGATGCATCAGCCCCAGCGCCACGCCAAAGGGGGTCTCGCCGGAGAGGACCGTGGTGAACGGCGTCAGCCCGATGAGCTGTACGCGCGGTTGCTCCACGGCAACCGATCCAGTGCCATCGGTGAAGCCCGGCGCCGAGGCCCTGACGATCACGGTGCCCAGCGCGCCGGCCATTCCCTCCACCCAGAAGAGCGCCGACGTCGCGCCCGGTGGCACGTCGACGTCGATGGCCGCACTTCCAGCGCCAAGGCCGTCGGCCGAGAGCCGCAGCAGGTTGGCGTTGCTGCTCTCCAGATGGACGGTCACGCCGCCGTGGTCGGTCGCGTCCAACACCGCCGCCAGCGGAGTGAAGCTGAAGGTGTCCTGATTGAGATTCGTCTGTAATCCGGCCCCGACCCGCGCCGGGAACCCCTGGAGTGTTATGCCGGCCCCCGTGACCGAGACGCTCACGGAGCCTCCCGTGGTCGCGTCGTAGCCGGCCGCCGATGCCGATACCGTGGTTGTACCAACGCCAATCGGATCGAAGGCGATGCCGCCATCGGCAACCGTCCCCGCGGAGGTTGCCTCGCCGGCGAGAATCGTGACGGTGCGCACCTGGCTGATCCCCAGCGACGTGCGCAGTTGCGCGACGGCAGCAACCGCGTTGGAGAGAGTCACCACCGTGTTCTGTTGCACGCCCTGCGTCACCACGGATCCGAAGATGGGGTGCCCGAGGCCAGTGACCACCTGGAAGGGTCTCTCTGAAGACAGCGCCGTCGTCGTCTCCGGCAGGTTCTGGATCGTTATCCGCGGTTGCAGGACCTCCACCGTGCCGCTGGCCTCGCTGAAGCCTGATGCCGTCGCGGTGACGGTCGCGGTGCCAACGGCGACGCCCTTGACGTAATAGACGGCGGCCGTCTGCCCTGCGGGCAGGATCACGTCGATCGAGGCGGTGCCGGGATCGCTGGGGCTCGCCGCCAGCCGCAGCACGCTGCTGTTGCTGCTCGTGAGGTGGACCGTCAGACCCGTGTGCTCGGACCCCGAGAGCACGGCCGCGAGCGGGGTCGCGCCAAAGCTGTCCTGATTCAGATTCGTCTGGAGGCCGGCGCCGACGCGCGCGGGCAACCCCTGCATCGTGATGCCTGGCGCAGAAACGGTGACGTCGACGGTGCCGCCGACGCTCGCGTTGAACCCGGCTGCCGACGCGGCAACGCTGGTTTGCCCCGCCCCGAGTAGATCGAGGGCAATGCCGCCGTCGGCCACTGTTCCCGGGGAGGTCGATTGACGGGCGGCAATCGTGACCGTCCGGATCTGATCGTCGCCGGCGTTGGTGCGCAGCCGGGCCACGGCGGCTGTGGCATTGGTGATGGTTATCACCGTGTTCTGCTGCACGCCTTGCAACGCCACGAAATTGAAGAACGGGTGCAGAACACCCACTCCGGCCTGGAACGGAATATCCGGCGAGAGCGAGGTCGCCGCGGTGGGAAGCCCCTGGATCGTGAGGTACGGCTGCACCACGTCGACGGTTCCGGTAGCTCCGTCGAACCCGGTCGCCGACGCGGCGATCGTCGCGCTGCCGAGCGGACCGGCGGCCCCCTTCACGAAGAACCGCGCCGTCGTCTGGCCGTGCGGCACGAACACATCGATCGCCGCGGCGCCGGCAACATCTGGCGTCTCCGCCAGAAGCACGCGATCGGCGTTGCTGCTTGTCAGATGTACGGTGACGCCGCCGTGTTCCGCCGCGCCGAGCAACGCCGCGATCTGGAAAGCACCGAAGCCATCCTGATTCAGGTTCGTTTCAAGTCCCGCGCCGACCCGTAGCGGGAAGCCCTGCAGCGTGATCACGGGGGCGAACACCGCGACGTCTACGGTGCCGCCGACGCTTCCGTCGAAACCGGGTGCGGTCGCGGTGACGCTGGTCTGTCCTGGGGTCAGCGGATCGAATGTGATCCCGCCTTCGACGAACGCGACTGGTGAGAACAACTGGTGAGCCGCAATCGTCACCGTGCGGAGCTGACCGACGCCAGCCTGCGTCCGGAGGTTCGCAACGGCCGCCGTGCTGTTGGTCACCGTGACCAGCGTGTTCTGCTGCACGCCCTGCAGCGCGATGAACGTGCCGGACGGGCGCAGCACGCCGACGCCGACCTGGAACGGCGTCTCCGCCGAGAGCGTCGTCGCGACCGGCGGCAGATTCAATATCGAGATCCGCGGCTGCACCACATCAACCGTGCCGCTCGTCTCCGTGAAGCCGGCCGCCGTCGCGGTCACCGTCTCGGTACCGAGCGAGCCTGCGACGCCTTTCACGAAGAAGCGCGCGACGGTCTGGCCGTTGGGCACGAACACGTCGATGGCCGCACTTGCGGCATCGGCGGCCGTAGCCGACAGGAGCACCCGGCCGGGGTTGCTGCTCGTCAGGTGCACTGCGACGCCGCCGTGCTGTGCCTCGCCGAGCAGCGCGGCGAGCTCGACCCCGCTGAACCCCTCCTGATTGAAGTTGGTCTCGAGGCCGGCGCCGACCCGCAAGGGGAACCCCTGCAGCGTCACCGCCGGCGACGGATTCACCGTCACGCTGATGGCGTCACCGGTCAGCGTCCCCGACGAGACCACGAGCGTCGTCGTGCACGGCAGCGGCTCGCTGCCGGCATAGGCGAGTCCCGTGGACACGCTGACGAGACCGGTTGGGATCGTGACTTGAGGTGCGACGGACAGACAGGCCGGATTGCCGGACTCGAGCGTTACCGCCACGCCGGGCGCCGGGGCTGCCACCGGGCTTCCGGCGCTCTCGAGACGGATCGTCACGTTTCTCGGAAAGACCGGGCTCAGCGTGACCGAGTCCTCGAGGATGTTGAGGCTCCCGGTGGTCGAGACGAGCGACGTGGCGCTGGAGTAGCCCGGTGCGCTGGCAATCAGTGACGCACTCCCGACGCCGGCGCCCTTCACGGTTGCATTCGCGCCGATCGCACCTTCGGGAATCCTGACCTGCTCAGTGAGAATCTGGACCGCAGCCGGGTTGTTGCCGGTCAGCGTCACCGCGACACCACCAGCGGGGGCGCCGAACGGAATCGTGATGGGAAGCGAGGCGGTCTGCCCCAGCGGGACGTTGAGCGCCGGCGGCACGCTCAGCACGTTCGGCGTCACCGTCAGCTCGATCTC
>Ga0075421_100008609_pt1 | contig 12546 bp, 10 predicted proteins | sample SoiMetdeltSBSDD5_FD_75292 | JGI IMG/M metagenome (GOLD analysis project Ga0075421, IMG submission 75292) | Bulk soil microbial communities from a Populus tree surrounding site in Tennessee, USA - Soil MetaG P. deltoides SBSDD5 | ecosystem: Environmental > Terrestrial > Soil > Tree plantation... | reverse complement strand
GCTCGGCCGCCAGGCGTGCGCGATCGGCGTCGGCACGCGCTGCCCGCTCGCGCGCGAGCAGCGCCTCACGCTCGGTCTCGATCTCCTTGCGGTCGCTGATGTCGATGCACGATCCGATGTACCCGGCGAACTCGCCGGCCGCATTGATACGAGGCACACCCGAGTTCAGTACCCATCGATAGATGCCGTCGTGGCGGCGCATGCGCATCTCGATGCGGAACGGCTCGCGGGCCTCGAACGCCTGGCGGTAGTTCGCGAGCACTGCGTCAATATCGTCGGGATGAACGAGCGGTTGCCATCCGTGCTCGATATCGTGCTCCAGCGAATGGCCGGTGAAGTCGAGCGACGCGCGGTTGAACCAGTCGCGACGCCCCGTCTCGTTCCCCATCCAGATCATCACCGGTGCCGTATCCGCCATCGTCCGGAAGCGCGCTTCGCTCTCGCGCCGGGCGAGCTCCGCCTCACGACCGCGCAGAAGGGCACGCACGGTCGCGAGCAGCACCGGCGGCTCCACGGGATGCGTCAGGTAGCCGTCGGCGCCGGCGTCCAGCCCGCGCGCACGCTCGTTAGGTGACGTGAAGCTGGCCGAGATGAGCAGCAGTGGGATGTCGGCCGTGTTCGAATCCGCCTTCAGCGTACGCGCCAGGTCGAATCCGCTCGCGTCCGGCAACCGAACGTCGAGCACGATGAGATCCGGGCTGTGTGCCGCGAGGTGGCGCAACCCTTCCGCGGCATTTTCGCCCTGCACGACCTTGAAACCGCCCTCCTCGAGCACCCGCGTGAGCACCCAACGATTCGCGAGGGTGTCGTCGACGACCAGAATGAGGCCGGCAGGCCCGTTAGGCATGCGACACCTCGGTCGGCGCGCCGGGATCGAGCGTGGCCGGCCGCTCGGCATCCGGATCGCCGGCGTACCGGACCGGAAGGATCAACGAGAAGACCGAGCCACGTCCCGGAGTCGTCTCCACAAGAATGTCTCCGCCCAGGAGTCGAGCCAGCCGCCGAGACAGCGGGAGCCCGAGCCCCGTGCCTTTGACACGTCGTTGCAACGGGTTGTCGATCTGCGCGAATTCCTCAAATAGCCGGTTCATGTTCTCGGGCGCAATGCCGATGCCCGTGTCGGCGACGGAGAACACGACCGTGTCATCGGCCCCTTCGCACACCGAGACCCGCACCTCGCCATGCTCCGTGAACTTGAGTGCGTTCGAGATGAAGTTGCGGAGAATCTGCGCGACCTTCGACTCGTCCGTAATGAGCAGCGGCAGCGATGGCGGTGGCTCGAAGACGAGCGGCACGGAGTCGTCCGTCTCGATCGGCCGAAACAGACCGCGGAGGGCACCCCAGACGTCTTCCACCGCGAACGTGTCGACGCGCACTTCTGCCCGCCCCGCTTCGATCTTGGCGAGATCGAGCCAGTCGTTCACCAGATCCGACAGCGTGTCGGTCGACTGGCGCATCATCTCGATGGCGCGGCGGTGCCGCTCGGTCAGCGGACCCTCGTAGCCATCGAGCAGCAGTCGGGCGACGTTGCGAACCGCGTTGAGCGGAGTCCGAATCTCGTGGTTCAGATCGGACAGGAACCGCGTCTTCAGCTCATTCACGCGCTCGAGGTACACGGCGCGTTCGTCCAGCTCCGCGTACAGGGCAAGGACTCCCCGATTCGTCTCGGCAAGCTCCTGGGCGAGCCGGTCGCTCTCGGCCTGCTTATCTCGGAGCTGGGCGAGTGCGCGCAGGAGCTCCTGGCTTTGCTGCTGCATCTCGGTCATCGGGTCGATCGACGCGATGGCCGACAGCGACCGCACTACGTCACCGATCATCGCCGGCGTCACACGCATGGTCAGTGGAAGCCGCTTGCCGATCGTCACCTGTGTGCCGTCAGACGATGAGGTGATGTCGAAGCTGTCCGCGAGACGCCGAGCACCGGAGATGCCGATGCCCATACCGGTCGGGGAGACGTATCGGCCGTCGAGGATAGCTGCAAGGCGCGGGATGCCCGCCCCGCGATCGGTCACGCGGGCCACGAGCATCCCCGGGGGCCCTGACTCGACCCGGAACTCGACTCGTCCGCCTCGCGCGTATTGGTGCGCGTTGCGTGCGATCTCGGAGACGGCCGTCGCGAAGCGGATCTGATCCTGTGCGTCGAGCCGGAACTCACCGGCCAGCTGACGCGCGCGTTGTCGCGCGAACACGACGTCGTGTTCGCGGACGAGCTCGATGGTCAGCAAGGCAGTCGTCGGCATCCGATCCTACTCCAGCGTCACGACGAGCGACGCACCACCACGATCAATGCGTCGTCCCGTCCTCGCGAAAAGTCGCGATAGATCACACCGGCCACAACGCTCGGGCTCCGCCGTATCAGGCCCGGATACTTGCCGAGATCCCAGCGACTGCTCATCCCGTCGGAGTGCATGATGAGCAGGGCATCGGCCGGCCACTCGGAGGAGAGTTCCTGGATCTTCCGCATTTCGTGGCCGGCTATGCCATTGTGCGACATGAGGCTCCTTGACCCGCTCGGCCCGACGATGGCGGCAGCGATGTTTCCCAAGCCCGCGAATCGGATCCCGGATTCGTGGGACTTCATCTCGGCGACCGCAACGGCCGCGCCCCGGGTCGGGCGAAGTCCCCGATGCAGGGCGGCAACGACGTGACCAGGGGGATCGGCAGCGTTGTCGGCGGCAAGCTGGACTGCTCGCCGCGACGCTTCCGCGGCGGCGACTCCGTGACCGAGTCCGTCGGCGACGGTCAGCACAGCCCGCCCGCGGTCCTCGTCGACAACGATCCCCCAATCGTCGCCGCATTCGGCTTCGCCGCGCTTGGCCGCGCGCACGACGCCTAGCTCGAACGCGCCAGGCTGCTTCGACCCGGGCCGTGTCGCCTCGATTCTGACGGATATCACGGTTCCCGCATCGGGCGCCGTGAACACGTCGAACGCGGTCGAGAGTCGCGCCATGGCGCCCAGCCCGGTGCCGGAGCTGCCGGCGGTCGAGTAGCCGTCGCGAAGGGCTTTCTCCACATCCCGTATCCCTGGGCCGTTGTCGACGGCGATGAGGTCCACAGCGCGGAGCGTTTCGCCGGCGGAGCGCAACAGGATCTCCCCGCGAGTCGCGTGCTTCGTGATGTTCGTCGCCGCTTCCGCGGCGATGATCGCGAATCGACCGGCGTCGACCTCGCTCAACCCCGCTGCGGCGGCGACCCCGATCGCCGTGCGGCGGGCCTCCCCGATCTGGCTCGAGTCATCGATAGGGATCGCGATCCCGGATTCGAACGCAAGTCGCTGGGTGGCGCTCACTTCCATCGTGTGATCACGACCCGCGTGCCCTCCCCCACCCGCGAGCTGATGTCGAACTCGTTCACGAGTCGTCTCGCTCCACCAAGCCCCAGCCCAAGCCCCGTCCCCGTCGTGTAGCGATCGGTGAGTGCCTTCTCGATGTCCGGAATTCCCGGCCCCTTGTCCTCGAATGCAACTCGCAGTCCGCGGCGCGAGCCGTCGACGAGCAGGTCGAGGCGCACCGTTCCGCCTCCGCCGTAATCCACGGTGTTGCGTGCGAGCTCGCTCGCGGCGGTGACCATCTTCGTCTGGTCGACGAGCGAAAATCCCGCCTCGACCGCCCAGGTGCGAACGACCTGGCGGATGGAGACGACGTCGGACCCGGAGCGGAGCTCCAGCACCTCAGTCCGCGTGACTGGCATCCGCGTCGTTCAAGTCCGTCGTCGGTTCGGGCATCGAGCTCGTCTTCGCCTCGAGAAGCGCCATCCCTCGATCGACGTTGAGCGCCGTCCTCACGCCGGGCAGGGTGAGGCCGAGCTCGACGAGCGTGATCGCGACCGCGGGACGCATGCCTACCACGACCGTCTCCGCGTCGAGCACACGCGCCATCGCGGCGATGTTCGCGATCATACGGCCGATGAACGAATCGACGATGTCGAGCGCGGAGATGTCGATGAGCACGCCGCGCGCACCGGTCTCGCTGATGCGCGCCGTCAACTCGTCCTGCAGCTGAAGGGCGAGTCGGTCGTGCATGTCCACCTGGATGCTCACCAGGAGGAGATCGCGCAGCTTGAGAATAGGGATCCGATCCACGCTGGCGCCTCCGATCAGCTGCGGGCGCGAAGCTTCGGGCCCTGACCTGTCATCTCGAGCGCCTTGCGGAACGCGTCAGCCAATGTCGCCTTGGTCGTCACGTCGGTGAGATCGACGCCCAGGTGGACGATCGTCTGGGCGATCTGCGGGCGAATGCCGCTGATGATGCAGTCCGCGCCCATGAGCCGTGCCGCGGTGACTGTCTTGAGCAGATGCTGAGCGGTGAGCGTGTCGACCGTCGGCACTCCGGTGATGTCGATGATGGCGACTTCGGCTTCGGTCTCGACGATTCGCTGGAGCAGCGACTCCATCACGACCTGCGTCCGAGCACTGTCGAGCGTTCCGATCATCGGCAACGCGAGGATCCCATCCCAAAGCTTCACGACGGGTGTCGACAGCTCGAGCAGCTCCTCCTGCTGGCGCGCGATCACCTGTTCGCGGCTCTTCTGATAGATCTCGGTCGTGAAGAGTCCGAGCTTGTCGAGCAGCTCCGTGGCGCTCCAGGTGACGACCGCAAGCCCGTCAGCGTCGCCGGCCATCTCGCGCCGGATGCGCGCGAACAGCGGGCGCTTGAGCGAGAAGATGAACGCGGCGGTCTCCAAGGGTGAGAAGCCCTGGATGCCGCGCGATCGGGACAGATCGCCGAGAAGGTCGCGGACGCGTCCGAAGGTTGGGGCGTGGATGTCGGTGACGTTTCCGCTCTGCGTCGCCTGCTGAAGGAGGCTGAGGAACTCGGTCGATTGGCCTCGCAGCTCCGCCTCCTTGATCTTCGATCCCGATCGGAATGAGGCCATCTGCTCGCGCATCCATTCGTCGAGCAGTTCAGCCTGGTACGTCTTGAGGATGTGCGGGATTGCGACGTCGCTTACTGAACTCACGGGACGATCCTCGGCTCGGGGCAACCTTCCATCGATCCAACGGCGGCTCTGAAGCGCGGTGGACCGCGGATATTACCCGGTTCGCTTGGACATGCCAGCCCGACCTGTCAATGGGGTCAGACCCCATTGCGGGTTACGATGCGGTCTGACCCGACGATTGAGTTGGAACCTTTGCCGGTCTTGGTGGACACATAAGGTTGTGGGAGCGCGTTGCTACCCGTTCGAGCTCAGCAAGAGGGCCCAATGTCCCGGATAGGAATTCGCGCGATTCTTGGAGTCGCCATCATCGCGCCGATCGTGGCGCTCGCTCGCCGCCCCGCGCCGGAGGTGGCGGCGAAGCTGCCCGAACCGCGGCCTACCACCGCCGCCGCGCCAGCGAGTGGGGTTCAAACCCTTGTCCTCGCGGGCGGGTGCTTCTGGGGAGTCGAAGCAGTCTACGAGCACATCAAGGGCGTGACCGAAGCCGTGTCAGGATATGCGGGCGGGACGAAGGCGACGGCCGACTACGAGCAGGTCAGCTCCGGTGCGACCGGACACGCGGAAGCCGTCCGCGTCACGTACGATCCGAGCGAGGTGTCACTCGAGAAGCTGTTGCAGGTGTTCTTCTCCGTGGTGCACGACCCGACGCAGCTCAATCGCCAGGGGCCCGACGTGGGCCCGCAGTATCGGTCGGCGATCTTCTTCGCGAACGACGAGCAGGCGCGGGTTGCGCGGGCGTACATCGATCAGTTGACAGAAGCGAAGGCGTTCAAGCGGCCGATCGTGACGCAGGTCGTGAAGCTGGAGGGGTTTTATCCGGCGGAGGAGTATCATCAGGACTTCGCCGAGCGGAATCCGACGCACCCCTACATCGTGTTTCACGACAAGCCCAAGGTCGATAGACTCCGCGCTGAATACGCTGAGCTTTTTCGGTAGCTGGTAGCTGGCAGGCCAGTTTCAAGCAGTTTCAAGGGGTCAGAGTCGTTGAAAACGGGACGATCAAGGGGTCAGAGTTGTTGAAACGGTATGTTTCAACAACTCTGACCCCTTGAAATCCTGACGGATCTCACAGCCTCCGCGCTCGAGCGCATTGCGTCGAGCAACGGGAAGATCAACGCGTTCATCACCGTCCTGGCCGAGGACGCGATGCGCGCCGCCGCGGAGATCGATGACTCAATTCGGCGGGGCGATTCCGTGGGGCCGCTCGGCGGCGTCCCGATCGCCCTCAAGGACCTCTTCGACACGGCCGGTGTTCGCACAACCGCCGGCTCGAAGTTCTTCGCCGACCGCGTGCCCGAACGTGACGCCGTCGTCGTCGACCGGCTTCGACGTGCCGGCGCCGTCATCGTCGGCAAGACGAACATGCACGAGTGGGCGCTCGGCGTCACGAACGACAATCCACACTTCGGCGCCTGCCGGAATCCGTGGGCGCCCGAGCACATCACCGGAGGCTCCTCGGGCGGCTCGGCCGCAGCCGTGGCGGCCGGGATGTGCGTCGGCGCGTTGGGCAGCGACACGGGCGGATCCATTCGCATCCCGGCCGCGTTATGCGGCGTGGTTGGATTGAAGCCCACGTACGGCCGTGTCAGCGTGCGTGGCGTCGTCCCGTTGAGCTGGAGCCTCGACCATGTCGGCCCGATGGGGCGTCGGGTGATCGACGTCGCCGCGATCCTCGGTGTGATCGCCGCCCATGATGCAGCCGATCCGGGCTCGGCGCCGGTTCCGCCTGGCGATTACGTGTCGGACCTCGACGTTGGTATTTCAGGGTGGCAAGTCGGTGTCATTGCCGAGGAGTGGTTGGGCGACGTCCATGCCGACGTAGGAGCCGCGGCGCGTGCAGCCGTCGATGTCCTGCGGTCGCTCGGCGCGCACGTCGAGTCGTTCGACGTGCCCGAGCTCGGCGAGGCAGCCCAGCTCAATGGCCTGATGACCACTGCGGACGCCGCCACCTTTCATCGCGAGCGCATGGAGCGCGCTCCCGACGATTTCGGCGCGGACGTTCTCGCGCGGCTCCGTCGGGGTGCGGCGTACGGCGCAACCGACTACGCGCTCGCACGCCGCCGCCAGGCCGAATTGCGCCGCTGCTTTGCGTCGTGGTTCGTCGAGGTTGGCGGACGGTTCGATGTCGTGGCGCTTCCGACGACGCCCATTCCGGCGCCCAAGATCGCGGGGCTCGACGCGGTTGCGGCGGCGCCCGTACTGACCCGCTTCACCGCGCCGTTCAACCTAACGGGATTGCCGGCGATCTCCGTCCCGTGCGGGACCACCGCGGACGGGTTGCCGAGCGGGTTTCAGCTCGTTGCTGCGCCGTGGGCGGAGCGGAGACTGCTTCGCGCCGCGCATGCCTACGAGCACGCAAGCACCGCGGGGACTGGCTGGCCCATCGCGGAGCCAGCGCGCCGCGCCTAACGTCCTGATGGTATCGTAGACGGCTCCGGAGGCTTCAGTCGTGAGTGGCCAGTGATCAGAGACTCATCGCTGACCACTGACCTTCTCGGTCGCGACGCACGACCCGTGTTTTCGCCGGACTCCGCACTACTTCGACAACTGAATCATGTCGTAGTACGACAGCACCCGCCCATCCTGCACTGCCTTGAGCAGCTCCGGTATCGACGACAGCAACTGCACGGAGCGCGAGTTCGGGCTGCCCGGACGGAACCCGTTCCCGTTCGAGAGCGAGCGGATGAACGTACTCGTCGAGTCGAGCGGGAGCATCCCGACGTTTGCGTAGAACCGGTTCCAGTCGTCGCCCTGCTGAAAGAGGTACTGCTCGACGTTCGACGTGTAGAACGCCGTCACCGTCGTGCCGCGCTCCTTGAGGTACTGGCCGATCGCGCGCAGTGCCTTGTCGCCCGAGAAGTTGCCGACGATCGGCACGATCAGGTTCCGCGTCTCGAGGTCCTTGAGGATGCGGAAGTTCGTGTCCGTCGCGAGATAACTCCGGTTGAGCCCCTGGCCGTCGGTCTCGACCATCAGCTGCGAGAACGATGGCCATCGGCCGAAGCCTCGACCGCCACCGTTCGGGAACGCGTACGTGATGTCGGGCCCCGCGGTCGCGAACGCGCGGTACACGTATTCCAACGATTGGAGGTCATTCGCGGAGAGGGCGAAGCCATGGCGCTCCGTCAGCCAGTCCCCGATGGCGGCGAGGTTCTTCACGACCAGAAGGCTGTCCGTGCTCACCCCGCCGTACGCGGCGAACAACGCGTCGGCGGTCGTTGTCGCATCCAGCCCGGTCGGCCGGGGACGCGCGAACAGCATCGCCAGAAAGTCAGCCCGGTCGGCGGCCATCTCGATCAGCGCCTTGTACATGAGATGGTGAATCATGTTCTGGCGCCGGATGTCGACGATGAATGCGATGCGCGGCCGGAGCGCAACCAGGTACGTGAAGTTCTGATCCGGCGCGACGCCGAGGTACACGCCGCCCTGCCGCGTAGACCGCAACAGCTCGGGGATCACGTACTGAAACGAGGTCTCGTTCGAGACGAAGTTGTCGGACCGGAAGTAGCCGCCCGGCTCGGAGAACTCGGTGACCATTCGCCAGAACGCTGAGTCGCTCAGTCGCTCCGGGATCTGCGCCGCATTCCGCTCGGACGCGGTCGCGCTGTTCGCCGACGTGGCAGCACCGCCCGACGCCTGGGCGCAATTCGCGAGAAAGAGGGCGGCAGCGAGCGTGCCGAAGACCGTGACGCGGCGACGTGGCGGTTGGAGCACCGGGGCATCCTGAGCGTGAGCGTTCCCGTGCATTCTGTGCGGCCGCGCATTCTTCCGCCAGCCGGTCCTTAGGTCTAGCTTGGCGCGACGTTGTTCTGGACGAGGACGCCAACGCCCCAGCCGAGGATCTCTACGTGCACGCTTCGCCGCCGCCGACAGCGCCATCCGGGACGGGGAGTTCGTTAGGCGAGTATCGCTGGGCGGCACCCGGCGACATCAACGCGTTCTTCGGCCTCATCCTCGACAACGTCGTCAACCTCGCGATTCTCGCGGGCATCCTCGTCGGGGCGTTCGGATTCCCGGCGGACATCGTCTATCGGAAGATGTTCCCCGGCACGGCGCTCGGCGTGATGATCGGCGACCTGGCGTACACGTGGCTCGCGTTCCGCCTGGCGAAACGCACCGGGCGGTCCGACGTGACGGCGATGCCACTCGGCCTCGATTCGCCGTCGACCATCGGGATGGCATTCGCGGTGCTTGGCCCCGCGTTCGTGGCGGCGAAGACCAGAATGAGCGATGCCGACGCCGCCATCCTCGCGTGGCAGGTGGGAATGGCCGCGATGGTGCTGATCGGCATCTTCAAGCTCGGTATGACGTTTGTCGGCGACCGGATTCGACGCTGGGTTCCGCAAGCCGGGCTCCTTGGCTCGATCGGTGGCGTGGGGATCGCGCTCCTTGGTACGCTGCAGTTGGGTGAAGTGTTCAGCGAACCGATTGCGGGGCTGGTCGCCCTCGGACTGATCTTGTACGCGCTCGTCGCGAGGATTCGGCTCCCATTCCGCGCTCCCGAGGTGCTCGCGAGCGTCGCCGTGGGAGCGGTGGTCTATTACGGGCTGGCACTCGCGGGACTCGCGGTTCACGACGTCGCGCTTCCGGCAGCGAACTTCCCGTTCGCTCTGCCGACACCGACGCTCGGCTTCCTCGAAGGGTTTCCAATTGTCGTGCGGGAGTACATCCCGCTGGCGCTCCCGTTCGCGATACTGACGGTCATTGGCGGCATCGACGTGACTGAGAGCGCGCGCGTCGCGGGGGATGAATACAAGACGCGCGACATCCTGCTCGTGGAGGCGATCGCGACCCTCGTGGCCGGCGTATTCGGCGGCGTGAGTCAGACCACGCCGTACATCGGTCACCCGGCGTACAAGGCGATGGGTGGTCGAGCCGCCTACACGCTTGCGACGGGGCTCGTCGTCGGTCTCGGTGGGGTACTGGGGTACATCGCGTTCATCGCCGATGCGTTGCCGAGAGCGGTGCTCGCTCCGATCCTCGTGTTCATCGGGCTCGAGATCGCCGGGCAGAGCTACCTCGCGCCGCCGCGACGCCACGCGGCAGCGGTGACGCTCGCTGTACTGCCGTCGGTCGCCCAGCTTGTGGTGATCTTCCTCTCGCAGGTGCACGGCGGGTCCTTGATGACCGCGGCACTCGACCCGGCGGCGACGGCCCAGGCGACAGGGATCGCGAATCTCGCCTTCATTCGCACGTGCGGCGTGATGATCATGCTCGCGAATGGCTTCATCCTGACGGCACTGCTGTGGGGATCCGCGGTCGCGTTTCTGATCGACCGTCAGATCGGCCGCGCGAGCCTCGTGCTCGTTGCGTGTGCGGCGCTGTCGTTCTTCGGGTTCATCCACTCGGTCCTGCCGTCGGGTGGGGTTTATTTCCCGTGGACACTCTCGACACCGTTGCCCTACCACTGGGCGGTAGGTTACGTGCTGCTGGCTGGGGTGATCGTCGCGATGGCACGGACGCGGGCGTTCCGGGAGGCACCGCCGGTCGAAGCGGTACACTGACGTCAACCAGTCATTCAGTAACAGCTACTGGCTAACTGGCCGACTCACTACTGGCTACTGAGAACTTGGATCCTGGGTCCCGACAAAGGACCGTCCAGGCGCGACCAGGCCGGCCCGACGCACACAGCTAATGACTGGCGTCGCCGCCGCGGCCCAACCTTAGGCAGGGTTGACACTGCTCGGCCTTCTGCCTAACCATTCGACTACGGCCCCAAACGCACCTCTCATGACCTACCGCCTGACGACCCCGACTCGCGCCCTCGTGGCGACTGACTGCGTTCTCGCAGCCAGCCGAACGAGCGCGTCCGTGAGTCGCGTCGGCGCGTCGTGCGTTGCCCTCCCGACGGCCGTCTCCGCGGATCGAATGCGCGTGACCTGACGCCGCGTCTCGAACTCGCGTGACCGTGGGCCAACGGCCCGGGCTCCGTGAGCTCGGGCCGTTCGTGCGTCCCGCCACATCGTCACGCGCGTGCGGAGTACCCGTGCGCGCCAACCGCACACGCACCGCGCGCCGCGACGCGCCTGCACGGGAGCACGCCCATGACCGCCTTCTACATCACCACCGCCATCGAGTACGCCAACGGCGACCCGCACCTCGGACACGCGTACGAGAAGATCGGCGCCGACGCCATTGCCCGTTACCGTCGCCTTCGCGGCGACTGCGTTCGTCTCCTGGTCGGCACCGACGATCACGGCCTCAAGGTCGCGCGCGCCGCGCAAGCTGCCGGTGTAACCCCGGCCCAGCAGGCCGACCGCATCAGCGCGGCGTTTCGCCGTGCCTGGGACGCGTTAGGCATCCGCTACGACCGGTTCGTGCGAACGACTGCGCCGAGGCATGCCGCCGGCGTCCGAACGCTCATCGGGAGAATCCTCGACCGTTCCCCCGACGCGTTCTACGAGAAAGCGTACGAGGGCTGGTACTGTGTGGGGTGCGAGGCATTCCGGACGACACGCGAGCTCGAGGACGGCCGCTGCCCGCTTCACCGGTCGCTCGACATCGAACGCGTGGCCGAGGCGAACTGGTTCTTCCGCCTCAGCGCCTTCCGGGGCTTCCTCTCGTCGTTTCTTCGCGAGCACCCCGAGTTCATTCAACCGGCGAGTCGCCGGAACGAGATCGTCGCGTTCGTGGAGCGCGGACTCGAAGACGTTTCGATCACGCGCGCCGAGCTGGATTGGGGGATTCCCTTCCCTCTGTCCTCGAGCGCGGGACGGCATCAAGTGATCTACGTGTGGTTCGACGCGCTCCCGATCTACCTGACGGCAAGCGGTTTCCCCGAGGAGGACGGCGGAATTGCGTGGCCCGCCCAGGTCCATGTCGTCGGTAAGGACATCACCCGTTTTCATTGCGTCCTCTGGCCGGCGGTGCTGCACGCCGCCGGGCTCCCGCTGCCCGAACGCGTGTGGGCGCACGGCTTCGTGACCGTGGACGGCGCGCGCCTGAGCAAGACGGCGGGCACTTGGGTCGAGCTCGATGCGGCGATCGCTCGCCGTGGACCGGATGCGCTCCGCTACTTCCTGCTACGCGAGATCCCGTTCGATGGCGACGGCGACTTCAGCTGGGCGCGATTCGACGCGCGCTACTCGGCCGATCTCGCAAACACGCTGGGGAACCTTGCCAGCCGAGTGCTGGCGCTCGTCGCGCGTCACTGCCTCGACGCTCGTGTTCCGGCCCCCGGTGGCGTCTCGACCGCGACCGAGCTCGAGGGTCGATGTACGCAGAACAGGGAACGATACGCCGTTGCGTTCGACGCGTTTCGGCCGCACGACGCGATCGCTGCGGTATGGGACTCGCTCGCGGCGGCGAATGAGTATGTCACGCGCGCGGCACCGTGGTCGCTCGCGCGGGATCCCAGCCGGAGGGGGGCGCTCGATACGGTACTCTGGACGCTCGTACGACTACTGGCCTGGCAAGCGGTGCTCCTCGCGCCGATCATCCCGTCGAAGGCCGAGCAGCTCTGGGCGGCGTTAGGCGGGGCCGGCTCGGTGCATGACGTGCGGTGGGATGACCTGGACGGGATCGATCCGAGCGGATGGAAGGTCGCGCCGGGGGGGCACTTGTTCCCCCGGTAATTGGGGTCAGACTCGAATTCGCGATTCATTGCCG
>Ga0075421_100008605_pt1 | contig 12550 bp, 12 predicted proteins | sample SoiMetdeltSBSDD5_FD_75292 | JGI IMG/M metagenome (GOLD analysis project Ga0075421, IMG submission 75292) | Bulk soil microbial communities from a Populus tree surrounding site in Tennessee, USA - Soil MetaG P. deltoides SBSDD5 | ecosystem: Environmental > Terrestrial > Soil > Tree plantation... | reverse complement strand
TGGTCGGCGCCCGCCGGCGAAGACCCATCTGCTGTTCGACGAGCTCGCGGAGGACGGGCGTCTCGAGCGCGTCCGCGTCGACGGATGGAAGCAACCGGCCTATGTCGTGCCCGGCGCGAACATTCCGCGATCGATCGACGTCCGCGCGATTGTGTCGCCGTTCGATCCGGTGTTGTGGCAGCGTCAGTGGACCAACGCCGTTTTCGACTTCGCGTATCAGATCGAGATCTACGTTCCAGCACCGAAGCGGCTGTACGGTTACTACGTGCTGCCGTTCCTGATGGGAGACCGATTCGCGGCCCGCGTCGATCTCAAGGCAGAGCGGAAGGCATCGACTTTGATCGTGCACGCCGCTCACATCGAGGAGCGGCACAATACCGATGCGGTGGCGGAGGCGTTGGCTGGTGAGCTCCGCTCGATGGCGGCGTGGCTGTCGCTCGAATCGTTGACCGTCGGCCCCAAAGGGAACCTAACGCGAGCATTGAGGTCTGCGTTGAAGCACCGGTGAGCAAACAACGAGGGGCGGGCGAATGCCCGCCCCTCGTTGAGAGTTGTCAGGGAAGTGGAAGCTTGGGGAGCTTCTGGTGAACCAGCGTCACGAAGTATACCGTGTCCCACGTGACTTCCATCGCGACGCACTGCGGGTCGATGAACCGATACCCGAACGGAGCCACAGTCTCGCAGTAGACAGCGGTACTCGCTCCCGGAATGATCGAGAAGATTCTGCCAGGGGTCGCGGCGTCGGTGTCCGTCTGCTGCGTCCCGAGAGAGGTCGTCCAGCGAATGGTCGCGCCGGTGATCGAACCACCGCTCGTGTTCCTGGGAAACAGCTGAACGATCGGGCGCCGGTGCGCCACGACGGCGACGTCGACGCTATTCGAACCGCCGCTGATCGTTTGGCAGGCGTCGACGAAGCCGGCGGTGACGAAGGTCTTCGAGCTGCCAACTGCGCACACCTTGTAGGAGGACCTGATCGGCACCGTGACCGTGAACCGGCCAGTGCTAAGGTCCCTGTCCAGGGCCGAGTTGTCGGCGATGGTGACGGTATCGGCCACCTCACCGCCGGGGAACACCAGGATCGCCAACCTCTCGGGGGCGATTTGTCCCTGGATGGTCAGGATGCGAGCTGTCAGCGTCGCTGAGCGCTGGATGACAGCGGCGTGCGGGCCGCCAAGGGCGACCGGGGAGGTCGCTGGGTCCGGGCTCGTGACGTCATCGCGGCAGGCGCCTGCTGCGAGCACGACAAAGAACAGTGCAGCAGTCGAGGCGTGACGAGTGCCCTTCGAGGCGAGTGTGGAGTGGTACATGGGTAATCTCGGAAAGGTGTCTTGCGACGTCTGAAGCGACGTGCTGAGTGTCGCCGGCTATTTGCCGGTGACGCGGCGCAAGAAAACCCGCGCGGTCACTGCGAGATCACCAATCCGATAACTGCGGAATCATCACCGCAGGAATCGCATCCATCGTTAGGCGCGCCTCCCGGACCCGGGAGGGTGCGACCCCTGACTGGAGCCAGGGGCCGAGCCGGCCGATCGTCCCTCGGGCGACACCGCGCGGCCTGCGTCAAGTTGGAGGACGCGCGTCAAGCCTAACGGAAGTAAGGAAACTCGTTCACCCAACGGAACCCGCGACTCACCAGCAAGTACGAGTCCTCTCGGCGCCGCGTGAACGCGATCTCGATCGAGTCTGTGCCGACCCGTCCTCGAATGACGAGATGCGATGAGTCCGGGAAGGCGTACGATCCGACGAGCTTGTTGAGCGTATCGGGGAACGGAGTTAACGTCGTGACGCGGGTACTCGAATCAGTTCGGATTCGATAGGGCACGAGTGAATCGTTGACTAGCCTCACACGCGCGCCACGGGCCGCGACGGCAAGCCGCCTCCATCGCGTGATGTCCGTCAGCAGCGCCGGCTGCGTCACGCCGTTCTTCACCACGTTGTTCACCTCGTAGATCCCGTACAGAGGCTGACGCGGCGCCAGCCGCCCGAACTCGTGCAGTCCCCGATATTCGCTGCGCACGTCCTGAACGATCATGCACGCCGCCAGCAACGCTCCGAACACCCGCGCCGCGATGAGCGACCGGCGCGTGGTGAACAGCTCGACGAATCGCGGTCCGTCCGTGCCCCGCTGGCGCACGAACACATTCAGGAGCCGATCGGCGTCGTACGCAACCAGCACGATGCACATGAGCAGCAGATGCCCGGAGAACTGCTTGACCGGGACGTCGAAGCACATGTTCAGCATGAAGACGTTGGCGAGCGTCCCGGCGCCGATGATCGCACCGAGCGTCGACGTGCGCCGGAACAACAGGAGGCTCGCGGCAAGAGCCTCCATCGAGCCAGCGAAGATCTCGTACGCGACCGAGAAGCCGAGGAAGCTCCACGCGAACCCGCCGGGCGATGCTTCACCAAAATACTGGGTGAGGCGTAGCGGGTTCATCGCCTCGAACTGGTTTGGAAAGATCTTGTCGAAGCCGTAGCTGAAGAGTATCCCCGCCAATTGGAACCGCAGAAAGATTCGAAAGGCCGCCGCCAGTTTCTCATGGGAGCGTGGCTTTCGGTCGATCAGGGTCCACGCGACGGCGGCCAGCATCGCGAGCACCAGCATCGAGAACACCTGCACCCAGTCGAACAGCTTGTCGCCGCTCCCGGACGGTTGAAGACTGATCGGCTGTGGTATGCGGAGGACATGAGCACCTACCCACGGCACCACCGCCCGCCATAGGGCATCAAAGGGTTTTTGCACGATATCGAGGTACGGGACCTCGGCGATCGGGCCCGGAAAGCTGTAGAGCAGGAAGTAGATGACGAGGAAGCGGAACCCGAGGAGCTGGAGATGAGACCATTCCTTTGGAGGCACCTTGGGGATCAGGTCGCGATCCGAGGACGGTGAGTAGGTAGGTGCAGCGGTGGCGGCGATGTGAGAGTGGGTCATCGCAACTCGCTTCGTTGGCGTGGGCTGCGCTGCGACATCGGGTGGGAACGTGTCAATTCGGGGCGTTGACGTCCCGCCGTCAAGCGGGCGCCTCGACGAGCTCATTGGATCCGGTCAACTTCTCACTCGTGCCCAATGCGTGAGTCCACCTGTTCGCGAGCGTATCAATGACATTTCCGCGCGCCTGTTTGCTGATTCTCCTGGCCGGTTGCGCGCACCAAGCCGGTCGAGGAGCAGAATCGAACGCGCCGAGGCAGGCCCGCACGCTCATGGCCGTCTTCGCACACCCGGACGATGAGACGCTCGTTGCGCCGGTGCTCTCGCGCTACGCACGGGACGGAGCGCGCGTCGTGCTGGTCATCGCGACCGACGGTCGTCGCGGGGCCGCGAAGTGGACCGGCATTCCCGCCGGCGATTCACTCGCTGCAGTTCGCGCGAACGAAGCACGCTGTTCAGCGCGAGCACTCGGGATCGAACCGCCGATTCTGCTCGGCTTCCCCGACGCGGGGCTCTCAGACTTCGCGCCGTGGCCGGGCAAACGGCTCGACACACTGGCGGTTCGAATCGACTCCATTCTCCGCTCGGTGCGACCCGACGCGGTGATCACGTGGGGACCTGATGGTGGATACGGGCACGCTGATCACCGCCTAACGGGACAGGCGGTCACGCAAGTGTTCCAGGCCGGGAACGTGCCAAACAACGTGCCACTCTTCTTCCCAGGATTTCCCGAGACGAGGACGGCGCGGGCGCCTCCATGGTACGGCCAGCAACTGCATCCGCTGAGCCCAACGTTGTTGACCGCGACGGTGTCCTTCACTCCAGCCGATCGCGACGCGGCCTGGCGATCCATCGCCTGTCATTGGTCGCAAGCCACGCAGGAAGAACAAGCCCAGAATCGCGCGGCGCTCGACTTCCTCTGGCAGGGGACCGTCACGTTTCAGCAGTGGGGCCGGGGTTCCAGGAGGACTTCGCTCTTCTGATGCGATCAAACGAAGCGGTTCATCGAGGTGTCAGAGAATTGCCACCTCGTGCCGCGTCTCATGAACCCACATTTGCACGGCAATCGATGCCGTCACGCCGTCACCGCGGCGATCTGCCTCGGCGCTTCGTTGGCCTGCCACGCCCCTCGGCCGGGCTCGAATGGTCAGCCCGTGGCCACCTTGATCGCGGATACGTCCTCCGCCACTTCCCTCGATGATTCAGCACGCACGCTCATCGTCACCCGGCTGAGCCGACAGCTGGATTCGCTCTACGTCGCCACCGACCTCGCCAGGACTCTCTCCGGCTCTCTCGAGAAGCGACTCCACGACCACGCATACGACGTCATCGCCACTCCCCGCGCGTTCGCCGATTCCCTTTCACACGACCTCGCCACCATCGCCCATGACCTGCACCTCTGGGTCCGATACTTCCCGCCGTTAGGCGCCGGCATGGGCGGCCCGGACCTCGACGAGACCTGGCTCAACCACGGATACCCCTCCGTTCGAATCCTCGACGGCAATGTCGCCTACGTCGATGTGCGGTCCTTCACCGCAAATGCTGACGCTGATCGCGCGTCCGACGCCGCGATGACGCTCGTCAAGGACTGTGACGCGGTCATTCTCGATCTGCGCAACAACGGTGGCGGCGCCACACCGGCCATGGCCCGTCTCGCCGGATACTTCTTCGGCGACAGCGCCCACCTGTCGGACCTCCACTGGCGCGACACCGGCGACACCATTCACGTCTGGACGCACGCCCATCCCGCCGTGAGCCTGGATCGACAACCGATGTACATCCTCACGAGTCGCCGCACGTTCTCCGCGGCCGAGAACTTCGCGTACTCGCTGCAGAGCCTTCGCCGTGCGACCATCGTGGGCGAGACGACGCGCGGTGGCGCTCACACCGCCAAGGGGCTCGTGAACCTCGGCCACGGTATCCGCGCGTTGATTCCGGCCGGCGAGGTGTTGGATCCTACGACCAAGGCGAACTGGGAGCGCGTCGGCGTGAAGCCTGACATCGCCGCCGCAGATTCGGTGGCGCTCGACGTCGGCCATCGAATCGCATTGCAGCAGCTCCTCCGTGATGCTCCGCCCGGCGCTCGGCGCGAGCGCCTTCAGCGGGTGCTGGGATCGTTCAAGACCACGCGCTGATGTTGCGCAACAAGCGGCGCGACGTGTACCAGCGTAACTACCGCCGACCACGCCACGAGGGTATCGTCTTGCCTGCGGAGCCCAACGCAGCAGACCATCCATGCGTGCAACGCCTCACGGCCATCATGACACGCTCATTTGTCGCTTTCGTTGTTGCAACCGCGCTCGCTGCGCCCGCAAGCGCCCAGTCGGCCGGGCGCTAGCGGCTCGATCGAAATGACAGGAAATGCATCGGCGATGCGTTCTAAAGACGTGATCTCCGGAGGAACCACGATGGCTCGCCAGGTCGTTTCTACTTCAAAGGCACCGAAGTCTCCCCCCACATATAGTCAGGCCGTGAAAGCGGCAGGGCTCGTTTTCGTTTCGGGCACGTCGCCGCACGATCCAGTTACCGGAACCATCACCGCGACGACGATTCAGGAGCAGACCAGGCAGTGTTTGACGAACATCGCCGCGATTCTGGAGGCGGCTGGAAGCTCGCTCGACAAGATCGTGAGCGCGACGATCGTGCTGGCCGATGAAGATGACTTTGCCGGGATGAACGAGGAGTGGCTGAAGTGGTTTCCGTCGAACCCTCCAGCGCGTCAGGGGGCGAAGCTGCCGGCCCGCATCCCGGGCCTCAAGATATCGATCGCCGCGATCGCCGAAGCGTGAGCCGGGGTCGTTAGGTCTTGCCGTCATACATCTTTCCTCATTCGCGCAGCACATCGCCGAGGATTCGCGTTGCCGCGTGCAGTCGCTGCGGCCCGGCGCAGCCAAATCCGAGCAGTAGTCCCTGTTTCCGCATCGACCCCACGTAGGCATTCGAGAGCGGAACCGTCGCCAGCCCGCGACGACCCAGCCGCGCAGCGACATCCTGATCGTCGAGCCCGTCGCGCAGCAGGACGGTCACATGGAGCCCGGCGTCCGAATTGTGGACCTCCACGAGATCACCGCAATGCCGGTCCAGGCCGCGAAGCAGAGCATCCCGTCGTTCCAGGTACGCATTCCGCATGCGGCGGAGGTGCCGCGCGAAGTGGCCCGACTTGAGAAAGTCCGCGAGTGAGCGCTGATAGAGCGTCGGCGCGAAAATGTCGAAGGCGAACCGCGACTCGAGAAATCTGGTCCAGAGAGACGGCGGGACCACCACGTAGCCCACGCGCACCGCTGGAAAGAGCGCCTTGCTGAAGGTGCCCATGTAGATCACGCGATCGCGCGCATCCATGCCTTGCAGAGAACCAACCGGCCGACTGACGTACCGGAACTCGCTGTCGTAGTCGTCCTCCAGGATCCATGCCTCATTGCGCTCCGCCCAGTCCAGCAGCGCGAATCGCCGGCTCGCCGACATCGTCATGCCTAACGGGTACTGGTGCGACGGCGTCACGTACACGGCGCGGATGTTCGCCCCGCGACGTTGCAGCGCGGCGACATTCAGCCCCTCCGCATCGACCGGCACCGGGACGAGCTGCGCGGCGGCGGCCCGAAACGCGCGATGCGCGCCGAAGTAGCCGGGCTCCTCGAGCGCAACGCGGTCCTTCGGTTCGAGCAAAGTCGCCGCAGCGAGTCGGAGTGCCGCCTGGGACCCGGGTACGATGAGGATTTGATCGGCCACGCACCGGACCGCCCGTGAAGTCCGGAGATGCTCGGCGATGGCAACCCGAAGGCTGCGCAGCCCAGCCGGGTCGCCGTATGCCAACCGTTCCGGAGTTTCGGCACGCACCTCACGAGCGACCAGCTTGGCCCACACCGCCTGCGGAAACAGGTCGAGCGCCGGGAGACCGATCTGAAACGGCACCACCGGGAAGCTCCAACTGGTCGGCGACGGCTGATTGGGCGCTGCGCGCTCGCGGATGCCGCCACCGGGGCGCGACGACGGCGTTAGGCGGGCGATCGCCGGCGAGCGCAGCAGATGGTCGGGTATGTCCCTGGTGACGAACGTGCCGGAGCCGGTTCTGCCGACGAGATACCCCTCGTGCAGGAGCTGCTCGTAGGCGTTCAACACCGGCAAGCGCGAGACGCCGAGGTCCGTCGCGAGACTTCTCGTGGACGGAATTCGCTGCCCGGGCCGCAGACGGCCGTCCAGAATCGCGCGGCGCAATCCGTCATAGATCTGGCGGAATATCGGAACGCCGATGCTGCGGTCGAGCGGAAGATGCAAGGAGCTCAAGTGGCTATGCCGGTTCTATCAGAAATGGTGATGGCGAAAGTACCGCTCTCCCGAATATTGGTCGAGTCTGGGCACAGGCAGTGGCGGGCGCAGCACGAGCACAGGAGGCTTTGTGGCGAGCACCATTTCGATCGGCGATCAGGTCCGTCCTTCACGCATCGCAATCCCCGAGCGGGATCTCGACGACCTTCGGAGTCGGCTCGAGCGCACGCGGTGGAGTGACGAGCTGATCGGAGCCGGCTCCGACTACGGCGTCCCGGCTGCGTACGTTAGGCGTCTCGTCAATTACTGGCTCGGTGGCTACGACTGGCGGACGTGGGAAGCCCGCCTCAACCAGTACGCGCCCCACGAGACCGTGATCGATGGTCAGCGCATCCATTTCCTGCACGTACGGTCTCCCGAGCCGGGAGCGTTTCCGCTGATCCTGACCCACGGGTGGCCGGGGTCCATCGTCGAGTTCCTCGACGTGATCGCGCCACTGACCGATCCGGAGCGGCACGGAGGCGATCGCTCGGATGCGTTCCACCTCGTGATCCCTTCCCTCCCGGGCTACGGGTTTTCCGGCCCTACTCGCGAGCGAGGCTGGAATAACCCGCGGATCGCCCGCGCCTGGGCCGAGTTGATGGCCCGACTCGGCTACGACCGATACGGCGCCGTCGGCAACGACGCGGGATCGATGATAAGTCCTGAACTGGGACGCATCGACCCCGAACATGTGGTCGGCGTGCACGTCACGCAGCTCTTCTCGTTCCCGTCAGGCGATCCTGCCGAGATGAAAGATCTCAGCCCGGACGAGCAGTCACAGCTGCGGGTGCTCCAGTGGTTCTACGAGAACAAGTTCAGCTTCAACGTCCTCATGGCCCAGCAGCCTCAAACGATCGGCTACGCGATCGATGATTCGCCGGTCGGGCTCCTGGCGTGGCTTGCGCAGTTGCTTGGCGAGGAGCTCGATCCGGACTTCGTGCTCACCAATGTGATGACGTATTGGCTGACGCGGACCGGTTCGTCGGCGGCACGGCTGTACTATGAGAATGCCCACGCCCAACGGATGACCGAGCCTACGACGCTGCCAATCGGGCTCGCCGGGTTTGGCGGGGACTTCTACGGAATCCGACGGTTCGCGGAACGTGACCATGGGAACATCGTTCGGTGGAACACGTACGATCATGGCGGCCACTTCGCGGCTCACAAGGTGCCTGACGTGTACGTCTCCGATGTCCGCGCGTTCTATTTCGCGATCGGTCGATGAGCGTGCGTGATTCACGGGATTCAAACGGCTCGATCCGAATCGCGAGCTCGGGTCATGCGGCGTTCGCGGCCACCATGATCGGGCTCGGCGTCATGGGATTCGTCACGCGCAACTTCTCGCAGATTTGGCAGCCCGTGCCGAAGTGGGTCCCAGGCCGGACTGCGTTGGTGTTTCTCTGCGCGCTGATCTCTCTCGGAACGGGCATTGGGTTACTCTGGCGGCGCTGGGCGCTGGTGGCTTCGCGCGTGCTGCTTATCGCCTTGTTGATCTGGCTGTTGGTGCTGAGGCTACCCAACCTCTTTTATGAGCACCCGCTGGTGCTCGTTGCCTGGACGTTCGGCGCGACGGCGGTCATGGGTGCGGGCGCCTGGGTGCTATACGTCTGGTTCGCCCACGAGGGTGATCCGGCACATCCCGGTTTTCTCGCAGACGCCATGGGTCTGCGCATTGCCAGGACGCTTTACGGCGTGTCGTTGATTCCGTTCGGTCTCGCGCACTTCATGTATCTCGATGCGACCACGGTTCTGATTCCGAAGTGGCTGCCGGGGCACGCCGCGTGGGCGTACTTCACCGGTGCGGCTTTCATCGCGGCGGGGCTCGCAGTGGCCGTTGGTGTGCTTGGCTCTCTGGCTGCCGCGCTCTCGACGCTGCAAATGGGCCTGTTCACCCTGATCGTATGGGTGCCCCGCATGGTCGCAGGTACGGTCACGGACTTCCAACGGGGCGAGTTCATCTCGTCGTGCGCGTTGACCGCCGGCGCCTGGGTGGTAGCGGATTCCTACCGCCGGTTGCCTGGCTCGCGACACGTCAGCGCCAGCGCGGAATCATTGGGGCGACGAACAGATGCACTGGTGACCCAGGGTCACTAGTGACCGATTGGTCGGCGGCTAAATTCCGGCATGCCGACTTACGTCTACGAAACGATCTCCCCGACGCCCGAGCGCTTCGAAGTTCGCCAGGGCTTCGACGATCCGGTACTCACCGCCCATCCGCACACGGGCGAACCGGTCCGGCGGGTGATTTCTGGCGGCCTCGCCGTCCTGCCTAACGGTGCTTCGGCTGGCGATGGGCCCGAGCCTGGCTGTGGACCGGCAAACTGTCATTGCGGCCGATTCGACTGAGGCGTCCCATGCAGAAGCTCCCGCGCAATTTCCGTCTGTCCGCCATGGCCGCGTTCGCGACGATCATCATCGCGGTCTCCGCGTTCGTCCCCGCGAAGGAGGCGCCGCTCTCACCGCGCTTCAATCACGTGATGCTCGTCGTCTCTAACCTGGATTCATCGATCACGTTCTATACGGCCGCCTTCGATCTCCAGGTCGCACAGCGCATCACCGAGCTGAAGGTGACCGGAGCGAACGGTACGCCGACTGCGCGCCCCGTGAAGATGGCTCTGCTCAAGTTCCCGGGGCAGGAATTCGTGCTCGAGCTGGGCGAGCGACCGGCGGCGGCGCCCACGGGTCCGGCTCCGTACTACCAACACCTCGGCGTCGACGTCCGCGACATCGAAGCGGCGGCCGAGCGCGTGCGGAAAGCAGGAGGGCGGGATCTCTCTCCCATCCAGACTGTCAGTACGTCGACCGGTACAGTCGCGAAGAACATGTTCTTCCGCGGACCCAGCGGAGAGCTGGTCGAGCTGATGCAGGTCGTCTCCGGAGAGTTCTGACCGACCTCGATGCAGCATGACCCCCGCGAAACGGCTGCGCGACGAGCCATCGACGCCGGCGACTGGCAGACCGCTCGTGAGCTCTTCGAGACACTAGCGCGGGAAACGAACGCCCCCGAGGCATGGGCGGGTCTCGCCGAAGCGGCGTGGCTGCAGCAGGACTCGCGGCTCATGATCGACGCGCGGCTGACCGCGTATCGCCTCTATCGCGAGCGCGGCAACGACATCGCCGCCGCGCGCATGGCCATCGCGCTCGGCAACGACTTTCTGGACTTCCGCGGCGATGCCGCCGTCGCCAACGGCTGGTTCAAGTACGCGCGCCGGCTGCTCAAGCCATTGCCACCGTCGGCGGAGCATGCCTGGCTCAACGCCTGGGAGGCGCGACTGGCGTTGATTGGCCGGCAGGACGCGGTCGAAGGTGCCCGACTCGCCGAGGAGGCGTTAGGCCTCGCGCGCGAGAGCAAGTGTCCGGATGTGGAAGTGCTCGCGACGGCGATGAACGGGCTCGCGCTCGTCATGAACGCGGAGCCGGATCGCGGGCTCGCCCTGCTCGACGAGGCGGCCGCCGCGGCACTCGCCGGAGACATCTCCGATCCGTACGCGGCCGGGTTGACGTGCTGCTATCTGATCAGCGCCTGCGACCGGATACGCGACTACGACCGCGCCGCTCAATGGTGCGCGCGACTGCGCGAATTCTCCACGCGGCAGCGCTTCGCCGTCCTGATGACGACCTGCCGCCTCCAGTACGGGAGCGTGCTGATCTCCCGCGGAGAGTGGGATGAAGCCGATGCGGAGCTGCAGGCGGCCATCGCGGATCTCCGCAAAGCCCGACCCGTCGTCTTGCCGGCGGCGTTGGCGAGACTCGGCGAGCTGCGTCGTCGTCAGGGCCGGACGGACGAAGCCGTCGAACTGTTCGAGCAGGCGGGCAGCCATCCGCTCGCATTGCTCGGCGGCGCGTGGGTGGACATCGACCAGGGTAACCTGGCTCGCGCACTCGAGCGGGCCGGCGCTTACTTGCGGCGCTTTCCGGAAGACGCGCTGCTCGAGCGTGCGCCGGCCAACGAGCTTCTCGTTCGGATTGCGGCGGCATCCGGAAAACCCGCCGACGCCGAGCACCCCCTCGCCGAATTGCAGAAGGCGACCCGGAAATACGAATTACAGCTGCTGCGCGCAGCGCTGTTGTCCGCTAAAGCCATCCTCGCGGCCGAGGGTGGCGACGACGCACACGCCGCCGAATTGATGGAGGACGCGGCCGCGCTGTATGACAGTGCCGGCTTCGTTCACGAAGCGGCGACCGCGCGCCGCGAGCTGGAGAAAACCAAGGGCAACGGTTCCGTCACTTTCAATGCCCCGCTCACGCAGCGCGAGATGGAAGTGCTCCGCCTGGTCGCGAAAGGCCTGAGTGAGCGCGAGGTCGCGGACAAGCTGTCCATCAGCCATCACACCGCGCACCGGCATCTTTCCAACATTCGGCTCAAGCTCAACGCCACCACGCAGGCGGCTGCCGTGGCGCACGCCGTGCGCATTGGCCTGATCTAGCAGCGGCCTGGCCCGATCGGGCCATCCAGCCGCCGTCTCAAAAAATGGCACGTCCAGGCGAAGTTGAAGCGCTTCGCCTCCCGTACCTTCGGCCCACGAATTCCACCTCAGCCGGAGATACCTATGAAGAAATACGTGATCGAGCGCCCGATTCCAGGAGTCGGGTCACTCACGAGAGACGAGCTGCATGCCGGGTCGGCGCGGTCCTGCGTCGCCCTCGAAGAGCTCGGCCCCGACATCCAGTGGGTCCAGAGCTTCGTGACAGCGGACAAGATCTACTGCGTCTACCTTGCCGCGAACGAGCAGCTCATTCGCGAGCACGCGCGGCGCGCCGGATTCCCCGCGGAGAGCATTGCCGACGTGCGTGCGATCATCGATCCCACGATGGCGTCGGCCGCGACGCCACTCGTCGCGTAAGTCATCGCGACCCTAACGCCAGTAGATCACTCGATACTCGAACATTCGACACCGAGACCACATATGACCCGCCTAACTTCATTCATTGCTCTCGCGCTCGGGCTGACCGGCGCGCTCACTGCCTGTCGGGACGACGGGAGATCGGCCGAACCAATCATGGCGCCCACGGTCGCACGGTCCGCGGGCGGAGCCGCCCCGATCACCGATGAAACGCAGCTCGCACAGTTGCGCGCGATGACCGCCAGGTTCCACTCGATCGAAGCGGCGAAGCAGGCCGGATATTCGACGCAGATCACGCCGTGCTGGGCGCACCATTCCGCGGGCGGCATGGGCTACCATTTCGGCAACACGAACCTGTTCGACGCGACCGTCGATCTGTTGAACCCGGAGACGGTGATCTACGAGCCGCAGGCTGGTGGCCACATGCGGCTGGTGGGGATGGAGTACATCGTTCCGCTGGACGCGTGGGCGG
>Ga0075421_100008604_pt1 | contig 12550 bp, 9 predicted proteins | sample SoiMetdeltSBSDD5_FD_75292 | JGI IMG/M metagenome (GOLD analysis project Ga0075421, IMG submission 75292) | Bulk soil microbial communities from a Populus tree surrounding site in Tennessee, USA - Soil MetaG P. deltoides SBSDD5 | ecosystem: Environmental > Terrestrial > Soil > Tree plantation... | reverse complement strand
TTCATACTTGTATACTCGATTACCCAATGGTTCCTTTGGATTTGACTTATCGCTGTCATCACCGTCTCTTGTGTTTCCTTCGGTAAAATACAAAAAAATATTTGTCTTATTAACATTTGTTGATACTGCAATTCCCAACATTCCTCGATATCCATCTGTTGCGACGTTTACATCGAGAAGCGGCTTTGAGTCCATTTGTCCATCTGTAACCCGATAAACTTTTCCCTCATTTCTCTCGAGTAGGAGAAATTCATTTATTCCGGTAAAAGCCATGGACGTTGGCTTTATTAGACCTTCGAAAGACTTTTCGATAGTAAGATTTTTGTCTGAAATTACTACAGGTATAGCAAATGAAATCTGTGGATATTCATATATTATAGAAAATAACAAGCCAAACAAAAGAGGAAACGCCAATTTCGAGAAATTTTTCATCGGGTAGCTAGAAATTACTAAAGTTCCTAGATATGTTTTTCTACCCTAACAATATTATAGAACAAGTGTTACGGTCAGGCTTAGCTAGTTTACTCTTAATATCAGTTCTATGTTGTATCAGTCCTTCTTTCGGGCTGGATTATGAACTTATTAAAAAATGGGGTTCAACAGGGGTTTTGGATGGGCAGTTCAATAGCCCTGCAAGTATCTCATACGATCCTTCAAATGAGGTAGTATACGTTGCTGATTTGGATAATAATCGTATTCAAAAGTTTGATACGGAAGGAAACTTTCTTTCAAAATGGGGTGTTTCAGGAGCCGGTGATGGCGAATTTTACCATCCTGGTGACATAGAAGCGGATTCATCCGGCAATCTTTATGTAGTGGATATTGAAAATTCACGAATTCAGAAATTTGATAATGAAGGAAACTTTCTCATGAACTGGGGAAATTTAGGCACAGGGGATGGAGAATTTGATCATCCGGGTGACATCATGATAGATGAAACAAACAAGACAATTTATGTTACTGATATTGGTAATAGCCGTATACAAAAATTTGATTATCAAGGTAACTTTTTGATGAAATGGGGATCTCCGGGTAACGGAGATGGACAATTTAACAGACCTGCAGGAATGGCACTTGATCCGAGTGACAAAATTATATACGTTGCAGATACGAAGAACGATCGAATTCAAAAATTTGACATGAATGGAAATTTCCTGTCAAAATGGGGAAGTTCTGGTGCTGCAAATGGCGACTTTAACCGCCCTACCGGGATAGAGTTTAGTCCTGCTGATGGAATCGTATATACCACAGATAACGATAATAAAAGGATCCAAGTCTTTGATAAAAATGGCAATTTCCTGTCAAAATGGGGGTCTGAGAAAAACTTTGAGAGACCAACAGGAATTGCCGTCGACGAGTTAAACCAAAAAGCCTTTGTAAATGACAAAGCCAACAACAACATACAGGTATTTACTATCCCAGACGATCCGTTTGCCAGCATAGAGTATTCTGCACCTCAAAGTAATGATAATTCTCAAGAGGAAGAAGGAGGCTCGTCCGATTCCGAGAATGATGAGGACAAAGGTGATTCTAAAGATGAGGATGAAGATGATGGCGATAAAGAAGAAGATGATGGCGATAAAGAAGAAGATGATGGCGATAAAGAAGAAGATGATGGCGATAAAGAAGAAGATGATGGCGACGAGTATGAAGATAAAGATGGTGATGGTGATATTGACTGTGAGGATGTTAATAGGAAGAACTTTAGAGTTGGATCAGATGATCCAGGTAATCTAGATGGCGATGGAGACGGTATCGCCTGTGAGGAGTAGTCTGTCTTTGTTTCCAATTTAAGGAAATAAATATTTTTTCAATGCTACATCTGACTTCTGTTTATGTCAAGTCTTCGGACGTCGGGATTTGAACCCTGCATGTAGTAGGGTTCTACTACTTGGTATTTAGCTTTTGTTTTTAGTAAGTCAGCAATGCAGAATTATTATCTTTTAATGTTCATTTTCCATGAAAGTTCATTGCATTTACACACGTTATAGCCAGCTTAATTTTAATCTAGACTTCTATCGAATTGAGTGGCTTTATCAAAGCATTTTTCCGCCTCGCTTCTCTTTCCTAGTTTCATAAGAGCAAATCCCTTATTATACCAGAACTGAGCATTAGTAGGATCGAGCTTAAGCGACTTGTTGTAACAATAAATTGATTTTTTATAATTATTGAGAGTATAATAGATGAGACCCATATCATTCCATGTTCTGGGTGAGCTCGGATTTAGAGAGATTACTTTATGGTAACATTCAAGGGCTTTCGTGTGCTTGCCAAGTTTTAAAAGAACCAACCCTTTGTTAAGCCAAGCGAATTCATATTGTGGCTTTATTCGAGTTGCTCTGTCTAGAAGAACAAAAGCGTCGCCGTAACGACCTAAGTCTCCTAATACTATTCCTTTTTGGTTCAGAGCGACTACATTTTCAGAATCTGCTTCTAGGGCTTTGTCAAAGCTCTTTATGGCTTCAATACGTTTGCCTATATTAAATTCAGAAATGCCTTTATTAGTCCAGACGTTACTATTCATAGGGTCAACTTCTAGGGCTTTGTCAAAGCTCTTTATGGCTTCAATATAATCTCCTAGACGGTAATATGATTCACCTTTCAATATATTTAGTTGAACATTGTTTGGCTCGACTTTAAGTGCCTCATCATAATATTTGATAGCGCTATCATCATCATTCGACTTAACACACAGGCTACCCCTATTAATAAGGGCGTAAATATATTTTGGATCTATAGCAAGGATCTCATCCAGAATTTTTTTTGCATCTTTGTAATTTTCTAACTTGAGTAATGTATTAGCTTTGTTATTCAATATTCCTAGGTCTGTTTTTTTGATCTCAATTGCCATGTCAAAATATTTCAACGCTTCTTCGAAGTTTCCTAGTTCAGAAAGCATAAGTCCCTTTTCGCCCAGAATATCAGGATCATTAGGATGAGACTTCAACCCCTTATCTAACCACCGAAGTGCATGCCCAGTTTTTCCCATAGCTTTCAAAACTTTAACTTTGTTGAGTAACAGCATCGGATCGTTGGGTATTAACTTCAATGCCTTGTCGATCCAAATCAAAGCACTATCGTATTCTTCCCGCGCATACAGTAAGCTGCATTTATTGTTCATGGTATATGCTTGAGCACGAGTATTTGTTGGATCAACTTTTAATGCTCTGTCATAACATTTTTCCGCTTCATTATACTTCTTCATATCTTGGAAGGCGTTGCCCTTGTTAAGCCAGGCGAAAACATCGTATTCCTTTATCGCGATAACTTTATCGTAATACTCTATAGCTTCTTGATGTCTGTTCAGAGCCTGGAGTGCCATGCCTTTATTATACAGCAGATTCGGATTATTAGGTTCGAGCTCTAATCCAGTATCATAAGTTCTTAATGCAGAATCATAATCCCTTAAATCATACAAGATAGTTCCTTTGTCATTTAACGCGGGAATAAATAAGGGATCAATTTTTAAAGCCTTATCATAATATGAAATTGCATTAGAGTAGTCCTTTCGAGAAGAATAGAATTTTGCATAACCAAAAGTGTATAATTTTACCTTTTCTTCATTTTTCATGTTTCATTTCTCCTTTCTTCCATGACAAAAATCTCTTCCATTATTTGTTTGATAAATTGAGTGTATTGATCTACTTCTAATAACAATGCGCATCTTTGAATAATTATAATTAAGTAATTTACATTAAGATTGTCAAATAGGCATTGAATCATCTCCTTTATTTCATATTTTGCATCGAATGAATCAAAATCAGATCCACACTCATTAGTGTATAAATATAACAAGAATTCAATAGCCCAAAACTCGTGCAGAGTGAATTGTTTGTTTCGCACCAAAAAATTGACACTCGACAAAGCGATTAAGTCATTCATGTAAATACCACAACGCTTTAGGATATCAACAGATGGATGGATACCAAAACTGGACAAAAAGGCAGAATATATCGCGGGCTTCATTAGTTGTTTGTTCTTTTCTATTACGACATTCTTCATAATAAAGTCATAATTAAGTGTCGGATGTTTGTAATCACCTTTGCCTCCACTTATTAGCCATCTCAAAGAATCCATAAATATCAGAGGATTTCCTCTTGATTGCGTAAAGTAGGTCTTAGCAATGCTATCAGCTTTTACTTTTGCAGGTAACAAACCTAACTGTTTCAATTTACGCGTGAAGATTTTGGCATCACTTAATTTTAATTCTATAAATATTTCATTCAATACCGAAAGTGCATAGTCAATTTCGGAGTTCTTATCATGTTCTAGAAGGATCTTTGATGTCTCAATTTTAGAAGTATCGCCAGCTAATAAGAATCTGATATTTAACGTCCCTAATCTGTAGAAGTGGTTAAATGTTTTAAATATGCCATAGTTGTTTACCTGATGAATATCATCGGCGATAATCAGAATTCGCTGCAAAATATTCCAGTTATTGATTCTTTTAATGAACTCAACTAATGAACTTGCATCAATAGACAAATCATTTACAAAGATAACTGAATATCCCTTGTTTGTCATTTCATAAATTAATCTCGTTAATAGGATTGACTTTCCGACATAGGGTTTCCCATTGATTATAGTCCCGATATTTTCACATATAGATTTTATAATTTTATTACAAATAGGTCTTCTTCCATCATAATTATGAGTAATATCTGCAAGTTCAAAGACTCCCCGTTTCCAACAGTTGAGATCGGGTTCTCCGACTTCTAAATTCCTAGTGAAAAGTTGGATCTTCCCGTTAAGCCCAAACTGATTCAATTCATTAATAAATCTGTCCTTTACTGTTTTGGATTTAGAAATTAATAAAAAAATTGTATCTTTTACGTATTTGTCAAGATAGTTCAAGTCGTTGAGTATACATTTACCGTCGATCATTTCGGACCAAATGAATCCCTTTTTTAGTTCCGCAATTCTAATTTTTTCATAGATTCTTACGAACTTACTGTTTTGAATAATATCGGGATTTACAATTATAATTTTTACATCTGCGTCGTCGGCTTGAATTATATTTAGATCATTAGAAAATTGACTTTTGGACGGGGTCCAAATAATTTCGACTAGAACCTTTACACCTTCGTATGTTATTCCGTATACATCTAATTCATGACCGGAATTCTGAAACTCCGGAAGGAAAGGCGACTTGAACCATTCCTTCAGTTTAACAGCCATGACATCTTTGAGTAGCTTGTGTTCTTGAGACTCGCTTTTACCCATCAGAAGGCTCTATACGAGATATTAAGTGGAAGTATATAACGATAATATGCTCCAGTAAATATCAAACTCCAACTTAATTAGTTCACCATTATTCAATAATTTCAATCTGGTTAGAAAAAGATTGAGCCGTCTTTGATAATGGTAAGGTCAAAGTCACCCAGTCAATATATTAATTGTTAATTTGTTATGCGCAGGATTAAGAAAATTTTGGAGTCCTACTAAATAGGTATTTAGTGATTTCTGTATATAGTCCTGGACTCATTCCAATTTTTTTGAAGTTCCCTGTATTTGCGAATTGCGTCGTCTCTCTGTTTTTTGATATTTAACACTATGGGTGTTCCTAGTGAGAATTCACTGACGACTTTAAGTTCCTCTCGTATTTCTTGTTTCAACCTGAGAATAAAATTCTCATTCTCGGGTTTACGACTTTTCTCTTCTTCATACAGTCGACGCATTGATGATTCCAACAAGCGTCTTGCGCCTTCATATAGCAGTTGTTGTGTTAAAGCAAATCCCGTACTTGAAAAGTAATTCAACCATTCTTGTGTCGTGTTACCATTTTGGATATTGCTTTTATACCTTCGATATGTCCTTCCTGATATTGCCTTTCCAAATCTGGTCTTGATATAATCCAAAGATTCCTTTTCACCAAAGTTGTAAATACTACAATCTAACACGAGTTGATTTAAAGCATCTTTGTCTCTTTCCGTAACCTTACCCACGCGGTCATTTACACCATTGAATTGTCCAGAAATGGGACATTATCAGATGTAATATTGATAGAAAGCTTTATCTTTTTCCGTTGAATTGTTCTACCAATTCATCATTCTGCTCTATTTCCTACAACCAATCTGATATAGTAAAAACACGAACAATCGTACCAATCGTACCAATCGTACTTGAGTCGGTTTCGTGCGTGCGGGAATCTATTCTCTTTAGGTTGGTACGGTTAGTACGATACTTTGTGTATTAAAAAATATAGGACTATTTTTTGTCTATGGTTCATTTAGACCAGACTCTGGTTCAAATTTCTTGATTGTAATAAATCTGACATTATCAATTTTGGTAAAATCTATCTCTATATTCCCCTGTTTCAGAGTATGTTTTATAATATTAATCCCCTTGGTAAGCATATTTGGTTTCTTGGGCCATTCCTTATCTCTGGTATCAATTCCAAGTGTTGGAGCTATTTCTTCAAGTTTTGTCTTTAGTTGGGTGGCAGTACCATGAAATCCAGCCAATCTTCCATCGGTTCCTAGTTTGTTAAATTCCTCATCCGTTTCAACCAGCCGATTTATACACGCTGCTACTAAACTGGTTTCCATTACTTCTTCTACTTGCAATTTGGCATTATTTTCATAAGCTTTAATGAATTGATTATCTGCTAAACCCATACACCTTGCAACTATTTCGCCATAACCGGCCCAATCTGCCATTCTTGGTAATTTGTCAAGTTCTATCATCATTCCGTTGTTTTGTATCCAGTTCAGAACTTTGACAAGAATATCAAATATGTAACCTAATAATTGCGGTCTAAGCTCTGCGTATTCTCTCCTAATTTTCTTTATGTATTTCCTTTTTGTGTTGGCTATTGTTTTGAGCTCAAAAAATAATCCTCTGTCCAGTATATCCGGATTGGTAGCTGCTAAATTTATGCCATTGAGGGCAACACATCGCATATAGTTCCGGATAACGTCTTCATCATCTGTGTACAATTGACGTTTAGTAGAACCTCCTCCGGTTACAGCTCTGCAAAATGCGTCAGATTGCCAGTCCTTTAGGATAGATATATTGTCATAAAATGCGACATAGTTATGGGATAATTGCTGTATCAGCTCGTTTAGATGTGTAGGAATTGATAGAGTCAATACAGAGCTTGGATCTATTGTAAGTTTTATCAAATCCATTAATGTGGTCTTTGCAGCTCCCTGGCCGCCGTACGGCATGTTGATAGGTTTAGGAATATCTGGTATGAACGAAGTTATTATGAAACATTTCAATAAAATACTATATTCGTCTAGTTTCTCTTTAGCAACATTATTTTCATTTAATATCAAATGAATGAACTTATCCATAACTCCGTGATCATAATTCTTTGATGGATAAATCTGCGCTGCTTGATTTTTGTAACGATTGAACAGAATAAGATTTAGATCTTGATTCTTTGTTATGATTCGCCAGCCATTGATAGTAATTTCTACAAATTCCCATTCTTTGTTTGTTAAATCGTAATACCATATTGGATCGTCTTTACCCATGGGATTGGTTCCTGGAACCTGCGCAACCCTTAAACTGAGATTTATTGGTTCACCACTATCAAACTCTGCCTTTGCACTTAGGACACCTATGGCGGCTTTCAGGGTTTGCGGATCTAGTACTGTAGTCTTCTGTTTATAGATCTCTCCAGCCAGATAATTCCTAAACCTCTTCGTATCCAATGGCAAAACTTCTAAATGTTCTCTTACCAATATCGCAGCGTGTGGGATCTGGTATTGGTCTACAAATAATTTTTTAATGCTTTGTGCCGCGGTTTCTAATGCAACCTGTGCCTTTGTCCGTTTTTCCTCACCGCCGTTGCCCTCCTTTGTTTTTACACGTGCAAATTTCTCGGCGTCCTTGCAAATTTGTTCGACTTCCCATTCTAGTAAAGGTGGAATACATTTTTTCCTATTTTCGGCATAAATCAATTCTTTAATCTCTTCTACCAGTAACATATCAAGGCATTTTATCATCAAAGAATTTGATTTACTCAATAATTTGGCATGACGTTCACCTTCATACCAATTAACTTCTTGTTCTCGCTGTTCTTGTTTTTGTTCAGTTACCGAACTGCTAAAATTAGAATTAGAAAATTTTTCTAAATATGGAATTCCATGTTCTACACAAATATCATTTACAATATGTTCTATCTGGGAAGCGTTGAAAACTTGGTATTCTTCTATTGATTTTAATCCATACATAAATCGGTACTTGTTTCCATTTTTGTGAGTAGAAGGAGTACAACATACGTACTTACCCTTGCCCATAACGTCTATTGCCGGGATACTGGGATCAGGAGATCTATTAACGCCTTTATTCCGTAGTGGTCTATCATTGGTAATAATGTAGACGTGAGCCCTGTTTAGGTCGTCTGCATGCTGTTCAATAGGAAATATTTCTGCAAGTTCGTCAAGTGAGCTTTTCCCATGCTTGGCGCACCAATCGTCAATTCCTGGTTTATTGTCAAAATCTATACAACTAAGGTACTTACCTTCCATCAATGGATTATCCCAAAACTTACCCATTACAAGAGCTATTCCATTATTTTGGTAATAGTTCTCGTCTATCCATTGTCTATGCTGTTTTTCTCTTAACCGAAATTCCTGGAGGGTTTTCCATTTGTTTGTAGTACTCTTATTCTTAGTATTTGCCCAGGTAAGATTAACTGTCCATTGACTATAGTAATAATCGGCTGCTTCATTTATGGAAGCATCATTTAGATCTGATGGCGTGGATATCATTTATTCAGAATCAAATTCCATGTCCATATCATCGTCTTCGTCAGAAAATTTTTTAGCACTTGTAGTGCTGCTGAGAACCCCATTCTCTTCGGTTTCCTGCTCGTCGTCTTCTTCTAATCCGCTATGTTCTACTCCTTCAGAATCGAAATAATTTAAGATATTTCCGGAATTCTCTTCTTCGTATTTCTTGATTAGTTCGACTTGTTCTCTAGAGACCCCTTTTAATTCCCTCCATACTTCATGGCATAATGCCTGAACGATTATAGCTTCTGATCTGACACCGTAGATCTGCTTGCCCCTTTTGCAGATTGTGTCCTGTATTACAGGAATTAGTTCTTGAACGACCTTAACGGCGTAATGATTGGTTGAAGGATCTGGGTTCTCATACTTCCAAAATTTGTCGTATCTAGCACCGCTGTAAGGGTATAATGCCATTACGACGTCAAGACCCCTCTTAGTTTTACGTCAAATAATATCTCGAAATTCGATAGTACTTGTTTATTATTGCAGAAGTCAACTTGTGCTTTGATTCGTTTTATCCACTGTAATTGTAATTGAATGTCCTCTAGCCATTCAGCAAGCTTTTTAGAATCGGAGTCGTAAATACTAGCAGACATTACACTTCATCCTCTGTTCGGGTGTTGTGTTCTTTTGTCGAAGTCTACCTTGGGTTTGGGTTTCCCTGCCAGGGCCCAAATCTATTTTTAAATTACTCATCTTGAAATTTGCCAACACAGTTATTGCAAACTAATAACGTCACTTTACCAAATTTTCCAGCATGTACTTTAATCTCGTTTGTTCCTAACGCATTGCATCCTGCGGCATTGCACGTTTTACTTTCTTTACTATATTTCACAATTTTGATATCTTTCACGGATGTATGGATTTCCGTCATGTCTCAAGAAATCCTTTAGGAATTTTATCTGTTCTACATATGGACTGATTAGTATTGGTTTTGGTTACCTTTGTATTGAAAATAGCGGATTTTTCAATTATTCTAACAATGAACCTACTTCGTGGTATATCTAGGCGTTTTTCGTCTATTCGATTCAATACAATAACGGGGAGAGAAATACAAATCGGAATATTTTGTCTCAAATTATGTTAATGTTCTTATTAAAAATATTAACATATTACCTAGAATTACCCTTTTATGTCCATGGGGTACATCCTAGACTTGTATAAATCCAAAGTTTGGAAAATTAACCTCAAAAGGGAAGAATCTTTTTTCACTTTGCTACAGTTTGCAGAAAACAAATCACTGTCAAAAACTCAGGTTACTAACTTGATAACCAACAGCGTCTTCAAATCCGCAAACAAAAATACCAGTGAAAGACTTGAAAGACTTCTACGCTTAAAGTTGATAAAGATGGGTACGGAAAAATTGGAAAATTTAGAACACGGTAAAAAATATTATAGAATAACTTCAATTGGTCTTTTTTATATTGTATGCCAGCTATATCCCAAAAGAACATTTCGTGGAATATCGAAAATACTAAAATCTCATTATAATGATCCTCTATTCAGATATCTTATTGACCCGTTTTTTGAAAAGGATATCATTTCACGGTTGACAAGAATTGACATTAAGGAACATATCGCAAAATATTTCTACGATTGTTGTAAATTAATTTATGAACAACTTTTTGATTTATACGATCGCATAGAAAAGCACGGTCATATCTTTCATGAAATTGTTGTATGGGATGATATTCCTGATTTACCGCATATGGAACATAAACTATATTTAGACATTTTTCTCTCCAAGTTAAGAAAAGACAATGATGAATTAAAATGGTTGAACAAACATAAGAAACTTGGAATAATCAAAACCAATGATGATAGTATAACGGTTTCACAAAATGGTAAGAATGTTCATATTATTTTGAATGAATCTGCAGGAAAAGCAGAATTACATTTTTGCGACAAAAAAATCCATGAATATGCAATTCAGCGCTTTGTAACAGTTGCGAATCGTAAAGAGGGATTTATGTTAGGGGAATTTAAAAACTCGAATGTAGAAGAAATACATGAATTTGAACTTTCTTATCTGCCTAAGTTCGAAGAGTTTGCAGAAAATTTGGCATTATCAATAGTAAAGGGATTATACGAAAGTTATTTTACCATTTCCGATATTAAGGAATATTCAACTCAATCTACTGATAGGTACTTGCTCGTAAGAGATAAAAAATTTCTGAAACTCACTAGGTCGGTAGAGTCTAAAATGAAGCAATGTTTTAATTCTTTTTTAGAATGAAAGAAAATACTAGCGGCATATTTTGTGTAATCCAGCTATTTTTTTCCCATAAGGTTTTCTGTCAGAACTTCTGTCTTAACATGTGCTAGCTTCGGATTCTCCCGTATCATCCAAAAGATCTGCTCATAATATTGTTTCATCTCATTACGAATTTCTCTCAAATCTTGATCATACTTTCGTTCAAGTGCTTTAAGTTTCATTTCTTCGGCTTGTTTAATTTCTTCAAATGCTGATGGAACTAATGGATAGGAACATTTTGAGCAATATTTGTTTTCCATTGCATTAACTAAATTACAGCGAGGACAATTTAGAATGGATGCTTTTCTCTCTATTTCTTGCGATGGATTGACACCATTGTATTCTAGAATTTTTTGTTTTAGATCATTACCCATTCTTCTTTTGATATATCTAATGCCTTGTTTAGAATTCATTGACCATCTAACTTTTTTCTTTAAGGCATATTCTGGTAAGAAATCAGAATCAGATGTTATCGCTGAATGCCTAATACAATATGGATTCCATCTCTTTGTCTTCAGTAAATATTCAAGTTTTTCTCTTTCGGCAGAGTCATTAATATCACCCTTTTCTAACAACCGAATTATTCTTTCATGTAATTGCTTCATGATCCTCCAAATTGATTCGGGTCTTACTGGAGCCCCGTTATGTAAGTTACATATTAATCGCGCGTCTGATTCATTTCTAAAAGGATGTTCATTTAACCAATCTCTGACGTAGGGAAAAGAGCAAGTTAATAGAATCGGTCCGGTTCCCGTCTTCGCTTCATGAGGAATTTCTCCTTCACCATACTTTTCTCGTAGTCTAATATGCTTAATTTTCAATAAAGTTATTTCATGGTTTCTTGCATTCAAATCCCAAAGAAGGGTTAAGATTGCTTTGTTTCTCTTATAAGGTTCATATTTTGTAACAAGCAGAATTTCGTCTTTTTCCCAAAGTTCCGTTTCCAAATATGGGCTAATTCTTTTTGATCTTTTTTCCTTGATTTTTAAGAAAGGTGGGGTATTCCATTCCTCGATTGAAATTATGGTATCTGACTGAGTCGTTCCTATATTATGGACCCATCTTAGAAAATGTTTAATTCTGTGTAAATAGTCATTCCAAGTTGTTATTGATTTCTTTTCAGGGTCGTCGTCTTGATTCTTTATTTTTGTATTGAGAAAAGAAATGACTTGTTCAGTTTTATTAATATCAGTGAAACTAGCCTTATCTCCTAAGAAATTTGCAAAATTGATAATTGCTTTCAGATTATTATTCTGATGGCGTTCGGATGCTCCATTAGATTTCATAAATTCGTAAAACTCGTTTATTAGGTCAGAATTTTGTCTATTTGGCACAGTATTTATTTTCTTAACCGTAGTTGAAAGTTTAGTCGGCATCAGACTTTGTCCTCCATCATCTGGTTGTTTTTATACATACAGGTATTTGAGCCCTTATACATAGTGGGCCCAAGGGGATTTGAACCCCCGGCCGACCGGTTATGAGCCGGTCGCTCTAACCAGGCTGAGCTATGGGCCCGACAAACTTTTTCGATATGGAAATATGTATAAAGGTT
>Ga0075421_100008603_pt1 | contig 12550 bp, 11 predicted proteins | sample SoiMetdeltSBSDD5_FD_75292 | JGI IMG/M metagenome (GOLD analysis project Ga0075421, IMG submission 75292) | Bulk soil microbial communities from a Populus tree surrounding site in Tennessee, USA - Soil MetaG P. deltoides SBSDD5 | ecosystem: Environmental > Terrestrial > Soil > Tree plantation... | reverse complement strand
GTCGCGCTCGCATGCAGCGACGCGAAGGCGAGGCCGAGCTTGCCGGAGACAACGTAGACGGTGAAGACCGCCACCGCGTGAAGCATCGGCCCCTTGGGCTTGCGCGCCCGCGCCGGTGCGACTTATTTCTCAAATGGTGAGAAGGACGAGATGATCGCCCGTGTGGATCCCCGCATGCTGATCGTGCTGGTCTTGCTGGCGGCCGCCCATGCCGCCTGCGCGACGGTCCCGCCGCCGGTGCGGCCGGCCGCCGACGCAGCGCCGCACGATCCCGGGGAGCGGGCCGCCGCTGCGCTCGCCCGTGGTCAGGCACTGATCGGTCGTGGCGAGATGTCCGGGGCCACGGTGGCCCTCCGTGAAGCGCTCGCGCTCGAGCCTGGGCTGACGGCGGCCCGCACCTCCCTGGGTCTGGCGCTCTACGCGCTTGGCGACGTCGAGGGCGCCGTCGAGGAGCTGCGCGCCGCGGTCGCGCGTGATCCCGAGGCGGTCGGCGCCCGCGCGCTGCTCGCCGCCGCGCGCCTCTCGCGACAGGAGTGGACGGCGGCGCGTGCCGAGCTCGAAGACCTCACGCGCCGTCATCCGGAGCGCGCCGACGCGTTCTACAGCCTCGGGCTCGCCCGGTACGGCAACCGCGATCTCGCCGGCGCGGCCGAGGCCTATCGTGCCGCCGTCGCGCTCGAGCGGAATCACCATGATGCGCGATATAACCTCGCGCTGGTTCTCAAGCTCGCCGGGCGGGAGACGGAGGCCACGCCTGAGTTCCTCGCCGCCGCCGAGGCGGGTGTCGGCCGCGCCCAGTACTTCGCGGGCGTCGCTCACGCCGAGGGGCTCGGCGTGCCGTCGAGCCTGCCGACGGCGATCCGCTGGTGGATGGGCGCCGCCGAGCGCGGCGTCGCACCTGCTCAGGAAGCGCTGGCATCGCTTCGCCAGGTCGCGCTCGGGCGCACGCGCCGGCCGGTCGCGGAGCGCCAGGCGGCCGAGCAGGCGTTCCGCGACTACCGCGTCGGGCTCTGGTCTGCCGCGCCGGACGTGACGCGGGAGGGTGACGAGAGTGCGGGCCTCGCGCTCGTGCGGCTGCGCCGACCGGAAGCGGTCGGCGTCTTGATCCGCGAGGCGGCGGCGCTGGACGAGGCCGCCCAGGAGCAGCTCGAGGTTCTGTACGAGCACGGCCTGGCCGGCGCGCTGGCGCCACACGACACGCGGATCCTGGCGTGGTTTCAGACGGCGGCCGCGGAGGGACTGACTCGCCCGCGCATTGCCCTGGCCAGAGTCTACGGACGCGGCCTTGGCGTGCCCCGCGACGTGCCGCGCGCGGTGGCGCTTCTACGCGCGACGCCGCACGAGGATGCCCGGCGCTTGCTGCAAGAGCTCGCGCCCTGACGGTGGTCGCGACGACGCGCCGCCGCCGTGCCTTGCAGATCGTCGCGCTGGGGGTCGTGGCCGCCGTCCTCGCGGTCGGAGCGCAGCTGGCCGGCCTGGCGTCACTCGACGCCCCGGCGCATGCGCGGTGGCGCCGGCCGGCGCCGCCGAGCGGCGGCGTCCTGCTCGTCTCTGGCGAGACGGAGCCGGCGACCGCCGGCGATCACGCCGCGCTTGCGCGGCTGATCGGCCGGCTCTCCCGCGCGGGCGCGGCGGCCATCGTGGTGGATATTCCGCCACGCGCCTCGCGGTCGGGCGCGGCCGGCGAGGCGCTGCTCAGACAGACGGTCGCGCAGGCCAGGAACGTCGTGGTCGTGCGCGCCCCCGACGACGATACCGGAGCCGGGCTGGGCGCCCGCGCCGTCGGCCACACGAGTAGCAGCGAAGCGGATGGCCTGGTCGCCATCCCGGCTTTCGTGACGCAGGCCGGCGCGCAAATCCCCGCGCTCGGGCTCGCCGCCGCGGCCGTCGCCCTGAACGTCGAGCCGAGCGTGGAGGGAACGGTGGTCACGCTCGGCCGCGGACCGCGGGTCATCCTGGACGCCGCCGGCCGCGCGCTCGTCAGCCCGAGCGACGGCTTGCCGACGACCACGCTGGGCGAGGTCGCGCGCATGGCGAGCGGAAACGATGCGGAGCGCCTGCCGTCGATCGTGAGCGGCAAGCTCGTGTTCGTGCTCGGCGACCCGGCGGGCGCCGCCGGCATGCGACTGCACGCCGAGCTGGCGAGTGCTGTGCTGACCGGGTCGACCCTGGCCCCGACGCCGCCGTCCTCCACGTGGGTCGTCACGCTCGCGCTCGCCGTCGCGGCGGCGTGGCTCTGGCTGACGCGGCGCTGGTGGGTGGCGCTGGCGCTCACACTCCTGCTGGCGCTGATGGTGGCCGGCGCCACCGCGCTGCTGCTCGGCGTCGGCGTGGTGGCGCCGCTCACCGCGTCACTGGCCGCCCTTGTCGCCGCCTCGCTGGGCGCCCTCGGCTGGCGACAGCTCGAAGCGCGAAGCCGGCTCGGCGGGCTCGAAGGCGAGGTGAGTGCGATCCGCGAAGCGCTGGCCCGGCAGGAGTCCACGGTGGAGACGCTCGAGGACGATCTCGATGCGGCACGCGCGGCGGTGGCGCGGTCGGCCGGCACCGAGCGGGAGCTCGTGCGGGCTGCCGAGGGCCTGCGGTCGCAGCTGGAGGCGGCGCGCGCGCAGGAAGAGGAGACGCGGCGGCGCCTGGAGGCGCTGGCCGGTGAGTCGCGGGCCGCGGCCAGTCCGGCCACCGCCGACGAGACGTGCGCGCGCCTCGGTATCGTGACGCGCGACCCGACCATGCAGGCGCTCGTCCGCGATCTCGAGAAGGCCGCGCGCTCGTCGCTGCCGATCTTGATCGTGGGCGAGCCGGGCACCGGCAAGGAGCTGTTCGCGCGGGCGGCGCACCGGCTCAGCGCGCGCGCCGCCGCACCGTTCGTCGCCGTGAACATGGCCGCCATCCCCTCCGACCTGTTCGAGAGCGAGCTGTTTGGCCATGTGCGCGGCGGCTTCACCGGCGCCGTCGCCGATCGGCGCGGATGGTTCGAGCAGGCCGACCGCGGCACGATCTTCCTCGACGAGGTTGGCGAGCTGCGCGCCGATCACCAGGCGAAGCTCCTGCGCGTCCTTCAGGAGAAGAGCTTTCATCGCGTCGGCGCCGTCCGTCCGACCTCGGTCGATGTGCGGGTGGTGGCCGCGACGAATCGCGACCTCGAGCGGGCGGTGGCCGATGGCGGCTTCCGCGAGGACCTCTACTTCCGGCTGAAGGGTCTGGTGCTCCGGCTGCCGCCGCTCCGCGAGCGCCGCGGCGACATTGCCGTGCTCGCCGGGCGGCTCCTGCAGGAGGCCGCGGCCGAGCTGAAGCGCCCGGGGCTGGCGCTGTCGGCGGCGGCGCTGGCGGCCCTCGAGCGCCACGACTGGCCCGGCAACGTGCGCGAGCTTCAAAATTGCCTGCGGCAGGCGGCGGCGCTGGCCGATCGCGATGTGCTTGGCCCCGGCGATCTGCGCCTGGCCGGGACGCCGGCGAGCGGGAGCTCCGAATCCCGTGACAGCGACGCGGCGGTGCTGGCCGCCCTTCGGCGGCACCGCTTCGACATGCAGGCCACGGCGCGCGCGCTGGGATGGGACCGCAGCACGGTGACCCAGCGGTTGAAGGGCCTCGCCTTCCGCGCGCTGGTCGACGCGCGCGGCGACGCCGGGCGCGCGGCCGCCGAGCTCGCCGCCGATCCGACTCTCAGCCGCGCGGTGGAGCTGAAGCTGCGCGAGTATCACGAGCACCTGCTCCGCACCGTCGAGGGCTTCGACTCCGCCGACGCCGCCATCGCCGCCGCGCGCCGGCGGTTCAAGAACTTGCCCGAGCGCCACTTCCGCTCGCTCGAGACGTTGCTGCAGCGTCATTTCTCGCGGCCGACCGGCTGATCCCAGCGGGGCGCCTGCGGGGATGCGGGGAGATCCCCGCATCGCCACCCGCGCCATCGCGTCCAAGTTGCCGTCGTTCCTCACCAGCGCCATGCCGGCGGCGTGGCTTGCGCGTTGCTCTGCCTGGGCGGCGGCGCGGCACCGCGTGGGCGGCTCGCCGGCGCCGGGCAGCGGATCGACGACGAAAGGACAGGACCATGACGGGATCGGATGAGCGGAAGGAAAGCGGCGGCGGCCGGGAGATCGTGATGCTGGTCGGCGTCCTCGCCCTGGTGGGGCTCGGCTCGGTGGCGACGTACTGGATGCGCTCGGAGAGCGTCGAGGCGGCGGGGCAGACGGTGCCGGCGGTGGCGAAGCCGGCGGAGATTCCCGTGCGGGTGGCCGCCCCCGCGCCGGTGCCGGCGGACGTGAGTCACACCGACGTCTACTTCGACTTCAAGAGCGTGCGGCTGCGCGCCGACGCCGTGCGGACGCTGCAGGAGAAGGCGGCGAGCATGGATCGGTCGAGCACGTGGGCGGTCCTCGTCCAGGGCTACGCCGACCGGCAGGGGCCGGCCGAGTACAACCGCACGCTGGCCCTCCGGCGAGCGGAGGCGGTGAAGCAGTTCCTCGTCGAGCTCGGTGTGCCGGAGACGTCGGTGAAGGTGGCGACCGTTGGCTCTGACGGGGCGCTGTGCGACGAGGCGACACGGGAATGCCAGCAGCTCAACCGCCGCGTGCATCTCGAGATCCGGAAGATGCGCGAGGCCGTCGTGCCGGTGGTGCGGCCCGTGCTGGCGACGCAGGACACGCTCGACATGCCGCAGGCGCGCTGAGATGACCCGCCTCCTGCTGGCGATCTCGACGCTGTTGCTGTTCGCGCCGGTCGCGAGGCCCGTCAGCGCCGACACCACGCCCGGCGAGGGACACCCTCGCCGGGCGACGTCGGGCACGCTGCTGTGGCGCGCGGGCGACCAGGGGCTGGTGCCGGCCCCGGCCCTCGACACCCGCGTGGAGCTCCGCGTGACCGGCATGGTCGCGCGGGCGACGGTGCATCAGGAGTTCGTCAACCCGGCCGCCGCGTGGGCGGAGGGGATCTACGTCTTTCCGCTGCCGGAGGACGCGGCGGTCGATCATCTGCGCATGCGGGTGGGCGACCGCGTGATCGAGGGCGTCATTCGCGAGCGCGCGGCGGCCAAGCAGGCGTACGAAGCCGCGCGCCAGGAGGGCCGGCGCGCCAGCCTCGTCGAGCAAGAGCGACCGAACATGTTCACCACCTCGGTGGCGAACGTTCCGCCCGGCACGGCGATCACGGTGGAGATCGAGTACCAGCACGTGGTCCGCTACGACGCGGGGGAATACCGGCTGCGATTTCCGATGGTGGTCGGCCCGCGCTACATCCCGGGTACGCCCGTGAGCATGCCCGGCACAGGATGGATGCCGGACACCGACCAGGTGCCGGACGCCTCCCGCATCACACCGCCCGTGCAGGATCCAGCGCGCGGGCCGATCAACCCGGTCTCGCTCCGGATCGAGCTCGACGCCGGGGTGCCGGTCACCCGCCTGGAATCGCCCACGCATGCCATCCAGACGGCGCCGCTGGCCGCCGGCGCGACGCTCGTCGAGCTTGCGCAGGGGCCGGTCCCCGGGGACCGCGACTTCGAGCTCGTGTGGCAGCCGGCGGCGGAGGCGGCACCAATCGCCGCCCTTTTTGCCGAGCGGGGACGCGACGCGACGTTCGCGCTGCTGATGGTGATGCCGCCGGCGCCGGACATGCTCGTGCCCCCGGTGCCGCGCGAGGTGATCTTCGTCATCGACAACTCCGGCTCGATGCAGGGTGCCTCGATCGAGCAGGCGAAGGCGGCGCTCACGCTGGCGCTGGGACGGCTGCGGCCCGCCGACAGCTTCAACGTGATTCGCTTCAACCACGCGACCGACGCCGTCTTCGCCGGCGCGCTGCCGGCGACGCCGCTGAACGTGCGCGCGGCGGCCCGCTGGGTCGCGGGCCTCCGCGCGACCGGCGGGACCGAGATGCTGCCGGCGCTCCAGCGGGCGCTCGACGGCCGCGAGCGCGTCGAGCGGCTGCGTCAGGTCATCTTCCTCACCGATGGCGCGGTCGGCAACGAAGACCGGCTCTTCGCGGTCATCGGCGAGCGGCTGGGCGACAGCCGGCTGTTCACCATCGGCATCGGCTCGGCGCCGAACAGCCACTTCATGCGCGAGGCGGCGCGGCTCGGACGCGGCACCTTCACGTTCATCGGCACGCCGACCGAGGTGCAGGACAAGATGCTCGCGCTCTTCCAGAAGCTCGAGTCGCCGGCGCTGACCGATCTGCGGCTGGAGCTTCCCGGCGGTACCGTGGCCGAGCTGCTGCCCGAGCGGATTCCCGACCTCTATCGAGGCGAGCCGCTCGTCATCGCGCTCAAGACGCCGGCGCTGCCGCCCGCCGTCACCCTCCGCGGGATGCTGGGCGGCATGCCGTGGGAGCAGTCGATCGCCCTGCAGGCCGCCGAGCCGGGCGCCGGGCTGCACGTGCACTGGGGCCGCGCTCTCATCGCGGCGCTCCTCGATCGGCGTCACGCGGGCGCCGCGGACGAGGCCACGCGAATGGCCGTCATCCGCGTGGCGCTGGAGCACCATCTCGTCAGCCCCTACACGAGCCTCATCGCCGTGGATGTCACGCCGGTACGGCCGGGGGACGCAGCGCTCGAGAGTCACGCGCTCGCGACCAACGTGCCGCACGGCTGGGAGTACACGGCGGTCTTCGGGATGGGGCAAGGCGCCACGCCGGGACCGCTGCTCGTCGTCCTCGGGCTGGCTCTTCTGGCGCTGGCCTCGCTGGCGGTCATGCTCCGGCGGCGCGGCCTCGCATGAAACGCCGCACGGCGATCGCGCTCATCGTCGCGCTGCTCGGGTGCGGCATCTGGCTCCTCGGCCACGGCCTGTGGATCTATGCCAAGGCCGAGCTCGCACAGCATCTGCTGCAGCGCGCCTGGGCGCGCACGCTCGCCGGCGAGCGTGTGGTCAAGCCGTGGCCGTGGGCCGACACGTGGCCGGTGGCGCGCATCCGGCTGCCGGCTCACGGCGTCGATCTCATCGTGCTCGATGGCGTGAGCGGTCGCACGCTGGCCTTCGGGCCGGGGCACATGCCCGGCACGCCGCTGCCGGGCCGCCCCGGCGTGACGGTGATCGCCGGCCATCGCGATACGCACTTCCGTTTTCTCCGCGACGTCCAGGCCGGCGACGAGATCCTCGTGGAGGCTCCGGGACGGCCGCGCGCGCGCTTCCGCGTGCGGGAGCGCGCCGTCGTCGACGCGCGCACGGCCGTCCTCGCCGGCGCCGAGGACGCGCGCGAGCTCGTGCTGGTCACGTGCTATCCGTTCGACGCACTCCGCCCGGGCGGGCCCCTTCGCTACCTCGTGCTCGCGGAGGCGGAGCGCGGTTGACGCTTGCCTTCGTGCCGCGGCCGGGGTAGTGGTGAGGCAGCCCGCCGAGGTGCGGAGGAGGCCCCTGTGAGACTGCTCGCCCTGCTCGTCCCGATTTTCGCGCTGCTGCTGTCTCCCCTGGCGTTCGCACAGTCGTCGCCGAAGACCGGCGGCACGCTTCGGTTCATGCATCGTGAGGATCTGCCGCAGGCCTTCGCGATTCATGAAACGTCGACCAACTCGGTCACGTGGCCCGCCATGCCGTGCTACAGCAACCTCGTCATCTACGACCAGTCGAAGCCAGTCGAACGCCCCGAGACGATCGTGGGAGAGCTGGCCGAGCGCTGGTCGTGGCAGGACAGCTACCGTAACCTCGTGCTGTTCCTCCGCAGGGACGTCAAGTGGCACGACGGCCAGCCGTTCACGTCGAAGGACGTGAAGTTCACGTTCGACGTCGCCCGCGAGGCGAAGGACGCGCCCACCAAGCTGCGGCTCAACCCGCGCAAGGAGTGGTGGGCCAACATCGAGGCCATCGAGGCGGCCGAGCCGTACACGGTCGTCTTCCGGCTCAAGCGGCCGCAGCCCTCGCTGCTGGCCATGCTCGCCTCCGGCTACTCGCCGGTGCTGCCCGCCCACGTCCCGCTCGCCGAGCACCGCGCGCGCTGTCTCGGCACCGGCCCGTTCAAGTTCAAGGAGTGGCGGCGCGGCGAGTTCGTCGAGCTGGTCCGGAATCCCGACTACTTCGTGAAGGGCCGGCCATATCTCGACACCATCCGGTACGTGATCGTGGCCGAGCGCGGGACGCGCGTGGCCGCGCTGCAGTCCGCGCAGGTGGACGTCGCCTATCCGGGCGACACCACCGTCACCATCGCCCAGCAGCTCAAGGCTGCCGTTCCGAGCATGGTGTTCACGGAGACGCCCACCAACGTCAGCGAGAACCTCCTCCTCAACACGAAGAAGCCGCCGTTCGACAACCCCGCGGTGCGGCGGGCGCTCAGCCTGGCCATCGATCGCCGCGCCTATGTCACCGCCGTGCACAACGGCAGCGCGAGGATCGGTGCTTCGTTGCTGCCGAAGCCGTGGGGCACCTGGGGACTGGTCGAAAAAGACGTCTCGCAGCTGCCGGGCTACGGCAAGAGCGCGCAGGACAAGGAGCGCGCGCGGCGGCTTCTCGCCGAGGCCGGCTTCGGTCCGAGCAAGCCGCTCCGCGTCGAGATGGTCACCCGCGCCATCGCCATCTATCTCGACTTCGCCTCGTTCGTCGTCAACGAGCTGAAGACCGTCGGCGTGGAGGCCACGCTCAAGCAGGTCGAGACGGCGCAGTGGCATCCCATGGTCACGCGGCGCGAGTTCCAGATCGGGGCCAATCTCACCGGCCTCGGGATCGACGATCCGGACGCGAACTTCTACGAGAACTATGCCTGCGGCTCGCCGCGCAACTACGGCGACTACTGCGACGAGACGGTCATGAAGCTGATCGACGAGCAGTCGCAGGAGCTGAACCCCACCAAGCGGCTGGCGCTGGTGGCGCAGATCCAGCGCAAGCTCGAGGAGGACGCGGCGCGGCCGACGATGGGCTGGCGCTTCGACCGGTTCGCCCACCACGCCTACGTGAAGAACCTCGTCCCGCACCAGGTCGTGTACAACTGCTGCCGGCTGCAGGACGTCTGGGTCGACAAGTAGCCCGCGCCGTGGCGGAGGAGTGCTGCTTCGTGCCCGCCGGCGCAGATCTGCAGCCGACGGAGTGGGCGGTGGGCCCGTGGTCCGCCGACACGCTGCAGGGCAGCGCGTACGGTGCGCTGCTCGTGCGGGCGCTCGAGCGGGAGGGCGGCGCCGCCGGCATGACGCTGGCGCGTCTCAGCTTCGACCTCTGGCGCCCGGTGACCCGCGAGCGGCTGACGCCGTCGCTCACCGTGCTGCGCGAGGGACGCAAGGCGCGAACGGTGGAGGCGTCTCTCGCGCAGGCGGGGAAGCCCGTCGCGCGCTGCACCGGCGTGTTCCTCAAGACCGACGCGACGTCGACGCCGCCGGGCGTCGTGTCCGAGGCGCCGACGGCGGGGCCCGACGCCGGACAGGCCATCCCGCCCCACGTGCGCAACTGGAGCCCGTTCTTCACCGGCGTGGAGACCCGCGTCGTGGCGGGTGACCTCCTCAAGCCGGGTCCGGCGTCGGCGTGGTTCGACTTCCGGCGCCCGCTCGTCGGCGGCGAATCGAATTCGCCATTCGTGCACGCCGTCTCCGCGGCCGATCTCGCGAGCGGCATCTCCGCTGTGGTCGATCTGCGCGTGTGGACCTTCATCAACGCGGATCTCACCATCGTCTTCTGGCGCGTGCCCGAGGTGCCGTGGATCCTGCTCGAGGCCGAGACGTTCGCCGGGGACGCGGGCACCGGCGTCGCCCACGGTCGGCTCAGCGACCGCCGTGGCGCGTTCGGCGCCTGCGCGCAGACGCTGCTGTTCGATAAACGTGGGGGGCCCCGAAATGGCCCCGCCCACCCCCCAACGCTCGAAAGCGCCCCGGCGGAGCGGGGGCGCTCCTCGTCATCGCGCTCATGAGCGCGCGCGACACTGCGCTGGCCCAGGCGCTCGACCTGCTCGACCGTGGCGACTGGCAGGCCGCGCACGAGATCGTGCAGAAGGAGTCGTCGACACTGGCGGCGTGGCTGCACGGCATCGTCCACACGCTCGAAGGCGATCTGGACAACGCGCAGTACTGGTACCGACGGGCCGAGCGCCCGTTCCGCGGCGCCAGCGCGGTCCAGGAGGAGCTCGGCGCGGCCCGACGCGCGCTCGACTGACGGCGGCACTTGCCTTGCAGCCCCACCCCCCGACTCGACCGAGAAGGGGAGGAGCGCGCGATGGCGATGAATCCGTTCGACGAGCGAGGCATTCCGCTGGAGCGGCAGGTCCGGACGTGGAAGCAGGTTGTGCTGCCGCCATACCGCAAGCAGGACGTTGACGCTTTTACACGGTGTCGCATCATCCTGATGAACGGCATCGAGATGGAAGCCGGCATCTTCTCCCACGCCTTCGCGCGCGCGTGTGACGATCCCGACCTCAAGGGCCAGCTGGCCGCCCTCCGTCGCGTCGAGCACCAGCAGCAGAACACCATCAACTGGCTGAATCCGGCGGACCAGAGCGTGCTGGAGACGACCATCGGCTACGAGCAGGTCGCCATCGAGCTCACCGCCTATCTGGCGCGGACGGAGCCCGACGAGTATGTGAAGCAGGCCTTCGAGTTCGGGCTCCTCGAGGACTTCGATCATCTGTACCGGTACGCGCAGCTGCTCGACCTGATTCACGGCAAGGATCCCAACGAGATTTTGCAAGGGCGCACCGACGTCCTGCCGGCGCGGCCCACCCAGGATCACCACAACGATCCGTTCCTCCGCGTGCTGAACCACTACGAGAAGACCCGCGCGCATCCGCGCTCGAAGGTGAACATCCTGACCCTGCTGGCCGGCGAGCAGCAGACGATGAACTTCTACAAGACGGTCGGCAACTTCTACGGCAGCCCGGAGGCCCGGCAGCTCTACGCCGAGATCTCGAACGTCGAGGAGGAGCACGTCACCCAGTACGAGTCGCTGATGGACCCGACCGAGACGTGGCTCGAGAAGTGGGTCACCCACGAGTTCACCGAGGTGGCCAACTACTACACGTGCATGGAGACGGAGGTCGACCCGCGCATCAAGAAAGTGTGGGAGATCTTCCTGGCGTGCGAGCTGGAGCACCTCCGGATCGCCGGCGACACGCTGCGGCGCCTGCAGGGCAAGGAGCCGCAGGAGATCTGCGGCACCGAGCTGCCCACGCCGGCCACGTTCGAGAGCAACCGCGAGTACGTCACGCGCGTCATCAAGGAGCAGTCGTCGCTGCGGCTGGTGGCGGGCGGCAAGTGGGCGCGACTCGACGAGCTGCCGGACGACTGGCCAAGCTTCGCCTACCAGCGCGTGGTCCACGAGCAGGGCGCACCGTCGGAGTCAGTGGTGCGGCTGCGCATGGAGGCGGCGGGCGTCGAGCTCGTGCGCGCGGAGGACGCGGACCTCGAGGCGGCCGCCGGCGAGCATCGCGTGGCGTCGCTCGATCCCGACCCGGCGGCCAACACCGCGCCGGCGGCGTACACCGAGCTCGAGCCGATCGAGCGCGAGGTGGAGCCGGGCGAGCGGGGCGAGGAGCGGCTCGTCAATCCGCTGGAGGATCCCACGTGGCCGGGCGCGGCCACTCCCGGACGGAAATCCGGGCGCAAGGGAAAGGAGCGCTAGCCATGCGGGCCACCGAGCTGCTCGCGCGTGATCACCGCGCCGTGCGCGATCTGTTCCTGAAGTTCGAGCGGACGCCGCTGGACGACGGCTCGAGCCGCCAGGACCTCTTCGACGCGATCGTGGAGGAGCTCGACGTGCACGCACGCGCCGAGGAGGAAGTGTTCTATCCGGCGGTGCGCGAAGCGAGCCGGCGGATCGACGACGCCGAGAGCGGCCACGCGCACCTGCGCGCGGTGATCCGCGAGGTCAAGACCCACGAGCCGGGGTCCTCGGAGTTCACGGCGGGGGTGCGGCTCGTCAAGCGCATCGTCCTCGCGCACGTGATGGAGGAAGAGGGCGGCGTCTTTCTCGACGCGGAACGAATGGGGACGCCCGCGCTGGAGCGGCTGGGCGCGCAGCTGGCGGAGCGCAAGGAGGCCCTCGCGCGGTCGGTACGCCACGCGGCGTGACGAGTGTGCCGTCAGCAGCGCCCGAGGTGCCCGACTCCTGACCGAGTGCGATAGAGCAACACGATGAGGCCTATGTCAGCCGCGAGCGCCACGAGAAGCGGAGCGCTGAAGCTGACCCGGAAGAGGAACAGCCACAGGAATCCCACGAGCACAGCGCCGCCGACCGCGATCAGCGTTGCCCAGAGGCGCCGCACGCGCACGCGCGTCTCCAGAAAGCACGCAGTGAGCCAGGAGATCAGCAGCGTCAGTATCAGCGGCGGCATCCCGACGATGGCCGCCGCCGCGAGCCTGGACGAGCCGAGCAGCGCCGTCTCTGCGACATAGCCTGCTGCGGCCAGGAGGCCGACCCCGAGAATGCTGCGGTTGATGGCCCACGCGACCGCCCCCGCCGATGCGCCGACAACGATCGCGAGCACGGCATTGGATACAACGGAGACATAACCGGCGGCCGCGAGGGGCCCCATCTCTCCGCTTCTCTGCCTAGCTGAAGATCGAAAAGTCCTCCGCCTTCTCCGTGATGAACTCCAGCAAGGCCGGCGTGCCCTCCTGCGTCTTGGTCATCGCCCGCTTGATGGCAGGCACGATGTCGTCAGG
>Ga0075421_100008601_pt1 | contig 12552 bp, 9 predicted proteins | sample SoiMetdeltSBSDD5_FD_75292 | JGI IMG/M metagenome (GOLD analysis project Ga0075421, IMG submission 75292) | Bulk soil microbial communities from a Populus tree surrounding site in Tennessee, USA - Soil MetaG P. deltoides SBSDD5 | ecosystem: Environmental > Terrestrial > Soil > Tree plantation... | reverse complement strand
CCGGACGCGTGATCGGATGAATCACGGCATTGGTGATCGCGATGACCGGCCCTGCCGCCGGCCTCGCCTGCGCGGCGCTCGATCCACTCGTGCCGGTCGCGCGACTCTCCGCTTCGGAAACGCGCGGGCCGCCGGTGGGTCCGTCGCTCACGGGCGGCTGTTTCTCGTCCCCGCTCTTCGGCGGATCTTGTGGCGGGTTGCTGGCGGATGGGCGTGTTCCGGCCTGTTCCGCGGCGGCGAGCGTTGACTTTTCTTTCCGCAACGAGGTGAGCCGGCCCTCTTCGGCGCGCCGATCGTAATAGACGGTTCCGTCGATGTAGACCCGTTCGACGATCGCGTAGGTGCTGAGCGGATGGCGATTCCACACGACGACGTCGGCGTCCTTGCCCGGTTCGAGAGAGCCGACTTTGTTGTCGATCCGCAGCTGCCTGGCCGGATTGATCGTGACCGTCGCCAGCGCCTCGTCGTCGGACAGGCCGCCCCACTTGACGCTCTTGGCCGCTTCGGTATTGAGTCGGCGCGCGTGCTCGGCGCTGTCGGAGTTGATCGACACCAGCACGCCCTTGCGCGTCATGATTGCGGCGTTGTGCGGAATGGCGTCGGCGGCCTCGACCTTGTACGCCCACCAGTCGGAGAACGTCGAGCCGCCGGCGCCGTGCGCGGCCATCTCCTTGGCGACCATATAGCCCTCGAGGACGTGCTGGAAGGTCGCAATCTTGAACCCCATCTCCTCGGCGAGCCGGATCATCATCAGGATCTCGTCGGCGCGATAACAGTGCGCATGGACGAGCCGTTTGCCCTCGAGGATTTCAACGAGCGGCTCGAGCTGCAGGTCGCGGCGCGGCGGCAGCGCGTCAGGCGCGGTCTTCTTCTTTGCCTCGTAGTCGCGCCATGCTTTCTGGTACGCCTTGGCACGCGTGAACGCGTCGCGAATCACGAACTCGACGCCGAGACGCGTTCCCGGATAGCGCCGCGGCCCGGTCTGCGCCGCGCCGCCGGTCTGCATGTCCTTGGGGTTCTCGCCGAGCGCGAACTTGATCCCCGGCATCGCGCCCTCGAACTTGATCTCCTCGGCGCGGGTCTTGCCCCAGCGCAGCTTGATGACCTGGTTCTTGCCGCCGATCGGGTTCGCGCTGCCATGCAGCACGTTGGCCACGGTGAGGCCGCCGGCCAGATCGCGGTAGATGTTGATGTCGGTGGGATCGAGCACGTCCTCCATGCCCGTCATCGAGCTGACCGTGGTTCCACCCTCGTTGATCGCATCGTTGGCGATGTGCGAGTGCGCGTCGATCAGGCCCGGCGACACGAACTGGCCGGTCGTGTCGATCACCTGGGCACCCGGCGGAATGGCGATGTTGGCGCCCACCGCGCTGATCTTGCCGTCACGAAGGATCACCGTGCCGTTGGGGATGGTGCCCTTGGTGACCGTCAGCACCGTGCCGCCGCGCAGCGCGACAATCGCGGCCGCCGCGTTCGACTGCACCGGTGCCTGTCCGCGGATTGGCGTATCGGCCAGGGGGACGACGACCAGCAATGCGCCCAGCGTCAGCAGCCGCAGACCGGCCAATCCCGAAAGATGTCGGCGGATCACGGGAACCTCCTCCACCCCGCGCGCGCGGGTTCTCCCTCCGCGCGCCCCGCGCGCGGCTTCGATGCGGGCAAAGAATACCAAAAACCGCAGTAAACTGCCTGGCACGAAATCAGGAGAGTCCGATGCCTCACCGCATGCCGTCGACGGTCTACACGATAGCGATCCTGGTGTTGCTGCTGCCGCCGGTGACGTCGGCGCAGCGCTCCCCGGCGCCTGCTCCGATTCGAACGACAGCCGCCAGCCCGATGTATCAGAGGTTCCTGAGTCCGGCGTCGCCGCTGGAGCTGGTGGCGGCGAAGAAAGCCGATCGGATCGCGTGGACGTCGTTCGAGGAGGGCAAGCGGAACGCCTACACGGCCGCGGCGCCGGCGTTCACGCCGGTGCGCCTGACGAACTTCATGACCGACAACGGCATCGACGTCTCGGGCGTGCGCATCTCGGACGACGGATCGACGGTGATCTTCATGCGCGGCACCACGCCGAATCGTGACGGCTGGGTCGCGAATCCGACCGCCGATCCGAACGGTCCGGAGCGCGCGGTGTGGGCGGCGCGTACGCTGGGCGGCCCCGCTTTTCGCGTGGTCGTCGATGCGCCCAACCCGGAGCTCGCGCCCGACGGCAGCTCGGTGCTGTTCGTTCGCGAAGGTCAGATTCATCGCGCCAGGGTCAGCCCCGTCCGGGCCGCCTCCGCCGCGGTCTCGGCGCGCCAGGCCGAGATGGATCGCGGCGAGAAGCCGTTCATCAGGCAGTGGGGGGTGCAGAGCGGACCGAAGTGGTCGCCCGACGCCCGCAAGATCGCGTTCGTCAGCACCAGGACCGACCACAGCTTCATCATGATCTACGACGTGGCGACGCGGACGGTGAAGTACGTGTCGCCAAGCGTCGACTTCGACACCACACCGCTCTGGAGCGCCGACAGCAAGACCATCTACTTCATTCGTCGTCCCGGTCTGCCGTTCGGCCAGCAGGCGCAGCAGGGTGGTGGCGGCGTGGGTGTGCCGACCGGTCCGGCATTTCAGCCGAACGCCCAGGGGGCGCGCGGACAGGGCCGCGGTGGTCGAGGCCAGGCGGCCGACGATCAGAACGAATCGCAGGCGCCGAGCGCGGCTTCGAAGATTCCCGGGCTGGTCCAGGCGACCTTCAAAGGCGGCTACACGCTGTCGGTGTGGAAGGGCAGTCCGGAAACCGGCGATGCCACCGAAGTCTGGCACAACGAACCGAACGATCGGATGTTCAACAACTTCAACAACGTGCGGCTCGCCGGCACTCACTTGCTGGTGCCCTACAACGTTGGCGGTGGACGCGGCGGTGGCCGCGGCGCGCGCGGCGCACAACCCGCCGCTGCCGCAGGGCCTGTCGATGAGTGGGAACGGTACTACTCGATCGATCTCTCCGTTCCCAATGCGAAGCCGGTGCTGCTCACGACCACCGACGGGCTGATCGAAGATCAGACATCGGTGGCCGTCTCCGCTGATGGCAAGACGCTGTATTACTGCACGAACGCCAAGGATATCGAGCGTCGGCACATCTGGGCCGTTCCGATGGCCGGCGGTACGCCGCGGCAGATCACGTCAGGTGAGGGCATTGAAACGTATCCCGCGCCGCTCGCGTCGGGGAAGACGCTGGCGACGTTGAGCGCGGATTGGAAGATGCCACAGTCGGTCGGCATCTGGCCGCTGACGCAGGCGTCTGCCGTGCCGCAGAAAATCGTGTATCCATCTTCGTACGGCGCGTTTCCGATGGCGGCGCACGTCAAGCCCGAGCTGGTGCTGACCAAAGCGCCCGACGGGCTCGAGATCAAGAATCAACTGTTCCTGCCGAAACACCTCAAGCCCGGCGAACGGCGGCCGGCGATTGTCTTCGTCCACGGCGGGCCGTCGCGCCAGATGCTCGTCGGCTATCACTACATGCAGTTCTACCACTGGGCCTACGGCATCAATCAGTGGCTGGCCGATCGGGGCTACGTCGTGCTCTCGATCAACTATCGGAGCGGGATTGGCTACGGACGATCGTTCCGCACCGCGCCCAACACCGGCGGACGCGGCAACGCTGAATACCAGGACGTGCTGGCGGGCGGGAAGTACCTGCAGTCGCGGCCGGACGTCGATCCCGATCGAGTCGGGATCTGGGGGCTGTCGTACGGCGGTGTGCTCACCGCGCAGGCGCTGGCGCGCAACTCGGACGTCTTCAAGGCCGGCGTCGATCTCGCCGGCGTCCATCTCTGGGGCAGCTCGCTCGATCCGGAGTCGGTGTCGTTCAAGTCCTCGGTGGTCGGCGCGATTGACGGCTGGAAGTCGCCGGTGCTCCTCGTGCACGGCGATGACGACCGCAACGTCGCGTTCCAGCAGACCACCGGTCTGGTGCAGCTGCTGCGGCAGCGCGACGTCCACTACGAGCTGATCGTGTTTCCAGACGATACGCACGAATCGATGCTCCACAGCCGCTGGCTGTACACGCTCGATCGCATGGACGCGTTCCTCGCCAAGTTCCTCAAAGGCGCATCCAGGACGACGACGTCGTCCGCGTCGAAGTAGTGAGGTTCGAAGAGGCTTCAGGGCAACGAGGCCGTGGCCTAGCCATCTCAAAATCTTGCGAACGAGCGAGAGCGTGTAGGGGGGCTCCGGGGGGCGAAGCCCCCTGGATAAAACTAGTGCTTCGAAACCAGCATCGCGAGCAGCGCTTTCTGGGTGTGGAGGCGGTTTTCCGCCTGATCGAACACGACCGAGGCCTTTGAATCGATGACCTCGTCGGTGACTTCGTCGCCGCGGTGGGCCGGCAGGCAGTGCATGAAAACCGCCCGTGCGGCGGCTTGGGCCATCAGCGCCGCGTTGACCTGGTAGGGCGAGAAAATCCGGCGCCGCGCGGTGGCTTCGTCCTCCTGTCCCATCGACGTCCAGACGTCGGTGTAGATCGCATCGGCACCGCGCACGGCGTCCGCGGGATTCGAGGTCAATACCAGCTCGCCGCCGTTTCGCGACGCACGGTCGCTGACGCCGGTCGCAATCGCCGGGGCCAGCTCGAAGCCCTCGGGCGACGCAATCCGGATCGTGCCGCCCAGCATCACCACGGCTTGCGCCAGCGAGGCGGCGACGTTGTTGCCGTCGCCGACGAACGCCACCGTACGGCCGCGCAAATCGCCGAGATGTTCGGTCAGCGTCAGGCAGTCCGCGAGCGCCTGACAGGGATGTTCTTCGTCGGTCAGCGCATTGACCACCCGCAGCTGCGGCGCGGCGGCGGCGAACGCCTCGAGCCGCGCCTGGGCGAACGTCCGGACGACGGCCGCCGCGACCCACCGCTCGAGGTTGCGCGCCACGTCGGCGATCGATTCGCGTCCACCGAGCGCGGCGTCTTCCGGCGGCTCGATGGTGTCGCCGCCGAGCTCGCGCACCGCAATCTGGAACGTCGAGCGGGTTCGCAGCGACGGCTTCTCGAACAACAGCGCGACGTGCAGACCCGCGAGCGGCTGCTCGTGCCGCCGGCCGGCGGCACGGGCCGCCTTCAACTCCGAGGCGCGGCGCAGGCACGCGGCCAGCGTGTCCGGTCCGAAGTCCAGCATCGAGAGGAACTGCGTCGGCGGCAATGTGGCGACGGTCATCTTGAGTGGCGCGGGACGTTTGATGGAAGGCATGTCGTGACCTATGTTCGATACTCCGCGTTGATGCGCACGTACTCGGCGCTGAGGTCGCACGTCCACATCTGCGACTCGCCCCTGCCCCCGGTGCCGAGATCGACCTCGAGCGTGATGTCCGTGCCCTTGAGATAGGCTTCCGCCTCGGGCGCGCGGTCGTCGTACGGCGTTCCGTCCGAGAACAGCGTGACCGATCCGATGCGGACCACCGCGCGATCGAGCACGAACGCCGATCCGGATCGGCCGGCAACGGCGATCAACCGGCCCCAGTTCGGATCGCCCCCGTGCACCGCGGTCTTCACCAGCGGCGAGTTGGCAATCGCCCGCGCCGCGCGGCGCGCCTCGGCACTCGAGGTGGCACCGGTGACGCGCACCGTGATCAACTTGGTGGCGCCTTCGCCGCCGCGAACGATCCCGATCGCGAGTGGCTCGCACGCGGCCTTGAGGCCGGCGACCAGCACCGGCCAGTCGCGTTCGCTCAGCTCGACGCCGCTCGCGCCATTGGCGAGCACGAAGACGCAATCGTTGGTCGAGCACTCGCCGTCGACGGTAATCGCATTGAACGTCTCGTCGGCCGCCGCTTTCAGGGCGCGCGCCAGCAGTGCCGGCTCAACCGCCGCGTCCGTCGAGACGACGCCGATCATCGTGGCCATCAACGGCTCGATCATCCCGGAGCCTTTAGCCATACCGCCGACCCGGAAGGTTCGCCCGCCGCTCGAGACCTCCACCGAGGATTCCTTGGGGAACGGATCGGTGGTCATGATGGCGCGGGCCGCGTCGGCGCCGCCGGCCGGCGACAACCGCGATGCCGCGTCCTTCACGCCCCGTTCGACCTTGGCGATGTCGAGCTTCACGCCGATGACGCCGGTCGAGGCGACCAGCACCTCGGTCGGCTCGCAGCCCAGCGCGGCCGCCGTGCAGTCCGCCATCCGCCGCGCGTGATCGCGTCCGTCCGCGCCGGTGCAGGCGTTGGCACAGCCGCTGTTGATGATGACGCCGCACCCGGTTCCGGACGATGTGGCGAGGTGCTCGCGCGAGAGCACGACCGGAGCGGCCTGCGCGAGATTGGTCGTGAACACGCCGGCCGCGCTCGCCGCGCGTTCGGACGCGAGCAGCGAGAGATCGAGCTTGCCGTTGGCCTTGATGCCGCACGCCACGCCGGCGGCGCGAAACCCCGCCGGAGCCGTGATGCCGCCGTCGATCGGTGTGATCCGGTCGATGGTCACGCGGGAACGGCCTCGGCGGCAACCGGACGAAGCGCCAGCCGGCGGCCCGCCGCCGGACGGCTGCCATGAATCACCGCCGCCGGCCGCTCCGGGCCGACTTCGACGCCGGCGCGCAGCGGCAGCATCACGGCGTGCTGGCCGCAGCGACGGAACAGCGAGCACGACGTGCAGTCGTGCGAGATCTTCTCGGGAACCCACATGTGCGGAACGATGGTGAACCCCATGCGCACGAAATGCGCTGGCTCGTGCGCGAAGGCGCACAGCGTCGCGTAGCCGCGCGCGGTCGCGTCGGCGGCGACGCGGCTCACGAGGTGCGGACCGATTTGCCGCCCGCGGAAACCCTCGGCGACAACCAGCGATCGCACTTCGGCGACACCAGTGCTGAGCGGTGCCAGTTCAGCGCAGCCCACGACCGCGCCACTGCCGGCCGTGACTGCCTCGGTCGCGACGACGAACCTCCCGATGCACCGCGCGATATCGTCGGCGGACCGCGGCAGCAGGTGTCCCACCTCGAGGTTGTCGGTGATCAGCCGATGAATGGCCGCGACGTCAGCCGGATCGGCCGGCCGGATGATGACAGAAGCGTCCACTATCGTTTTTCCTCCGCAACTGTGGCCAGGGCCCGTTCGAGCAGAGCGCAGGCTTCGTCCACCTCGCTCGCCGAAATCACATACGGTGGCAGCATCCGGACGACCGTGTCGGATGTGCGGTTGACGAGCAAGCCGAGGTCGAGCGCCGCGTCAACGACCGGCAGCGCCGGGCGGTCGAGATCGAGTCCCCAGATCAGCCCGGCGCCGCGCAGCTCCCGCACCATCGGCTGCCTGGCGGCGATGGCCTGCAGGTTCCGCTCGAATTGCGCGCCGACGGTCGCGACGTGGCCGATGAGATCGCGATCGATCAGTTCTTCGAGAAACACCAGCGCCGCGCGGCACGCGAGCAGGTTGCCGCCGTAAGTGCTGCCGTGATCGCCGAACGACGCGGCCGTGGCGACGTGTTCGCTGAAGAGCGCCGCCGCAATCGGCACGCCGGCGCCGAGCGCCTTGCCGACAGCCATCAAGTCGGGCGTCAGCCCGAGGTGCGACGAGTAGAACGGCCGTCCGGTGCGTCCGAGGCCGCACTGGATTTCGTCGGCGATCAGCAGGGCACCGCTGCGGCGACAGGCCTCGCTGATCGCGGCCGCCATCTCGCGGCTGAACGGCCGCACGCCGCCTTCGCCCTGCAGCGGCTCGAGCACGACCGCGGCCGTCGATTCGGTCACCGCCTGCGCCAGCGCCTGCGGATCGTTCGGCGAGACGAACTGGACGTCGGCGAGCAGCGGCGCGAACGGCGCGCGATAGTGGTCGTCCCACGTAATCGACAGCGCGCCGATGGTGCGGCCGTGGAACGAGTGATCGAACGCGACGAAGCCCCGCCGTGCCCCGTTCCGCGCATGCCAGTAACGCCTCGCGAACTTGAGGCACGCTTCGATCGCTTCCGCGCCGCTGTTGCAGAAGAAGGCGCGCGGCAGCCCGGACAGGTCCGCCAGCCGCGTCGCGAGCTGCCCCTGGAGCGGGTGATAGTAGAGATTGGACGTGTGCAGCAGCGTCGCCGCCTGATCGGCAATGGCCGCGGCGAGACGCGGGTGCGCATGGCCAAGCGCCGCCACGCCAACGCCCGACACCAGATCGAGGTAGCCGCGCCCGGCGCCGTCGTAGAGATAACAGCCGCGTCCGCGCTCGAAGACGACCGGGTTGCGCTTGTAGACCTGGAGCACGTGCGCGGTCTCTCGCGCCATCACGTTCGTGGCGGTTGACGTGGTCTGAGGTGTGGCTGCTGTCATGAAGGTGTCCCCACAGTCGGTGTTTCGCCGATCGCCGCGGCGGCGAGCGACGTGCCCGACGCCGACTCGTAATCGGAGACGCCGCGTCCTGACACGATCCGCACATCGCGCACGCCGCCGCCGAAGGCGCCGCGGCAGGCGACCAGCTTTGCGATCATCCCCGAGTGCGCGACGCCGCTCCTGGTCATGCGATCGATCGCGTCCACGGGCAGGGTCGACACCGTCTTGCCGTCCGCATCGAGTACCCCGGCGGTGCCGCCGGCCACGATCAACCGCTCAGCCGCGAGCACGCGGGCGAGGTGCGCCGCCAGCACGTCGGCGTTGACGTTCAACAGCACGCCGTTCTCGTCGACGCCGATGCTCGCCACGACGGGAATGGCGCGCGCGCCGAGCAGATCGGCCAGCAACGACGCCTCGGTGCCGATCGGCTCGCCGACCAGCCCGAGATCGGCGGTCTCACCCGAGACCGTTCGCAGCGGTGCCGCGCGTCGCGAGAGGCCGATGAGTCCGTCCGCGCCGGTGAGCCCGATCGCGCGGCCGCCGGCGGCGCCGATCGCGGCGACGAACGCGGTGTTCGTCCGTCCCGCGAGGACGGCGACGACGATATCGAGCGCGGCCTGATCCGTGACCCGAAGCCCGTCGACGAATCGCGGCGACTCACCGCGCGCGCGCAGCTCCGCGTCAATCGCCCGCCCCCCGCCGTGGACAACCACCAACGGGCCCGAGGCGGCCAGCCGGACGACGGCATCAGCCGCCGTGCGCATGGCCGCGACGTCTTCCAGCAGCTCTCCGCCGAGCTTCAAGACCGTGGTTGTCACTGCAGTCCCAACGTTTCGTCGAATCCGTAGGCCACGTTGAAGTTCTGAATCGCCTGCCCGGCAGCGCCCTTGACCAGGTTGTCGAGGCACGACACCAGCACTGCCTGGCCGCCCGGGCGATCGACGCGCCAGCCGATGTCGCAGAAGTTCGTGTGTGCGACGTGCTTGATCTCGGGCAGCTCGCTGCCCGTGAGCCGCACGAACGGCGAGTTCTCGTAGGCGCTGGCGAGCGCGCGCCCGATCGCGTCGGCGTCGACGCCGGGATTGAGCCGCACGTAGATCGTCGCGAGAATCCCGCGGTCGAGCGGCACGAGGTGCGGCACGAACGTCACCTCGATGCCCAGCTCCTGCCGGATCTCGGCGCCGTGACGGTGCGAGAACACCCCGTACGCGGACATGCTGCCGTGCACTTCGGAAAAATGTGTCCGTTCGGTCGGCGTCTTGCCCGCGCCCGACACGCCGGACTTCGCGTCGACGATCACGCTCGGTTGAATCAACCCGCAGGCGACCAGCGGATGCACCGGCAGGATCGCGGCCGTCGGATAGCAGCCCGCGCACGCCACGAGCGGCGTCGATCCCAGATCGCGGCGATAGCGCTCGGTGAGGCCGTAGGTGACCGGCACGCCGGGATCCGGTGAGTGCGGATACCACCGTTGTCGTTCCGCGGGGTCGCGCAGCCGGAACGCCCCGGACAGATCGAACACGCGACGGCCGCGTTTGGCGAGCGCCGGTGCGATCTCGGCGGACAACGTCTCCGGAACGGCGAGAAACACCGCGTCGGTTTCCTCGGCCAGGCGATCGAGATCCAGGCGCTCGATCGGCTCGTCCCAAATCCGGCGCAGCGCCGCAACCCGCTTGGCTTCGGATGCGCCCGACCCCATCGCGAGCCGCACGTCGGCGCCCGGGTGGCCTGCCAGCCGCCGGAGGAGTTCGACCCCCGAATAGCCGGTTGCGCCGGCGATGCCCACCCGAATACTCGAATAGTTATTCACAGGAACCTGTACTTATACAAGCACCTGCCCGCTAAGTCAATATTTTCCACCGCGGCCATGGTTTCACGTCTGCATATTCATGTATACTCATTCGTTACGCCATGGTCATGAAAGCTCGCCGGAAGGCGGCGATCCTGGAACTTGTTGACAGCGAGGCGATTACCAGTCAGGAACAGCTCCGCGAAAAGCTGCGGGCCCGAGGGATCGAGGCGACGCAGGCCACCCTCTCACGCGATATTCAGGAGCTCGGGCTGGTCAAGCGCGCCGCCGACGGCGCCTACCGCCGAGCGGGCGGCGACGGGTTCGTGGGGGATGCCGAAGCGGCGTTGCGGCGTGCGGTCGAGGAGTACCTGCGGACGCAGGAGACGGTGCAGCAGCTCCTCGTCTTGCGGACCGACCCCGGCCAGGCGCAGTCGCTCGCGGTGGCCATCGATCGCGCGCGCGTGCCGGAGATTGCCGGCACGATCGGCGGTGACGACACGATTCTCGTCATCTGCCGATCGGCCACTGAAGCGACGGCAATCGCGCAGCGGTTTCGAGGCATGAAAGGGCATTGAGAAGGATGCAGGCGCGTTCATGAAGCGACTCGTGTTGGCGTATTCGGGAGGCCTCGAGACGTCGGCCGCGATCCCCTGGCTCGCCGAGCACTACGGTGAGGGCAACGCGCCGGACGATCGAGCCGAGGTCATCGCGGTGATGGTCGACGTCGGGCGGAAGCCGGGGCTGGTCGAGGCCCGGGCTCGCGCGCTCGCCCTCGGCGCCACCCGCTGCCACGTCGTCGACGTGCGCGAGGAGTTTGCGCGCGATTACGTGTTGCCGACGTTGCAGGCGGGCGCCTTCTCCGACGATCGCTCACCGTTGCCGTCGGCGTTGGCACGGCCGCTCATTGCCCGCAAGATTGTCGACGTGGCGCGGATGGAACACGCGACGGGGATTGCGTACGGCGGTGGGCGTGGCTACGATGGCGCCTCGCTCGACGTGCTCATCCGCAGCGCTGACACATCGTTCGAGTTGATCGCGCCGGCGCGGCTGTGGCGGATGTCACCGGCGACCTTGCTCGCGTACGCCGAGTCACATGGCATTTCCGTCGTTCCGCCGCCCGGCAGCCCCCATCAGATTGCCGCCAACGTATGGGGCCGATCGATCGCGCTCGATCCGGCTCAGGATCCATGGAGCGATGTTCCCGAGGACATCTTCGAGCTGACTCGAGCCGCCGAAGGCGGTCCCGATCAACCGGCGTATCTCGATATCGAGTTCGAGCGCGGCGTGCCGACCCGCGTCAACGGGATCGAGATGCTGCTGCTCGAGATGATCGAGAGCCTCGAAACGATCGCCGGCGCGCACGGCATCGGCCGGACCGACACCATCGTCAGCCGGCCGGACGGTACGAAGTACCGCGAGGTGTGCGAAGCTCCAGCCGCCGTGATTCTGGCCACCGCCCATCGCGAGCTCGAGCAGTTGCTGCTTCCAGCGGATCTGATCCGATTGATCCATCGCGCCGGCCGGACGTATGCCGATCTGATTCAGAGCGGACGATGGTTTTCGGAAACCCGCGAAGCGCTCGATGCCTTCACGCGATCGGTGCAGGCGCACCTCTCGGGCACGATCCGGCTCCGGCTGTTCAAGGGCGAGTGCCGAGTTGCCGGCCGCGCCGCGCGAGCCGCCGTGATCAACACGCCGAGCTAGAGACCTGCGCAAGGTGCGCGAACGAGCGGGAGCGAGTGAGCCTGGCGAGCGGAGCGGGGCGAGGGGCCCCCGCGAGCGAGCCAGTAGGGGGGCTCCGGGGGGCGAAGCCCCCCGGGTAAACAGGACGGACACGTGGCACATCTCTGGTCAGGACGTTTCGAAGGGGATCCCGACGCCGCGCTGATCGAGTTCGGTCGGTCGTTCGGATTCGATCGCCGGCTGTTCGAAGACGATGTGACGGGCAGCCTGGCGTGGGCGGCCGCGCTCGAGCGCGCCGGTGTCATCACCGCGGACGATGCGGCGGCCATTCAATCCGGACTTCGCGACCTCCTGCAGCGCGGAGCCGACCCCTCGTTCTTCGACGGCGCCGACGACGAGGACGTGCACGCGTTCGTGGAGCGGCACCTCGTGGCGCGGATCGGCGACGCGGGCCGGCGGCTGCACACTGGCCGATCGCGCAACGAGCAGGTTGCGGTCGACCTGCGGCTATACCTGAAGCGGCGGATTCCCGAGCTGCGGCGGGCGATCGCGTCGTTGATTCGCGTGCTCGCCGATGGTGCCGCCGCTGCCGGTCAGGCGATGATGCCGTCGTACACGCACCTGCGGCGCGCGCAGCCGGTGATGGTGGCGCATTTCTATCTGGCGCACGCCGCCGCCTTTCAGCGCGATCACGCCAGGCTCGACAGGCTGCTCGACGATGCCGACGAGCTGCCGCTCGGCTCGGGCGCGATCGCCGGCACCAGTTACCCGATCGATGTGGTCCAGCTCGCGCGCGCGCTCGGCTTCTCGCGG
>Ga0075421_100008600_pt1 | contig 12553 bp, 14 predicted proteins | sample SoiMetdeltSBSDD5_FD_75292 | JGI IMG/M metagenome (GOLD analysis project Ga0075421, IMG submission 75292) | Bulk soil microbial communities from a Populus tree surrounding site in Tennessee, USA - Soil MetaG P. deltoides SBSDD5 | ecosystem: Environmental > Terrestrial > Soil > Tree plantation... | reverse complement strand
CGCATGACGGCCCTGCATCTGATGGGCATCCGACTGTTCCTTATAGCTCGAAAGGAGTTCGGTGTAGGCGGCGTCGTGAAACTCAGCGTCCTTGGGACCTACTCGGGGAAGTGGCTGGGGAAGTGGCGGAGGCTGGGCAGCCGCCGTCAGTGGCAGAAGCCAGCTCAAGGCGAGGATCGACAAGGCGCCGCGCATGGGTATTTGACGCCAGTAACTCCCAGCTTGTTCCACCCGTTTTCGCGGTGGCACGTATTTTAAATTCGTGCTACTGTGAAGCGATTTCATGCACATTCCCGATGGATTCCTTTCAACTCCGGTCTGGGTGGCTCTCGATGTGGCCGTAGCGCCCGCCGCGGGCTACATCGTCCGGCGCGCGCAACGCGAGTTTGAAGAGAGGAAACTGCCACTCCTGGGAGTGATGGGCGCATTCGTATTCGCCGCCCAGATGATCAATTTCCCCGTTGGCGGAGCGACGAGCGGGCACCTGGTGGGAAGCGCGCTGCTCTCTTTCACGCTCGGACCGGCGGCTGCAGGCGTAGTCATGATCGCGATCTTGGCCATACAGGCGCTCGTGTTTCAGGATGGCGGGATTTTGGCCCTGGGCGCGAACGTTTTCAACTTGGCGATCGCCGGCGTGATCGCAGGATACCTGCCCTTTCACTTTTGGGGAGCCGGCCGGGCGCGCAAGGCGGCAATCTTCATGGGCGGCGTCTTCTCCGTGCTGGTGGCCGCGCTGATGGCCGTCTCCGAGCTTCTGCTATCGGGGATCGCCATGCCCGGAGCTGTGCTGGGCGTTTCATTCGGACTCTTCACCGTATCGGCCCTGCTCGAAGGCGCGATCACGCTGGCCGTTTTCCAGGCAGTGGAAACACTCAACCCGAACTTCATCAAGCAGCCGAAAGCCGGTCGCCGAATCGGACTCGGACTGATTGCGCTGGCGGCGGTGGCGCTGGCGGGGGTCGGCGTGCTATTCGCGTCGACTAATCCCGATGCCCTGCAGCGCCTGGCCGACACCCTGGGAATCGCATCAAAGTCGAAGCCGTTCCTCGATGCGCCGCTGGCCGAATATCAGGCAGGGTTCCTGCAGTCGGCGTGGCTGCGAAAGGCAGGCGCCGGACTAATGGGAATCGCTCTCATCTACGGCGCGTGCGCGCTGCTGGGGCGAATGGTAGGTCGCCAGAGGAGCGCCTAGTTGCACCATGTTGTCCTCGAGCGATGGAGCCGGGGAACGAGCCTCCTCCACCGTCGCGACGCACGCGTAAAAATCCTGTCACTGCTTATCTTTCTCATCGCAGTCGCTACTACCCATCGGGATTTCGAATTGCCGGGACTGCTCTATTTTGCGGTCCTGGTTGGCGGAATGATCGCCGCGAGACTGCCGGTGATCGGAATGTTGCGTCGAGCCGCTATCGTCCTGCCCTTCTCCTTGACCTTGGCCGCAATCACGTGGATCTCCGGCGAGCCGCGCCGCGCCGCGATGGTCGTCGAGAAGAGCTTTCTTTCCGCATCCGCCGCCCTCCTTCTCGTCGCCACCACTCCCTTGCCGCAGTTACTGCGAGGACTCGAAATGCTGGGGACGCCCAGGTTTTTGCTAATGGTGGCCCAGTTCGTCTATCGTTACTTGTTTGTGATCGCGGAACAAGCGCATCGAATGCGCCTGGCAGCCCTATGCCGCGGAGGACGTTTTCGGCCCAAAGGAGGCTTTCGCTCTGCGGCCGGAACGCTCGGCGTTCTATTCGCCCGCTCCTACGAGCGCGCCGATCGGATTCATCGGTCGATGATCTCGCGCGGCTTTGAAGGCCATTTCAACTTGCTTTCGAGACCCAGCCTCGTCTGGGCCGACGCCGGGTTCTTGTTCCTGACGGCAGCGCTAGTCGCGGTAATCCGGGTATGAGCCCGGTTATCATCGCACGCAACCTCCACTACAAATATGAGGATGGCACGGTCGCTCTGGCAGGTGTCGATTTCGACCTTTTTCCCGGCGAGACTGTGGCGGTATTCGGGGGCAATGGTTCGGGCAAAACCACTTTCGTCCTGCACTTGAACGGACTGCTGGACGGACAGGGCACGATCGAGGTTTGCGGCCTGCCCGTAAAGAGCGAGACGCTCAAGCAAGTGCGCCAGAAAATCGGCATCGTCTTCCAAGACCCGGACGACCAGCTATTTATGCCCAGCGTTCTCGAAGACGTCGCTTTCGGACCGCTGAATCTGGGGACTCCGCCCGATCAAGCGGTCGAACGCGCTCGCATTGCGCTCGATCAAGTCGGGATGCTCGAGCACCAGCACAAAGCGCCGTACCATCTCAGCGCTGGGGAGAAGAAACGAGTCGCAATCGCCGGAGTCCTGGCCATGGACCCCGAGGTCCTGGTTTTGGACGAGCCCACAACGTTCCTCGATCCCCCCGGGCAGCGCTCCCTCACTGTTCTATTGAGAGGCCTGCCTCAGAGCAAGTTGATCGTGACACACGATGTAGAATTCGCCCGGTCGCTGTCCAAGCGCGCTGTATTCTTCGAGAAAGGCCGCATCGCCGGCGACGGCCCAACTGACCGGATCATCGAACAGTTTCGGTGGATCGGGCTTTAGCCTGCGCGCAATCGCGCGACTAACTAGCCCTTAGCCGCCTGAGCCGTAGCCTTGCGATGCTCCGCCCATCTCTTCTTCTGCGCGGCGGCAATCCGTTTCCGCGCGGCAGCACTCAGTTTGCGCCGTTTCGGCTGCGACTCGCTCGCCGCGTCATCAGCCTTCGAAGTAACTCGTCCGCCGCCAAGTTGCGCTTTGATTTCGCGGATTCTGTCTTCAATCTTTTTCTTCTCAAGCTCGTAGCCGACGAGCGCCATCGCTAACATCGAGCGATCTTGTGATTTGCCTCTAGCCATGATTTCTCCCACGCACAATATAGCATAAGTCGTACTTAGCCGCGGATGATTGGAAGTAACATTACCTTACAAAAATGTTATTCAACTTGTAAAAGGGTAAAAGCGCGCCTAACATGGAGAGCAGGTCTCCATGATCATAGAAACATACGGTTATGCCCGAGCCGGATTTCTGGGTAACCCGAGCGATGGCTACTTCGGGAAAACGATTTCATTTTCCGTCCGGAACTTCCGCGCCCGTGTTCTGCTTTATCCAAGCGCCCGATTGGAAATCAAGCTGTCCAAAGCTGATTTACCCGTGTTCGAAAACTTGCGCGATTTGTACGAGACGACCCGATGGCGGGGTTACTACGGTGGAATCCGCATCATCCAGGCGCTTGTCATTCGATTCATGGACTATTGCCAGCAGCAAGGCATCGAGCTCGAGGACCGTAATTTTACAATTGAGTACGATTCGAATATTCCGCAGCGGCTGGGCATGGGCGGATCGAGCGCGATTATTACCGCTGCGCTTCGCGCCTTGTGCGCGTACTACAACGTCCCAATTCCGCAACCCGTCCAGGCTAACCTGGCTCTTGAAACGGAAACTAAGGAGCTCGGCGTTCCGGCTGGCCTGCAAGACCGTGTCATCCAGGCGTATGAAGGATTGGTCTATATGAATTTCGCCAAGGCCGTCATGGAGAGTCAGGGTTATGGTGATTACGAACCGCTTGACCCCGGATTGCTGCCGAAGGTCTATATGGCCTATCGGATCGCACTTAGCGAGGGAACCGAAGTATTTCATGACAACATACGCGGCCGCTGGCGTGCAGGAGATCCGGAAGTTGTCGAGGCGATGAAGACATGGGCCAGTTACGCCGAGCAAGGCAGAGAGGCTCTATTGAACCGCGACTGCAAGAAGCTTGACTATTTGATCAATGCCAATTTTGACCTGCGCGCAAAGCTTTACAAGATTAGTGACGGCAACCTGGAAATGATCCGTACGGCTAGAAGTGTTGGAGCGACCTCGAAGTTCGCCGGCTCTGGCGGCGCAATCGTCGGAACATACGCCGATGAGGCAATGTACAAGAAGCTGCAAGACGCGCTTTCCGCGGTTGGCGTTGCTGTCATCAAGCCTCGAATTGGCGCCTCGCAGCCAGCGGCTACAATAGTCAAGTGATTCGCTATCAAGACGCTGGTGTCAGCATCGACGAGGCTGACCGCGCCGTCTCCACTATCAAAAAACTCGCGCGGTCGACCTTCACACGCAACGTCCTAACCGAGATCGGCAGCTTCGGCGCCTGCTACGCGCTTTCGGGATGGAAGAAGCCTGTCCTCATCAGTTCGGCGGATGGCGTTGGCACCAAGCTCAAGCTCGCCTTTCTGACAGGCCGGCACGACACGGTGGGCGAAGACCTGGTGAATCACTGCGTCAACGATATCGCCGTGCAGGGCGCAACGCCATTGTACTTTCTCGACTACTTCGCGGTGGGAAAGCTCGACGCTGCAGTCGCCACGTCGGTCATCTCCGGTATGGCGCGCGGATGCCGCAATAACGGCTGCGCGCTGATCGGCGGCGAAACCGCCGAGATGCCCGGTATGTACGCCGACGGCGAGTACGACCTCGCTGGATTCATCGTCGGCGCAGCCGAGCACGCGAGTGTGCTGACTGGAAAAAAGATCGTCAAGGGCGACGTACTCCTGGGACTACCGTCGAACGGACTCCACACCAACGGCTACTCGCTCGCCCGCAAGATTCTGTTCGAGGTGGCCGGATACTCACCGGACACATTCGTTCCGGAGCTGAAGCTGACAATTGCCGAGGAATTGCTCAAAGTGCATCGCAGCTACCTTCAGCCCATCCACAAACTATTGGCCGCCGGTATCTTGAAAGGCGCGGCTCACATAACCGGTGGCGGGATCACCGATAATACACCTCGCATGCTGCCTCCAAAACTCGGCGTCGAGATCGACCTTAGCTCCTGGACACCCCCGCCGGTCTTCGAACTGCTCCGCCGTCTGGGGGACGTTCCCACGGAAGATCTGCGGCGCACCTTCAATCTCGGCATCGGCATGATTCTGGCAGTCTCGCCAAAAGATTTGTCCAGGACTGAAAGTCTGCTACGCCGGATGAAAGAGCCGTACCACCTAATCGGGACTGTCGTTCCTCACAAAGCGGGCCGTCCACGAGTGGCTTATCGATGAGGCGGCTGGGCATTCTGCTCTCCGGCCGAGGATCCAATTTCGAAGCCATCGCCGACCGGATCGCCGACGGCCGCCTGGAGGCTGATATAGCAGTCGTAATCGCAAATCGGCCGGAAGCACGAGGCCTTGACGTGGCTCGGCAGCGCGGGCTGAACACGATGTGTCTGCCATCCAAAGGACTCGACCGCGAAGTTTACGATCGGGAATTGATCGCCGAATTGAGAAAGAATCGCGTGGATCTGGTGTGTCTGGCCGGCTTCATGCGCCTGCTGAGCGCCCACTTCATCCGCGAATTTCCGGAGCGCATCCTCAACATTCACCCATCCCTGCTCCCGGCCTTCCCCGGTCTGGACGCTCAATACCAAGCCCTAAATCACGGCGTGAAGATTACAGGATGCACCGTGCACTTCGTCGACGAAGGCCTCGACGCCGGCCCGATTATCCTCCAGGCCGCCGTCCCAATACTCGATGACGACAGCGTCGAATCCCTATCGGCCCGCATCCTCAAGGAAGAGCATCGTATCTACAGCGACGCCATCGCCATCGTGCTGCGTAACCGATACCGGCTCGAAAATCGCCGAGTGCTGATGAATTTTTGAGCCGCTTGGCGCGATAATTCCGCTTTCTTTACTTGAGGGGAAAACGAATGAGATACAAAGTGATTTTCAGAACGGTAGCAGTGCTATCTTGCGTCGTTTCCGCGGCATTGGCAGGCTTTTAGGCTGGTGGCTTAAAGTACCACAGCCAAAAATACTGCCCACCGGCCCCGTGACGATACCGCGGCTCAAAGCCGCAGCGAATGGCCATTTCGACAGCAGCATCGTCGGAAAACGCCACGCCAAGCCAGGTGTCGTCCGGGGCCGTGGTTAATGTGGCGTCCCCCTGCACCTGGAACTTAAACAGAGCCCCAGGCCGCAGCAATCGATAGACCTCCCGCACGTAGCTCTCGATCACCGCATAGCTGGGGATGTGCTGGAAGACGATCGTCGAGAAAGCGAAGTCGAATACACGATCGCCCAGCACCGACAAATCCTTACCATTGTTCTGGTAGACAAACGCGTTCGGACGGTCGGCGAGCGCCAGGCGAGCCTTACCAACCATCTCGCCGCTGACGTCGACCGCGTGAACCTCGCCGAACAATCCAGAGAGCGCCCGGGTAATGCGTCCCGCTCCACAGCCGATCTCGAGCACTCGCATCTGCTTGGGATCCTTTCCCTGGCAAATGTTGGTCATGTCGGTGAGGATCTCTTCGGAAACAGTCTGCTCGCCGGAACGGAAGAACTCCTCGTCCGTCCATTCCACTTTGCCGGTGACCACGTAGTGACGGGCGTTTTCCCGCGCTCGCTCGTCCCAATCGCGACGCATCTTTTCGAGCTGTTTTTCCAGATCCAGATTGGCCATCATGATATATTGTAATTATTCAGTGGGCGGCTAGCTCAGCTGGGAGAGCGCTGCGTTCGCAATGCAGAGGTCGGGGGTTCGATCCCCCCGCCGTCCACCAAAGATCATCCCGGAATCGTCAACCAATTACGGCTTGTAACATCGAGCATCGTCAGGCCAATCAGCAGCGCTAGCCAAACAAATCCTCCGACTACCACTAACTTGGTTAGACGATTGCTGTGGCGGACGTGCATGAAGAAGAGAACGACCAGCACAGCTTTGGTGACCGCGATCGTAAGCGCCACGATCGTATTCAGGCGGCCTAAGTCGATCCGCGCCACCGCGACGGTCAGATACGTTAGCGCCAGCAACGCGCCGAATATTGCGTAGTACACTTTCCTCGACTCAGCATGCCCGGACATGTTAGTGCCCTCCTCCTTGCAGATGCCCGCCCAGCAGGTATAACAGCGGGAACAGAAAAATCCAGACGATATCGACAAAGTGCCAATACAGCCCTGTCATGTCGATGGGTGTGTAATATTCGCTGCTGAATCGGCCACGCTGCGCGCGAATAGCTAAAATCGCCAGCAGCACGATTCCGATGATCATGTGAAGCGCATGCAGTCCCGTCGCCCCAAAATAGATGGAGAAAAACAACTGCGCATTCTGCGGCTCTGGACCTTCGAAATGGAACGAAGCGCCAGGCACGTGGTGATGCACAAACTTATCGTGATACTCGACCGCTTTGATACCGAGAAACACCGATCCCAGCAAGATGGTCAGAATCAGAAACCACACCAGGCTCTTGCGACGCCCGAGCTGGGCGGCGTTCACAGCCAGCGCCATCGACAGACTGCTGCAGATCAGCACGGCCGTGTTGATCGCCCCCATCGTGATGTCGAGCGTATGGCTGGCGGCAACGAAGGCGTTCGGATAAAGGCTGCGGTAAACGATATAGGCGGTGAACATCCCGCCGAAGAACATGATCTCAGTCACCAGGAACAGCCACATTCCCAGCGACGAAGCTTCCTTTTGCTGCTCAACCGAATCGAAATGGTGCAGCAGCGCCGGTGAATGACTAGACGTCGACAACCTTCACTCCTTTGTGCGGCGCGTACGCATAGGCGGGCTCCGTCACCACCGGCATTTCTTTGAAATTCTCAGTGGGCGGCGGCGACGTCGTCAGCCACTCCAGGCCCTTCGCGCCCCACGGATTCGGGGACGCGTGCTTCCCCCATTTGAGCGACCAAAGAAAGTACAGCATCGGCAGCGCATAGCCGAAGGCCAAAATCGACGCGCCGGCCGTCGACATGACGTTCAACACCTGGAACTCTTCCGGGTAAGCATGGTACCGTCTCGGCATTCCGAGATAGCCAAGCACAAATTGCGGGAAGAACGTCAAGTTGAATCCGACGAAGATCGTGAATGCCGACAGCTTCGCCGGTAACTCGGGGTACAGCCGCCCCGTAATCTTGGGCCACCAGAAGTGCAGGCCGCCGAGATAACCCATGATCGCTCCGCCGACCATGATGTAGTGGAAATGCGCGATCACGAAATAGGTGTCATGCACGTGAACATCGACGCCTAGAGCGGCCACGAAGAGCCCTGTCAGTCCGCCGATCGTAAACAGTCCGATGAAGCCGAACGCGTAAAGCATCGGGGTGTGATAGGAGTTCGACCCCTTGTGCATGGTCGCAGTCCAGTTGAATACTTTGACCGCCGACGGGATTGCAACCGCATAGCTGAGAAACGAGAAGACCAGGCTGGCGTAGACGGATTGCCCGCTGACAAACATATGATGTCCCCAAACCAGGAATCCGAACACCGCGATGGCGATGCTGGCAAACGCGACCACTTTGTATCCAAACACCGGCTTGCGCGTGGACGCCGCGACCAGTTCGCTGACTACTCCCATCGCCGGCAGAATCATGATGTAGACCGCCGGATGAGAGTAGAACCAGAATAGGTGTTGGAACAGCACCGGATCCCCGCCCAGCGCAGGGTCAAAAATAGGAACGCGAAACATTCGCTCCAGGCCGACAAGCAGCATTGTTACCGCAACGACGGGCGTACCCAGAATCATGATCAAGCTGGTCGCGTAGTGCGACCAGATGAACAGCGGCAGCCGGAACCAGCTAAGACCGGGAGCGCGCATCGTGTGGATGGTCACTATGAAATTCAGTCCGGTGAGAATGGACGAAAATCCGGTGATGAAAATTCCCATCGCAGTAACCGTTACCCAAGTATTCGAATAGGTGCTGCTATATGGCGTGTAAAACGTCCACCCCGTGTCGACGCCGCCAAAGATGGCTGCGAACACGCTGAAGCATCCGCCCACGATGAAGATATACCAACTCGCCAGGTTAAGCCTTGGAAAGGCCAAATCGCGCGCGCCGATCATGAGAGGGACAAGAAAATTTCCGAGCGTCGCCGGGATCGACGGGACCAGAAAGAAGAAAATCATGATGATCCCGTGCATGGTGAACAGCTTGTTGTACGTTTCCGACTGAAACAGATCCCCTTGCGGCGTCAACAGCTCCAGCCGGATCATGACTGCGAATGCGCCACCAAGAAAGAAGAAGAAAGTAATTGCGATCAGATACAGCAGGGCGATGCGCTTATGATCGACCGTCAACAGCCAGGATTTGATGCCGTAATGCGACGTTATATAGTTGCCGGTGTCGACCGGCGCCTCTGTAATCATCGTGCAGCCTTTTTCTTGCCTGCCGGTTGCGCTGCAGGCTCGTCTTTCTTGCCCGTGGATTTGATGTACTCGATTAGTTGCAGAAGTTGATCTTCGGTGACTAATCCCTGGAATGTCGGCATGATCGGCTGAAATCCCGCCGCAATCTTCGCCTGTGGACTTAAGATCGATTCCCGCAAATATGCCTCATCCACGGTGACCTTCCCGCCGCCTTCGAGCTCTATGGGCTTGCCGAACAGCCCTTCAAGATTGGGACCGCGTCCGCTGCCGTCGCTTTTGTGACAGTTCGTGCAGGCCAGATCCTGAAATAATTTCTCGCCGCGCGACGCCAGCGAGCCTTCGCCGGCCCCACCGCTGAGCCAAGCCTGATACTCCGGCGGATCCAGCACATAGACCCACCCGATCATCCCGGAATGCTTCGTTCCGCAATACTCGGCGCAAAACAGATGGTACTTGCCGGGCTTGGTAGGTTGAAACCACATCGTCGTGTAGCGGCCCGGCAGCACATCCTGCTTGGTTCGGAAGGAAGGCACATAAAAACTGTGAATCACATCCTCCGAGGTCATCCGCAGCCGCACTGGACGGCCCATCGGAATATGCAGCTCATTGATTTCACGCTGCCCGTCCCGATGCTGCAGCTTCCACATCCACTGCTTGGCGACCACATAAATTTCCAGCGCGTCGTCAGGCGGCCGGTTAATCGTAAAGAAAATGCTTGCGCCCCAGACGAAAATCACCATAGAAATCAGGAGCGGGATCACCGACCACACAATCTCCAGCGTCGTGCCGCCGGTGGCCGGCTTGGGGATCGGATCATGCTCGGACCGCCGCCGGTACTTGACCGCAAAATAAGCGACTAGACCTGCAATGAGCAGCGAAAAGAACAGGCTGATGCCGACCAGAAAAAAATAGAGCGCATCCACTTGACCCGCGAAGGTCGAGGCCTGCTCCGGAAGTATCGGCAACCTGGATCCCATCAGCTTGTCCTGAGATCCCGGCGAAACAGGATCATGAGAAACGCCGCGATTCCGATCACCGTGACAACCGCCGCCAGTCGCAGAAAATTCATCGCGATCGCGCCATACTTGCCCGTCGCCGGATCGTAGTGATAGCAGAAGAGCAGCAGTCCGTCGATCGGCGTACCGATCTTTCTGTCGGCAGCTTCCACCAGCGCGAGCCGAAGATCCCGGGGCGCATAGTCGACACCGTACAAGTAGCGGGAAATCCTGCCCTCCGGCGTCGCGACCATGATCCCACTGGCGTGAGCGAACTGCTTCGTCGCGGGGTCGTATGTGTAGCGGAATCCCAGCGCGTGCGTCAACGCCTTGATCGAAGCCTCATCTCCGGTCAGAAAGTGAAACCCTTTCTCTGAACCGTCGCGCCCGTAGCGCTGCACGTAAGCGTCTTTTTTCTTCGTAGCAAGTTCCGGCGTTTCCGACGGATCGAAGCTGACTGCCAGGACATCGAACTGCTTGGCCGCGTCGAACGAGAGAGGCTTGAGGCCGGCGACCAGTCCGGTCAGAATCTGTGTGCACAGCATCGGACAGCCGTAATACACGGGAGTGATAATCACGGGACGCGAGCCGAAGAACTCCCCAAGACGAACGTCTCGGCCGCTTTCGTCACGGAAATGTAAATCGAGCGGAAGCCGTCCGTTCAGATTTTGATCGATGCCGACATTTTGCAGCGCCGCAGGCCGGACAGAGGACGGCGGATTAGTCGGCGGCTTAAGCATACCCTGGCCATGCAGCGTGTCCGCTGCAAAAAGCACCAAGAAAAGCCACCGTGGCGCACGCCCGTGGCGTGCCGCGTCGAGACTTATCTCGACGCTTGTTCGCACAGCCGATGCAGATCCATGGACAGGCGTCGAGATGAGTCTCGACGCGGCAGGCACGAGTGCCCGCGCCACGGCAGCAAGTCCTTGGGAATTGAGGAAAGTAAGTTGAGGAAAAGTGAAGAAAGAGTATCTCATTCTTTCCTCCCCTCCTTCCGCGACGGCAGTCCTTCCTTCGCCACCAGTTCCATAGCGCGCTCCACTGGGATTCGAACGATCCCCTTTTCCGGATCCACCCAGCCATAATTTTTTAAAATGATTTCCTCACCCGCCCGGAACGTCTGCAGATCCAGCACCGGCGACGGCTGCAATCGCGGCTCCGGCGGCTCCTTGCGCGGATTGCTTGCCGCCATCGCCTCAGGCTGGGGGCTGTGTCGCGCTTCTCGCCCCGCGAATTGATCGAATAACAGCCACATCAGCAGCGCCGAGCCGACCACGAGCGCGCCGATGCCCAGCCCAGCTTTGGCGACAGCGCGGGCATTGATATCGCGATTCTCAGTCCCGTCCATGTTCTAAAGCCTCTTCGAGCTGTGGATCATGCACCGGCAGCAGCGGCCTCTGCTTCAATTGCCAGAAGAACGCCGCGACCCAGATTCCACCGAGTCCAACCGGCGCCGCCACATCGAGCCAGTGCACGCTAAAGCCGCCCGGAGCCGATAGCCACAACAAATCGACGATGCGCATGCAGATCACCCAGCCGGCCATCATCCCCAGCCACTTCGGATTGCGCTTGAATTGGCGCGAGAGCAAAAGCAGAAACGGCAGCACGAAGTGAAACAGCACCAGGGACAGTCCGACCCACTTCCAGCCGCCCTGCATGCGCCTCAAATACCAGGGAATTTCGGTCGGCAGATTGCCGGCCCAGATCAGCAGGAATTGTGAAAAATTGAAATAGGCCCACAGCATGATGAACGCGAACAACAGCGTGCCGAGATCGCGCAAATGTTTGTCCGTGATCACCTCTAACATCGGCGGCCTCGACGCGAGCAGGACAATGACGGCGATGACGAAAGCCAGCGCCGACACACCCTGCCCCCCGATGAACAGGATCCCGTAGATGGTCGAGAACCAGTGCGGCTCGAGCGACATCACCCAGTCGATCGAGGAAAACGTGACAGTCGCCCCGTAGAGCAACAATCCTGGTCCGCTCAGAAGCTGCATCTTGGTGAGCCAGGGCTCCGCCGCTGTACGGTCCTGCGCAAGCGACCACTTATTGAAGAAGTAGGAAATCGTTATCCAGATCGCAAAGTACAACGCCGCGCGGCCCAGAAAAAACGGCACGTTCAGATACGCAACTTTGTGCTGCAGGATGTGATCGTGCGCCACCGCTTCCGGCCGCGACCAGATGTAAAGACTATGAATCCCGAAAATCAACGGCAAGAACAAAACCAGCGTCAGCGGAAACGTCCGCGACGCCGATTCCAGAATCCGGCGAATGACGACTCCCCATGCGCCCCCGGAAAGCTGGTGCAAAAACGCGATCGCCATGCAGCCCAGCGCGACGCCGTTCCAGAAGAGAAATCCCACCAGATAGGACCGATAAAACTGGGCCGGATTCATGACCCACCCAAGCGCGCA
>Ga0075421_100008595_pt1 | contig 12558 bp, 8 predicted proteins | sample SoiMetdeltSBSDD5_FD_75292 | JGI IMG/M metagenome (GOLD analysis project Ga0075421, IMG submission 75292) | Bulk soil microbial communities from a Populus tree surrounding site in Tennessee, USA - Soil MetaG P. deltoides SBSDD5 | ecosystem: Environmental > Terrestrial > Soil > Tree plantation... | reverse complement strand
GAAGAAGTAATCGCCATTCCTGTCGCTCTGACTGGCGGTTGTCACACACTTAAATCTCTACACTTTGATGGCGGTTGTTTCAATATTCGCGTGAGTCTCTGTTTCGCTGTCGGTTCGCAAGTATCTCTATTCAATTTAGTGAACATCCCCTTTCTCGTTTATAATTTCTAACATCTTATCACAGGAGATGTGAAGCATGAATCTGCCAGCGCGTTATGACTCACAAGCCACAGAAAAAAAATGCCAACAACTTTGGGAAGAAAAGGGTGTTTACAAATTCTCCCGTGTGTCGTCTCGTACTTTATATGCCATTGATACACCGCCCCCTACTGTTTCAGGAGATTTACATCTAGGACATTGCTACTCTTACAGCCAAACCGATTTTATAGCTCGCTTTTGGCGTATGAATGAATATAACGTTTATTATCCTATGGGATGGGATGATAACGGATTGCCGACGGAGCGATTAGTTGAAAAGCGTCTAGGGATTAAACCGGAACAAGTAGGCCGTGAAAAGTTCGTTGAGGCAATCACAGAAACCAGTAGGGAATTGGAAGAAAATTACGAGAGCCTTTGGAGACGATTGGGATTAAGTGTTGATTGGGGATATAGCTACTCCACAATAAGCCGGGTTGCAAGAAGGATCTCACAATACTCTTTCGTAGACCTTTATAAAAAGGGGCTTGCTTACAGAGCTTCAGCGCCTTCAATTTGGTGCCCGTTGTGCGGAACAGCAATTGCACAAGCAGAGGTTGACGATTTGGAACGTGAAACGAATTTCGTCACTATAGCCTTTAAACTCAACACAGGCGAGATTTTGCCTATTGCCACAACTCGACCTGAATTATTATCTGCCTGTGTAGCTGTGTTCGTTCATCCAGAAGATCAGCGCTATCAGGGAATTATTGGCAGAACTGCATTAACACCACTCTTCGACAGGGAAGTCCCAATTAAAGCCGACTCCAAAGCCAATCCTGAAAAAGGTACGGGTATTGTCATGTGTTGTACTTTTGGTGATACCACAGATGTTGAGTGGTGGCGCTTCCATAATTTGCCTCTGATAAGCGTCATAGAACGCGATGGCAAACTCAACAAACTTGCAGGGACATACGCTGGTTTGGAAGTCAAGACGGCTCGTGAGAAGATTATCAATGACCTTGCCAATAAAAACTTGCTACTTGATCAAAAGCATGTGCCTCAGACGGTTCGAGTGCATGAGCGATGTGATACGCCCGTCGAATACATCGAAACCAAGCAATGGTTTATCAAAGTTCTTGAGAATAGAGAACGGTTCTTAGAAGCAGGACGATCTATAACTTGGCATCCACCGTACATGCACGCCAGATATGAAAATTGGGTGAAAAATCTTGGCTGGGATTGGTGTATCTCACGGCAACGCTATTATGGTGTTCCATTCCCTGTATGGTATTGTGTTGCTTGTGGTGAAACTGCCCTGGCAGACCCATCAGAACTTCCGATTGACCCCTTAGTGCAACGTCCATCTAAGCCTTGTGAGTGCGGTAGCGTTGAATTTATGCCTGATAATGATGTAATGGACACTTGGGCTACTTCATCAGTGAGCCCACAGATCGCTGGACGATGGCTAGAGGACAACGGGTTATTTGAAATGTTGTTCCCAATGACGCTAAGACCTCAAGCTCACGAGATCATTCGTACATGGGCTTTCTATACAATCGTCAAGTCACTGTACCACTTTAACAAACTTCCTTGGACAGAGGTAGCTATTTCCGGCTGGGGGATGCTGCCAGAAGGAGGTAAGGTCAGCAAATCCCGAGGCGGTGGGCCACTTGAACCAAAGGACATGATGGATCAGTACTCTGCGGACGCTGTTCGTTATTGGGCCGCTAGCACTGGACTTGGGCGTGATACGGTTATCAGCGAGGAGAAAATCTCCATTGGGCATAAACTCGTCACCAAACTATGGAACGTAACCAGCTTTTCTATGCGCTTTCTAGATGGCTATCAACCGCCGCAGATTACACCCAAGCTGGCACCAACTGACCGGTGGATTCTTTCGGTTTTACAGCGCGTTATTCAGAAAGTAACAGATAGTTTTAAGAATTACGAGTATACCTCTGCATTGGATGAAGTAGAATCGTTTTTTTGGAATATCCTCGCTGATAACTACCTGGAGATGGTCAAAGTGAGACTGTATGAATTACCAAATGAGGATAGCAAGAAAGAGTCAGCAAAGTATACCCTTCACCATGTACTGCTTGGTGTTCTCAAAATGCTAGCACCTATCATGCCGTATATCACTGAAGAGGCGTTCCAACTTCACTTTGTAAAACACGAGACTTCATCCTCAATACATAATTCAACGTGGCCAATGGTATCGCAAGAGATGATTGACGAGTCAGCAGAATCTTTGGGGAAATCTCTTGTTGGTATTGCAGTAGCTGTTCGACGTTACAAAACTACAAATCAGTTACGGATGGGTGAACCACTAAACCGCCTGAACATCACATCTCCTCGAGAAGAACTACTTACCTACTTACATGAATCCCTGCTAGACATCAAGAGTGTGACGAGGGCAGAGAATATTGATTTCAGCGATACGCCTATACTACAAGCATCAGCTATTGATGGTATTAAAGATTTGTGGGTAACAATGGAAAAGTGATCCTCTAAACTTTTGGAGCGTTTTCAACTGAATGCAGTTAACAACTGCATATCGTTTTGCTGCCTATGCGCCAGCATAACCTCAAGCAAAATTCTGTAGTAAAATACATCCATCCAAGGCGCAACTGAACTTCATCGCCTTCACATAGCTTCAACAACGCAACGACCGGGACGAGTAATCGCGCAGGAGCTTCAGGGAGGTCAAGGCCAAGACTGTGAGTCTGACCAGCCAAAGCGCGATGAACACCCCCCGCGAGCGCGAACCGGAAAGGCCCCGCACCCTTCGACAAGCTCAGGGCGCGGGGGCCGAGTAAGGTAAACGGGACGGCCCGTTACAGCCGCAGAGATGATCGGCTCACTTATGTGAGTTGATCAAATTGGGTGGAACCGCGTGAGTCTACGACCTCTCGCCCCAAATTTTGGGACGGGAGTTTTTGTTTAAAGGATGAAGTAGGAAGGATGAAGGATGAAAATAGTTTCTGCAACTTTCATCCTTCCTACTTCATCCTTCTAAAAGAGGAGAATTTGCAATGTCCAACAAACCTGAACGTTATGAAGAGTCCGAGCTCTACAAAATCCGCCATTCGGCAGCGCATGTGATGGCGCAGGCGGTGATGGAGATGTTCCCCGGCGAGGCCAAGATCGCCATCGGCCCGCCGATTGCGGAGGGCTTCTACTATGACTTCGACCTGCCGCGCTCACTCACGCCCGAAGACCTGGAAGCCATCGAAAAGCGCATGCGACAGATCATCGGGGCCAAGCACAAGTTCGCGCGCAAAGAAGTCAGCGCTCAAGAAGCGCGGGCGGAGTTCAAAGATCAGCCGTACAAAATCGAGTTAATTGACGGGCTGGAAAAAGGCGGCGTGGACGAATACGGCACGACTGCGTCAGCCATCACCGAGAAGCCGGTCATCTCGTTCTACACGCACGACTCGTTTACGGATTTGTGTCGCGGGCCGCACGTCGAGCACACCGGGCAGATCAATCCGTCGGCGCTCAAGCTAATGAATATCGCGGGCGCTTACTGGCGCGGCGACTCCAATCGTCCGCAGTTGCAGCGCATCTACGGCACGGCCTGGAAGACGAAAGAAGACCTCGAGGCTTACCTCTGGCGCTTGGAGGAAGCCAAGAAGCGCGATCATCGCAAACTCGGCAAGGAACTCGGCTTGTTTTATTTCTCCGACGACATCGGCCCCGGCCTGCCGCTGTTCACGCCCAAAGGCGAGATGCTGCGCTATCTCATGGAGTCCTATGTGCGCGAGACGCAGACGCGCTACGGCTATCAGCACGTGTGGACGGGGCATCTGGTCAAAGAGGATTTGTTCAAGCGCTCCGGCCACTATGACAACTATAAAGAATCAATGTTTCCGCCGATGGTGGATGAGGAGCTTGTCCTCCGCCTCAAGCCGATGAACTGCCCGAGCCACATGACGCTCTACAAAGAAATGGGCAAGCACTCGTATCGCGATTTTCCCATGCGCTTTGCCGAGTTTGCCACGCTCTACCGTTACGAGAAGGCCGGTGAGTTGAGCGGCCTGACGCGCGTCCGCGCGCTGACGCAGGACGACTGCCACGTCTTCTGCCGCCCGGATCAAATTCAGGAAGAGTTCGGCCTCGCGCTGCGGCTCATCCGCGAAGTCCTCAATCGCTACAAGTTCACCGACTACCGCGTCCGGCTTTCGCTGCGCGGGAGTGAGGGCAAATTCGTCGCCGATGATGAGAAGTGGACGCAGGCAACCGACGCCTTGAAAGCCGCACTCGATTCAAATCAAGTGGAATATGAAGCGGTCGAGGGCGAAGCCGCTTTCTACGGCCCCAAAGCCGATTTCCTGGCGAAGGATGTGTTGGGCCGCGAATGGCAACTCTCGACGATTCAAGTGGACTTCATCCAGCCCGCTCGTTTGGGATGCGAGTACGTTGGGGAGGATGGTCAGCCGCACACGCCCGTGCTGCTGCATCGCGCGGTGACCGGCTCGACGGAACGGTTCCTCGGCGTCGTCATCGAACATTTTGCGGGCGCGTTTCCGGTCTGGCTCGCGCCCGTACAAGCGCTCCTAATCCCGATCGCCGACCGGCACAACGAGTACATGCGCGGCGTCGCGGAGAAACTCAAGGCTCAGGGATTCCGCGTGGAAGTGGACGAGCGCGCCGAGCGGATGCAGGCCAAGATTCGTGATGCGCAGTTGCAGAAGATTCCGTACATGCTCGTGGCGGGTGACAAAGAAGCCGAAGCCGGCGCGGTCTCGGTGCGCCTGCGCTCCGGCGAGGACTTGAAAGCCAAGGCGTTGGATGAGTTCATCGCGTTAGCCAAGGCCGAGATCGAGTCACCAAAGATGTAAACCTTAAAAGGACGCAGATACACGCAGATTTTCGCAGATCAAGAAAAAAATCTGCGTGTATCTGCGTTCATCTGCGTCCCATTTCAATGCGCCAAGCTTTCTCTTCCGTCCTTCGCACTCACATCCTGGCGCTGGCGCTCAGTCTAGCCTACCCTCCATCACATTCACTACTTTTCAATCTAATCAGCCTCGGGCTTCATGGCCTGGGGCTGCTTAACGTTAGCCGCCTCGCTCACTGGCCGTTATGGAGTGTACCCGTTCTCTTAGCGGCGTTTTGTCTTCCTCAAATTTTTTTGCGGCGCTGGTTCATGGAATCGCTCGCGCCGCTCGGTGTCTTATATGGTCTCGCCGTTCTGCGATTGGGACTCATCTATTTCTTACACCGCCAAGCGCCTGTTGAACTTGATTATCGCTGGGGGCTGGGGATCAGCCTCGTCTGGGCGAGTCTGATTTTTCTACGAGCGGTGCGTCGCATCCGGTATGCCTGGATCGGGTTAGCTGCCGGGGCCATCGGCTTGATGGTTTATCTTTTGTGGATGAACCTGCCGGCAGGCGTGACGGGCAGTGATCCCTTCGCTTACGTGCAGATGGCGCTCGACTTCGCCCGGCACGGCATGCCGCTCCATCAATTCACACTCGCGCCTTTTGCCGCCAGTTTAGGCTTGCCGACTCTGCCGACGACGCACGTTGGCTACGTCCTCCCAAATGCGCAGGGACTCGCGCCGACTGTCTGGCCACCGGGTTACAGCGTGTTGCTTGCAATCGCCTCATTCGCGGGAGAGAAGGGAATGCTCTCGCTGAATTTGTGGATGGGGCTGTTGAGTTTGAGTCTGACCCTGGCCCTGACGATTTTTCTCTGCCCAACCCGTTGGCGTTATTTGCCGTTGGGAATGGGAATGGCGGCGATGACGATCCTGGCGACTTCGCCCGAACAGTTCACGCGCTTGGTCGTCCCCCTGGCCGATGGCGCGGCCCAAGCATTCACTGCAATTGCGGTGGGATTGGTGCTTTATGCTGTGCGACCTCACCCCCCGCCCCCCTCTCCTGACGCTGAACTTCGCGTCAGGAGAGGGGGAGTCCTGAGCGGAGCGAAGGACGGAGGTGAGGCGCGCCTAATTGGAATCCTCACCGGCCTCGCGCTCGCTATGGCGTACTCGGTGCGCTATACACAAGCGCTCATCGGGCCAGGGATTGTTCTCATCGCCTGGTTTGGGCTACCCAACCGCCGCCGCCGACTCGAATTCCTTTTGCCTTTTTCCGTCGCTACCCTCCTCGGCATCATCCCGGACATGGGGTATCGCACGCAACTCTACGGCGCGCCGTGGCGCTTCGGCTCCGGGGAGCTGGCGCTTTTCTCGATCCAGGCTGTGCCGGAAGCGCTGCGACATTTGAGCGCGGAACTCTTTTCGTGGCGCGAGTTCGGCTTATTGTGGCCTCTGCTATTAATCGGTGCAGGCTATCTGTGGCATCGGAACCGCCTCGCCTTCATCGGTCTCGTAATTACCTACGGGTCACTCGTCACGTTTCACTCATTCTATCCCTTCGTCAAATTGCGCGATGTCTTATCCCTCTATCCACCGCTCGCCGCGTTGTGCGCCATTGGCGGCACGGTCGTTTTGATGTGGCTGTGGCGGCACGGTGTGGCGCTGCGCCTGATCGTAATCGGAGTGCTGTTCATATTCGCGCTCGTTCGGCTGAATCCGATGTTGGGATTTCGGCAGGGTCTCTTCACGTTTGGTTACTTGCGACCGGAGCAGCGCCAGGCACTGGAATCAATCGCTACGTTGACGGAACCGGACGCGGTGATTGCGGACTCGCTCAACAGTGGGGCCGTGGAAATGTACGGGCAACGGGACACCGTCAGGCCGGGGAATCTTTTGCAGCCCGGACTCGGTTGGGGACAAGATCACTGGTTGGTCTTCGTCGCCGCCCTCCAATCGCAGAAGCGACCGCTCTACCTGCTGATGGATAGCCCGGAGATGGACGCGCCGCTCGCGGCTTTGAGCGATCGCTACACCCTGACGCACATCGCCGACCTGGACGTGCCGGTGTATTTTGTCGGCGGCGGCTCGTTGAACCTGAGCGCACCGCTTTATCGAGTGGAGCCTTGACCATCTACAGTCTCACGCGTACCATGAGCGTACAGATTAGTTTAATCACGAATGGCGCGAATGATCCGAATGCCACGAATGTTTTTGGTTTATTCGTGTTATTCGCGCGAAGCAATTCGAGTCATTCGTGATTGAAAAAGCGAAAGGATTAAACAATGGATGCTACTATTAAGAAAACAGTCTTGCGAATGTTCACCTACGGCCTGTACGCAGTCACGGCCAAGCACAACGATCAGTTGAGCATGATGACGGTCAACTGGCTGACGCAGTCGTCGTTTGAGCCGCCCATGGTCGCGCTGGCGGTGGAAGCCGACAGCCACAGCCGCCAGGTGATTGAAGCCAGCGGCGCGTTCGCCGTGAATATTTACGAGAGCGGCCAGCGCGAATTGGCCGGTCAGTTGGGAAAGACGTGGGCTAAACATCCCGAAAAAATTGAAGGCCTGCCGTGGAAGCCGGGGCCGGTCACCGGCAGCCCGCTGCTCGAAGCCGCGCTCGGCTGGGTCGAATGCAAAGTCGCCGGACAGCAGCCGTCCGGCGATCACGTCTTATATGTAGCCGAAGTCGTGAACGTCCTCCTCAACCGCGAGGGGCCTCCGCTGACGATTAAAGAAGCCGGGTTTAAGTACGGCGGGTAAGAGAAAAATTGGAACCACGGATTACACGAATTTCACGGATTTTAAAATCATTTCCGTGTAATCTGTATAATCCGTGGTTGCCTCTCCCATGGCCGATAAATTTTGCCCCAACTGTGGAACGGCTCTCATCGCCAAACACGTCGGCGGGCGCGAGCGCGGGGTATGCTCGGCCTGCAACCATGTTCGCTTTGGCCGTTTCAGCTTGGCCGCGGGTGGGCTTTTGGTTCATGAGGGACGGGTACTGCTGGTACAGCGCGGCGAGGAGCCGGGACAAGGCCGGTGGACGCTGCCCGGCGGTTATGTGGAAGAGGACGAGACTCCGGACGTGGCCGCCGCCCGCGAGGTGTTCGAGGAAACCGGCCTACGCGTCCGCGCCACAAACTTGCTAGCCGTGCGGCACACCCTGCGTGAGGCCGACCAAAACTCCTATTACGTTTTTGAAACTGTGCTGGAAGGGCCGACTGAAATTAAGGTGGATGGAATTGAGACGGTCCAAGCCGGCTTTTTTGCACTAGAGGAATTTGACTCGATCGGCGATGTGGCCGGCCTCTCGCGTTGGATGGTGGAGCGTTACGCCCCTAACTCCGGTCTACGTCGCGTACTGAACGCCGACCAGATCAAGCCCTTGAGTGGGCATCAGTGGAGTTTGTTTGGAGTGACTGAATAAAAAGAATGGGACGCAGATTTTCGCAGATACACGCAGATTTTTTTCTTGATCTGCGTGTATCTGCGTCCTGTTTTTATTTCCCGACAAACCGATACCCCACCCCGCGCGAGGTCAGGATAAAATCCGGTCGCGCCGGGTTGCGCTCAATCTTCTTGCGCAGGTAATGAACATACAGCTTCAAGCTGTCGTTGCTCTCCCCATATTCCGGCCCCCACGCTTGCGCAATCAATTCCCCTCGGGTCAGCACGCGCCCGGCATTCTGCGCCAGGAGTGACAGCAGCGAAAATTCTTTAGGCGTCAGCTCCACCAACTGGCCGCGCACCGTCACCTCGCGCGTAAGAAAGTTGATGTGCAGATCACCATTCCCAAAACTTAACTCCTCGACGTTCCGACTATCCTTCCCGCGCCTCAGGTGCGCTTTGACGCGCGCAATCAACTCGCGGTTGTCGAACGGCTTAACCACGTAATCGTCCCCACCGATCTCCAGTCCTCGGACGACATCCTTAATCGCCGTCTTGGCGGTGATGAACAAAATGGGAATTTCGGAAAACTCGCGCAGGCGGCGGCAAACTTCCCAGCCGTCCATCTCCGGCATCATCACATCCAACAAAACCAGGTCGGGCTTTTGATCCTTCGCCATCTTCAAGCCCTCCAGCGGCGAAGGAGTCTTGAGCACCTCGTAGCCCTGATGTTGCAGCAGCGCGCTGACCAGCCAGAGGGTGTTATCGTCGTCGTCAATGACTAGGATCTTATGGGTCATAGATTCACCTCGGTAGGAGTTAGGTTAGAAAGTTTAACACGCGAACCGAGCTAAAGCAAATCGGTAAAAACCCTGTTGCACGCTTCTGAATCAGGTTGAGAGATATATCGCACAGCTAACACTTTTGTTGCCCGAACGTCTGTGCTACAATCCTTTTCATGGGACTCAAACTCAACCAACTCACCGAAGAAGTTAACGCGCTCGGCACCAACGCCGCCGAACGACTGGCCGAGTTGAATGAACAGTTACCCCATGCGCTCGCTGCGCTCACTTCTCTCGGTGTGGCGGACGCGGAACTGCAGGCACGCATCTCCAAAGCCGGGAATCGTTGGCCGGGCGCGGACGTCCCCGAGGATTCCCGCGAACCCGTCGGGGCGCGGTTCCCCTGTCCCCCTCATCCAGCCGAATTAAATGTCCTCGGCGCGGACGGATCGCAAATCTATCCGGATCGGCATGGCAGCGCGCTGTACTACGTCATCAATATTGGCAGCATTGCCTATCCTCATGGACGGAACGAGCCGCCGGTCATCTTCGCCGATCCCCATGTTTACTACGAAGAAACTGATCTCTATGGTGATGAAGGCGAGGGCCAGATTCCCGGCGCGATTATTGATGGCCGCCGCGACGCCGCCGAGTTAGGCGAGCTGGCGCGGCTGGCGCTCGAACGCAAAGGCGAGCCGACCGTCGCGCTCGTGGACAATGGCTTGATCCTTTGGCTGGCGTTGCAACTTCCAGACCGGCACAAGCGCCAGGTCGAAAAAGTTTTGGCGGACTATCTCGGTTACTTGAACGCTTTGCAAATCTCCGGCGCGGCGGTCGCTGGATTTGTGGGCCGACCGCGCAACGTGAACGTCCTCGCACTATTGCACTTGAGCGAGCTGCCTCTCAACCAGATCAATGACGATACGCTGCGCGCCAACCGTTATCGCGGCCTCACCGACCTCCTGGTGTTTGAGCGGCTCCTGCAACCCGGAGAGCGCAGCGCGTTGTTCATCAACAACTCGCCGGTTAACCAGCGCGACTTTGCCAACCACGGCCACCAGATTTATTTCTACTATTTGAACGTTGGCCGGACCGACGTGCCGGAAATTGCGCGCGTCGAAGTTCCGGAGTGGGTGGTCAAGGATCAGGCCAAACTCGACCTCGTCCACGCCGCCATCGTCGAACAGTGCCGCGTCCCCAATGGCTTCCCCTACGTCCTCGTCCGCGCGCACGAACTGGCGGTCGTCACTATGGAAGAACGAGAAGCCTTTGACCAGATGGTGCAGGGCGCATTGATCCAACGCGGCATCTTCTCCCGCATCTCGCAAAAGGCGCAGACGAAGCAGTGGACGGCGGGTCGGAGGAGACATAGACTCTAGAACATGGCAAAGTGATGGGTGAGAATGACAAGGTGACGGGGTGAGTGGGTGACAAGTGATCTCTTCCACAACATTCACCTTGTCACCCCTTCACCCACTCACCCCCTCAGGTTTCATTGGAGAATAGATATGCCCCAAATCATCGGTCGTGTCCTCCGTTCATCCACACTTGGCTTCGCGGGCGGATGTCGCCTTCCGGAACCGGATGTGCCGACTTTCGGCGCGTTCGTCAAAGCCGCGATTCAGCGCGGGACGGCGGAGGTCGTCGGGCTGGTGTACAACGTCAACATTGACGACGATTTGTTCGCGCGCCAACTCGCCGTCGCCGAGGACCTGAGCGAAACGCAGATCGCCGATCAGCAAAAGCTGCGCCAGGTGCCGGTGGAATTTAGCGTCCTGGCCATCGGCTACCGGAACGATACCACCTTCGCGCACATCCTCCCGCCGCAGCCGCCGATCACGCTTGACCCAATTTACCACTGCGACCCGGACGAGGTGCGCGCGTTTACCGCGACCTTCGATTTCTTCCGGCTGGTGCTGGCGACGATGGAAGTGCCAACCGATGAACTGCTAGCCGCTTCCCTCAAGCGCGCTGCGGAAACCCGCCCCGCCGCCGAGAGCCAATCGTTTCTCGTAGACGCCGGCCGCGAGTGTGCTCGATTGTTGTCACGTGACCTGACGAGATTAGATAATTTGGTAAGACGATTGAGACAGTGATACGTGACGCGTGACCCGTGATAAAAGTTCACGGGTCACGCGTCACGTATCACGCATTACGAATCCAAAGGCATCCCCATGACAAACTTTCCCTTTTCCCCCACCCGCGCCTTCACGCCCCTCGGCCTCGTCGTCGCCGGGTCACTCTCGACTGGGCTGGATGTCAAACTCGAGCCGACCATCCTCATGGAAGGCCTCGCCGTTGGGCGGTATGTCGTCGTCCATGGCAAGCAGACTGGGCGTAAGTTCTTCGGCTTGGTCACGGACATCAGCCTGGACGCGACGAATCCCGAAATCGCCAAATCGCCGCCGGACGTGAGCGATGAGTTCAGCGCGCGCATTTATAGCGGCCACATCGCTTTCGGGATGATGCACGTCGCGCCAATGCTTGTGATTGATTCGGATCAGACGGAGCCGAAGCCGGTGAAGACCATCCCCGCGCACTTCTCGCCCGTGTTCGAGGCGACCGAGGAAGATGTGAACCGCGTCTTTGGCCGGGAGGATGACGAGCACTTTCACATCGGCCAGCCGTTGGATATGGAGACGGTCAAGGTCAACTTGGATTTGCGACGGTTCGTCGAGCGCTCGTCGGGCGTGTTCGGAAAATCGGGGACAGGCAAAAGCTTCGTTACCCGCACCATCCTCGCGGGCCTCATCCAATCGAACGTCGCCGTCAATTTGATTTTCGACATGCACAACGATTACGGCTGGAGCGTGTTAGACGAGCACGGCAAGGAATACAAAGGGCTGCGGCAACTTTTCGGGGATGGGCGGGTGCAGGTGATTACGCTCGATCCGGCGACCTCCAAACATCGCGGCAGCAAAGTGGATGGGGTGCTGCAAATTAGCCTGAACCAGATCGAGCCGGAAGATGTAGAGATGCTCGCGGGCATCATCGGCCTGACGGACGTGCAGGTGGGTGCGCTCTACTATCTTCGGCGTCGCCTCGGGAAAGATTGGATTGCTCAGATGTTGGACGAGAACGATTCGTCCGCGATGGATGCGATTGAGGCGGAGGAGAAAGTGCAGAAGGGGACGCTGCGCGCGATGCAGCGCAAGTTCGAGTTGTTCCGCCCGGAGCGCACGGGCTTCCTGACCGTGCGCGCGCCCGGCGAGGATATGGTGGAACATATTTTCAACGCGCTCAATCGCGGGACGCACGTGGTGCTTGAGTTCGGCGTGTACGGCAGTTCGCTCGCGTCGTATGTGCTCGTGGCGAATTATCTGACGCGCCGCATTCACGAGCGCTATGTGGAGCAGAAGAACAAAGCCGCCGGCCGCGCGGGTGAGGAGCCGCGTCCGCTCGTCATCACGATTGAAGAAGC
>Ga0075421_100008594_pt1 | contig 12558 bp, 9 predicted proteins | sample SoiMetdeltSBSDD5_FD_75292 | JGI IMG/M metagenome (GOLD analysis project Ga0075421, IMG submission 75292) | Bulk soil microbial communities from a Populus tree surrounding site in Tennessee, USA - Soil MetaG P. deltoides SBSDD5 | ecosystem: Environmental > Terrestrial > Soil > Tree plantation... | reverse complement strand
ACATCGGCCATGCCTTCCTGGCCAGATGGTTCGGGTTCCTTCCCCTGTAGGATGCAGTCGGAGAAGTACAGTAATTCTGGACCGAACTGGTCTCGCTTTGGGAACGCCCGAGATTTCGTTTTTTCACCGATAGTAACAGTGTGGCGCATGCCGCTGGAAAATTCGTAGGCCATGTCCACCTGAAGACTTCCTTTTGTGCCGACAATCTCATAGCGAGATATATCAGCGGCGCCAAAGCTACATGTAAAACAGGCCAGGCGATTGTGCGGGAAAACCAGCATTGCCGAGGTCATTTCTTCGACCTCTGCAAACCGCTTTTCTCCGTTGCTTTCGGTAACGGCAAAGACTCGCGAAGGCTCGTCTTGAAAAAGATACCGGGCCGCATTAATGCAATAGATCCCGATGTCGTACAAAGTGCCCCCGCCGAGAGCTTTCTTCAAGCGAATGTTGCCCTCCTCGACCTGCATCGTAAACAAAGAGTTGAATATTCTGAGTTCGCCCAGTTGGCCAGACTGAGCAATCTTGACAGCTTTCAGGTTGGCTTCTTCAAAATGGAGCCGGTAAGCAACCATCAGCTTCACACTGTTTTCCCGGGCCGCTGCCATCATCTGCTTACATTCAAAGACACTCACCGCCATGGGCTTTTCGCACAGTACATGGACACCCGCTTTTGCAGCCCGCACCGCGAAATCACAGTGAAGATGATTTGGCAGTGCAATGTAAACTGCATCCACTTCCCCGCTATTGAGGCATTCGTCATACCGCTCATATGAATACGTGTGTTGAATGCCGTATTTCCTGGAAAGTTTTTCCAGCTTGGCGGGATCATCGGAAATAAGTGCGACCAATCGGGAATTCCTGGTTGCGTTGGCGAAGGCTGGCAGTACGGCTACCTGCGAAATGTAACCCTGACCAACTACGGCATAACCTATCTTCGACCCTGCCTTCTTAGGGCTTGTCTTTCGTTTTTTCTTTGCCATTGATGAGTCTCCATTCTTCTCTGATGTACCAACCTTCAGCTGACATTGAGCAAGGTTCTAGCACGCTACTCCCAACGAGAGAGCAGGGCCACTGGAAAAGCGTTGCAAGGCGAATCCCTGCGCGAACTAGAAGAAAGAAGATTTCGTCTGATCTGAACAGTCGAGTCTGGCGGTTTCTGAGATACATCGACGAGCCGGGGCTGCTAATGAAGGCCATAACAATCGAGACTAGTCGAGTTTCGACGTTTATAGATTTCCAACTACCTTTGCTCTCATTTTTCGCCATTCTACTTGCCTTTTTCCTCGCCTCGAACCGCGCATCGAATCATGGTTGATCGCGAGTCTCCTGAGGAAAGAGAAGCTGCGGGAGTTGCAAGTAGCTCAGGGCTTACCACTTCGAAAACTTCAAACGCGTCCCATCAATACGAGGATCAAGACGATTAAGAGCAACAAACCCAGAAATCCGCTCGGATAATATCCCCAGCTTCTGCTATACGGCCAGCTTGGCACCGCTCCTAAGCAGAATGACCAAGAGGACGACAAACAAGGTGCTGATAGTCATAGCTGCTACTCCTTTCGCGCATTGAGAATGTTGGACCGATTTCGGCAAGCGTCACTCCAAGGGCTGAAGTTCGTTCGAGTGACGCCGTCCCCACTCAAGCCACCTTTCGTTGTCAGAAGCTAAGCTAAGTCTAAGATGTAAACTGTCCAGTATTGACCACCAGCCTGGACTAGGTGGGACGCTCGGAGAGCAGCTGCACTATTGATCCGTACGCCGCTTGTCGTTTCACGGACACGGCTACAGGAGGAAGATGATCGGTTGTGTTTGCTCCTTTTCCGTAAGACGGTGAGCAACAGAAGTGAAAATTCATCAAGAAGCTGCAGCCGGATGTGAAATCGGAAGGGCCTGCGCGGTTGCAGGCTGTTCTCCTGCAGGTAGGATAAACGAAAAGATGCTGCCACCGCCGGGGTTGTCTTCGACCCAAACGCTTCCGTGGTGCGCCGCCACGACGGCCCGGCAAAAGGGTAGGCCAACACCAATACCCTTCTGGTATTTGTCGCCTTTTCCCTGCCGAAAATTTTCGAAGATTCTCTCTTTGTCAGGGTCGGGTACTCCTGGACCACGGTCAGTAACGCTCACGAGGACAAAACCTCCCGGTTTCCCCATCCCGGGGGACAGCCGCCGTTGAAGTGCCGGGGACGCACTCGGCAGGAAGACAGCCGCCAGTCGAACGACCGAGTTTGCAGGAGCACATTTCGTCGCATTGACGAGCAGATGACCGATCGCCCGCGAGATTCGCAACCGATCAAATTCGACAATGAGCGGAGACTCTGGCAATTCGACCCGAATTTCAACCGGCCGATCCCGCGATCGATACTCGGCGACGCTGGCATGCATGAGTGCCCCGAGATCTTCCTTGTTCAGGTCCAATGTCAGAGTTCCAGCTTCGAGGCGGTGTAGGTCTGAGATACTGTCGACCAAGATTGCCAGTCGCTTGCACGCCCTGCGGTGGATATCAAGCAGGCGCTTCTGTGTCGACGTCAGAGGCCCGTGAACGCGATCCATTAACATCTGAACGGATTCCTGCATTCCTGCAACGGGCGCCTTCAACTCATGCGCAGCGTGGGAAAAGAACCGTTCTTTAGCTGACCTGGCTTCATTCCACTTTCTTCCCAAGGCGTTGAGATCATCGGCCAGGCCTGCAACTTCGTCTGTTCCCCCTATGACCAAGGGTGTTGACTGATTCTCCTCCAGTAGCTCACGAGTGGCATTGCGAACAAGCCGAACTCGCTCCGTCAAGGTACTCCTGACGAGCAAGGTCGCAAGGAGGCCCAGCAGGAGTCCGGTAACCAGCGCAACAGCGCTGAGAAGGGGACGAGAGAAGGGTAGCCACGGCAGACTCGCCATAACCGCTGCAAACACCCCGTAGCCAACCGCGATTTGAGTCGTGATCCTCACACTTTCCCACCGCTTGTCGTGAAGCTCTTGAGCTTGTTCCGAATGGTCTTAACGTCGACCCCCAGCACCCGCGCGGCTTCCGACTTCTTGTTGCCTACTTCCTTCAAAGTTTTCAAGATCAACTCGATTTCAGCCTGAGCCATGGTCTTGCTGTTGAGGCTCGGTTGGTGCCGCCCCTCTTGCACATAGGCCGGCAAATGAGAAACTTCGATCCAGTCCTTCTGGGCGAGAATCACCGCCCGCTCCACGATGTTCCTTAGTTCCCGAACATTCCCAGGCCAGGAGTACTGCCGCAAGGCTTCAATTGCCCTTTCGCGCGCCGCTTCAACTTGGGTCTGATGCTTTTGATTGAATTCGTGAATGAAATAGTGTAACAGCAAGTGGATGTCCGTTTTGCGCTCACGCAAAGCGGGCAAGTGAATAGCAAAAACATTGAGCCGGAAATAGAGATCCTCCCGAAGTTTTCCCACTTTGATAGCTTGCGCTGGATTCTGATTCGTGGCGGCAATGATTCTTACATCAAAGAACAGTTCCTGCTGTCCACCCACTCGGCGCAGCCGACCATCCTGCAACACGCGGAGAAGCCGAGACTGGAGCTGAACGGGCATTTCGGCGATCTCATCCAGAAACAGCGTCCCCCGATTGGCCATTTCAAAGCAGCCAGGTCGTGCCGAGTCGGCCCCCGTAAAGGCTCCCTTCTCGTGTCCGAAGAGCTCACTTTCGATGAGAGTCTCTGGAATGGCAGCCGCATTGACAGCGAAAAAGGGCTGGTTGGCCCGCGAACTTAGCTCATGAATGCAACGCGCGACCAATTCTTTCCCCGTACCACTTTCGCCGGTAACCAGCACGGATGCATCAGTTTGAGCTACCGACTTGATCAACGCATAAACCTTCTGCATAGGCTTTGAATTTCCGACAAACCGTTTCAGGCAGCTGCTTTTGTCAAGCAACGAATTCAGTCTTTCGGCTTCCCGCCTCGTCTGAAGATCTGTCTGGACAGACTCGAGAATACACTCGAGTTTCGAGTAATCGAGGGGCTTGGTGAGAAAATCATGAGCACCCTGTTTCATGGCTTCCACTGCAAGATCGACGCTATCTTGGACTGTAATGAGAATAATCGGTCTCTTGGGACTACCGGCCTTCAAGCAGCGCAACAACTCCATGCCCGAGAGCCCTGGCATCAAGACGTCCGAAATCACAATGTCAGGATCCACGGCGTCGGTCTTTGTCTCAGCTTCCTTTCCATCATAAGCAACAGACACTTCGTAGCCCCAGGTCTCCAGCCGAATCTTCAAGAGCTCCAGTAACTCCACATCGTCGTCTACCAACAGGATTTTGAGTGACCGACGATACATAGGGGTTTTCTCTCCGTAAGTTAGGACAAGGTCATTCGCAAGCTTATCCAGACTTTTTCTTCCACTGTCCAGTCGATAGCAATCATAATACCTCCATTTCAGTGCCGGAAGATAAAATCCATTCAATCTTAAGAAAAACTAGGATCATTCCTGGTGCTCGGGAAAAAATGTCTTCTTGAGTACATTTTTCCAAGGCGAACGTATTTGGATTTGACGGACGCAGCCCCACAGGCAGCTAGTACCCTCTGGAAAGTTACGCTCTCCATGGAACTTTTCACGGCATCTCGACCTTTGTCTACCGCCCGCTGGTGACTTTGGCCGTCCTCTTGCAACTTCGGATGCATCCTCAAGAGCAAGGAGAAACTAGATGAACAACATCGATACTTTAGTCGCCTCCAGAGAAAATAGAGCTCCGTTTGAAAGTCTTCTTGCCGGAATCAGCGTCGGGAAGCGCCTGTTGAATTATCATAAGAACCAGACGGTGTTCGCGCAGGGAGACGAGGCTGACGCAGTCTATTATATCCAGCAAGGCCAGGTAAGGTTGACAGTGGTGTCGTTTTCCGGGAAAGAAGCCACTCTGTCTATTCTGGGGCCTCAGGAATTCTTTGGGGTCAGCTGTCTGAGTCATCAGCGGCAACGCCTCAGTACCGCTTCCACGTTGGAGCCCTCCGTCCTCATCCGAATCGAAAAACACGCCCTGCTGCGCGCTCTTCGAGACAATCCGCCGCTGTTTGATTTCTTCTTATCCAACCTGTTGAGTCGCACGCTCACTCTGCAGAAGGATCTTTGCACTCAGATCTTTGATCCCAGCGAGCGGCGACTGATGCGAGTCCTGCTCAAGCTTAGTCGATTTGGCGAACCTGTGCAGGAACGCGTTAAGATGCGAAAGATCTCGCACGACACCCTGGCTACCATGGTTGGAACAACCCGCTCACGCGTCACCTATTTCATGAACAAGCTCAAAAAAATGGGCGCTATCGATTATGGAAAGGGAATGTTGCTTGATCCCTCCCGGCTTTCGCACGCCCTTCAGGAAGAATGAAGCAATAGCGGCCAGGCCGTGACTTGTTTCAAAAAGCTCCCTGCAGCCAACTGTGATAAGACCGTCCTTGCGAGCTTATTGATTCACCAATCAAGATTTCAACAAGATTTCAAAAAGCCATCACTCTTTGGTAGGAATTGGTGTGGGTGTGGCGATAGACACCACTGAGAAACGGATTCTTTTGTGGACCTTCTCGAGCCTCACCTGCGCCAGTTCTGTGGCAATCCACCACTGAGTTTCGTGCGCACTCGTCATTGAGACTAGCTTCCCTCAGATGTGCTCCTTCTTTGAGCTGGTCGGTTACTCAAGTCCCGTAGCTCTCCTCGAACGCTATGTTGCTCCGATACGGCAGCCTCCATCCAAATCAAAATCATCACTGAAATCCTCCTCAAATCACGAGGTCTGTAGCTCGACTCCTTTGTTTGCTCTCCAGGCAGCCGCGCCAGCGACACAGAGGCTGTTCTGAAACGAGGGGTTCACTTTCAGTCGCAGCTTTCCAAGAGCCGTCTAAAATTGTCGCTGCGTGTCTAACTTTGAACAGCTCCAGGTGAGTTTGATCTTGCACTATGCCCGTGGCTCGAACTTGAGCTCACATATTCTTGATCAGATGAAAGGAGAACTCATGAATCTCAATACCTTGAAGGACCTGTACGTCGACGTTCTAAAGGATCTCTATGATGCTGAGAACCAGATCTTGAAGGCATTGCCCAAGATGGCGAAAGCTGCCTCATCAACCGAACTTCAAGAAGGATTTCAGGAACACTTGCAGCAGAGCGAAGGCCACGTCGAACGGCTTGACCAGGTGTTCGAGTTTGCGGGAGAGCCAGCCAAACGCAAGAAATGCAGGGCCATGGAAGGTCTTCTGGAGGAAGGAAAGGAATTGCTGGAATCGGATTCAGATCCCGAAGTGCTTGACGCCGGAATGATCGCTGCGGCTCAGAAAGTGGAACACTATGAAATTGCAGGATACGGCTGTGCGCGCGCGTATGCCCAGTTGCTCGGCGAGAACGAAGCGGTCGAGCTGCTTCAGCAAACGCTCGATGAAGAAAGGCGCGCCGACGAGAAATTAACCGAGCTTGCGATGAGCCAGATCAACCTTGCGGCCGAAGAAGGGAAGCAAGCGGCATCCGAGGGTAGAGCGGCCAGAAAACGCTCAACCGCCAAAGCTCAAGCGAGAAGATAGCTGAGGCCACGCGAAACGGTTATCGAGGAGTTGCTGTTTGAACCCCGGCAGGATGATGAGCCTAACTGGCGCAGTACGGTAGCATGGATTAGGCGGCTCAGCGTTCGAGCGCAGCGTCTGGGAAATGTTGCGCCTCATCCAACCTGGAGAGACCTGGTCGTATGCGGAGCTTGCTCTGAGGCTGGGACGAGCCAGTGCAACACGCGCCGTGGGCCGAGCCAATGGCAGGAACAATCTTGCCCTGGTCATTCCCTGTCACCGCGTGATTGGTGTCTGTGCGGTTACGGTGGAGGAATCTGGAGAAAGCAGTGGCTACTCGAACATGAACGGCAGTCGTTGCGGGAGGTTTCTGAATCCAGCATTACTCATGAGGGTTAGCGGCAATGATTGGACCATGGAGCCCGTGAGGAATACGCTTTATCAGCGCCGAATTACCCTCACTCGGTGAGCTTCGCTGTCGCCGACATAGATGGTTCCATCTCGATCCACAAATACGCCGTGCGGTCGGGCCATCCTGCATGTCCTGGGGTTTCCTTCGGGGCCGTCCCCTCGTTCTCCGGTGCCGGCCACCAACTCCAGGGTGCTCCTGCGGATGTCAATCATGCGAATCGAGTGGCTTTCCGTATCGGCAAGATAGACGTTGCCATCCGGTCCGATGCTCAAACCCTTCGGTCCGGAAAGAGTTGCCTGTCTCGCGGGTCCGCCGTTACCGGAAAACCCGGACTCGCCGGTTCCCGCGATGTGATGAAGCGTGCCGCCTTTCAAATCCAGCTTGTAAACGGCATTACCTTCCCGCAGTGCCAACCAGAGATTCCCTTGACTGTCAAAGTCCATAGCACGAGGACCATTAAGGGGAGTGCCGGCTATTGTGACGCCATCAGGAGTTGGGGCCTGCTTCCCGGTTCCTGCAAAAGTGGTGATCCTGCCCGTCTTCGCATCCACCTTGCGGATGCGATGGTTCCTGATATCGCAGATGTAGAGATTGCCACGGCTGTCTAGCTGAAGGCTATGAGGCTCATGCAGCATGGCCGCCGTGGCCACTCCGCCGTCACCACCAAAGCCGGCTTTGCCGGTACCGGCAACCGTCGAGATGAGGCGGCTCTTGGCATCGACCCGCCGGACTACGTGGTTCATACGTTCGACAAAAAACATGCTTCCTTTCTCGTCGAAGCGAACCTCGTAGGGTTCATTAAGTGTCGCTTGAATCGCCGGACCGCCATCGCCGGAGTACCCTTTCTTTCCACTGCCAGCCACAGTCGTGATCTTGCCATCGCGAGACACCTTGCGAATGACGTGATTATCCATATCGCAAATATAAAGTCCTCCATCAGGTCCGCGAGCAATTCCATAGGGGTTGTTGAGCTGCGCCTGACTTGCCGGTCCGCCATCCCCGGAATAGCCCGGTCGGCCAGTCCCGGCGAATGTGGTGGTGGAAAGGGGCTTGGGTTCGGCGGGGTGGGCAGCCCGCGGGGTCAGCAAACAAACGAGCAGCATAACTGCCGGGGGATACTTGAACCTGTGCATGTTGAGGATAGGTCAGATGTCAATCTTAGGCTGTGACTTCCCGATCTACCAAATCCTGACGTTCAAGGTAAGCGACCTTGCTGAAATGCTCATCACGCCTGATCAGGGTCACATCATGTTGAATCATTGGGTCTGGCCAGGAAATTTTCGCGACGTCAAGGCCGCTTGAAACCGTCCTGACTTCCGCAAGGACAATCACTGTGGTTCTACGACGTATCCTTTGTTTCGCAGCAACTCGACCACGCCGTCGGTCCCAACCAGGTGTGCGGCGCCAACGACCAGCATCGTCTTCCCGCGCCGTTTCAGAGACTCTTCAATTTTTGGAATCCAGTTCTTGTTTCGTTCGCTGACAATCTTCTGGTACACCTCCGGATACTCTTTGAAGCTCTCGAGCAGAGAATCTTCCAGCCTCTTGGTGTCTCCAATCTTCCATGCTTGAACAATGGCATCAAACTCCTTCTCCATCATGTCGAGTTCCTTGAGAGTTTGCAGAAGTGCGGCCTCCTGAGTCTTTGGCGGCAAAGAATCGAGTAGGTTGATCTGAAACTCAGCGGTTTCCAGCGCCAGAATCTCCTTTCTCTGCCCCTTGGCCTTGTCGAAGAAATATTTGTCGATGCCGTGGGCTGGATCATACCCAAGCTGTTGCAATTTGGCCAGGGCCAGCGTCATCGTCAACAACCAGGGTTTCAACCGCTGCACCGCTTCAAGCTGCAACCCGAGAGCGTCAATTCTCTCTTTCACCAATACCAGAGATTCCTTGGACAGGACCTCCGGAAGAGTCTTTCCATCCGCAAGCAAGCCTTTGCTGAGAATGAGCTGCTGCACCTCGTGAGACGTCATCTCATCCAGGTTGACTTCCAACAGCAGGGTCTGGGAGCCGTTGAAGGCACTTTCGATTGTCCTGTTGAGCGGATACGCATCCTTCTTAAGCAGATGAACGGAACCCAACATATGGACGGTACTGTCTCTTGAGGTAACCTTCCAAAGACAACTCCTGGTGGTTGCAGGTGAAGGAGCTTGCGCGAGCGCCTGGGATATCGTCTCGCCAAGGAGAGTTACCAGAACAACAGGGATGAACCTCTTCCAGAAACTCCGACAGGAATATCCCAGGCGAGACGGTGAATGCCCCCTTGCCGGAGAAGGCCCAACCAGCCTTCTCCCTTCCAGGTGGAAACCGCTGAGGGAAGAGGTAGAACGGCCGATGATAGATAGTCTCATCTAGAAAAATGTCCTTTCAGCGATACTTTCATTCGATCTCTGCCGGCATGAGGCGCAATGTCGACGTTGTTTGCTGCCGAACTTTAGAAAGCGTAAACAACATTGGGAAGCTCTCGACGCTGAGCCAATGATGGAATTGATCGCGATAGTGCGGACTTAGCGGGTGGCCAGACTGCCCCAGCGTAATGTTGTTGAAGCTCCGATCCAGGTCGGCTAAGTCGACCACCAGGCGCATCGACACTCCGTGGCTGGAGGTGGTCTGCTTGACCGTCAAGGGAGCCCCAGCCTGAGGATAAGGGCCAGTGTTCAGGAGCTTGGTCAGCGGCCAGAACGCGGCTAGCGGGTGCTTGAACTCGATCCGAAAAAACTCTCCCCACAGCCAGCTCTGCGGCAGCGGGCAATCATACTTGGTTATCAGTTGCTCGCGCGTTTTTTGAAGACAGTCGAGAATGAAGCTGTCATACGACGAGAAACGGCTGGGCAGGAACTCGGGAGGTCTGTCTCGAAGCAAGTTTTCCACCACCGTGGCTCGGTTCGCCCAGCGGTACAGCCTCCAATCGTCGCCCAACTTGTCCTTTAATACCTCTTCCAGAAAGGCCTCCCGGAATCTTTCACAGATGGCCGTTACAACCGAATCGACTTTGGCCTGGTAGTCATAACTGTTGAGCAGAATTTCGATTTCGCTCCAATCGCGATTCGGCTGGCCAGAGCTTGCCTTGGTACTGCGAATGGCTTGCAGAATACTCCGGACAATCAACTGATGGATGCTCAAATAAACGTCACCCTGGATGCGAAGCATATCCGCCGCGCTAAATGTTTCCTTCTCTTCCAATAGCTGCTGAATGCGTCGAGCTCGGTGCGGCGACATCCAATTGTGAGTGAGCAGATAAGGGTAGCTCTTGCCTACAATGCGGTTGTTCGCGGTAACGATCACGCCGGAGGGCGGATTCAGTAATCGGGGCAGTTCTGCGAAGGGGATCTCCCCAATCCATTCATAGGCATCGGTTTCTCCGGGAACCGGCACAGACCCATCACCGCGGGCACGAATGGGAATGCTTCCTGCGTTGAGAAAGCCGATGTTCCCCCAACGGTCCGCGACCACCCAATTCTGCGCTGGGCCGCTGTAGTGTTCGAGGGCATTGACGAACTCCTTGCAATCGCGTGCGGAATTCAACTCAGGCTGAATGGGAACTGAGATTTTTTCTCGCAGCAATGTCCAGCGAAGCGACAAAACCCGTCCTTCCAGCTCCCGGATAACCGGTCCATGCCTCGTGCTGCGAACCTTCAAGATCTCAGGTTCACGGCCGCGGATGGCGATGCGCTCTTCGTGCAACTCCATCTCCTCCCAATGGTCATTAACGCGATAAAAATTGGGCCTCTGGGGGTCGATGGTTTCTACGTAAAGATCCTGAACATCGGGCCCCAAGTTCGTCACGCCCCAGGCGACATTTTCGTTATGGCCAATGATAACCAGGGGGGCTCCGGGGATGGTCACACCCGTGACGTCCAGTATGCCCGGGGCCTGGAGGTGAGTCATGTACCAGATTGAAGGAACCCCGTGCGGGAGGTGAGGATCGTTGGCCAAGATAGGCTTCCCGCCCGTCGTGCGACGGCCGCTGACCACCCAGTTGTTGCTGCCCAGAACCTCGTCTCCTGGCCCAGAATCGCGCTTTGCCAACAATGTGCGCAGCTCGCTTAGCCCGAACAACGGATCTCCCACATTACTTTCCGACTCTTGGCCACGAGGTTCACGCCGGAATTGGGCTTCGGCTGAGTGAGGGCTGCAGGCCGCTGGCGGCACCGCTTGGTAACGGGTTGCTAGGCCGCGACCGTCTTGGAAGACCGGACCTGTCGAATTCCTGGATGCTCGCTCAAGCGGAGACGCAGGGATTGCACGCTCCTTCCTTCCTTGCTTCCTGGGAGGACGCGACCTATCAGACAGGGATTCAAGTTGGTCATTGTCGCTGCCTACCAGCGGCAGATCTTCCTGGGAAGTCTCAGTCAACAACGTGTCTGCCAACCCGGGACCAAGCTTCTTTCGAATTAACTCCCGCATCAGATCGATGTCCCAGGAAGTATTCAGAAGCTTTCCCATCCAAAGATTCAAGACCAAGGTGTCGGGTGGGGACCATAAGGCTGGCTTGTAGCGCAGAACCTCGAACTCGAACGGCAATCGATCCTGATGGGATTCAATGAAGGCATTAACTCCATCGGCGTAACGCTGAAGCAAGTGCAAATCCTTAGTCGACAGGTTTTTCGCCTGCTTCAGAACGATGCGGCGGAATCCGAGGCTGCGCTGTTCTTTGTCGGACTTCAGAGCACGCAAGCCGAAGATTTCTGCCAGCTCCCCATAGCCTGCTCTTCGAAGCAAGTCCATCTGCCACAAACGATCCTGGGCTGTGACGTAACCCTGAGCAAAGACTACGTCGTCCAGCGAATCGCCCAGAATGTGTGGCACACCAATCCTGTCTCGAACGACCTCGACGGGCGATTCAAGTGCCGGGACCTCCAGGCTGCCTTCCGTCACGGGCAAGGCTCTCTGGCAAATCCAGTAACCGTATCCAATGACAAGGGCAAGTCCCAAAAGCAAACTGAGCGACAGCCAGCACAGTCGTTTCGCCATGAGCGGAGTCTTGACGCGATTCCTCATAGTAAGTCTATCGTCCTTACCAGCCGGATTCTTATTGCGCCTTGCGGTGGCAGTAAAGGCGCCACTGCCAAACCGGCAATTCAACCAGGAATCGCGCGAAACTGGAAATGTGGAATATGATCCGCCTCAGAATCTGAAGGCCGTAACGCAACGGTCTTTGCAGACGAAACCAGAGGCTCTGTTGTTCCTTTGCGGTCGGCACTGCCAATGACGGCAAAGGCAAATGCCGTGGAACCCACCTCCGTCGCAGCACCTTCCATCGAGCAGAATAGGTGTCCACGAAGCTCAGGTGCAACAGGACGGGGCTTTTGCTCTTCCGGAAACAATCGACCGCTTCCGACCTTCCGAAACGTTCGATCCAAAGCTGGCTCGCAGGAGAAAGGTGCCGGCGAACCAACTCTCCGGCTGCCGCAGCCAGCCGGTTCCCGAAGCAGTGTTCTGAAAGCTTGAACATGGTAGCCGCTATTTGGAGACCTCTGCCACTCCCATGCAAGATCCGTTCAAAGCCCTCCCAGAAAGACTCCTCTGGAGACTCACCCTGGCAACGGAGAACGGAGTCCTCCGCGTGCGTGTGCAGAAAATAAGCGAGCTCGTAAAGGTGCGAAAGCCGCAGATCGTTGCGCAGCAGATGTCGGAAGGCGTGAAG
>Ga0075421_100008593_pt1 | contig 12559 bp, 5 predicted proteins | sample SoiMetdeltSBSDD5_FD_75292 | JGI IMG/M metagenome (GOLD analysis project Ga0075421, IMG submission 75292) | Bulk soil microbial communities from a Populus tree surrounding site in Tennessee, USA - Soil MetaG P. deltoides SBSDD5 | ecosystem: Environmental > Terrestrial > Soil > Tree plantation... | reverse complement strand
GATCATGAGGATCACCGGCCCCTGGTCGATCCCGAAATGGCCGCCCGAAACCCAGCCTGCGTGTTTGTTCTCCCGGCTCGTGAAGGTCGGGTTGAAACTGCACGCGATGCCGTACCGGCTGATCATCTCGCCCCACCTCTCCTTGAAGTTGCCGAGCGCCGGCAGTACGATCTCCGGCGCGAAGGGGAGCGCGGCGGCGGTCGCCCAGGGGGCGAGCGTGCCGTCGTCCAAGCCGAAGGGGACGCTGCGGGCGCGGTAGTCATAAAAGCGCCGCTTGAGACCATCGATCTGGCGCACTGCAGGGCCGGGGCCGTTGCTCGCCGTGACGCCCCAGCAGTATTCGCCGTATCCCCTAAACCCGCGCGGATTGCGGATCGCGTACTGCTGCTGCACGTAAGCGGCGCGGCGGCTGTTCTCGAAGTAGTCAATCGCATGCTCGCGCATGAAGTCGTCTTGAATGCCCCGAAAGTCAATCCAGATGTGCGAGAGTTGGTGCACGAAAAGCGGCCCGGCGTGCAGGTATTCGATGCCGTAAATCTTCTTCCAGCGGTAAGTCTTCGCCCACGCCCGGTAGCTGGCTACGGGCAGCGGGTGCGCGGGCGACCCGAGGCCGAGCACGTAAAGAATCAACGCCTCGTTGTAGCCGTCCCAGCGATTTTTCAGAAACCCGCGCTCCGGCTTCCACCCGTGCGCGACCTTCAGCCCGCCGTTCTGCGCCCACTGCCAGTTAGCGCGCCGGTAGAGCTTGTCGGCGAGCGCGCGGATCTCACGCTCCCCTTCCGTGTCACGGTCGAAATGCATCGCGGCGACGAGCGCGCCCGCGAGCAGGATCGTCGTGTCAATCGTTGACAGCTCGCATCGCCACGCGCGCCGCCCCGTCTTCATGTCGAGGAAGTGGTAGTAAAAACCCTGGCAGCCGGTCGCGTCCGGCTCTTTCCCTTGCGGGCTGTCCCGGAAAAAGCGCAGCGTCGCGAGCGCCCGCCCCATGCCCTCGGCGCGCGTGACGAAGCGGCGCTCGACGCCGACCGCGTAAGCGGCCAGCGCGTGGCCGACGGCGGCGATGCTGGCCGGGGCGGCACCGTGCGTGTTGTCGGCCAGCAGCCCGTTCTCCGGGCGGGTCTCCTCCCAGAAATAGTTAAACGTGTTACGTTGCAGCGCGTGCAGTTCCCTGTCGCCGAACGCCGGTCGCTTCATGCGCGCGCACCTCCGCCTCTTATGTCCGGGCGCAAATTCCACCGTGACGGCGGTCACCGCGTGTGGCGGCAGCCGCGTCTCCAGATCAAGGGCCTGATCCCTGTATTCCCACCGTTGCGTCTCCTGCCGCAGGCACTACTCGAGCAACGCGGCGAACTCCCACCGGGCGAGCGGCACGCGAACGGAGCGGAGTGGATACTCTGGGCGGAGGAGCCTGTCGCGGACGCAGAAAAAGAGTGACGCGTGCGCGCATCCTGCTCAAAGCCGTCGCCGGATGCCGCGATGAAGAAATCGTCGAGAATCCTCTCGGACCCGAGACGCGCGGCCGAGCACGCCTAACACCTATTCCTGCCGGAGCGCGAGGAGCGGGTCGATCTGCGTCGCCCGCCGCGCCGGCAGGTAGCAGGCCAGGAAAGCCACTCCCGCGAGCAACAGCGCGACGCCCGCGAAGGTCACGGGGTCGGTCGCCGTCACGCCGTAGAGCAGGCTCCCCAGCAATCGCGTCACGGCCAACGAGACGACGAGCCCCGCGCCGACCCCCGCGAGCGCCAGCGCCATGCCGCGCCCGACGACCATCTGCAGAATATCCCGGCGCCGCGCCCCGAGCGCGACACGGACCCCGATCTCCCGGGTCTGCTGGCTGACCGCGTAGCTCATGACGCCGTAGATGCCGACCGTCGCCAGCAACAGGGCGACCCCGGCGAAGACCCCGATGAGCAGAGCCGGGTAGCGGCGCAAGAAGGTCGCCGGCAGGCTCGCCATGACGTCATCCATCGTCCGCATGGCCCACAGCGAGAGGTCCGGTTCGAGCGCGCGCAGTTCGGCCCTCAGTGCCGCTGCCAGCCTCCCCGGCTCACCCGTCGCGCGCACCACGAGGCCCGTCGCCAAGCCCGGATCCTGGAACATCGGGTGATAGACCACTGGCGTCGTCCGCGCGTCCAGGCCGTTGACTTTCTCGTCCCCGACGACCCCGACGACCTCGTACGGTCGCCGGTCGTCACCCGTAAAGATCAGCCGCCGCCCCGGCGCCTCGCCTCGCGGGAAGGCGCGCGCGGCCAACGTCTGATTGACGATGACCACCCGCGGCGACGCGGGGTCGTCTCGCGCGGTGAAGGCGCGCCCGCGGAGCAGTGGCACGCCCATGGCGCGGAAGTAATCCGGGTTGACCTCCCTGACATTGGCCTCGGTCTCCTGCCCCGGCGCCGGGACCGGCTCCCCCTCGACGATGAACCGCGTCGTGTTGCCGCCGGAGAGCGGCAGCACGTTCACCGCGCCGACGCCCTCGACCCCAGGCAGCGCCTCGATCCGCTCGAGCATCTGCCGGTAGATCGTCGCTGCCTTCTCGTCGCTCCCATACTTGGCCACCGGCAGCGCGACGCGCAGCGTGAGCAGGCGCTCGGTGCGGAACCCGGGGTTGACTTCGAGCAAGCGCCGGAAGCTTTGGAGCAGTAACCCGGCGCCGACGAGGAGCACCAGCGCGAGCGCGACCTCGGCCACGACGAGCGCCTGGCGCAGGCGCTGGCGCCCCGCCCCCGCCGCGCTGCGCCCGCCCGCCTTGAGCGCTTCGTACAATTCACGGCGCGTCGCCGCAAGAGCCGGCGCCAGCCCGAAGACCACTCCCGTAAGCAGCGTCACCCCCGCCGTGAAGGCGAGCATCCGCCCGTCGATCGCCAGTCCCTTGAGGTAAGGCATGGAATTGAGCTGTGCTTCCGGGACGGCGGAGACGAGTGCCTCGATGCCCCACTGCGCGAGCAGCACTCCGAAGCCGCCGCCGAGGAGCGCGAGCAGCAGACTCTCGGTCAGCAGTTGCCGCGTCAGCCGCCCCCGGGTCGCGCCGAGCGCGAGGCGCACCGCGATCTCCGGAGCCCGCAACGCCGCGCGAGCGAGCAGCAGGTTGGCGACGTTGGCGCAGCTGATGAGCAGCACGCAGCCAACCGCCCCGAGCAGCACCAGCAGCAGCGGCCTGACCTGGCCGACGATTTGCTCCTGCAGCGGGACGACCCGGATGCTCGTCCCGGCGTGCGATTCGTTGTGGTCGCGCTCGATGCGCCGCCCGACGGCGCGCATCTCGGCCGCGGCCGCCTCCAGACTCACGCCCGCCTTGAGCCGTGCGATGACGTTGGTCCCGTGCATGTAGCGGCGCGAGAGCTGCATCGGGCTCGGCTGGAAGGCGACCCAGGCCTCGGCCCCGCCCCGCGGCGCGAACTGAAAGTCGGCCGGGAGCACGCCGACCACAGTGTAGCCGTTACCGTTGAGCGTCAACTGTTGCCCGATGAGCGCCGGGTCGCCGCCCGCGAGGCGTTGCCACAAGCCGTAGCTCAGCATGACCGCGCGCGCCCCGCCGGGCCGCTCCTCGTCCGGCGAAAAATCGCGCCCCATGATCGGCTTCACGCCGAGCACGCTGAAGAAATTCGCCGATGCGTTGACCGCCGCCAGCCGCTCCGGCTCGCCGCGCCCCGTGAGCGTCATGCCGCCCCCCCCGGCGTAGGCGGCTACGCCCTCGAAGGACTCACTCCGCCGCCAGTCGAGGAAGTCCGGGTAGGACGCCTCGCGCTGCGGGAACTCCTTCTGCGGGGTCCCCTCCCACAAATGCACAAGTCGCTCCGGCTCGGGGTACGGCAGGCCACGCAGCAGGGCCGCGTTGACCACCGTAAAGACTGCCGTGTTGGCCCCGATCCCGAGTGCCAGCGTGACGACCGCGATCAAGGTCACCCCGGGCTGCTTCGCCAGCATCCTCAATCCGTAACGCACGTCTTGCCACATAAGCCCTCAGGGAGCTTTCAGCGGTCAGCTTTCAGCTCTCAGCCAAACCAGGAGAGTCCCTCTGGCTGAGAGCTGAAAGCTGACCGCTGACCACTATTCCTGGCGCAGGGCGACCATCGGGTCCACCTTCGTCGCGCGGCGCGCAGGCACGTAGCAGGCCAGGAGCGCCACCGCCGCGAGTAAGATCGCGATCCCGGCGAAGCTCAGCGGGTCGCTCGCGCTCACCCCGTAGAGCATCCCGGAGAGCAGGCGCGTCAGAGCCAACGCCGCCGCCAGCCCCGTCCCGATCCCGACGACCGCCAGCGCCATCCCCTGCCCCAGAACCATCCGGTAGATGTCGCCCGGCCGCGCCCCGAGCGCGACGCGGACTCCGATCTCATGCCTCCGCTGCGTCACGGCGTAGGCCAGGACGCCGTAGATGCCGACCGCCGCCAGGACGAGCGCGAGCACCGAGAACCCGGCAAGCAGGTAGGTCAGGTAGCGCCGCGAGCCGACCCCGCGGTCGAGGAGGAACTCCATGGTCCGCACTTTCCACACCGGCTGGTCTTTGTCGACCGACCAGATCGCCCCGCGCACGGCCGGGGCCAGGCTCATCGGGTCGCTCGCCGTGCGCACGACAAGCGACGCGAAGATGAACGGGTTCTGCGCGTAGGCGAGGTAGATCTGCGCCCCGCTCGGCCGGTCGAGGCTGTCGTGCTTGACGTCCCCGACGACCCCGATGATCGTCGCCGCGCCGCCCCCCTCGGGGAAGCGCAGCGACTTGCCGACCGGGTCCGCCTGCGGCCAGAATCTTTCGGCCAGGGTCTGATTGATGACCGCCACCCGCGGCGTCTCCGGCCCGTCCTGCTCGCCGAAGACGCGCCCCTTGAGCAGCGGAATGCCCATGGCGCCGAAGTAATACATGTCGGCCCGGTTCGTCTGCGCGCGCGGCTCAGCGCCCCGCGGCGGCTCCGGCCGGTCGAGCGGGACGAAAGTCGTCGAGCCGAAGTTGCCGCCGTGCGGGATCGCCATGACGGCGGACGCCGCCTCGACCCCGGGCAGCGAGCGGATGCGCTCGACCACCTGCCGGTGGAACTCCCACTGCTGCCGCCCCTCGGGGTACTTGTTTTGCGGGACGCGGTACTCCAGCGTCAGCAGGTTGGTCGGCTTGAAGCCGGGGTCGACCCGCGTCAGCAGCGCGAAACTCTGGATGAAGAGACTCGACCCGATCAGCAGCACGAGCGCGAGCGCTACTTGAACGACGACAAGCGACCCGCGCAGCCGGCTCCGCCTGCCCGCTTCGCCCGCCCCGCGGCCCCCCTCCTTGAGCGCTTCCTGCAGGTCGGGCCGTGAGAACCTGAGCGCCGGCGCGAGGCCGGAGATCAACCCGGTGAGCGATGCGACGAGCAGCGTAAAGACGAGAACGGTCTGGTCGAGGCTGACCCGCGTGCCTTCCGGCAACAACACCGGGCTGTACTTGGCGAGCACGTCGACGCCCCAGGCCCCGAGCAATAGCCCCGCCCCGCCGCCGGCGAGCGCGAGGAGCAAACTCTCGGTCAGCAGCTGGCGCATGAGGCGCGCGCGGCTCGCCCCGAGCGCCGCGCGCACGGCCAGCTCCGAGCCGCGCGCCGTCGCGCGCGCGAGCTGCAAATTGGCGACGTTGGCGCAACTGATCAGGAGCACGAAGCCCACCGCGCCGAGGAGCACCAGGAGCGACGGGCGCAGGCGCTCGACCATGTAGTCATGCAGCCTGACGAGCGTCACCCCCCGGTCGGCGTTCGTCTCCGGGTACTGCGCCGCCAGCCGGCCAGCGATCGTCTCCATCTCGGCCTGCGCCTGCCCGAGGGTCACCCCCGGCTTGAGCCGCCCGATCGCCGCCGCCGACGTGCGCTGGCGCTCGAGCGAAAAGTTCGGGTAGTGCGGCAGCGGGAGGTAGACTTCGGCATCCCCCCAGGTGAACTGAAACCCCTCCGGGAGGATCCCGACGACCGTGAAGGGCTGGCCGTTGAGCGTGAGCGCGCTGCCGATCAGGCGCGGGTCAGCGCCCAAGCGGTTCTGCCACAGGGCGTGCGTCACAACCGCCACCCGCTCCGCCCCCGGCTGGTCCTCGCCCGGGAGGAAGAGCCGGCCCTGCGCCGCCGTGACGCCGAGCATGGGCAAGAAGTCCGCCGAAGCGAACCCGCCGAGGAGCCGCGCCGGCTCGTCCCGGCCGGTCAGGTTGACGCTCTGAGGCACGTAGGCCGAGAGCTTCTCGAACGACCGGCTCTGCGCCCGCCAGTCCTCGAAGTCGGGGTAGGAAACGAACTCGCGCGGCTCGCGCGGCGTGCGCGCGAAGACCAGGGCCAGCTGGTCCGGATCGGGGTACGGCAACGGCCGCAGCAGGACCGCGTTGACGACGCTGAAGATCGCTGTGTTGGCCCCGACCCCGAGCGCCAGCGCGAGCACGGCGACGAGCGTAAAACCCGGGTTCCTGGTGAGCATCCGCAACCCGTAGCGCACATCCTGCCAAAGCATTCTTTCGGCCCCCTTTTAGCAGAGATAGACCCTAGCCTACCCCGCCAAGAGCCAACCGCGTGCCAGCCAACACCCAGGGCTAAATCTGTTGTGCGCAAGTTTTATTCGTCACGCCCGGGGAGAGGCAGCGTGCGGGTTGTGCGATTCCGGGATAGCCGCGTCCCAAAATCGGGAAAGAGGAGATCACGCGGAACACGCGGAATAAACAGAAGACGCGGAAAACCCCAGAGGATATTTCCGCGTCTTCTGTTTATTCCGCGTGTTCCGCGTGATCTCCTGCTGTCTCGCTACTTCTTGCCCGCCACCCGGTCGAGATTGGCCTTGTACAACTCGACGTTCGGGTCGTTGTTCTCGCGGCCGAGTTGGTAAGCCTTCTCGTAGTTAGGGCGGGCCAGCTCGGGGCGGCCGCTCTTCTCGTAGCCCTCGGCGAGGCTGTCGTAGACGTTCGCCGACTTCGGGTAGCGTTCGATGTTGGTCTTGAAGGCGGCGATCGCCTCGTCGGTCTTCCCCGCCCCGAGCAACTGATAGCCAATCTGATTCATGAGCAGCTCGGGTACGAGGACCGGGAAGCCGACCCGGCGCGAGAGCTGCTGGTAGTGGGCCTCGACCGCCGGCAGGCCGCCCGCCGCGGTCTCCGGCGGGACGCGCCACCCGTCGAAGGCCTTGCGCAGCCCGAAGTAGTGACTGCGCAGGACCACCGAACCGTGGTCCTCGTCCTCCATGAGCATCGCTTCCCAGACCAGTCCTCGCGGCGGACTCTTGGCGATCACTTCCTTGAGCCGGTTGAACCCGGCGAGCATCTCCCCGCCTTCGTCCGCCATGGCGAGAAAAAGTGTGCGGTCGAGTTCCTTCCGCGCCTTGAAAAACTCCTCGGCCCGCTTCACCGGCAAGCCCTGATCCCAGGTCATCGTCGGGCTGACCGCGATGTAGGCGTTGAAGAGCTCCGGCCGGCTGAAGAAAGCGTGAAGCGTGTTGAGGCCGCCCAGGGAGTGGCCCGCGAAGATGCGATAGGACTGTGTCCGGTACCGGCGCTCGACCTCGGGGATGAGCTCGGTCTCAATGAACTTGAGGAACTTGTCGGCCCCGCCGCTCCCCGGAAAGGCCTCCACGCCCGTCGGGGTCAGGTCCCGCCTCCGGTTCGTATTGGTAATCCCGACGACGATTAGTTCCGGAATGCGCCCGTTGCGCGCGAGGAACTCGACCGTCGCGCTCGTGTGTCCCATGTGCGCGTCGCCGTCAGTCATGTAGAGCACCGGGTAGCGCTCGCTCCCGCGCTCGTAGTTGGCCGGGACGCGCACCAGCAACGCGCGCTCCTCTCCGAGCACGGCGGACTTGAGCGTGAAGCGCCCCGGCGCGGCCTGCCCGTAAGCTGGCGCGGAGAGCAGCGCCAGCGCCAGGAGCGCGGCGTAGTGCATTCTTCGCATCATGACCTCCTTGTTGTTGATCGTGCGGGCCGGAAGTATACGCGAGCCGCAGCGGAGAGGCGCGAAGAATCAACATGGAGTTGATGTTTTGAAAATATCTTTTACAAGAATTTACAACAGCGGCACGTGTTCTCTGAAAAGCTCGGATCGAACATCATTCTTGCCGGAGCGCAACCAGCGGGTCGACTTTGGTTGCCCGCCGCGCCGGCAGGTAGCAGGCCACGAGCGCCACGGCCAGCAGCAGCGCGCCCACCCCCCCGAAGGTCAGCGGGTCGGTCGCGCTCACCCCGTAGAGCAAGCCCGACACCACCCGCGAGAGCGCGAGCGCGCCGGTTAGGCCGACCGCCACGCCGGCCGCTGTCAGCTTCATCCCCTGCCCGACGATCAGGCCCACGACGTCCCTACCCTGCGCCCCGAGCGCCATCCGAATGCCGACCTCGCGCGTCCGCTGCGCGACCGAATACGCCATGACCCCGTACATCCCGACCGCCGCGAGCAGCAGCGCCACCAGCGCGAAGAGCCCGAGTAGCGTCGCGTAGAGGCGCGGCTCCGCGACCTCCTGCGAGAGTCGCTCGGTGACGACTACCGGCTTGCCGAGCGACTGATTTGGGTCGACGGTGCGGATCGCGCGGTTGACGTCTTTAACGACGGCCAGCGGGTCAGCCGCCGCGCTGCGGATCACCAGGTGGTGGCCGAACCACGGGAGCTGTGCGGCCGCGGCGTAGACCTCGGGCTGCGTGGCACTGCCCGGCTCGTCCTGACGCACGTCGCCGGCGACGCCGACGATTTCACCCGTCAGGCGCGCGTTCAAGTAACTCAGCGAAATCCTCCGGCCGACCGGGTCGCCGCCGGCGAAGAACTGGCGCGCCAGCGCCTGATTGACCATGAAAACGAGCGGCGTCTGATCCGTGTCCTGGTCGGCGAATTCGCGGCCTGCCTTGAGCGGCACGCCGAGCGCGCGGAAGAAATTCGGGCTCACGGAGCTGTACTTCACCGTGACGTCGCCGTTCGGCAGCGGCTGGCCTTCGAGGTTAAAGGGGAACCCGAGTCCCCCGAAGGTCGAGTAGCTCGTCAGCGCCACCGACGCCACGCCGGGGGCCTGCGCGACCCGCCCCATCACCTCTCGATAGAACATCGCCTTCTGCCTGCTCGGGGCGTTAGCGGGCAGCGGCGCGTTGACCGGCATCATGATCAACCCCCGGGGGTCGTAGCCGGGGCTATCATCCAGCAGGCGCGAAAAACTCCGCAGGAGCAGCCCCGCCCCGACCAGCAGGACGAGCGCCAGCGCGGTCTCCGCGACGATGAGCACGCCGCGCGCCCGCGCCCGCCCCTCGAAGCCGCGGCCGCCCTCCTTGAGGCCGCCGGCGAGGTCGGCCCGGGTCGCTTGCCAGCCGGGCGCAAGCCCGAAGAGGACGCCCGTCAGCAGCGAGACGGTCACGGTGAAGAGCAGCACGGAGGCGTCCAGGCGCACTTCGCCCGCGAACTGGTAGGCTGCCCGGTCCGCCGGCAGCAGCGCGACCAGCGACTCGACGCCCCACGCCGCGAGGAGCAGCCCGGCCGCCCCGCCGAGGAGCGCGAGCACCACACTCTCGGCGAGCAACTGGCGAATCAGGCGCCCGCGCGTCGCCCCCAGCGCGAGCCGCACCGCCATCTCACCCCGCCGGCCAGCGGCGCGCGCGAGCAGCAGGTTGGCGACGTTGGCGCAGGCAATGAGCAGCACGCACCCGACCGCCCCGAGCAGCACGAGGAGCGCCGGGCGCGCGTCTTTGACGAGCCTCTCGCGCAGCGGCAGCAGCCGCACCGTCCATCCTTTGTTGTCCTTCGGGTGTTCGGCCTCCAGCCGCCCGGCGATCGCCCCCATTTCGGCGGCGGCGCTCGCCTCCGTCTCCCCGTCCGCGAGCCGGCCGACGACTTCGAGGTAGCGAGTGGCGCGCAGCCTGAACTGCCCGTCGTCGTGCGCGAACGGCTTCCAGACCTCGGCATAGTAAGGGAACTTGAAGTCCGGCGGCATAACGCCGATGACCGTGACCGAGCCTTTCGCGAGCGTCAGCGTCTTGTCGATGATCCCCGGGTCCCCGCCGAACCGATTCCGCCAGGCGCGGTGACTGAGGACGGCGACCTTCGGCGAGCCGCTCAGAAATTCGTCCGCGCCGAAGGTCCGCCCGAGCAGCGGCGCGACCCGGAACACCGGGAAGAAATCTTCGGTCACCTGCGACCCGGGGATCACCTCGGTGCGGTCGGCAGACTGCAGCGTCAGACCGCCGCCGGTGTAGGCCGCGAGCTTCTCGAAGGTCCGGCTCTGCGCCCGCCAGTCGACAAAGTCGGCCGGCGCTGAGCCGCCAAAACCGCCCTGGTTCGATTGCGGGTTCGCTGACTGCAGCGCCATGATGCGTTCAGGCTGCTGATACGGCAGCGGCCGGAGCAGGACCGCGTTGACGACGCTGAAAATCGCCGTGTTCGCCCCGATCCCCAAAGCCAGCGTCGCCACCGCCACCAGCGAGAAGGCAGGACTCTTGAGCAGCACCCGGAACCCATAGCTCGCATCCTTCCACACACCTTCCATGACTTTCCTCCGGTTCTTGGCCTTTATGCGGGCTGATTCTTGTGGGATCATCTGCCAACCGGCGTGCCACAGGCGGGCGCGGATGAGGACGTTGAGGGAGTTGGGTTTGATCGGCGCCCGCCACGCCCGGCCGGCGGCCGGGTGTCCACTTGTGGGATGACATGATCCCAATACCGGGCAGGTCGTGAGGAGAGGGAGATGAAACTCGTTTCCGTCAACGTCGGGCTTCCCCGGGAAGTGAAGTGGAAGGGTCGCGTCGTCACCACGGGAATTTTCAAAGAGCCGGTCGCGGGGGACGTTAGGGTGCGGACCCTCAATCTCGACGGCGACCGGCAGGCCGACCTCTCGGTCCATGGCGGGCCGGACAAAGCGGTCTACCTCTATCCTTCAGAGCACTACGACTACTGGCACGGCGAGTTGCCCGGGGTCGAGTTGCCCTGGGGCATGTTCGGTGAGAATCTGACGAGCGCCGGGTTGAGCGAAGAGGAGGTCCACATCGGCGATAGGTTTCGCGTCGGGTCCTCTGAGATGGAGGTCTCGCAGCCGCGCATGCCCTGCTACAAGCTGGCCGTCAAGTTCGGGCGCGACGACATCCTCAAACGCTTCCTGGCGAGCGGCCGGACCGGCTTCTACCTGCGCGTCCTCGCCGAAGGCCAACTCGCCACGGGCGCAGTGATCGCGCCCATCAAGCGCGCCTCGGCCTCGGTCCCGGTCGCCGAGATCGCGCGGCTCTACCGCGACGGGACGGATAACGCCGACGTGCTGCGGCGCGTGGCCGCGATCGAGGCGCTGGCCGACGGCTGGCGCGATTATTTCCGCGGGCGGCTCGAAAAGCTCCGCAGCTAATCGCGCGCCGCCGCGATGTGATATTCTGTCCCGGCAATATGGCGACCGAGACCCTCCCCCTTCAACCCGGAGATCCGGCCCGCGGCGCGATCGCGCCGGGCGCCGTCGTGGCCGAGCGCTACCGGATCGACAGGCCGCTCAGTCAGGGCGGGATGGGGGCGGTCTTTGAGGCGACGCAGCTCGGGCTCGACCGCCGCGTCGCGCTCAAGCTCTTACTCCCGGCCTTCGCGCGCGACGCCAAGGTCCGCGAGCGCTTCCGCCGCGAGGCGCGTTCGGCGGCGTCGCTGAGCCACCCGCACATCATCCAGATCTACGATTACGGGATCAGCGACTTCGGGCCCTACATCGTCATGGAGCTGGTCGAGGGGCAGAGCCTGCGGCAACTGCTGCGGGCCGGGCCGCTCTCCCCGGCGCGCGCGGCCGAGGTCATCGGGCAGCTCTGCTCGGCCGTCACCGCCGCGCACGACGCGGGCATTGTCCACCGGGACCTCAAGCCGGAAAACATTCTGCTCTGCGGGCCGCCGCCGGCCGCCACGATCAAGGTCATCGACTTCGGGATCGCCAAGCTGCGCCAGCAGCCCGAGGAAGGCACGGCCGACCTGACCGGCAGCAACGTCATCGGCACGCCGCACTACCTCGCGCCCGAGCAGTGCCTCGGCCTCGAGCTCGACGCGCGCGCCGACGTCTACGCCCTCGGCGTCGTGCTCTTCGAGATGCTCGCGGGGCGTGTCCCCTTCGCGGACCCGGCGCCCACGGCGGTCATGCTGCAGCACGTCAACGCGCCGCCGCCGCGCCCGCGCGACCTGCGGCCCGAGCTGCCGGGCGCGGTCGAGTCGGTCATTCTCAAGGCGCTCGCCAAGGAACGCGCCGACCGCTATCAGACCGCGGCCGAGCTAGCCCACGACCTGCGGCGCGCCGCCACGGAGGAGGCCGGGCAGGAGACTCCGCGGCGCCCCCCACGCGTCCCGGCCGCGCCCGACCCGCTCGCCACCAACGTCCGCCCGCCGGCGGGCAAATCACGCCCGCGGCTCGCGATCCTGCCGCTCCGCAACCTCATCGGCGAGCCGGAGATCGATTACCTGGGCTTCGCGCTCGCCGACAGCGTGATCACGCAACTGGCCTGCGTCAAGTCGCTCATCGTCCGACCGTCGTCGGCCGTCGAGCGCTACCGCGCCGAGACCACCGAGCCGCGCGCGGTCGGGCGCGAGCTGCAGGTCGACACGATCCTTTCGGGCAGCTACCTGCGCGCCGGCGACCTCTTCCGCGTCAACGTCCA